>Ga0209181_10007350_pt1 | contig 15120 bp, 16 predicted proteins | sample MAT05_FD_187208 | JGI IMG/M metagenome (GOLD analysis project Ga0209181, IMG submission 187208) | Freshwater microbial communities from Lake Fryxell liftoff mats and glacier meltwater in Antarctica - MAT-05 (SPAdes) (version 2) | ecosystem: Environmental > Aquatic > Freshwater > Ice > Liftoff... | reverse complement strand
CATGGATAAATGCCGGATCGTGAATCTGGATAAGGATATTAACCTGCCAGAAACCGATGCCAGAGACATGAGTGCCGACGAGCGGGATAATATTGTTGGCAACGTCTACCGCAGGTTGATGGAAATCGAGTCTCGGTTGTTGCCTTGTGGTTTGCACGTCATTGGTAAACCTCCAAGTGCAGAAGAAGCGATCGCAACTCTGGTAAACATTGCTAGTCTAGATCGTCAGGAAGAAGGACTTCAAGGTTTACCGGGAATTATCGCTAATAGCATTGGGCGTAATATTGACGATATTTACCAAAGTAATGACAGAGGCATTTTAGAAGATGTCCAGTTATTGCAAGATATCACCTTAGCAACCCGTGCAGCAGTTACCGCCCTTGTCCAAGAGCAAATCGACGCGGAAGGACGAGTTTCTCTGGTTTCCCGGTTGAATTTCTTCAACATGGGCAAAAAGGAACCTTGGGTAGAATCATTGCATAAAGCAGGTTATCCCAAAGTTGACACCGCAGCTTTAAAACCCCTATTTGAGTATTTGGAATTCTGCCTCCAGCAAGTTTGTGCCGACAACGAACTGGGAGCATTACTCAGAGGCTTGGAAGGTGAATACATCCTACCCGGCCCTGGTGGCGATCCCATCCGCAACCCGGATGTATTGCCCACAGGTAAGAATATCCATGCACTCGATCCGCAATCCATCCCAACAACAGCAGCAATCCAATCAGCCAAAATCGTCGTAGATCGGCTTTTGATCCGTAACAAGTCAGAAAACGAAGGAAAATGGCCAGAAACCATCGCCTGTGTCCTTTGGGGAACCGATAACATCAAAACTTACGGCGAATCCCTAGCACAAATTATGTGGATGGTGGGCGTGCGTCCAGTTCCCGATGCCTTGGGACGTGTGAACAAGTTGGAATTGATATCTTTAGAAGAGTTGGGACGCCCCAGAATTGATGTAGTAATCAACTGTTCTGGTGTATTCCGCGACTTGTTCATCAACCAAATGAACCTGCTAGATCAAGGCGTGAAAATGGCAGCCGAGGCAGATGAACCCTTAGAAATGAACTTTGTTCGCAAACACGCTTTGCAACAAGCTGAAGAAATGGGGATTAATCTGCGTCAAGCAGCGACGCGCGTTTTCTCCAACGCTTCTGGTTCCTACTCGTCAAATATCAACTTGGCGGTAGAAAACAGCACTTGGGATAGCGAAGCCGAGTTGCAGGAAATGTATCTCAACCGGAAATCCTTCTCGTTCAATTCCGATAACCCCGGAATTATGGACGAATCACGCGGGATTTTTGAAAGTACATTGAAAACTGCTGATGCAACTTTCCAAAATCTGGATTCTTCAGAGATTAGCTTAACGGACGTTTCCCACTACTTCGACTCAGATCCCACCAAGCTAGTTGCAAGTCTGCGGGGTGATGGTAAAAAACCAGCATCTTATATTGCAGATACAACCACAGCTAACGCTCAAGTGCGGACATTATCAGAAACCGTGCGCTTGGATGCGCGTACCAAATTATTAAATCCCAAATGGTACGAGGGGATGCTGTCTCACGGTTACGAAGGTGTGCGCGAACTCTCCAAGCGGTTGGTGAATACAACAGGTTGGAGTGCGACAGCTGGCGCTGTGGATAACTGGATTTACGAGGATACTAACGAAACCTTCATCAAAGATGAAGAAATGCAGAAGCGGTTGCTGAACCTCAACCCCCATTCTTTCCGCAAGATTGTATCAACTTTGTTGGAAGTGAATGGACGCGGTTATTGGGAGACTAGCGAGGATAATTTAGATCGTCTGCGCGAGTTGTACCAAGAAGTTGAAGACCGGATTGAAGGAATAGAATAGGATTACATGGGCAGGCGTTATGCCTGCCTTAACTTTTCAATCCGAGATATGACTATGAATGCTTTAACCGTCAACCTTCAATCAGTATTGGAACTGACAGATGAGCAGTTTTTTAATCTATGTCAGGCAAACCGTGACTTGAGGTTTGAACGCACTGCAACCGGAGAATTAATTATCATGCCACCAACCGGGGGAGAAACCGGAAATCGTAATGGTAGACTAAATCAACAATTATTTAATTGGTCAGATACTGATGCTACTGGCATCGCTTTTGATTCTTCTACTTGTTTTAAATTACCTAATGGTGCAGATCGTTCACCTGATGCTTCTTGGATAAAGTTAGAACGATGGGATGCTTTAACTGAAGAAGAAAAACAAAAGTTTCCTCCCATTTCTCCTGATTTTGTAATTGAGTTACTTTCGCCAAGTGATAGTTTGAAAGTTGCTCAGGAAAAGATGAGGGAATACATAGATAATGGTGTGCGTTTGGGTTGGTTAATTAATCGTAAATCGCGGCAAGTGGAGATTTATCGGCAAGGACAAGAGGTTGAGGTGTTGGAATCGCCTGTTACTTTGTCAGGAGAAGATGTTTTGCCGAGATTTATTTTAAACTTAGAAGCGATTTGGTAATAGTTAATAACTTAAGTAAATTGGCTATCAAAACTGTAGTTTTTCACTCTCCCCCCAACAACAAGAGTTTATAGTGTAGGTAAAACTAGGGGTGTCCATCATATGGTAATGTAAAAAAATCATTGTGCAATCCAAGCCGAAGGCAGATGAACCGACTGAGTAAAGAAGACCTCGCACAAATGAATCGGGACTACTTCCAATCTCTGGACAAACAGAAATTGGTGGAAGTTGCGGGAAACCTTCATTCTCTTGCAGTCGAGCAACTAGAAAAATTAAAACAAAACTCCAGCAATAGTTCCTTACCCCCATCATCAGACCAATTCAAAAGTCAAGAAAAATCGGGCTTACAGGCAAAACAACAAGCACAGGGGTCAAAATCTGAAACAGAACCAAAGCAAGAAGATCAGATTCTTTCAGAAGAAGACACAACATCATTAAGCTTGGAATTGACGAAAAAAAAGCCGGGAAAACAACCAGGGGCTAAGGGAATATGGCGGACAACACCCTTAGTTCCAAACCAAACCATACCCCATTATCCGGAAACTTGTGCATCGTGCAACAGTCCGTTAAAAATAGACCCAGAAGCAAAGCCTCACATGGGCTATTACGTATTGGAACTAGAAAAATTAGAGTCGGGAATCGAAGTAAGGTGTACGCTTCATCACTACTACCAGGGGACTTGTGTTTGTGGATACCATACGAAAGAAAAGCCATTACTTGGGTACGTTTCGGTAGTTGAAGGAAGAAGTAGAGATTTATGCTTGCAGGAGTACGGACTTGTCGGTCCGATGTTGGCAACGTTTATTGCAAGTCTTGCGATACGGTATCGTATGTCTCGACCGAAAATTAGAGAGTTGTTGAATGATTGGGTGAGTGTATCGCTTTCAGTAGGAACAATCGACAGATGTATTCGAGAGGTAGGGATAGCTTGTTCCCCAGTAGTTGAGGAATTGATTGAAGAATTGCAATCGGCAGAAATAATCCACCTAGATGAAACACCCTGGTATGAGAAAGGCAAGTCTTGCTGGTTATGGGTGGCAATTACAAATACAATTGCGGTTTACCACATCGGAAGTCGTCGCAAAGAAGAGTTACTGCGCCTAATAACCGAAGCATTTGTGGGATGGTTAGTCACTGATGGCTATGGGGCTTACATTAATTACCCGAAACGCCAACATTGTTTGGCTCATCTCATCCGTAAAGCCATTGCTCTGACCGAAGCTGTAGACAAGGAGGTGGCGGATTTGGGGCAGTGGCTTTTAGAAGAATTTAGGGAACTGATACATGGACTTGCTACTGGCGACGGGGATAAAGATGAATCAGACTCACACCCCGCTCGCCTGTACCGAGTCTGCCGACTAGCTACAGTTGCAGAGCATACCAAGTTAAAGTCCCTGGCAAAAGAGATTTTAGCTGATTGGGATGCAGTAGTTGCGTGTTTTTATCATCCGCAATTACCGCCTACTAATAATGAGGCGGAACGGGCTTTACGACATGCTGTCATTGCCCGACGTATTAGCTATGGCACTCGAACAACAGAGGGGAGTTTGGCTTACTGCTCTGTTTTGAGTGTGATTGAAACCTGTCGTCTCAGAAAAGTTGACCCTTGGGCTTATATTGCGATGATTCTTACTCAGGCACGTCGAGGTATAAAACATCCTCCTATTCCTGTTGCTTCTTAATCGTTTTTTTATAGGGGAGAGTGAAAAACTACCAATAGGTAGACTAGAAAATATAAATCCTTTCAGTTTATCTAACTTTTCTAAATCCTGTAACAATAACTTGTCATTAATAAAATTAGCTAAAGTGCGAATCCTTTGTGTTCCATCTATGATTTCTAAACGAGCTAAATCTTTTGTTTCTAAAGGATTTTCGTCTGTTGCTTCGCCTGAAGTATCTGCAACATAAATATAAGGAATAGGTAAACCTAACAGAATAGATTCAATAAATTTAGATTGTCTTTTTTCATCCCAAATCATTGCTCTTTGGTAATCTGGAATAAATAATTCATTAGAATCATCATCAAGACCAACTAGGTATTTTTGAACTATAACTTCAATAGGGTACTCAATTGTGTTATAGTCAACCACTATTTTCTTGTCGCGGATTTGTATTTCTGCTTCTTCCTGCATTTGTTCTGTAATATTTTTACTTAATAAATTGTTACTCATATTAGATTGATATATCTAAGTTATTGCATCTATGGTATCGTACTTTTGATTATTCAGTTCTTGTTTTGCTGAATAAAAATTTCAATAAAACCCTTATAAATAAAAGACTTTAGCATTTTCCATTGCAAAATATTGCTTTAGCTGTAGGTTATGAGGTGTGTTAGTTTAGCTTACTGTTTTATTGGAAGTGTAGGGAATAGGATTTTGGGAATTTGTGGTATAAGATCGCACTCACTCTTCCATAACAGGCGATCGCTTTGTTTTTGAGGTTTTCTGCAAGGCGATCGCTGACTCTGGAACAACACGCGATCGCTCTTTTAGCCATCCAAGCATAAAATCAAAACATGACTGTTCATAAAACGGATATGCTAAAAACGCTTTGGGCTACTGTTCGGCAAGGAAAAATAGAACTGCTGGAGTCAGAGGAATTACCGGAAGGAACAAGAGTGCTAGTGACGCTGCTTCCTGATGATGAAACTGAATTTTGGCTTCAAGCCAGTCAAACATCACTCGATGCAGTTTGGGATAACGCTGAGGATGATGTCTATGCCCAACTACTCTAAGAATGACATCATTTTGGTTCAGTATCCCTTTTCAAATTTGTCTAGTTCAAAAATTAGACCTGCTGTTGTTGTAAGTGCGCCACACGTTTCTCAAGACATCCTAATTACACCCTTGACGAGCAAAACTGGAGTATTACTAGAAGGCGAGTTTGTCTTGTCTGAATGGGCAGCAGCAGGGCTAAACGTGGCTACAGCAGTCAAGAGAGGTTTATACACAGTGCATAAAAGCTTAGTTGTAAAAGTGATTGGTAAGTTAGCTGATGCTGATGCTGAACTGTTAGAGCAATCTTTGCGGTGTTGGTTGGGGTTGTGATAAAAGCTAGCAATAGTATCAGGAACTTCGCAAAATTGAGAATTGAATGCCTAGATAATGCGATCGCACTCACTCTTCGCCAACACGCGATGCCTTTGGCGGGCTTCTCTACGACGGGCTTCGCCTACGCTTTTGGGAATGTGCGAAGTGCGATCGCATTTGCTAGTTCGGCGATCGCATTTGCTTGTTGCGTTCATCCCGAAACAAGAGAGAGATCCAAGTATCTAAGTATAAAAACATAGAAGCTACCAATCTATGCGTTTTAATTAAATCAATAAAATTACTCTTATCACGCAGAAATACATCCCAGTATGTTGAAATAGAAGTATTCCAGAAATATCTCCCATGTCTTTAAAAACTCGCGGTTCTGCTGCTGTAGACAAAGCTCAACGCCGTCTCGCCCTGCTTAAATCCATCAATGAGAATCTGGATTTAGGGCACGGATTAAGCATTGAAGCTTACACCCGCCTTATCCATAACACCCGTGCCACGCTAGAAGCTCATAATACGCTTTTGTCTAATCTTGAGGAATCTCGTAAGACGATAACTCAGATGGAGCAAACACTCTCAGAACTGTCTGAAAGGATGCTTAGGAATAAGAATTAAATAACATATAGTTTATATCCCTGGCTTACCTCACCCTCAATCCCTCTCCTTATAAAGGAGAGGGAAGCTAGAGACAGGATGAAGTTTTGCATTTTATAAATCTATTTCACAACTTCCTTCAGTTGTTGCGGTTCCCACTAATCAACCCACCCAAACTGCAACTAACGGCAAAGGCAGCTTAAGCAATGTCTAAGTTTATTTTACTTAATGGGGCAGCTATTATTCGTTAAGTTTGTAAGGTAGCACAGCTAGCTGTGCTACCTTACTCCAAAATCCACGCAGCCTGAAAAAAGTCGCGTTCGCAAAACATCGCATAACGATAGGTTGAATGCACAACAGAATTGCTAGCGGCATAATTGTCAACCAAATTTTCTAATTGTTGTGTTAGTGGTTGAAAATCTGTGCTGCTATAAGTACGAATCCAGTCTGCATATTGATGATTAGGAATGCCGTTAGCAGCTAACTTTTCTCCCAAAAAGGCATACAAACGCATACAAGGAGACATCGCCGCCGCAGTTAAACCCACATCTCCACTCCAAGCAGTTGCTAACAAAAATTCAGTATAGCGGCGGGTGGCGGCTCCTGGTTCTACAGAATGCAAATTGACTCCCCACACAGAAGCATAGCCACTATGCAGCCGCAGTTCTTCTAAAACTCCACTAGCTAAGTTATGAAATGTGGTGAAACCTAACCAGTCTGGTGCTTTAGCTGCGGCGATACTGTACGCACGGGCAAAAGCTTCTAAAAAAAAAGCATCTTGCCCTACGTAGTAAGCAAATTTCACTTGCTCAAGAGTAGCATCGCCAATACCTTGAACGAAAGGATGCTCTAGGCAAGCTTGGGCTAAGTCTTGATTTGCTACCCATAATTCCTGAGATAAAGTCATTTATTATCTCTCACTCTTAAAAAGGGAAGAACTGGAGCAAGACTGAGCCAAGACTTCCCAAAAAGTCCACGAAACTGGGTTTACCAGCACTTATCTTCTCATTTACGGGTGTTTGCAGCTCTTTAATAAAAGCTTGAGTTGTTAGCGTTCCAGTGCTGTTGTTTTGGGATGTAAACAATTTTTCAGCAACTTGGGCATCTTGGAATGCACCTTGTCTATCTAGTATTTGGTAACGGGCAATACCACGAGCTAAATAAGCACCTGCATATTCTGGTTTAATAGCGATCGCTTGATTAAAATAACTGATTGCTTGCTGTTGGTTGCCTTTTTGCCCTTCTGCTACACCTAAAGCATAAAATTCTTCTGGTGTAGCAATTTGTGATGGTATACCAACTGCACCTTGGAAGTTAGCGCCATTCAAGTAAGCTCCAGTAAGTTCTGCATTTGCTAAATAACTATTTCTCAAATCAGCACCCGCTAAATTTGCCCCACTAAATTTAGCTTCGCTCAGGTTGACACCAAATAAACTCGCACCACTTAAGTTTGCACCCCGCAAATCTGCGCCACTCAAGTTTGCGCGGCTGAGGTTAGCACCTGTGAGATTAGCACCGCTCAAATTCGCTCCAGATAAGTCAGCCATGACTAAACCTGCATTAGTCAAATTGCAGTTTTGACATTGCTTGGTTGCCAATAACTGTCTAACATGTTCAGAATTTGCTGCTTGTACGGTTGTTGCCAAACTAATCGTGGTTAAAAAGGCAGCTATGGCTAGAATTTGGTTCTTCATATTCGTGTAATATTTCTTACTCACTATTTTAAGTTAACTGAGACGGATTTATACCTCAGCATTATGATATGAGCAATCTGAACAGTTTGCCCTCTGTAGTTGCCTATATCACTTGTAAATTTGAGTAAACACTCACATATACCCTGATTTAAATAAATATGAGACTATAGAAGCATTAAGACAGCCATAAAAACGTGAGTCAGCAAGACAAACTCTTAGAAAAGATCCTCTCTGGGACTTCCGATACAGACATCCCTTTCGCCCAATTGTGGCAACTTTTATATCGACTAGGCTTTGAGGAACGGATTCGTGGCGATCATCGTATTTTTATCAAAGCCGATGTTGAAGAAATATTGAATCTGCAACATAAGAGAGGGAAAGCCAAAAGCTATCAAATTAAACAAGTTCGTGCAGTAATTATCAAGTATAAACTAGGAAGTAAAAATGATGTTTCGCTATGAAGTTATTCTCTACTGGAGTGAATTAGATCAAGCCTTTATTGCTGAAGTAGCAGAATTACCAGGCTGTGCTGCTGACGGTGATACTTATCAAGAAGCTCTGCATAATGTAGAATTAGTTATGCAGGAATGGATAGAAACTGCTAAAGATTTAGGGCGTCCAGTTCCTCAGATTAGGCCGCGTTTGATGTACATTTAATAGGACTTATGCATTTACAAGAAATGCCAAATATAGATAATTAAAAACCACGTCTTTCGTGAGGGCACAGCAATGCTGTGCCCCTACAGCATGGTCTATTTCCGTAGTTTACCGCCGTAGGCATCGCAGGATAATTAAGAAAAGCCTGAAACGATCTATTTTCGTTAATTCACATCACGATGCATTTGTACAGGTGTAAGTTGGGTTGAGGAACAAAACCCAATATTATTATCAGATAAAGTCTAAGTAAGTGGGTCAAATTAAATATCAAACCTCACCCTGCCTCCGGCTTCCCTCTCCTTAGTAAGGAGAGGGATTGAGGGTGAGGTTTGATCTTATATTTAATTACACCTACCTAATTAATTGAAAAGGTTAGCTACGGGCAATTTTACAAATCACCATAATATGTGATTTGTATTTGTCAATACTATAGTGAATAAGTTGCAATCCAGAACGTTCTAGTTCTTGCAATAGTTTAGGGATTTCATACTTATGATGTCGCCAAATAGTAATTTCTTCACCTTCAGATATTTCAATCTTCTTATCTATCCCCATCCAACTAAAATGTAGAGTGTAATTATGGTGAAGTTTCATATTAGCAACTATACTATCTGTTTTTAAATCATACTTTCTCACCAATTCACAATCTTCAGATTTAATTCCCATCTTGCTTTTAACCCATCCATATATTTCTTCTACATGATACTTGCAGCCACCTCTCACGTTTCCATCCCAATGAGAGTTAGTACCAGTTTCATTAGTAAATACCAGAAAATCATTTTTTCCCATACTATGTCTAAAGTTTTTTAGTACTTCATCTCTATTTTGATGATTCCCGATGGTAACACCTAAGTGAAAAAATATTTTCGCTGTGTCGTCAATATCAAGGCTAGCTTTATTTAGGAATAATTTTCTGGGTACACAACTATTTTCTATGTCAATTGTGGAACTGATAAACTCGATAAGAGGAAACCATTTTGTAAAATTATTTTTGGATAAACTAAGCAATTCCTCGCTAATATCTAAAGCAATATATTTATTTACTTTTCCTAGTTTATTAAGTCTTTGAATAAAATTTTTAACTGGATATGAATTTCCCGCCCCAACGTCTACAATATTTACTTTGTCGCCAATTTTAATATTGTCATTAAAGTAATTAAAATTGTCTTTTAAAAGGTCAATTTCTACATTCGATGTTCGATACCATGTTGGGATAACATATTTGAGATAAAAATCGTCCCAGATTTTTGCGCCTCTACCTTTATAAGAATACTTTAAAGGTATTTCTCGTCTGACTTCTAATGCATGAATTATCCCTAACACTTCTTCTTCAGAAAAAATAGAGTAGAACTCAGAACTTGGCTTTGCTGTGCGATTGATAGCAGTTGACATATCCGAGGAAAGTTGGGAATTGCTATGAAAATTTTGAGCCATTATTCTTGTTATTTGGTTTTCTGAGGTATTTGAATGGATTGGCTGCAATGCTTGCCAAAGAGGTATTTTCCCATGCCGTTGTCCCAAAAATTGAACCAAATTTTGGAGTGATCACCACAAATAGATCCCACATTCTCTACTGGTGGATTGGTTTTTTACCATCAAAATACGAGATAATTTTCCAAAGATACAGGGGTGAATTCCAGTGGTTCAGCAACCAGAACTCCAGGAAACTTCGTCGATACAGTCAATCCAGCGCGTGCTTAAGAGTTTAAGCACTTACCGATGGACTTCGCTAGGAGCATTGGTGAGTCTGTTGCTGTTGACGATCGCAAATGCCGTTACCCCACAACTATTTCGGTGGGGAATTGATCAGGGCATTATCCAAAACAACCTCCAAATTGTGCTATATAGCGCCGCCTGGATGGTACTCGCCGCGATCGCTCGTGGTGTATTTAACTTTGGACAAAGCTATCTAGCAGAAGCAGTGTCTCAGGGTGTAGCTTATGACCTGCGAAACAGAATTTTCAGCAAAATCCAAAATCTCAGTTTCAGTTATCATGACCAGGCGCAGACTTCTCAACTCTTAACCCGTGTCACCAGCGACATTGAGCAGATCCGTACCTTTGTTGGCACTAGCCTGATTCAGGTCATTGCTTCAATTGTGACATTGGTAAGTATTTCAGTGGTTTTGCTGGTGATGAACTGGCAACTAGCACTGATTACGCTAACAGTAGTCCCCCTAGAAGGTTGGTTGATGGCGCGATTTATCACCGGAAATAACAACCTTTTTCGGCAAGTACAAGAGCAACTGGGCGACCTCAATGCTGTATTGCAAGAGAACTTGCTAGGAATCCGGGTGGTGAAAGCCTTTGTGCGGGAATCAACCGAAAGGTCGCGTTACACGACCATGAATGATTCCCTAGTCAAGGCAAACATGAAGACCATTAGTGCCATCCGTGATACCTTCCCGTTTATCTTTTTGCTGAGTAACTTGGTAACACTGGCAGTTTTCGCCTACGGGGGAGGACAGGTGATTGGGGGTAGATTCTCCATTGGCGAACTGGTGGCGTTTAACTCCTACCTAGCGTTGATTCTCCAACCAATTTTGTTGATTGGATTTGCTGCACCTGCGATCGCTCAATCAGCTGCTTCCGCCGAACGTGTCTACGAAGTTGTAGATGCAGAGGTAGAAATTCGCGATCGCCCTGGCGCTGTCCCATTTGACACCTGTGTTGGTAGAATCACCTTTGAAAATGTTTGCTTTCGCTATCCAGGAGCCAGCACTGAAACTCTCAAAGGAGTTTCCTTTGAAACAAAGCCCAAAGAGCTAATCGCCGTTTTAGGAATGACTGGTTCCGGGAAAAGCACAATTATGAACTTGCTTCCCCGCTTTTACGATGTCACAAAGGGAGCAGTTCGCATTGACGGACGAGATGTAAAAGATTTCACCCTCAAAAGCCTCAGATCGCATATCGGTATTGTATTTCAGGAAACCACCCTCTTCTCTGGCACAATCCGCGAAAATATTGCCTATGCAAAACCCGATGCAACTCTAGATGAGGTGATTGAGGTTGCAAAAACTGCCCAAATGCACGATTTTATCAGTAGTCTACCCGATGGCTACGAGACGGTTGTGGGTGAACGGGGCGTGGGCTTGTCTGGTGGGCAAAAACAACGAATTGCGATCGCTCGTACCTTACTGACCGATTACAGCATTCTGATTCTGGACGATAGCACCTCAGCTATAGATGCTAAAACGGCTGCCCAGATTCAAGCCGAACTAGATCACTTAATGCGCCAAAAAGCTTGTACAACTTTTGTAGTAGCTCAACGCATTAGCACCGTCAAGAATGCCGATCGCATTTTTCTCATGGATAAAGGACGATTGGTAGCACAAGGCACTCACGAGGAATTGATGCAAACCAGCCCCCTCTACGGTGTAATTTTGGAATCTCAAGTAAAGCAAAAGGAAAAAATAAAACCAAATTAGCATAAATAATCCAATACAAAAGACTTTTAATCCAAAATCCAAAATCTAAAATCCAAAATTGCTATGAGAGGTACAGTTCCCGTTGTTGCATCTGAGGAAAACGCGAGCCAGCAAATTTCCACCCTGCGGCGATTTTTGCAATACGTGCTACTTTATCGCAAAGAAATTCCCATCGCCCTGACATTAGTATTTATTGGTGCTGTAACCCAGGTAATTGGGCCGTTTTTCCTCGGTTGGTCGATTGATCACCTGATTAAACAAGGAAATTTGCAAGGACTACTACTCTTATTAGGACTACTAGCGCTAAACTACGGACTTGGCGTTTTGGCAATCCGGGGTCAAATTATTCGAGTTGGCTGGATTATGCAGCGATTGCTGGCTCAACTAAGGCAAGATATTTTTACTAAAATCCAAAGTCTGCCACTTAGCTTTTTCGATCGCAGCGAAGCAGGCGATTTAATGAGCCGCCTGTTGAATGATGTTAATACTGTAAATCAAGCATTTGGACTGACGATCGCCCAAATGCTGGGCAACACTTTCAGTTTGGTAGGCATCATCATTGCGATGCTCTCAATCAACTTACAACTCGGTTTGTTGAGCAACCTGGTTGTGCCACTGATGATTTTTACCACCAGCTTGTTTGCCCGTTGGGCAAGAGCTAGATTTCGCGTTACCCGACAAACTATTGGGCAGCTTTCCGCCAAGTTAGAAGAAGATATTGGCAGCGTCAGAGAAGCACAGGCATTTAATCGTGTACAGATGAATATTCAAGAGTTCGACGTTCTTAACGCTGCCAATAGAGATGCTAACGTCGATGCTGTAGCAATTACTTCGGCCTTTTTGCCCTCCATTGATTTTCTGAACACACTAGCAACCGCAGGTGTGCTGGCTTATGGTGGCTATCTCGCAGTCACCGGAGCTGCAACAGTAGGTGTGGTGACATCCTTTTTACTTTACGTCCAGCAGTTCTTCCGCCCTATCCAAATTCTCAGCCAGTTTTACACCCAAGCTCAATCTGCCTTCGCCGGATTAGAGCGAATCTTTTTATTGTTAGATGAACCGTCACAACTCAAAGACGCACCCGATGCTACAGAAATGCCGCCTATTCAGGGTGAAGTGACATTTGAGAATGTCAAGTTTGGCTACAACCCAGATCAACTGGTTCTCAAAGGGGTGAATTTGCACGCCTATCCAGGGCAAATGATTGCATTAGTAGGGCCGACCGGTTCGGGAAAAAGTACAATTATTAACTTGATTTTGCGCTTCTACGATGTGTCTGGTGGTGCAGTGAAAATTGATGATATTGATGTGCGTAGCGTTACTCAAGCAAGTCTGCGGCGACAAATTGGCATCGTTCTGCAAGACAATATTTTGTTTAGCGGCACTGTAGGCGAAAACATTGCTTTTGGCGCTCCTTACGCCACTCAAGCTGATATCGAAGCGGCTGCACAGCTGGCAAATGTGCATGAGTTCATTACCTCACTACCACAAGGCTATACAACTCAATTGGGTGAACGGGGAGCGCCCTTGAGCCAGGGACAGCGACAACTGATCAGTATTGCCCGTGCGGTGTTGATTAACCCCCGAATTCTGATTCTTGATGAAGCAACCAGCAGCATTGACACGCGTACAGAAGCGCTGGTACAGAGTGCGATCGCTCGTTTGCTGCAAGATCGTACCAGCTTCGTAATTGCCCACCGCCTCAGTACAGTTACCCAGGCAGATCAGGTATTAGTAATTCAGCAGGGAGAAATTGTAGAGCAGGGTACTCACGCCGAACTGATCAATCAGCAAGGTGTCTATGCTAACTTGTATGCTCTGCAACTGGGTGCAGCAGACACAATGGTTCTTCAAAATGAAAAGTAAAATACATATAGCTCTAATTTATCAATTGCCAGCAAAGAAATGAAACTACCTGACCTCGATTCACAAACCATCGATCGCATCATTGAAATGGCATGGGAAGATAGAACATCTTTTGATGCCATTGAGGCTCAGTTTGGGCTGTTGGAGAAAGAGGTAATCGCCCTAATGAGGCGCGAAATGAAAAAATCTAGCTTCCAGATGTGGCGAGAGCGAGTCACCAAACGCGCTACAAAACATTTATCTAAGCGAGAATTTATTGCAGGACGCTTTAAATCGGACAATCAAAAAACGTAAGTAATTGGGTGAAAACTACCAAATTCAGAAGCACAATGACGAAAATTACACTCTACATTGCAGCTAGTTTGGATGGCTACATTGCTCGCAGTGATGGCGGAATTGATTGGCTATCAACCCTTGATACAGAAGGTGAAGACTACGGTTACACTGATTTCTACGAATCGATTGATGCGATCGTGTTAGGTAGCAAGACATATCAAGTAGGGCTTGGTTTTGATAAATGGCCTTATCCAGAAAAAAAATCCTTCGTTTTCACCCAGCGCCCTCTCCAATCTGACCGTGAGGACGTTAAATTTGTTTCTGATCCAGTGAAACCCGCCTTAGCAAATATAAAGGCTCAAGGTTATGAAAACATCTGGTTAGTTGGTGGCGGAGCATTAATCAATTCGTTTCTTCAGCACAGCTTGATTGACGAATATATTATTTCAACTATTCCAATTATCTTAGGTGGCGGTATACAGCTTTTCCCACCGCCTAGCCCTGAAGAAAAATTGGAACTGATTAACTCAAAACAATATTCTAGTGGTTTACTTCAAGCACATTATAGGCGAACAGGGAAGGTTTAAAAATGCATAATTCATAATTATGCTTCAAGTGGTGAAAAGTCCGATGCTCGAAACTTCTGGGAATTTAAACACCACCTGAAACGTCATTGCCGTTATTAGGCATTGGGTACAAACCCTTTTTAATTAGGGATTACGAATTACGTTGAAGCAACCTCAAGAAGCTTCTGAACAGCTTCGCTAAACTGCTCGTAAGGCGAAACTCCTACAATAGTTTCTGCTAAAATACCATCTTTAAATATTAAAACTGCTGGAATACTGCGAAGACCGAATCTTTTGAAAATTGGCTTGTTGCTGTCAACATCTACCTTAACGACTTTGGCGCGGCCTTTATATTCCTCGGCAAGTTGATCCATTAATGGACTGAGTAGGCGACACGGGCCACACCAAGTAGCCGTAAAATCAACAACAACAACTTTCTCTTCACTTCCATTTAAAACAACATCAAATTCACTCTCTTGAACGTAAGTAACTATGTGAGTATCTGTAGACATTTTTTAAT
>Ga0209181_10007349_pt1 | contig 15121 bp, 16 predicted proteins | sample MAT05_FD_187208 | JGI IMG/M metagenome (GOLD analysis project Ga0209181, IMG submission 187208) | Freshwater microbial communities from Lake Fryxell liftoff mats and glacier meltwater in Antarctica - MAT-05 (SPAdes) (version 2) | ecosystem: Environmental > Aquatic > Freshwater > Ice > Liftoff... | reverse complement strand
TGGCGGGGCAGATAAATCTACAGAAGGTTCGGCGGTTTCTTTTTGTTTTGGGAAATTGCATTAATTGAACGCTGCACAAAAAAGGACACGACACAACTGCCGAGGAATCTCTATCACCGCCCCAGCGAATTCTTGGTCTATAAGTAAACTGTAATAAATAGCGCTGCTACTATTGCGGGTCTTAATGATGCGCATTTACATAGTGTATACTTCCAGGGATGGTGGCCTGCCAATATCAGGGGGTGTGGAATTATCCGTTATGATAAGGCAAACTGGGTTGTGCAACACTTTGGTGAGGCTGGTGCCCAAGCAAGGGTTGAAAATTGTAATCCCTTGTAAAAAATACGGTGGTGGTTTGCGCATGTGGTCCCAGTGGGGCAAACCCGGTAAAGTCAGCCTGAATAAAACCAGCATTGCGTAAGATTTCTGCAGATTTTAAGCACCGGTCAGAATTGTCGAGGATTATAATACCCCCTGGCATCACTTTATCAATTGCCTTTTCGCAGCAGGCGGTACGGGTATGTATTAAGCCGTCCACTACAATAATATCAAACTGTTCTTCATAGTCATTTATCTTGCCGGCATAATCTTCAATATCCAGTGAAGTGGCAACCAGCGTGCAGTTTCCGGGTATTTCGGCGGTTATTTTTTCAATCCATTTTAAATTACTTTCTACGGAGATTACGCTACTTGTACGACCACCCCAATACAAGGTAGAATAGCCACATCCATATTCAAAAACTGTTTTCTCTTTCAGATTTAACTGCGAAAGAAAATCAATGGCAGGATAACTAAACCATGGAATGGGTTGCCCATTTCTGTCAACACATCGCCTTATGCGCATGGATTTTAGCCATGCATAATCTTTTAATAGATGCCTAACCAACTGTACGGTAATTTGGATATTATATTTAGCCGTTTGTAGCCGCTTTGGAATAATATATTTTCTAAAAAAAATACCTGCCTTCATTTTTAATTAAAGTTTATACAGTAAAGATCTATTAACATCAATATACTAGTTTTTATTATATTTAATTATAAATAAAAAGGTTTTAGTGTATCGAATTATAAAAATTTATTTGACCGGATGTTAAAACCTGTTAGGCTACTGGCTGGAAAAAAAAATACAAGTAATAAATGTACAACCAACTTTAGCAACAACAAAACCTTTTATTGCTAAAAAGCTATGTAACTCGGTCGGAAAAGGAGTTGAACCCACACTCGCCTTACAGCGAATCCCGATATTAAAATCGGGACGTGACTACCAGTTCCACCTTATATTTTTCCAACTAAATACTCAATGTATTTTCTACTTTTCTTTTTCTTAATGGCAAGTTCCCTGCCCGCTGCTTCCGCACGTGTTGAGTATTGCTCAGTATAAACCATCTCCCAGGGAACATAAGGTTTGGTAGATGGAGCCCCTTTTGCATTATGCCTTGCTAACCCGGCGGCACGGTCTTCACAATGACCAACATAATAGCGGTTGAATGATGCTGAGTATAATATGTAGGTATAATAAATCATATCAATCGCATAAAAAAGCCTGTTATCACTAACAAGCTTTAAAACATATTCAGGACGGGAGTTGAACCCACACTCGCCTTACAGTGAATCCCGATATTAAAATCGGGACGTGACTACAAGTTCCGCCTCATATTTTGCCTGTTAAAATTCTATTGAATAAAAAAAGCCTCAACATAAGTTAAGGCTTGTACTCGGGATGGGAGTTGAACCCACACTCGCCTTACAGCGAACAGGATTTTAAGTCCTGCGTGTCTACCAGTTCCACCACCCGAGTAAACACATTTAATATTTTTAATCAGTAACATCGAATTACTTCGAATCCCGATCTTTATCGGGACGTGTCTGCCAGTTCCACCACCCCAGTGACACTGCCGGTTAAACCGGCGAAAAAAACTTTTAATCTATACCGTATTACCGGAGGTAGAAAAAAAAAGCAGATAACAAAAGCTATCTGCTTTAAAGCTATGAGCGAAAGACCGGGCTCGAACCGGCCACCCCGACCTTGGCAAGGTCGTGCTCTACCAAATGAGCTACTTTCGCATTATTATTAAGAACTTATTTTGTTTTTCGGAGTGCAAAAATAGGGTTTGTTTCGACACAACAAAATTTTTTATTTGTACGTCGGACTATACAATGTGTTTTCTGGAACATTTACTTCAGGCTTCCCTTTGTAACGGTGACTGTACATACTCATGCATCCGCCCAAGATGAAAGCTACCACCAAAAAGATCTGGCAAAACCAGAGAAAACGTGAAGATGATACCCAGTTGTGAGCGAAATCTTTATCTGAGTTGTCTATTACTTCGTATTCCATAATTTACTATTTGCGTGGGCAAAAATAAGTAAAGTGGTTCAAAAAAAATTATTTGCGCTTAACAATTTCAGAAAACTTTTTTTTGCCTTTTACAAAGTGTTGCCAAACCAACGATGAAGGATACCATCCGCTTAGTTTAGCAGTGCGGTTAGCAGGAAATACATTTTGCTTTTTATTGGACAACAACCATTTATAAAAATATAAATGTGCTTTTAATATGGCTATAAAGAAACCACCGTTGCCACTCAACAAACTTTTAAAAGCCGCTGCACCATCCAATACCATCCTGCCTGCGATGGTAAAAACAGCCTTTGAAACGGGCATATTTTTTACCAGCATCACCAGGTTATTTCTAAAATTTAAAAATGTTTTCAGGCTATTTTCTTTGGCCAAAGTGCCACCACCAATATGATACACTACCGAGGCCGGCTGCACATACACTTTATAACCCGTTAATTGTAACCGCCAGCAAAAATCAATTTCTTCCTGGTGAGCAAAAAAGAATTCATCCAGTCCACCCACCGCATGAAAGCGTTCCGCTTTTACAAACAAAGCGGCACCACTTGCCCAAAAGCAAGGCTCTGCAGAATCATATTGCCCATGGTCATTTTCCAGCACATCAAATATCCGGCCCCTTGCAAAAGGGTAGCCCAAATTATCTATCCAGCCACCACAGGCCCCGGCAAATTCAAAAACGTTCCGGCTTTTATAACTCATTATTTTGGGCTGGCAGGCCGCAATGGCTGCATCACTTTCCATCAAGGCAATCACCGGTTCTATCCAGCCGGGCGTTACCTCTACATCGCTGTTCAGTAAAATATAATAGTCGCTCTGCACCTGCTTCAACGCTGTGTTGTATCCTTTCGCAAAGCCTTCGTTGCTGGCATTGTTAAGGATTTCTACGTCTGGAAAATGCGCTTCTAAAAAAGCAACCGAATCGTCTGTAGACGCATTGTCCGCCACCATTACCCGCTTATTAGCGTAGGTGGAAGCCAATACAAAAGGAAGAAATTTTTGCAGTAATTTTCTGCCATTCCAGTTTAAAATAACAATGGATACAAGAGGAGCGTTTTTAATACCAGCCATATCAAGTGCATCAGCATCGTTGCGTCGCAATCCGTTCATCTTTTGTACTACTATTTAACTTTAATTACAATTTTCACAAACATACTCCATTTCTTTTTGCGCATTTCTTATTTCTTAAATTACATTTGGTATAATGATTACACAATTTTTTAACTGGCGTACAGCATTGGCAATTTTAGCCATCGCAATTGTATCGGGTACGATTTTTTATTCCAATTACCTATCACAAAAAATTGCGGCGGATGAACGGGAAAAAGTAGATGTGTGGGTTCAATCGCTTAAAACAAGGGCCGAGGCAACGGAGCAGGTATCGCTTGATTTAACCACTGTCATCACCTCCAAAAACACGACCATCCCCATCATTGAAACAGATGAACACGACAATCCATCCGGTCAGGCTTTAAACCTGGATACCTTTGAATTAAAGCGAGATACAGGCTACTTGCGCAAAAAGGTGAAGGAATTTAAAAAGCAAAATGATGCCATCATTGTGGAGGTCAATAAAGATCCGCTCATTATCAATAAATATTATTTTGGCGATTCAAAATTGCTAAAAGAGGTACGGTATTATCCTCTGATACAACTTTTAATTGTTGCCTTATTTATCATCATTTCATTAACCGCAATCACACTTCGCAACAAATCAACCCAAAACCAGGTATGGGCCGGCATGGCAAAAGAAACCGCTCACCAACTGGGCACACCACTCTCCTCCCTGCAGGGCTGGGTAGAATTGTTAAAAGAAACACAGGGCAGCGAAAAAATAGCGGCAGAAATGATCAAGGACGTAGACCGGCTAAAACTGGTAAGTGATCGCTTTGGCAAAATAGGCAGCACACCGCAACTGGAAGAAATCAACATTGTGGCGCAGATAGAAAACATGGTAACCTATATCAAAAGAAGGGCTTCCGAAAATGTACAATTTAGTATTTACAGCTCCAATGAAAAGGAGATCCCGGCAATGATCAGCGGGCCTCTTTTTGACTGGGTCATTGAAAACCTGCTAAAGAACGCCCTGGACGCCATGGAAGGAAAGGGCAGTATCCAGGTAAAAATAAAAAATGAAGTAGCATCCATTATCATTGATGTAACCGACACAGGTAAGGGCATTACCAAACAAAATATGGGCAATGTTTTCAAACCCGGTTTCACCACCAAAAAGCGTGGCTGGGGCCTCGGACTGAGTTTATCCAAAAGAATCATAGAACAATATCACAAAGGCGAATTAACCGTAAAACATTCCGAACCCGGGAAAGGAACCACTTTTAGAATTGTATTAAAAAAATAGCTAAAGACAGGCATACAATAAATTCGTGCAATTCGTGCAAAAAATTCGTGTAATTCGTACCCAAACTTCGTTCAATTCGTGCGAAACAATTCGTGGAATTCGTGCCTAAAATTCGTGTTATACTTTTAATCTTTTAGCTTCCTCCTATCACCCTTGATTTTTATTCCCCTAAAGTTTTTACATTTGCATTCCTCACAGTAAATGGTCAATTAGAATTTACTGGTTATAGTTGCGGCGATGGCGAAATTGGTAGACGCACTACCTTGAGGTGGTAGCTCCCGAAAGGGCGTGGGAGTTCGAATCTCCTTTGCCGCACATAAAAACCTTTCTTTCCGGAAAGGTTTTTTCGTTTCTCCACATCTTTATGCTGCGATGATCAAGTTATTAAACCAAGACCCGGCGGCCGCTGTTTTACCAAATATTGCTTAGTACCCATGAAAAACAATTGCCATCAAAAAATAAAAGCTGCACCTTCAAATCAATTTCTCCCTCTTTTAATATTTTGCAATGGGCAACTCCGCTGTTGTCATCTATCTGTATTTTCACAATGGGCAGGTGTTTTATAAAATCTACCTCGCTGCTGCCCTGCCATTTAAACAGGCTTTCTTTAATGCTCCAGGCGGCCGTCAATAATTTTTCGCCAAAGATATTATACGGAGCGTCTGGCACATTTCGCAACATTAATTGTTCTTCTTGGGACAAAAATTTATGTTTAATCTTATCTACTTTGTGGGTAATCATCTCTACATCTACCCCTACTCTATAATCGGTACTTACCATTACAGTTGCGTATTTGCCGCAATGAGAAATAGAAAAATGATAGGCTTCGTTGGCTAAAAATGGTTTACGGGTGTCTGCAATTCGTATCAAATCATAAGGAAAATCGGGATACAATTCCTTTAATAAATATCTGCCAGCCAGGTGCTGCAATCTTTTATTGGGATGGGTAATCTCACGCTGCAACGGAACCTGCGCTAAAAAAAACTCTTCCGGCTCAGCTATATGCCAAACCCCTAATTTTGTTGTCGGATTAATATTTTTTTGATAAACCAGCGGCATGAAGCGATCCTGTATTTTTGTTTGTTGATTTTTGAATCAATATTTTACCAATTAGCTAATTTGCTAATTCGATCATGTGCTAATTTAAGGATTCGTACGTTAGCTTGTAATGTTTTAATTCAACCGTTAACGAAGACCAACATTTAACCATCAAATATTCAACCATAAACATTAACATTAATCAAACAACTATGATACTGAGCGACACAAGAATATTGGAAGAAATAGAAAACGGCAGTATCAAAATTGTTCCTTACAGCAGAGAATGCCTTGGAAGCAATAGTTACGATGTGCATTTGGGTAAATTTCTGGCAACCTATACCAATAAGGAATTGGATGCAAAAAAACACAATACCATCGAACATTTTGAGATACCAGAAGAAGGAATCGTGCTGCATCCCCATGAATTTTACCTGGGCGTAACAGAAGAATATACCGAAACGCATGCGCATGTTCCCTTCCTGGAAGGTAAGTCCAGCACCGGCCGACTTGGCATTGATATACACGCTACGGCAGGAAAAGGTGATGTAGGTTTTTGTGGCAACTGGACGCTGGAAATTTCTGTAAAACAGCCGGTAAGGGTTTATGCCGGTATGCCAATTGGTCAATTAATTTACTTTCCGGTAGATGGACAGATTGAAGTAAAATACAATCAGAAGAAAAATGCCAAATATAGTGGTCAACACAATAAACCGGTAGAAAGTATGATGTGGAAAAATACTTTTTAGTACTAATTGGCTTTTTTTATCCCGGTATTTAAAATATACATTCGTACACCTGCGTTAAATTACCATGTTGAACGATTGGTGTTCCTAAAAAAAGCTGATTTTTGCCAACCCTTAACTTAAATGTTATCTGTTATTCAATGCTATCAATGATACGTACAATCCGGCTCCGTCTAATACTATGTATCCTGGGGGTTACGATGGCCTGTGTTAATTCGCAGGCACAGTTACAGCCCGAGTTAGCCGACTCATTTTTCAATTTCATCAAGGCAAATAAAAGCCGGTCATCCGTTTATATCTCTAAGGATGACAGTACAATTGCCCGCCTCAACGAAGAAAAATTGATGCCGCTTGGCAATACCGTTAATATTATGGTTGCGGTAGAATTTGCCATGCAGGCAAGTGTAAACATGGTAGACAAGGATGCCAATGTTTCGATGAATGAATTAGACAAATACTATATCCCTGAAACTGACAGCGGCGCTCATGAAGCATGGATTGCTTACGAGCAGCAGCAAAAGAATATTGTGTATGACAGTATTTCTCTGATTGAAGTAGCAAGGGGTATGACCATGTTTAACAGCAATGCCAATACCGAGTACCTGATGGATTTACTTGGTTTTGACAACGTGAAAAACAATAACCGGCTATTTGAATTGAGAAATCATACCGCCTTGTTTCCGTATGTGTCTTCTATGTTTATGTTTCAAAATCTTGCCAGAATGAAACATGGCAAATTATTACGGGAAATCAACAAACTGACAGAGGAAGAATACTGCAGATATGCAATTATCTTTCATCAGCAATTAAAAGATGAACCAGATTTTAAATCGAACTTTCGTATTAGTAAGATGACACCTGAATTGCTTAAAATCTGGAGCGATCGCTTAACCGCCTCTACCACAAAAGAATATGTAAACCTGGTTAAAATATTAAACAACCGCAAATTTTTAAATGAAAATGCTTACGGCATCATTGCAGAAATACTGGAATTTCCGATGGAAAAAAAACAATTCCAGGAAATTTTCAAGCAATATGGGGGCATGGGTGGCAGCACCGGATTTTCACTAACCCAGGTAATTTATTTCACTTCCAAAGAAAATATGAAAATGGAACTGGCCATCTTTTTCAACGACCTAACCCCTCCGGAAGAAAGGCAATTGAAAAAATGGTGGTACTCTTTTGAAGCGCAGGTTATTTTTGATGAAGTCTTCCGAAATAAATTAAAATTTTAAAATCCTTTTGATTCCTCATGTAAATAGCTGAATGAAGCCCTGTATTTATAGTAGTCAGGTGATGAAGTCATCTCACTCAGTTGTTAATTCAATTTCCAGATATAAAAATTCAATAAGCCTGCAAAACTTACCCAACTAATATAGGGAACCAACAGCCAGGCAGCTAACGGCGAAATTTTACCAAATTGAAAGATAGTAAGCAGGATCATAACCCACATGGCAATTATTTCTACAAACGCCCAACCCGGCTGGTGAGCATAAAAGAAAATAAATGACCACGCAAAATTCAACAGCATTTGCACCGAGAATAAAATGATGGCCGTTTTTTTGTCTGCCTTGTCAGCATCCTTTGACCAAACGAGGTACAATGCAATCCCCATCATCAGGTATAAAGCCGTCCATACTGGCGCAAATAACCAATTCGGCGGATTAAACGGAGGTTTATTGGCGATAAGATACCAGCCATTTACACCGGAACTGGTGAAAAATCCGGCAATAGCGCCCACCATTAATGGGATTGCGATGGAGATGATCAATTTCATGGCCTAATGTACGAATAAACAAAGCAGCGAGATGAATCTAAAAGTCAAATTTTTCCAAACTTTTTTTGATAAGCAATCAAAAAACCTGTTACCTCATCATAACTTAATAAGCCCGATGGTTGCTCATTACTCTCTAGAAATTTGCCATAGCCCCATCTGATCAACGGTTCAACCGGGTTTTTATGCCGGTTGTTGAATTTTCGCCATTCTTTCAGATCTTCTTTTATTGGCGGAAGCAACTCATTGGCAAAAGATCTTGCGGCCAATGAATCCGTTTGATAAAGGTTGCGGTTGGCATACAAAAAAAGATCAAGGTAAACGGAGTATTGAAAAGACTCATCTTTAGAAGAAGCCGCCGCCAGGTATCCAACAAAATTAGCTTCATTTTCTTTTGCGTATCCAAGCTGGTGAGCAATTTCGTGACAGCAGGTGTAGGGTTGTAAAAATTTGGGCACCGAAGTATTTACCTGGCCTTCGCCGGTGAAAGGATTGTAATACCCGAGAAAGCCAACATAATTTCCTAACCAACCCCACATCGATCTTTTTAACGATGCAGGTTGATAATTTAAAAAAGCATATTGTTTGTTTAACTCCATATACGCTTCCTGCGATCTGTGGAACAATTCTTTCCGGCTTAGTGCCGCGGGAGCTTGTTTCATAAGTAAGGCATTGGCCGCATTCGTCTTTTGCAGTAACAATTCATTCAGGTCTTTCAACTCGGCTACGGAGTATTGCTCAATGGTTAAACCCAACTGACCAGAAATGCCCCGGCGGTTATAATTAATTCCCCAAAGTATATTGAATACAATGTAAACAGAAAGAAAAACAACCATTGTTCGTAGAATCCCGGGAATAATGCTGGCAGGTAATTGCTTCGGTTTCCGCACCAGCCTGACAACTTTAAAAATCCTGACAATCAACCAAAGTATAACTGCACAATACAAAATATCGCCAATACTAAAAGGCAGCCATCCAAAAAGATATCTCAAAAACAAGGAAATCATCGGGTAGACCCCGGTGGAATAATACGCTTCAACCCGAAAGGAGTCCATTGAAAACAGGCGAATTGAAATAGCGATAACAAAAAGAATATAAATTAAAACCCGGTAATTTTTCTGCTTCATAGTGTCTAAAAATAAGCAAAAACGGGTTTCTCCAAAAAAGCAGGGCAAAATTTCTATAAATTTTGTTTTAAATAACCGTAAAAATCCTACCTTCGCCGTCCTTTAAACCGGAGGTAATGGGAAAAAGAAGGGAATTTGAAATAGCTTTTGTAGGGTTGAAGCCCGGTGTACATGAGTTTACTTATGAAGTAGATGACCAGTTCTTTGCGGAAGTTGAATCAAGAGATTTTAGCAATTGTACAGCAATTGTTAAACTGCAACTAGATAAAAAAAGCGGCTTCATGTTGCTTAAATTTGAAGTTGGAGGAAAATCAGATGTAGATTGCGACCGATGTGGTAACAGGTTGACCATGGATTTGTGGGATGAGTTTAACATGCTGGTTAAAATGGTGGAAAACCCCGAGGAAATGAATGAAAAGGAAGAAGATCCGGATGTTTTCTACATTTCAAAAACAGAAAGCCATCTAAGATTGAATGATTGGATGTATGAATTTGTAAGTTTAAGCATTCCCTTACAAAAGTCCTGTTCGGCAGAGGAGATGGGCGGGCCAAAGTGCAATTTAGAAGTACTGGCCAAGTTGAATGACATGAAGGTAACCGAGGATGCCAGAAATGCCAATGCACTTTGGAAAGACCTTGACCAGTTTAAGCAGCAATAAAACTGGTGAACAGACAAAATATTAAAAAGCAAACATTTAATTACAATAACAACTAAAATTTAAAGATATGCCAAATCCGAAACGACGCCACTCGCAGCAGCGCAGCGCAAAGAGAAGGACGCATTATAAGGCCAGCGAAACAACTTTAACCGTAGATAAAACTACCGGAGAAATGCATGTTCGTCATCGTGCACATGTAAGCGAAGGAAAATTATACTATAAAGGACAAGTAGTAGCTGAAAAAGCGCCGCTAAAAGCATAATATTTTTCAAATGCTGAGTTCTAAGTTCTAAATTCGATTTTCGGATATAGAACTTAGAACTTTTTATTTAATGAATAATGTACCATGAATATTGCCATTGATATGATGGGTGGCGATTATGCACCAACGGAAGCTGTAAAGGGTATTTTGCTTTTTTTTGCGGAAGGACACAAAAACATAACGCTGACACTAATTGGCAACGAAGCCGATGTGAAAGCGTTGCTGGTAGTGTATGCCATCCCTTCAGATAATATTACCATCGTTCATGCTTCACAGATAATAGAGATGCATGAACATCCTACCAAAGCTCTTCGTGAAAAGCAACAATCTTCCATAGCAATTGGTTTTCATTTACTGGCCTCCGGCAAAACAGATGCTTTTATTAGCGCAGGAAATACCGGCGCCATGATGGTTGGTGCATTGTTTAGTATTAAAGCCATTGAGGGCGTACTTCGCCCAACGATTGGTGCCTATATCCCAAGAGAAAATGGAAAGCTTGGGTTACTGGTTGATGCAGGTATCAACTCAGATTGCAAACCAGAATATTTAGCCCAGTTTGCTACATTGGGTTCCCTTTATGCCGAACATATCCTGGACTATGAGAACCCAAAAGTTGGTCTGATCAATTTAGGTGAAGAAGAAGGGAAAGGCAACTTACTTGCACAGGCAGCTTATCCGTTGTTAAAAGAAAACAAGCACATTAATTTTATAGGAAACATCGAAGGCCGTGATATTTTAACAGACAAATCAGATGTAATGGTTTGCGAAGGCTTTACCGGAAATGTGGTACTTAAAATGGCGGAAAGCATTTACGATCTTACAAAACGCAGAGGCATACACGACGAACATTTTGATCGTTTTAATTTTGAAGTATATGGTGGGGTACCGGTATTGGGCGTAGCAAAACCTGTGATCATCGGCCATGGCATTTCAAAAGACATGGCATTTAAAAACATGATTGCGATTGCTCACCGCATGCTCGAAAAAGATCTGATGCAAAAGATGAAGGATATTTTTATCCAGAAAGTTTAAAGAATGTCCATTCAACCCAAAGTTTAAAATAAAAAGAGGTTGTCATTTTATATGACAACCTCTTTTTATTTTAACTATTTTTCAATCATTTAAAATACATATGCCAATCTAAATCCCAGGGCTCCAATTCCATTTTTAGAATAGCCATCATATTTGAAAGTTGCATCCACTGCTCTCCCGGTTTTGGTTTTGAATTCATATCCTAACTGGGGAGAATAAGCAAAAGCGGTACCGCCGCCGTTATTGATAAAACCAAGACCTGTTTGCAAAGCTCCATAAATTCCGCCGGCCAAAAAGTATTTTACACCAACTCTAAAAGGCACAATCGTTGTTCCTTTGTATTTAAGACCAGCCCCGTAAGACTTGCCATTGTAAGAAATTACACCAGCGGTTATTGTGCCATATAAATGTTCCTGTAAAGAAATATCAACTTGTGCAGTGGCTCCAATTCCAAAAGAATGTGAGTTTGAAAAAGAGCCTGTTGCAAATCCTATTTCGGGACCTGCGCTAAATTTAAATGCCGGTTGATCCTGTGCGAATACCACCATCGAAGTACAAAACGACAATAGAGTAAAAACAATTATTTTTTTCATTTTACAGATTTTTCATACAAATGTAAGTGCATATTGCGCTGCTCCAAACCATCTGTCTGTTATTTTTTTAACTACATTTTTTTTTAGTGAACAGAAGCCATTGTGTGTCATAAATTATCCAACATATCTTGTGTCATAGCAGATAAATCATAATCTTCTTTCCAGCCCCAGTCATTTCTTGCTACACTGTCATCAATGCTTTGAGGCCAACTGTTAGCAATTTGTTGACGGTAGTCGGGCTTATACGAAATCTCAAATTCAGGAATATGCTTTTTAATTTCATCTGCAATTTCTTTTGGAGAAAAACTCATACCAGAAATATTATAAGAGGTGCGAATCTTTATTTTTTCTGCCGGTGCTTCCATCAGCTCAATGGTTGCCTTGATGGCATCCGGCATATACATCATCGGCAAATAGGTGTCTTCCTGCAAAAAGCATTCATAGCTTTTTTCTTCCAACGCCTCGTGAAATATTTCTACCGCATAATCAGTTGTGCCGCCACCCGGCGCACTTTTATAACTAATTAATCCTGGGTAGCGAATACTTCTTACGTCTAACCCCCAACGCTGGTTGTAATAGTTGCACCAGAATTCACCGGCATATTTACTGATGCCATAAACAGTGATGGGTTCAATTACGGTTTGCTGGGGACAATTTTGACGGGGAGAAGTTGGCCCAAAAACTGCGATGGAACTAGGCCAATATACTTTGTGTATTTTTTCTTCTTTGGCAATGTCCAGTACATTCAGTAAGCTCTGCATGTTTAAACTCCAGGCAAGGTTAGGATTTTTTTCGCCGGTGGCTGATAGAATGGCAGCAAGCAAATAAATCTGTGTAATATTCTGACGAATCACCTGCACGTGCAACATTTCTTTATTCATCACATCCATACTCACATAGGGCCCGCTGCCTTTCAGCAAATCATTTTCTTCCCTTAAATCACTGGCTACCACATTGGCATTACCATATATTTTTCGCAACGCAAGGGTAAGCTCCACTCCTATCTGGCCGGATGCGCCAATCACTAAAATTTTTTCTTTTATCATATTTCTTTATTAGTGGTGCAAGGTAAAAAAAGTATATGGCCATTCCTTTTATACGATAGAGTTTTTATTCTTCCATAGAAAAAATTGCAAGCTGCCTTATATAAAAAAATTGATTGTTTACAAGTTTCATTAACCAGGTATTTTGTGTTGCCTGACCATCCTTTTACTCATTATTAATCCTACTGCTCAAATAAAGCCGCCAGATACTCAAAGAATACATCAATACAAGTTTAGGATCAATACTTTTATTTAAAATCTTTCCTGTAAAAATCATTTTAACAAAAAGGCAATAACCTGATTCATTCACAAAAACCTGTTACAATGAAAAGATTGATTTTTCTAACCATGTTTTACCTGGGTTGTGTTGAAAGTTTTTCCCAAAATGTTGGCATTGGCATTACTACGCCGCTGGCTCCGCTGCATATAAAAAAAGACAATGAAGCCCTGAGATTAGAAGGTATTTCACCTTACTTATCGTTTTATAACACTGCCGGTACTGTCCCAAAATCTTTTATCCAAAGCTCAGGTAATAATTTGTACCTCGGCACTTCTACCGGTAATACTACCGGCATTATCCAACTGTATGCCAATGCTAATCCGCTGATAACGCTGTTGCCATCGGGTAATGTGGGCATTGGTACTTCGTTGCCTGTAGAACCGCTTACTGTGCAAACAACGAACAATACTTTCGGAATCTCCCATAGAGGTGAAGGGGGAAATATCCTGGCCACCAGAATGGGTGGAACCTCTGCAGGTATTGGTACTTTTTCCAATACCAATATGCGGATTTTCTGCAACAGTAATTCTGCCATGTTTATTAACGCAGCCAATGGCTATGTGGGACTTGGTGGAGATTTTCCGGTAAATAAATTCCAGATTGGCACCATCATAAACCCCAGTACTAACTATGTGGGCAACGACCTCGTCATCAGTAATGCTGGGAATGCCATGCGAATTTTGCAATCCATTAATACTACGGTTTTTGCTTCTAATAACACCAATATGGTTTTATGGCCAAAGGAAGCTACGGGCAATGTAGGTATCAACACACTCCAGCAGCCAACCAATAAATTACAAATAGGCTCTATTGGCGGAACTGGTTTTGCTGGTAACGATTTGGCAATAGGTAACGGTACTGCAGCTATGGCTATTTATCAAACAAATGATGCTACTTTAATTGGCTCAACTACTGATATTATTTTAAAGCCGAGAAATAACGGAGCTGGCAGGGTGGGTATTAATACTAATACACCAAGGGCAGCGTTAGATGTTGCAAGCGTATTCTCTGCGAACAACCCTAGTCCGGCAAGTGAATATTCATATCTCAATATTTCTTCTTGGCGTAATGGAGTAGGATATATAACAGGTATATCTGTTATTCCAAGCGTTTCTATTATTGCTGATGGCAGAGTTGTTGCTACAGAATTTAATGCCTACTCAGATGCCCGTATAAAAAATATCACCGGCAAAAGTAATACTGCAAAAGACCTTGAAACCATCAATTCGATTGCTATAACAGATTATACCATGAAGGACAAAGTAAAGTATGGTAACCAAACCTTTAAAAAAGTAATTGCCCAAGAAGTAGAAAAAGTGTATCCGCAGGTAGTGAATAAACATACCGATTTTATCCCCAATGTTTACCAGCTTACCAATAAGATAACAAAAACCAACAATGGCTATTTGCTAAGTTTTACAAATAACCACAACATCAGCAAAGCTGCAACAAAATTACAACTGCTTTTATCCGAAGGAATGGAGCAGTTTGAAATTGTATCTATTCCTTCCGAAAATCAGGTTATCATAAAAGCCACCGAAATAAAAGCTGATAGAGTATTTGTATATGGCGAAGAAGTAGCTGATTTTAGAACGGTAGATTATGAAGGGCTTACTACGTTGAATATCTCTGCTACGCAGGAATTATGTAAACTGTTAATAAAACAACAGGCATTAATAATAAGCCAGCAAAAGCAATTACAAAATTTAGAAAGAAGGTTAATATCAGTGGAAGCCAAAACAAGTAATAAGCTGAAGATTGAGAAAGATTAGGAGAAAGAATAAAAATATTACTAATGAAAAAAAATATTATTCTTTTTATATTGATGCTTGTTGTGCTGCAAAAAATGCAGGCA
>Ga0209181_10007346_pt1 | contig 15126 bp, 9 predicted proteins | sample MAT05_FD_187208 | JGI IMG/M metagenome (GOLD analysis project Ga0209181, IMG submission 187208) | Freshwater microbial communities from Lake Fryxell liftoff mats and glacier meltwater in Antarctica - MAT-05 (SPAdes) (version 2) | ecosystem: Environmental > Aquatic > Freshwater > Ice > Liftoff... | reverse complement strand
TGTCTGATGTCTTGTGTCTGAAGTCTTGTGTCTGATGTCTTGTGTCTTGTGTCTGAAGTCTTGTGTCTGAAGTCTTGTGTCTGAAGTCTTGTGTCTTGTGTCTGAAGTCTTGTGTCTGAAGTCTTGTGTCTTGTGTCTGAAGTCTTGTGTCTGAAGTCTTGTGTCTGAAGTCTTGTGTCTTGTGTCTTGTGTCTTGTGTCTGAAGTCTTGTGTCTGATGTCTTGTGTCTGAAGTCTTGTGTCTGAAGTCTTGTGTCTGAAGTCTTGTGTCTGAAGTCTGGTGTCTGAAGTCTGGTGTCTGAAGTCTTGTGTCTGAAGTCTGGTGTCTAATGTCTAATGTCTAAATTCTTCATAAAACGTGCAACAAAACTACATTCAATGAAAAAAATTATTTTCTTCTGCTGTTTTCTCTCCATTATTGCTCAAAACCTGCACAGTCAATCGAATATTGATGGCAGTCCTTTTCGTTTTGGGCTACACACAAGCCCCACTTGGTCGTGGCTGCGTACCGATGATAAAGGGTTAGAGAGTATTGGTTCCAACTGGGGTATCAAATTGGGTACCATGGGTGAATACTATTTTTCCAATAATTATGCCTTCATTAGCGGTATTGGTTTCGGCCTGAATCAGGGTGGCACTATTCAAAACGGTTTTGATAAGGGTGTGTTTTGGAATGATTCTGAATTGAGCATTCCAGGATTGGATACACTTAGTAAAAATGCAAAAATGCATTATCGCCTGAATTACATAGAAATTCCGGTCGGAATACGGATGCGCGGTGGTTCTAATGAAGACCAGGCGTTCCGTTTTTATGCTGAAGCACCCGTATTTACCATCGGATTTCGCAACCGTGCCTTAGGAGACATTCGCGGCACACAAGGCCAAAATAGTGAAGATGAAATTATCAAGCAGGATGTCATTGGCGCTTCGCTTTCGTGGGGATTTGGAGCGGGCATTGAGTATGAATTGGCCACACACGCTACCCTGGTGGCGGGTCTTACCTATCAACAGCAATTTACCGATATGACCCCTAACAACGGTGCTATTTTGAAAAACGGTACTTGGCAAAAAGAAGATTCAAAAGCCACTATTGGTTTGATTTCGCTGCGTATCGGTATTTTCTTTTAATTTAAGCAACCGTTTTAAAACAGTTTTCTAAGGCGTGCATAACGAATGGATGCCTCCAACGTAGTATTTTACAACCTGAATGGTTTTGGCTGTTTCTGCGCCCTCAAAACCCTGAATGCGGTCCTCCGTAATTTGTGACAGGTATTGTTTTAAGAAGGATTTGGACAGGGGCGTATACGACCAGTGCCAGCGTTCTTCGTTATAGCCATTGGGGCGCTGCTCACCCTTTGCCGTGTAAGGCTGGCAAAATCCGTACTCGTGTGCGTGTGCAGTCAGCCACTCGTATGTTTTGGCGTATTTTCCTCCGGGTTCAAAAGCCGGATTGTTCAGATCATTGAGGTCAATGTCCGTACCCCAATGGTGCCGGGAGGAGCCTGGCATGGAGGAATATTCTAATATCTTTAGTGCTCTCGCTTCGGGGTCGGGCGCTGCAGTGGCAAATCGCTTCCATTTGCCTTCCCAAATACTTTTTTGTTGGGCAAATGTGCGTGTAGACGAAATTATTTTCAACACGATTCCTTCTTTTTTTGCGGCGGCATGCATTTTTTTAAAAGCATCCAATGCTTCGCGGCGCATCATCATGGCAGGGCGGTCGGAATAAGGGGCTTTTACGGCTTCAAAATCAGGGTGTTTGGCGGGGTCAAATCTTCCTAATAAATAGTCTTCATCTACCAGCGCTACACCGGTCTCCGGTGCCACAACCGTTAGGCTGGAAGTTGCCTGTGCCGGCATGGGAGGAGGTGTGGCAGCATTGTCTGTTTGGCAGCGCCATTGTGCAGCACCGATAGTGAGGGAAAACAGCAGGGAAACAGCAGAAATTTTTATCATAATGGCCGAGAGATGGTCAGGAACGGTGTCAAAATAAAGTATCCATCTTATCTGATTCCTTTTCACGCAAATTGCCCATCTTTTTGTTTAAATAGCCCCACTATTAGCACAAAAAGATAGTTATTTGAGCAAATTTAGTACTTTATTCTGACACCGTTCCTTTATCAAGTTAACATTACACGCCTGGTATTTTCTTCCGGGTTGAAACCCGCTAATCGTTTTTGTTTTCGGGGTTGTGTAAAGAGTAATTATTAAAAAAATTATTTATACTTTTGCCGAATATTAATTTGATTAACCGTCATTATTATCGGTACAAATTTTATTAACGCCGGAAAATAAGCACAAAACCATATTTTATTTGGTTGATATTTTTGAAAAATTATGGACTACACTCTTTACACAACCCCTTGAGAAAAAACGAAATTTGAAGGGGCGAGTACAGCAATAGTGATCTGTTTAATCGGGTTATATTGGTGCATAAAAATTAAATATAAATATTTTACAAAGCATCTATATGCCTTCAAAAAATGACTGGCTGGATAGTTACGTTGACTGATTGTTGATTTGTTAAATTTGACTGTCCGACTGTGGACTACCTGAACTGCGCGACTGTCCGACTGTGGACTACCTGAACTGTGAACTGTCTGGACTGTGAACTGCCTGACTGTGAACTGCCTGACTGTGAACTGCCTGACTGTGTCTGGACTGTGGACTGTCTGGACTGTGGACTGCCTGACTGTGGACTGTGTCTTGACTGTGGACTGTCTGGACTGTGGACTGTCTGACTGTCTAACTTTTTTTAATCTGGTTCAAAGCCCAATACAATATTAAATCGGCCGAAATTGCTCCATTTTCTGGAAGGGTTGGCCAATGTAGCCGGACGGTCGAAACCAAAACCATAGTCGAAACCGAGGGTGCCAAACATGGGGAGGAATACGCGCAGGCCCATGCCTGCGGAACGGCGCAAATCGAACGGATTGAACTCTTTGGCATTGCGCCAGGCATTACCTGCCTGCGCAAAAGTGGTGACAAAAATGGTGCTTTGCGGATTGAGTGAAATGGGGTAGCGCAATTCTACGGTATATTTGCTGAATACGCCGGCGCCGGCTGGCAAAGCATCCATAATACCATCGCCACTGCGGTTTTGGCTGGTAGCATCATAACCCCGCATACTGATGATGTCGCGGCCATTGAGGGCAACATTTTGGTTGTTCAGGCCATCGCCGCCGAGGTCATAGCGCTCAAAAGGGGTCAGGGAAGTTTTATCTGACCAGCGATTGAGGATGCCCATTTTGGTGGAGGTTCTCAACACTAATTTGCCGACGAGGGTGGTGTACCATTCGGTATCAAAACGCCATTTCAGGTACTCAATATTCCGGTAAATTTGGATGTCTGTGGCTCTTGTATAAAAATCTGCGTCTCTAAACCAGGAATAGGGTGGGGTAACATTGAGTTTGATGGAAATTAAGGAGCCGCTTTTTGGAAAAATCGGGTCGTTGATACTGTTGCGCGCCAGCGTAAGTCCAAGATTGAAATTATTGAAACTGCCGTTGGAAAGCGTCCGACCTTCGTCTGTCTGGAAACCACCAAACCAATTTTTCAGGTTTAAGGTTTGGAGGTCTAAGTCGGCGCGGAAGATAAAGTTGTCATCCGGAAATTTCAAGCGGGTACCGAATCCGACGCTGCCTTGGATGATATTGAGTTGGGAAGTATTGCCAAAGCCTTGCGAAAAACGGTTATAGAACCCTGCAACAGTGAGTGAGTTGGGTCGTTTGCCACCTAACCAAGGTTCGGTAAAGGACACATTATAGGATTGAAACCGCTCTCCGGCCGTTTGGCCGCGTATGCTGAAGCGCTGTCCATCGCCCTGTGGCAGGGGGTTCCAGGCTTCTTTATTTGGGATATTGCGCAGGGAGAAATTGTTGAAAGTAACGCCCAGCGTACCGATCACACCGCCACGGGCGAAAGCTGTGGAGGGTTGATAACCCGCCGATAATTCCAACTGATCGGAAGGTTTTTCCTCCAAGGTATATTCCACATCCACCGTGCCGCGCTCGGCGTTTACCGGGGTGTTGATGTTCATTTTTTCCGGGTTGAAATAACCGAGGTTGATGATTTCGCGCTGCGAACGGATGATGTCTGCCCGGCTAAACTTATCCCCCGGACGGGTAAAGAGTTCGCGGCGGACAACGTGTTCGTGGGTGCGGTCGTCGCCCTTGATGACTACGCGGTCAATAGTAGCCTGTGGCCCCTCAAAAATGCGCAATTCTAAGTCAATAGAATCTCCGTCAACGGATGTTTCGGCGGGGTCTACCCGGAAAAACAGGTAGCCATTGTCTAAATATAGCGAACTGATATCGCGCCCGTCCTGGCTGAATTGCAGGCGATTATCCAATAACTCCTGATTGTAGACATCCCCTTTTTTGATGCCCAATACCTGCTCTAAGTACTTGGTTTCGTGAATGGTATTGCCTTTAAAAACGATGTCCCTGAAATAGTATCGGTTGCCTTCATTGATGTCAATATCTACAATAATCTGGCCTTTTGCATTGCGGTAGATGCTGTCTTTGGCGATACGGGCATCGCGATAACCCAAGGTATTGTAATATTGTTCAATTTTAATTTTGTCGTCTTCATATTTATCGCGTATCAATTTTGATTTTTTAAAAATACGCGATTTTTGGGCAGTTTCTTTCATTTTTTTGCGCAAAACCTTGCTTTTTATGTTATTATTGCCCACAAAATTGATATGCTTGATTTTCACCTTTTGGCCTTTATCCACATTGAATTCTAATCGAATACCATTGGGGGCACGCTCATCGGGAAATTCTTTGATGCGTACCCGGGCATTGAGAAAGCCTTTTTCCACGAAATAATCTTCTAATTGGAAGACTAAAGTTGACTTTACATTATCGGTAAGAATGGCACCTTTTTGCAAAAATTTGGTGATTTCTCCATTTAGGTCGTCATGTTGCCCTTTTTTTACGCCATTGAAGGTGTGTCGGGTGTAACGCGGGCGCTCGGTAACGGCAATTTCCAGAAATATCTGTTCCCCTACGGTTCGTTCCCGATTGATTTGTACATCGGTGAAGAGTTTCAGGTTCCACAGTGACTGCACTGCTTTGGCAAAAATAGGGCCGGGAACGCGTAGCTTGTCACCTACCTTGAATCCGGTAATAGAGATCAAGGCATCTGCATCAGCGAATTGAACGCCACTGACGCGAATACCGCCTATTTCGTATTCTTTTGCGTCGCCATAGGGTACGACTGGCAGCATATCGTTCGTTTGGGCGGTAATAGTAGCAGATGCTGCCAAAAACAGCAACAAAAAACTGAGGGTATGTAATTTCATTTTTGTGTTATACGTATTTAGTGTTTTGGTGTTTTAGTGTTTTGGTGTTTAGTGTTTTAGTGTTTAGTGTTTTAGTGTTTTCCCAGTTGTCTGAAGTCTTATGTCTGAAGTCTTATGTCTGAAGTCTTATGTCTTATGTCTCAAGTCTTATGTCTGAAGTCTTATGTCTGAAGTCTTATGTCTGAAGTCTTATGTCTGAAGTCTTATGTCTGAAGTCTTATGTCTGAAGTCTTGTGTCTGAAGTCTTGTGTCTTGTGTCTGATGTCTTGTATCTGAGGTCTTGTGTCTGAAGTCTTGCAATGTGTTCCGCGATATCGTCGGGCGTGGACGACCCGATGTACAGTACGCTCTACGGGCTTTTGTGTTCTTTTGTCACTTTTGTGTTTCAAAAAAACCGTTTTACGGGCTTTTGTGTTCTTTTGTCACTTTTGTGTTTCAAAAAAACCGTTTTACGGGCTTTTGTGTTCTTTTGTCACTTTTGTGTTTCAAAAAAACCGTTTTACGGGCTTTTGTGTTCTTTTGTCACTTTTGTGTTTCAAAAAAACCGTTTTACGGGCTTTTGTGTTCTTTTGTCACTTTTGTGTTTCAAAAAATACACTACGGGGTTTCTGTAATGTGTTCCGCGATATCGTCGGGCGTGAACGACCCAATGTACACTGCTTCTGTCTGAGTCTTATGTCTGAAGTCTTGTGTCTGAAGTCTTATGTCTGAAGTCTTGTGTCTGAAGTCTTATGTCTGAAGTCTGAAGTCTTATGTCTGAAGTCTTGTGTCTGAAGTCTTATGTCTGAAGTCTTGTGTCTGAAGTCTTATGTCTGAAGTCTGAAGTCTTATGTCTGAAGTCTGAAGTCTTGTGTCTGAAGTCTTATGTCTGAAGTCTAAAGTCTTGTGTCTGAAGTCTAAAGTCTTGTGTCTGAAGTCTAAAGTCTTGTGTCTGAAGTCTGAAGTCTTGTGTCTGAAGTCTGAAGTCTTGTGTCTGAAGTCTGAAGTCTTGTGTCTGAAGTCTTGTGTCTGAAGTCTGAAGTCTGAAGTCTTATTTTCCGGTCTGATCCTGAATCTCCATCAGTTCCTGGAGGTTTGGACATTTTTGGAACATGGGTGCTATGGATAAATAAGTTGTTTTTAGTTTTTCTAATACCCATTTTTCAGTAAATGTACTCTTCTTTTGCTCTAACGCGGCCTTTTGTATTTTGTTATAGTCGCGTTTCAGGTCGGCTTTATGTGGTTTAGTCCTGCTTTGCAATTGCACTAATCGGTACATTTGGGTACCATCGGGTGCCCGGAAAGCAACGGGTTTGCCAACATCGCCCGGCGCGAGGCCGTCAATGGAGAAAAACACATCCGTATCTAAATCTGCCACTTCAAAAAAGCTGTTGCCTGATTGTTGATTGGTCACGATACCGTCGTTGTTAAAACTTTGTGTGTTTTTGTCGCTGTATAATTTGACCGCCTGGCTAAAGGTCATATTTTTGGCCATAACAAAAGTGCGAACGCTGTCCATGAGTTTTTCGGCTGCCTGCAAATCAGTCTCGGTGACTTCGGCTTTCACCAATATGTGTCGGCAATGTATTAAGTTGCCCCTGCGTTCCAGCAATTCAATAATATGGAAACCAAATTCTGTTTGAACGACCGGGCTGATCTGATTTTTTTCAAGTTTATACACCATTGCCTCAAATTCGGGCACAAAAGTACCGCGTTTTTGCCATCCCAGGTCGCCGCCGCCCGTTGGTGCGTTGGCGCTGCCCGTATCATCGCTGTATTTTTTTGCGAGGTTAGCGAAATCATCTCCACTGTCAACGATGCGTTGGCGCAAGTCGTCAATTTTTTGGCGTGCCTTGTCTCGTTCTACCTCGCTTACTTTAGGCTTATACACTATTTCCCGAATTTCCACTTCTGCATTGAAGTATGGAAGGGAGTCTCTCGGGATATTGCCATAAAAAACCTTCACTTCGGAAGGCGTAATGGTGGCTTTATCCGTGATTTGAGATTGCATTCGTTCTGCCAGCAACTGGTTGTGCAGGTCATTACGGGTTGTTTCTTTGATCTGGTCTATGGTTTGGCCATAGTATTCTTCCAGTGCTTTTGGGTCTTGATTGAAGTATCCGAGCAAGCGGTCAACCCTTGCACCCAATTGGCTTTCTATTTCTATGTCGGTGACTTTTACGGAGTCTAATTTACCCTGATTGACCAACATTTTTTGTACAATCATGTTTTGCAGTATCACGCAACGGTATTCATCGGGCAAGTCCTTTTGTTGACTTTTTGCGTAGGAAAATTGCTCCTCTACTTCACTTAGCAGAATTATTTCGCCGCCAATAGAGGCTATTACGCGGTCTATGATGGCTTTTTCCTGTTGGGCTTGCACCTGTGTCGATAGCAGGCACAGCAAGGTGGCCGATAGTAGAACTGATATTTTAGTCATAGTTTTGTGTCGTGTCACCAGCCTAAAGCGATGAGTTGAGATACGTTTATGCCTGCACCGCTAAAGCGATGGTTTTATGTAAAAAACTTATTATATTTTTTTATCTGTAAATGAATTAATTGAATGGTATAAATACATTTTTTACAAAAAAAAATATTTGTACCATTCAATTAATTCATTCCGGTGCTGTTACTTCACTACTTTTACATTTTCCCGCCGTACTTCTGTGTCATACACGTTTTTTTGCCACTGATCCAATATCTGTTGTTTGCGGCGGTGCAAGATCACTTTGGATGCCTGTTCCCGCACAAAATCGTAAGGCGCGGTGGTTTCTCCCTGACGCACTTCCAACACGCGATAATAGTAGCGAAAACCACCTTCATTAAGGGTGCCTTCTCGGCGCGAGCCGGAGTTGTCCGTAGTTAACGTTCCTTTGGGTAAAAACGCGGCGATCTCCTCCAATTTATACCATTTTTCCGAATCTAATAGGGCATGAGCCTTCCAGTCTTTGGCTAATTTCGCTAATTTTTCCCGATCGTAGGCATTTCGGCTATTCCAAAGTTTATTGATGTCCGATTGTGGCGCTGCTGCGGGTATTTTTAGCAGCAAACATTTTAGGATGGTCGTTTCTAATTGAAACTGATCCTTATTTTCTTCATAAAAAGCACGGGTTTCGGCATCTGAAACGGTACTGTCCAATTTTTCTGCAATAATTTGCTCTTCATAGTTGTAGCGCACCAAGCTGGCTCTGTAATTGCGCACTAATTCGTCAATATCCAAATCTTTTGGTATATTGCGTTCGGCTTCGTACATCAACAATTGTTCTTTCGCCCATCTTTGAACAAATGCGCTGACAATCAGCGCGCTGTCTTCAGGAGTAGTGTTTGTTGGAATGATATCGCGCAGGTCTGAGATATGTAGTCTTTTATCGTAAACTTCTGCCAACAGCTTATCACCAGCATTGGTTTTTCCGCCATTTTCACAGGCAGACCCAAGCAGGATAGTCAGCAGCAGGAATATTTTTGATAAATGTTGCAAAAGTGAGAATTGATTTTTGAATAATTGGAGAATTGAGTAATTGGAGAATTGAGTAAGTGAGTAATTGGAGCATTGAGTAATTGAGATAGAAGACAGGAGACAATATTCGATTGGCGATTACTTGGCGATTTTTGATTGGCCGCAGGCGCACCTTTAGTAAATCAAAGTATCAACAAATCAACGCCCTCAACAAATCAACGCCTTCAACGCCCTCAACAAATCAACAAATCAACAACCTAACAACCCCGCCTTCCGAAAAAGCGGCGCAAAGGTAAAAAAAAACGAGGGAACGGCGGGTGTTTACTGGTAAAAAGTTTGAATAAAGCGTTAATCATTGGTTATTGATGCAACTTTATATCCGCTTAAATCGTCTAAACGTGACAATTGGTCGTAAATTTACTTTATATTAACTTTACCTTTTGGTAATACACGATTAATATCCGTAATTTTGCCCCCTCAAAAAATTAATCCCCTCCGGCATTTCTTACTGCCAACACACCAATGTAAACTTTTGTATTTCAATTACTTAGTCATATCTTGACGATTGAATACGATTTTCCTTTTTTAAGTTGCAACTGCTCCTGTTATGAGAAGTACCTATCGTTCCCTTATCCCTGCCCATTTGCGTTTTTTGGTAACGGTTCATGTTATCCTGCTGGCTATTTTTTCTGCGTTTCGCTACATCACTTTAGTCTACAATCGCCCTTCTTATTTTTTCCAGGCCGATCGCAGCCTTCGAATATGGGATGCTTTCAAAATTGGATTTGGATTTGATGTTACCGTAGCGAGTTATGCCCTGCTGGTACCGTATTTGCTGCTGACGGTTGCATTTATCTATCCGATGTTGCAGCAGCGATTGTATCGTTTTGTTAGAAATTGGTGCACAGCCGTCGTGTTGATTTCGCTGATAATATGCGCTACGGATGTTCCTTATTTTAATTTTTTTAATTCGAGGTTGACTGCTTCTGCCATTAATTGGAAAAATAACGTGCAGGTAGTAAAATACTTATCTACCGAATTTAAGTATTATCCATTTGTTTTTATGGCGCTGGTGTGTATTTGGAGTACGGGCCGGTTGATGCGCGCTTTGTGGAAGCGCAATTGGTCGGGCGGCATGGAGTATACTTCCGGCAGCCGATGGCTCGCCACCAGCTTGGCTTCTCTTTTGTTGTTGATAGGGCTGTGGGGTGGTGCCACACCACAGGTACCCAATATGAAAAAGGCTACTTTTAGCAACGATGGATTTATCAATCAATTGACACTTAACCCGGTACATACCTGGTTTGATTCTTACTGGGAATTTGATTTACAATTTTTGGGCCGCGATACTGCCATTCAACAAGTGCGGGAAAGCCTGAAAATTACCGATCAATATCCGTCTCCTGTTGCCCGAAAACACGATTGGGGCAATAAAAAATCAAACAAACCCAATGTAGTACTTGTTTTATTGGAGAGTATGAGTTGGGATCGAACCGGATTATCGGGTAATCCGGCCAATTTGACCCCTTATTTCGATAGTTTGGCCCGCAATAGTGTGTTGTTCAATAATTTTTATTCTAATGGCATTCACACTAACGCAGGAATATACAGTTCGCTGTATAGTCTTCCTATTCGCATGATGGAACACCCGATGAATAATGGCCGTTCAGAATTTGCAAATTTTTCAGGGCTGCCGGTTACTTTACAGAACCTTGGCTATTCCACTACTTTTTTCTGCACACACCCCAAAACTTTTGACAATTTAGATATCTTTCTCGAAAAAAACGGCTTTCAATACGTTAGTGACCAGTCGGATTACCCAAAAGCAAAAATAGCTAATTCCTGGGGCGTGGGAGATGAATCCCTGTATGAACTGGCTTTGCACAGGATGGACAGTCTGGCTGAAGCGCCTGATCACAAACCGTTCTTTACCACTTTATTATCCATCACTACCCATCCGCCATTTAGCCTGCCCGCTTTTACGGCCTTTAAACCGGAGAGTATAGACCCCATTGAGCAGACCTACCAATATGCCGATTGGTCCATTCGGAATTTCATGACTATGGCGGCCTCCAAACCCTGGTACAACAACACAATTTTTGCTTTCGTTGGCGATCACGGCGTGAACCTGCAAGCCAATTATAAATTCGACGTGCCGCTTTCCTACAACCACGTCCCGTTGGTGATTCATGCGCCCGGTATTTTTCTTAAACCACAGCAACGCGATCAATTAGGCAATCAAACGGATATTTTCCCAACGATCATGGGGCTTATTGGCCGAGATTATGTACAAAATACGCTGGGATATGACCTTTTTAGAGAAAAACGCCCGTATTCCATGTTTTCGCAGGATCACAAATTAGGGGTCATTGACCAGCAATTCCTGTATATTGCCCGCAAATCGGGCCTCGAAAGTTTGGTGGACTATCGCTCCGGTAGCGGCGAAGATATTAGTCATCTGTACCCTGACCGGATGAAAAAAATGCGCAATTTTGCCTGCTCCCAACTTCAGGTAGCACAGTACATGATTGATAAAAAATTAACGGATCCCGTTGATTGAGGAATTGAAAAATTGAGGAAATGAAGAAATGAGGAATTGATTTTTGAGGAATTGAGTAAATTAGTAAATAGGCAATAACAACACTGAAAAGCATTCAAATAAGTACACGAGTGAAAATAAACGTGGTTATTTTTTTGCTTAAAATTCACATAATCAAACAGTTGCGGGGCTAACAACTCATAACTCATAACTACGTAGACATTGTTTAAAATAAATTTTGTGAACGCGAATGCACGGGTGCGCTCGCGCCCACAAAATTAAATTTAAGTAGGTAAATAGAAATAATCGTAGTTTTTAATTTCATTAAGTACCTTATTATCAAGGGTTTGTGAGACTGTAGACTGTGGACTGTAGACTACTTATATGATCGTTAATGAGAAAGTTTTATTTTGAAAACTTGGATGTCTGGCAAAAAGGGCGTGTTATGATAAAAGAAATTTATCAATTATCTGAAAAATTTCCGCCATCTGAAAGATTTGGTCTCCCGCAGCAAATCCGGCGAGCCAGTGTATCGGTCAATTGTAACATTGCGGAAGGAAGGAAAGATTTGTGAAAAAGCACGATAGTTAGTATTTACACGTTACTAAGTGGTTACTGGTTATTCGTTTCGCAATGGCTTGATTTTCATAATCTTGAACAAACTGATAACCGCGATTGTTTCCACGTGCCTGCGTACCAGCCATTGCCCATGCGTTTTTTAGTAGTGTTGCTCCTCTTCTTCCCTTTTATGACAAGCGCCCAACCGCTGTCCCTGCCGCGCTTTGCCTTAGTGGGTGTAGAAGAAGGTTTGTCGAGGGGCCTCGTAACCGATATGTTTCAGGATAAAAGAGGGTATTTTTGGATCGGTACTACCGATGGGTTAAATCGCTACGACGGGGAAGAAATTAAAATATACCGGCCAGATCCGGACCCCAATCTGCGGAGCCATACGATCAATCGGGTACGAAGCAATATGTGTGAAGATGAAAACGGGAATATCTGGTATGTTAACGAATCTGGAATATACTGCTGTAATCCTGCCCGGGTGCGGGTGGAAAAATTTGCTTTCCCCGATGCTTTCCAGCCTGGACCTGATATCCGGGGTATATTAATTTGCCCGGATTCAACGATGCTTTGGATGTTTGACTACAAAAACGGCCTGATCCGTTACCAATATGCGGCTAAAGACAGAAAAATAGACCTGTTTCCCCTTCCGCTGGCAGTAGACAAAGCAGCAGCCCCGCCCCAGGCAGACGATAAAGAGAAAATACTGATCCCTACCGGCACCGAAAACGGCCTTTTAGTATTCGATACCAAAACGCTCAAATTTGAAACTTTTTTCAAAGGGACACCCGTCATAGCGGCGTTTTTTCAGCCGGGCATCTATTATTTGCAAACGCCTGTTTCCATCATTCGTTCCTACACTTTTCAACGTGCTGCCGAAACCTGGGCGGTTCAGGCAGGTGGCGGCCCCAATTCACCGGTATTGAAAGTAACAGAAGACCGTGCCGGGCGGGTATGGGCCTGCACCGCCACCGATGGTTTGTGGTATTATGAGCGCCGCCAGAAAAAATGGTCGAAATGCGTGGTTGCCGATCCCTTTGTGCGGCTGCTGCCCCCCAATGAACTGACGGATATCTACTTGGACCATGCCGCCAACCTGTGGATCGGCACAAAAAATGAGGGTGTTTGTCGTTTGGATACCAAAAACGCCCGATTTAATACCTTCCCGCCTGAAACGGGATATCGCGGTCAGTTGAAGGATCGCTCGGTTTCTAGTATTTATGAGCAGGACGATAAGACTGTATGGTTTGGCGTAAAGTCTGGTGGCTTGTATCACTGGGATGCTGAAAACGGGAAATTAGATTTTTTTCGTGCCGGGTTGGTCAATCTGCTGTTTAAAGATCGTGAGAATCGGTTATGGGCCGGACAAGACAAAGGTTTGGGGATTTTTGACCCTAAAACCGGGAATTGGCACCCGGCGGCTGTGCCTCCGGAATTCGCGTTAGCACCCGGAGAAATCTGGATATATAAAATGATTCAAACCCGGCAGGGTGATTTAGTGGCGGCGACCCTGAAGGGGCTTGCCACTGTTCGGCCTTCAGAAAAAAATAATTGGATCGTAAACAGAGCGTCCGACACGTCTTCCGATTTATTGATAGACGTAGTTGAAACTCCCAATGGCGATATTTGGGCCGTTGGGCCTCAAACCGGCCTCCACGGATTTCGGAGGAACTCCGAGGGTGTTTTTCAGTCATTCGGGCAATACCTGAATAATTTTGAACTGGCCGGGTTGCACCTCGACGAGAAAGACAGCAACCTGCTATGGCTTCCCACCGCCGTAGGGTTGATTCGCTTTGATTTGACCAAAAGAGCGTACCAGATTTTTAGCCAAACCGACGGATTACCCTATCGGTTTCTGCACAGCATCACCGAAGATGCCCGACACGACCTTTGGATGAGCGGAGAGTCTGGTATTTGCCGCATGCAACGCAGTAATAATCGGAATGCTTTTTACAGTTATAATGCCAGCGATGGTTTGATGCAGACAGAGTTTAATGCCGGCGTTTTTCATCGCGGCGGTTCCGGTACCTTGTATTTTGGCGGGCCACGCGGATTTAGTTATTTTTCCCCGCAAGATTCTCAGCCGATCCGACAAAAACCATTTATCGCCATTGATCAGATATATGTCAACGAGCGATTGGTCAGCGCCGATTCCGGTACTGCCAATATTCCGGTCCTGCGATTGTCTACAACCGAAAACGATTTGAATTTCCGGTTTGCAGCGCTTGATTTTACCCGACCATCAGCCAATAAAATTCAGTATACCTTAGAAGGACGCGATGATTCCTGGTTTACTACCGCCCGGGAACGGATGGTGCGCTACACCAATTTGCCACCGGGCCTATATACCCTGCGGGTAAAAGCCGGCAATGGACAGGGAGTATGGAGTGAAGAAAAGCAACTCAAAATATTCATTGATGCCCCTTTTTGGCGGAGCAGCAATATATTTATCTTGCTCTGGATAGCGCTTTCGGGCCTGGCTTTTTGGTGGTTTACGGCACAAAATACCAAAAAATATCGGGAACAGCTGGCCATATTAGAAAAACAGCGCGCCGTAGAAGCAGAGCGCAACCGAATTGCCAAAGATATGCACGATGAAATCGGCAGCGGCCTCAGCCAGATAGCCCTGATGACCGAACTGTTGAGTACTGAAAAAATGCACAATGAACGATCCAGAAATTATGCCCGCGATATTGGCGGAAATGCCCGAAAATTAGTACAAAGCATCAGCGAAATCATCTGGGCTTTGAACCCGCAACAGGATTCTTTGGACAGCCTGCTGGCCTATATCCGCGAGCAAACCTACTCCTTTTTTGAGCCATTTGAATCGGTTATGCACTATGAAATCAATTTTCCGGATGCTGTGCCGCATCATGAATTGGGCAATCAACAACGGCGCAACCTGTATCTTGTGGCAAAAGAAGCGCTCAACAACGCCCTCAAGCACGGCAAAGCAAAAAATATCAGCCTGACTTTTGTCTATCAGCTTGACAAGGTGCGTTTTACCGTACGCGACGACGGCCGGGGCCTTGACCCGACCAGGAAATCCACTGGTGGTGGTTTTGGCTTGCCTAATATGCGCCGACGAATGGAGGAAATAGGAGGCGGTATCAACTGGAAAAGCGAAGGCGGGGCAGGTACAGAAGTGGAGTTCTGGATGCCGATATGAGTGCAGACTGCAGACTTCAGACTTCAGACTTCAGACACAAGACTTCAGACTTCAGACACAAGACTTCAGACACAAGACGCCAGACTTCAGACATAAGACTCCAGACTTCAG
>Ga0209181_10007344_pt1 | contig 15129 bp, 2 predicted proteins | sample MAT05_FD_187208 | JGI IMG/M metagenome (GOLD analysis project Ga0209181, IMG submission 187208) | Freshwater microbial communities from Lake Fryxell liftoff mats and glacier meltwater in Antarctica - MAT-05 (SPAdes) (version 2) | ecosystem: Environmental > Aquatic > Freshwater > Ice > Liftoff... | reverse complement strand
GCCCGCCGAGCGCATGTCCGCCGAGCGATCCGCTCGCGACAACCGCAGGCTCGAGCCGCGGCCGAACATGCCCATTGCGAGGACGAGCGCTGGACAGATGAAGCCTCGCCGCGTGAAGGGCAGCCTCCAGCTGTGCGTCGTGCGGCAGATTGGCGCCGCCAAGCTGCCCGTCTTCGAGCTCCGTCAGGCCGCCTGAGCAGCCCGGCTCGGGCGGTCGCAGCGAACCGCCAATGGCGCGCTCCGGGGTCGAGCTCCATCCGTGCACTGCCATTTCGAGGGCGGCGGGCCAGGCGGAGTGGAGCAAGAGCGTCGGAGACATGGCGAGCGGTGGTGACGGCGGCATTGCTATGGTGCGCTGGGAAGAATCTCAACCGAATGTTATGCGATTCTCGGGCTGGAAAGATCGATGACGCAGTTCAGGCGGTCGCAGCGAGCAGCCCATGGCGCGCTCGAGGTCGAGCTCCATCCGTGCACTGCCATTTCGAGGTCGGCGGGCCAGGCGGAGTGGAGCAAGAGCGTCGCAGACATGGCGAGCGGTGGTGACGGCGGCATTGTTATGGTGAACTTGGAAGAATTTTGACCCAATGTTATGCGATTTTTTGGCTGGAAAGATCGATGATTCAGTTCAGCGCTACGTGATTCTCCACGGACGTTCAACGCCATCCCAGCCCTCGTTTCCGTAGACGGCGAGTTCGAGATGGTTGATTCGGCCGCCTGACACATCTGCGAGAACGGCGAGCCCGCTCGGAACACCATCCATCTCCAGCAATCGACCTTGAGCGGCGAACGTCCCATCCGGCAATGGCTGCGCCGCTTCGTCGTCCAGCTCGATGTACATTCCTGCGCCGGTACTGTCGCGTCTGACAACTCGGAGACGGTCTGTACGAAAGCCGGGCCAATGTTCGGACGCAATGATCTCGATGAGAGCCCGCTCCAGGGAGGATAACTCTGAACTCATGGCAGACCTTTCCGACTTGCTGACGCGATCTGAACAACTCCGTTGACCACTCGCCCACCAATAAGGCGAACCTGTGTCCCAGCTACATCAACAAGAATGCCAGCGTCCCCGCCCGGCAGCACCCCATTGGGACCCGGTACAAGCTTTCCTTCGCGGAATGCCCTGTTGGCGGCGTTTTGTATCGCTTGGAAGGCTTGCTCCCGTCCGCCCAGCGCTTTCGCGAATTCATCCAGGGCATGCTCGGGTTTTCCGAAGATATGATTGAGTTTGTTTAGGTCGGCTTTTGCGGCGGCGCCAGATGTAACCTCAGTCACCTTTGCGACACCTCCCGAGCCCACCTCGATCGCTGTTTCAACTTTCTTCGTCGCATCGACCACTCCCGAACCGCCACTGCTCCATGCGCTGAGCGCCTTGTCTGCCTCGAACCCCTCCTTCACACCTTGCGCCACGTCGTCCGTCAAGCCGCCGAGGTTCTTAAGCCAGCTGGCACCCCTACCGATGCCTTTGGCGACCAGGCCACCGGCGCCCTCCAGCGCCAACGCCTGGCCGAAATGCTGACCAACCCACTCGGCGCCCTCATGCTCGGGGTCTACATCGAACTTCTTGCGCGTTAGCCATCCCCCAGTGCCATTCCACATGCCCTTGAGGCCCTGAAGCACGTCGCCCCCCTCAATCACGCCGATGCCTTGAAGGCGGCGGATGCGGTCAGGGTCGTCCAACACCTCGGTGGACGCCGGGGGCACCATGTTCAGCGCTGGGTCACCCAACGCCTTGTGGAGATCGACAAAGTGCTGGCTCTCGACGACGATCTCACCCTGCTCGTTCGGGGTGTGCTCGACCGTGACGTCGCGATCCTTGCTGTAACCAGGCGGCGCCGGCGGCGGATGCTCCTGCGTCCCACTCGGATCGACGTAGTTGATCGGCGACCCCCGACAGTATTGGTACAGGTTCAGCCCAGCCTGCATCCCAATGGGATCCGCCGACGTCCACCGCCCGAGCCAAGCGGCCAGGTACCGAGCCCCGTTCTGGTACAGACCCGTCTCCTCGTCGCGCTCCTTGCCCGTGTACCGATACCTCCTCGCCGAGACGTCCACGCTGCCATTCGACGATCGATACGCCGCCACGCCATACGGCGTGTACTCCTCATAACTGATCACCGCCCCCGCTTCAGTCACCTCCAGGCTCGCGGAGCCCAGATGGTTCCCTAGCTGGAAGCGCAGCCTCGGCGTCGGGGTCCCAATGGTGGTGCCGCCCTCCACGGTCTTCGTCTCCACCATTGCGATGCGTTGCACGCCATCCATCACGTGCAGCGTCTGACGCTCGAGGTCGATCGCGGCTGACACCCATTCGCGATAGATCTCGTATCCGCCGAGGTAGATGCGCTCTTTGATGAGGTTGCTGCTGGTGTCGACGACCTTGCGTACGCGTTGACCGCTGCTGTCGTAGACGTAGTACGCGTCCACCGTTGCGATCTCGGCCGTCTGCATCTGATCGAAGGGCGTATACGTAATGGCCGCCATGTGCGGCATCGCCGTCATGTTGCCGTGCACATCGTGTGTGTAGCTGACGCTGTTCACCGGCGCGGGCACCGAGGTGGCGGCCAGGCGATTGGTGCTGCCTCCGCCGTAGTCGTACGTCCGCGTCCATGTGTTGGCGCCCGAATCGTGGAACATCTGCAGAATGTTGCCGATTACGTCGTATTGGTAGCTCTCCTCGTACGCGCGCACCGCCGTCGAGTCGTTTGCGTGGGGCAGATTCTGCAGCGGCCTGTCGTTCTCGTCGACCTGCACGTCTCCGAGGCTTTTGTGCTCCCGGCCGGTAGCGGAGACAAGCCGGTAGACCGCGTCGTAGACGTACACGTTCTCGGGCAGCACCACGGTATTGGTGAACAGCGGGCCTTGGTTGGCCACGTCCTTGATGCGCACGATGTTGCCCACCGCGTCGAAGGTGTAGCTCAGGTCTTGCAGCGTGTTGCTCGGCGAGACGCGCGTCGTCACGAGTTGCGTGAGCCGAAACGTCTGCGGGTCGTAGGTGTAAGCAGTTGCGAAGCGTGCGTCGTCGCTGCCGTCTTTGCTGTACTCGATCAGGGTGCGCTGGCCCTTGGCGTCGTAATCGATGTTCTTGACGAAGTTGGTCGCCGGGCTCGCGCCGCGGATCTTGACGTCGACCGCTTCGAGCAGGCCAGCCTCGTTGTAGGTTGGCGTGAACTCGCTGGTGTCATGTGTGACGACGCTCGTGATCCGGTTGAGGGCATCGTATTGGCGCGTCTCGCCGTACGCGGTGCCTTCGAGCAGAGCGACGACCGTGGTGCTTTCGGCGGTGGCAGCGTTGGTCACGCCGTCGAGGGCGCTCCAGTTCGGAGTGGCGCTGGCGTTGGCCAGCAGCGTGAGCTTGCGCGCGCTCCCGAGCAGGTTGCCCTTGAAGTCGTAGGGCCCGAGCTTCTGCAGCCCGGCTCCGTCGTAGATGGCGATCGGGCGCCCTCTGAGGTTGTCGACCTCGGGTGCGCTCACGCTTGGGTCGTCGCCGTAGTAGCGGCGCTCCAGCGTGGTCTGCGTGCTGGCGACGGTCAGAAACAGGTGCGTCGGGCGCCGAAGCGCGTCGTACTGCGCCGCAAGCATCTGGCTCCGCTGGTCCCAGCGGCGCAGCATTTCGCCAAGCACCGTCGCAATGTTCCAGCGGTCGCCTTTGTCGATATTGCTCTCCGCGAGCAACTGGCCGGCGATCGACCATGCATACGTTTGGCAGGGGCGGAGGAGCGGATCCGTGACCACGAGCGGCATGCCCTCGATGTCGAGCACCGTGCGCGTGGCGATGAATTCGTCGCTGCTGCCCTGCTTGTTGTGTGCAATGGCGAGGAAGGGCCGGCCGAGAGCGTCGACGTAGCTGCGTGATGGCGTGGCGGCGTGCAGCACTGCCTGGTTGTAGGCAATGCGGTCGGGGTGATCGCTCGCGAGCGAGAGACGGAGGACGCGCCAGGCATTGGCGGTGTCGTCCAGCGTGTCGTTCTGGTCCCAGGCCTCCTGCTTCCAAACGCCGAACACCGTCCTGGTGTACGTCCCGTCTGGGAAGTCGACACGAGTCGCTCGGCCCAACGCGTCGTAATGGATGATCGGCGTCACGCCCCACTCCACCAGATCGTCGTCGTCTTCGAACTCCTGCGTCGCCGAGAAGTAGGGCTCGTATTGCTTGACCGGATTGCCCTTGTTGTTGACCACGGTCCTACCCGTGCCCACCCAGCGCGGGTCGGTCGGGATGGGGTTGATCGGCCTGACCGGCACTCCGTCCTCGAGCTCCGGCGCGTCGCCAGGCTCGGCTTGGACTTTGGTCATCGCTACGCCGCCGCTGCCGTTCGAGTAGACGTAGCTCTCCTGCCAGCTCGCGGCACCCCCGTGCACCCTACGAGCGCGCTGGCGAACATAGTTCGGCTTGGGTGACGCTTCAGTCCAGCGATCCGTCACGTACAGAAACTCCTGCGTCGGGTCGCTCAGCGTGTCGCCCAAGCTCTCCGTGGTCTTGCCCATCACGGCGAGCGCGACCACCCGGCCAAGCTCGTCGAACTTGGACTGCTGGCGATTGCCGTTCGGATCAGTGATCTGCCTGGGGGCGAGCACGCGGTAGTCGTAGCTGGCGGCGACAATGTTATCGAGCGCGTCTTCGGCCTCGATGACGAAGAGCGTGTGACCATCGTACGTGAGTGACGTGACGTTCTCGAACGGATCCCTCACCTCGGTGGTGATGTAGAAGCGCGTGTCATCGACGGTGGCGCGGCCGGACGGGATCCAGTGGCCGCTTTCGTCTGGGACGGCAACGTAGCCGCCCTCCGCCAGAATTGTGCTGGTGACGCGTGCACCTGAGGCCTGCGTCAGCAGCGCGTCTGTCAGGTCGAGGTGGTAGCTCTCGTAAACGAGGGCTCGCGCGTCGACCGAGCCGAAATCGAGGGGGTTCGGGAGGCTCGCGGAGTTGAAGTAGCGAACCTTGACCTTCTCGATCAGCCTCCGCTCCAGGGGCGGGGGGGCAGGGGGCGTCGCAGGCGTGGGGGATTGGTGATACTCGAGCAGGGCTGCGCTGCTCGCGGTCGCGTAGCTGGAAACGAGGGTCTCGACGCTGAGGGGCGACGAACCCGACAGGCCCGTGAGCTCGTAGGCCACCGTGGCCGTGGGGATCGCGAGTCGGTAGCCAGTGGCGACTTCGACCGCGTGCGCAACGGTTACGTCGCTGACGACCGCGTACACGCGATCTTGCTCGGCGCTGAGCGGATCGGTGCCCAGGCCCACCAGCGCCGGGTCCCCCGTCTCGGCGGCATCGAGCGGCGTCGTGCGACGGGCATAGGCCACGCTCGCGCTGCTCGTCACGAAGCCATAGGCCGAGTCGTGCGCCAGCGCTGCCCATTGCGTCACGCGTGGGTCGGCGGCCACGCGGTCGTACGCATGGTCGCGCGTCTCGCGGGGCAGGACCTGGTAGACGCCGTGGAGCTTCGGTCGCGTTGTGCCCTTCGCGATCTTTGACGATTGGAGCTTTTTGACCGTGTAGCTGCTCTCGGAGACGCTGAATGGGATCCCTTGCAGCAAGGGTGCCCCGTCGAGGCCATAGACTTCCTGGCGGAGCAGCGTCCCTTTGAGGGCACGATGGGCGTCGCGTCGCTCCTCGGGCGTGAGGCTTGCCGGCAGGACACATGCGATTGGCGTGACGCTGTCGCCCGTCCAGCGCTCGGCGGCGAAGGCAGCCTCCAGTGACGAAGCTTCGATCCAGGCCCCCGTGTGGAACCAGGTTCTCGTCAGCACCGGGTATTGGTCGAGCTCGACGGCTTCTCCTGGCGAGAATGTTTCGGCGTCGGTCTGCTCGACCATGCCGAAGCCGCGAAACTCGCGTTCGTGGGTGTCGTAGTGCCCGTGCCGGTATCGGTACGTGGTCACGAGCTCGGCGCCGCTGACAGCGTCATGGCTCGCTGCCCTGGTGAGGACTTGCACCGGGAATGGAAGCCTGGTTGCCCACGGGCGGCCGGCCTGCTTGTCCTCCAGATAGAACTTGGTCGACGCCACGTACTCGAACGTCAGCGCGAGCCCCATTCCGTTGTCGATCGAGCTCAAGAGATAGGGCTTGCGCGTCCCGAAGGGGCTTGTATGGCGGATCTGACCCGCGCTTCCGTGGCGATTCGGCGCCCAGGTCAGCGTCGACATCCCCGTGCCGTGCAGGTCGATGATGGCCATGCTGGGAAGGCCGGAGGGCACCGGGACGCTCTCGTTGAGGAGCTCCGATCCGAAGCTGTTCCCGGCTTGGTTCAGCCAAATATGAGCCCCACGCCAATCGAAGTAGATGAGGTCTGCAGTGCCGGAACCGTCGAGATCGGCGAGCCGTACGCGCGCCGGGTGGTACCAGTCGGCGCGATCGATCTTGGGGCACGCGTCCATCACGATCTGAGCGCCGAAATGGCCGTGGCCAAGGTTCGGCCAGTAACAGACCTGGCTGTGGCTGACGCGGACGATGTCTTGAAGGCCGTCGCCGGTCATGTCGGCGAGAAAAATGCTGCTATGGCGGCCAGCAAAGATCACGGCCGGCGCCCTCTGCTGGTCTCGCTCGATCGGCACCCTGCGCGGTGCTCCCCAGCCGTCCTTGCCCAGTGAGGGGTACCATACGAAGTGCTCGCCGTGAGTGATCAGAATGTCCTCGAAACCATCACCATTGAGATCGACGAGCCGGAGATTGGGGGAGCTGAAGTCGACGTTGGGGTTATGTGCAAACGTGCGAAATGGCCCCCAGCCGCCTTTGCGACGCTCTTGGTAGCCGCTGCCGCGTGGGTCGAGGCGAACCATTGCCATCGTGCTGCTGCCGGAGACGTCCATCAGCTGGGCAGGGGGTATGGTCATGTTCGGCGACGAGGCGAGCACAGCCCCGGCGCCGAGGTGCGCTTCACCGCGATTCTGCTTGTAGTGGAGGCCGCCTCGACGCTGCGTCAGGATCCCCGGTAGACCCTCCCCATCGAGGTCGACCCATTGCGCACCTTGGTTGAGCGACAGGGGGTCGAAGCCGCTGGTCTCTGCCGCCGCGATGGTGGCGATCGTGCGTTCGAAGGTAGCGGGCGTGTACCCGAACACCGCGGCGGGCAGCTCGCGGGTTTCGTATTCGCTCGTGACGCTATTCCAGGTATAGCCAACAGTCTTCGCGGACAGCAGCTGGGTCAGCTTCGGGCTGTTCTCGGAATAGGTGAGATCGAGCGAGCGGACGAGGGTGGGCGCCGTGCGGATCTCCGTGAAGTGGTGGAACATGAGGACGCGCCGGCATAGGCGATAGGTCCGCATGTCGAACCCAGGACGGTGGCTGGAGAACGGATCTTCTCGCGCGAGCCAATCGTTGGTGCCGTCGGGGGCGGGGTCATCGGGGTCGTGCTCGCCGTAGTCGAACACCAGCTCGAGCTTGAAGCTGCTGCCGACGCCCATGGTCGTGTTGCCGTAGCGGACACGCTTCAGGTGCTTGTTCGAGATCGGGGCGAGACCATTTCGGCGAGAGAGCTCCGACGAGGTGCCAAGCGGCACGTTGTCGAGGTTCTCCTCGGCGTAGAAGTACTCCACCACGTGGCCGCGATCGTCGGTCATCCTGTCGATGAGCCACGCGTACACGCGCTTGGGGCTGCCAGGCGCTGCGATGCGGCTTGCGTCGGATGTGCCGAAGGTGGTGGTCGAGTTGTCGGCGCCGAGCGCGCGCCAATGCACGCTGCCGCTCGTCTTGTGCGTCCAGCGCTCGATGATGGTGAACGCACCCTCGATGCGCGGACGGAAGCGAGCGATCAGGTGGTCGGCGTCCGAGATCGAATCTTCGTAGCGTGTGCTGCCGTCGCCCGCGTAGAGCGGCACCAGCGAGTCACCACCGAACAGCAGCTCGTCGCTGTCCTCCGAGTCGAGGTACTCGGGAAGCTTGTTGTCCGTCCGTCGAACGACCTGCGGTACCCCGACGCTCCAGCCGTGGCCGAACAGGCCATTGCCGGAGCCCGAGTCATAGGCCAGCGAAAGCGCAGGGGTCGGCCCTCGTGGTGCCTGTGTCAGCGGCAGCGGGATCCCCGCCGAGAGCGTCCCCGTCACGGGGTTGGCCTTGAAGGTCTCGCCAATGCTCTTCATCGCTCCCCCGCCTTGCGGCAGGTTGAGCGCCGGCGGCTTCAGCGCGGCGAACGTCGCGCGCGGCCCCTCCTGCGCGGGTTTCGCGACTTGCGCCTGCGCGGCTTCGGGTGCTTTGCCAGCCTTGCGCTGGTAGGTATTGGTGGAGGAGCTGCCAGTGGAGGAGCCGGTCTCGGCCTGGGGCTTCCCGCGATCGTTGGGCTCCATGGCTTAGCTCGATGTCTTCACGTCGTAGTCGAAGATGATCCAGAGATCGTCCAGCGCGCTCCGCATCCCTGTCTCCGGAGACGTGAACGCCAGCGTCCAGTCGGTGGGCATCGTCGAGAAAGGGATGTCAGACGTCCAGGACCACTCGACCCTCGTCCCGCTCGCGGAGCCTGTCACCGCCGCTCCAGCCGGCGGCGTGAGGGTGACGGTGGGAATCGTTGGCAGCGGAAGGCTCGCGAACCAAGCATGCACGGTAACCTTGGTGACCTTCTCCAGGCCTTCGTTGCGGGCCCTTTGCCAAGTCTCTGGCGGGAGTGTGAGGATGAAGCTGCTGCTGGTCGCCTCTTTGAACGCAGCCCAGCCCGCGTCCAGCTCATCGCGGACGCGCACCAATCGGTGCACGGGACGGACGAAGTTGATGCCCGGCACCTCCGCCGTGCGACCGGCACGAGCGGTGTAGCGAATGTCCAGGACCAGATCGTCGATCGACCTGTAGTCGAAGCGATTGCCTTTGCTGAGCGCGAACCGGATCTGCTCGCCGGCGGGCTCGTTGGGCAAGTGGGCGCCAGCACCCTCGAATGGAAGCAGCCGCTCGTCCCGGAACTGCAACTCGAAGAGCCCCGCGTCCTGTTGTGCCTGGCTGGTGACGATGCTCTGCAGTGCCGCGTTCGAAGTGGTGAGCGCAGCCGCCCCCGGCTTCGCGCGCGTGGCGCCCTGGAGAACCGTGAGCGTTCCGAGCACGCCCTGATACGGGCCCGGTACGCACGGCACGCTGACTGCGATCGTCTTGATGCGACGTAGGTAGTGGTCAGCGAAGTCGCGGTCGTAGTCGTCCTCGGTGAGCGAGAGCTCGGCGATACCGGTGTCACGCAGTGAAACGAGCTTGGCTGGATCATGCTCGGCCAGTGACACCATCTTGGTCAGCTCCAGCTCCCGCTTGTTCTGCATAACGTAGGCCGCGTCCATGCGGCGGAGGTCATGCGCAAGCTTCTCGCCTGCGAGCAGGCCGCTTTTCTGGCCGTCCCAGTAGCCGAAGCTGATAAAGGTTTGGCTGGCATCCCCGCGCTCGTACTGAAACGCGCTCTGGGCCCGCTTCGCCATGTCATAGGCGAGCTGGTACGCCTGGAAGTAGACGGCACGCAGTTGGCCGACCATCCAACCGTACAGATCCTCATTCGTGAACTTGCCGCGCATGAAGCTGTCGGCTTCGCGTGATTGCGTGATCTGCCGCTCGACTACATCGCGCTCGTGCTCGGCTACCGCCACGCGAATCTCGGCCGCCAAGATTTGGCTCTCGAGCTGCTTGATCTCCCGCTGGGTGACGCTGGCTTGCAGCTTCCAGTCGTCCAACCGGCGACCGTAGCCGGCCATCGTGCTTATGGTGGCCCCACGGAATGACGCGTCGGCTCCTAGGAACTGAGCCGCGCTGGCGCCGGCCTGCAGGGCGCCACCTACGAACTGGCCCCCGGTCACAACTGCTGCGGCGATGCCTGCCTGAATATTTCCAATGGCGTGAGCGATGCCTGCCTCCACCTGGAGGCCGTTGGCGATGTTCTGGTAGTTTTGCCCACTCCGCAATTGCTCCAGCGCTTCGTCTTCTTGCGCGCTCGTTAAGGTGCGTGACGAATAGAAGTCGAGGCGAAGTTGCGCCTGGGCGCGCGTATGCTGCAGCCCCTTCAGGTTCTCTTTGGCCTCAGCGAGCTGGCTCCTGCGCACCTCTCGAACCGCATCCTGGATCGCCATCTCATGCTGTGAGCGCATGTTCGCGAGATGCTCGACGTCTTGCTTCTCCAGCGCCGAGAGCAAGGTGGAGCCGTGGGCGACCACGCTCTGGACGAACTCCTGCGCTTTCGCGTACAGCACCGAATAGCGATACGGCGGCGCCGCGGTATTGAGATCGTAGAGCACACTGGCGATGTCGATCCCAGCGGCCGTGGCCCGGACCAACAGCGCGGGGTCGATCGGCGGCTGGAACAACGGCAATGTCCGCACGACACCCTCGATGTTCATGCAGTGCCGGATCTTGAAAAGTCGATCGGCAACCAGATCCCAGAGACCGAAAAGCTTCTCATTGGGCGGCACGCAGAAGTAAAGCGTACCGGTGACGATCGTGGGCACGGGCGGGTGCACCCCGCAGATCCCCGGGACGGCGTTCTTCAACGGAGTGAACGTCTCGACTTCTGTCAGCTGGTTGGAGAACGCATCGGTGTTGTCGAGATCGCCAAGTGTCTTCGTTTCGTGATCGTTCGGGTCTCGGATGATCGTGGGCTTCGTCCCCAAGATCTGCGAAGCCAAGACGTAGAGCTGCGTCGCCTCGTTCACGCTCTCCATCGTGTCCTGGGAGAAGAGCTGGTCGCCCCAAGCGATCAGGTTCTCGATGTAGCGAAGGACGATGGCCTTCTGGTAGGCGACCGGTCGCAGCCGTGCGATCGCATGAGGGTCGAACGGGTCCTGGCGAAAGATCTCGATCTGGGCCAGCAAGTCGTCCGAGGCCGGGTTCTGCGCCTGAGCGTTGAGAGCATCCAGCGCTTCTGCCTCCGCCGACTCCGCGAGACCAAGCAGCTCCTCCTGAATGGTGGCCAGATCGGTGTTCGCGTAAAGCGGCTTCACCTTCCAATACTGCCTCGGTCCGATTGCTAGCGACGCTTTGCCATCCGTCGGATCGAAGATGTAGTGAAGCCACTTCTGCGCCTCGGCGTGCCGCCCACTCTGCATCAGGCGCGTTGCGATCAGAAATGGAGCGTGAAAGAAGAACTCCCAGTTGTACTCACCGAACGGAGACGAACCGAAGTTGACCATCTCCTTCGGAAACGGGCCGACGTTTGCCCACTTTGGCAAGTACAAATCCTTGATGTTCTCGGTCTCCAGCTGAATCGCTGGGTGTTGGTCGGCCCAGCGCAGTAAGCCGTCGATTCCGCGTAGCGCGAGCTGTTGCTGAAAGAGGCCGACGTAGGGGTGGTGAAATATCTGGGTGAGGTACCGTTGCTTGAAAGCAAACTTGTTTAGGGGGTCCGGGCCCGGAACCAGGACCGGGACGTCGGGGTACTGTCGGTCAAGGTCGAACAGAAGGGTCCGCGTATCGTCCTGATAAATAATCTGGCTGTGCTCCGCCAAGCCACCGCTGCCTTCATAGTTTCTTTCGAAGACTACTCGAAAATCTGATACCGCTCCGGACAGGAGCTTGTGTAGCGCCGGATACTCGCCTTCGCGAGAGAACTTGATTGTGAACGATGGCGGGTCCGCCTTGAGCTCGAACACCTGTGCTTTCGGTCTACTGAAGGCAGGCGCGTTGGGAACTTCGTAGCCGTTCATGCTCCGAAAATGTCCGCGACGAACCCCTGGCATGAACGTGAGCCGTGCCACCGTATCGAGATAACTGGCCTCCGAGTAAGCGGTGCTATCCGAAACATGGGTGTAGATCAGAATGGCCCCGTTGTATTTTTGCGCCGTGAATGACAGTGCTTCGGGGCTCACGAGTGCGCCCAGGAACCAGGCATCATCCGGGCAGCTACTCGGGGCAGTCCAGCCGCTCGCGCGAAGCTCGCTAAAAGCGAATCGAAAGCCCGTCTCCGCCTCCTGCGAGTCTGCGCCTTCTTCCTTCGGCAGCAGCCTCTCGGTGAACTGGGGCCAGAACAAGTACAGCTTCCCCGCAATGCTGATCGGGATCAGGTGCTGTGAATCGATGTCGAAGTCGAGCTTCTGCCACGGGCTCCAAATGCCGTCGTGGCGCGACCGATGGTAGTACTTCTTGTTTCGGAGGCTCTTGCCGAACACGTGCAACGTCGGCGTTGTTTCGGCTGCGAAATGGGGCGACGGAGGCGCGGCAGCGTCGTGCAGCGCCATGATTTCGAGGTTGGCAATGTCGGAGAGACCCTCGAGATAGGTGCGGTAGGCGTCCTCGGCACGCTCTACATCAAGAGTGCCCTGCAGCAGCTTGGTCTCGAGCTCCTTGAAGAGTGGCGTCTTGTTGTCACGCAGCTCGGGCTCGATCCAGTTCTCGGGCCACAGGAAGACCTTGCGATTCGCTTCCCACACTCGATAGTTCTTCATCCACCGCCACTCACGAGCGATGTCCGCATTGGGTTCGAGGCTGCCTTCGAGGCCCATCAAGATCTGCCCCATGAAGAGCTGCACGGTGCCGTGCGCGAGCACCATGCGGGAGGTGAGCTGGCAGGGGCTCATCTCGACGTCGATCAGGAGCTCCTGAAATAGCTGTTCTTTGGTCTTGTTCACGCCGGTCATGCGGTCGACCAAAGTCGCGCGCTGGCGCTCGCGGAGCACATTGCGGAGCGGACGTGCGATGTCAGCCCATGCGGCTTCGCTGTGCTTCGACTTCGCTAGGCGCTTGATATCCCGTGCAACCAGGTAGGCGCTCGGGCCCGACTCGGTGGCTGCAGGATTCGGCAGTGAGTCCCGGTCGGTCTCCCAGGCGATCGCTTGCGTCGCCGAGGCCCCGACACGCTGGAGCAACGGAATTGCATCGAGCAGGCGGGCCAGTGCGATCTGATTTCGGAAGCTTGCCGCGGTCGTGTATCCAAAACGGGTGGCCAGGCCGTCGATGTGATTGCGATTCCAGCCGGTCGCTGAAGCGAGTGCGTCGAACACGACCGTCATCGCTGCCGTCTCTGCCAGGTTGAAGACCACCAGCAAGGGCTCGGCTCCGTTGAATGCTGAGCGCACGCGAGCGTAGTCGACGAGCCCGAGCACGGCTTCAAAGCCGGTGAGGGCTGCTGCAATCACGGTGGTGCTGGTCGGACGGGCAGTCGGCACGCTGTTGAGCACGAGCTGGGGCAATCCGCCCACTGCAGGCCCGCCGCCATCGGGATAGAACTGCTCGAGCTCGGCCGGGGTGAGCTTTAGCTTTCTCGTAAGGAGGGCCGCCTTCTGTAGGCGCACGAAGATCTCCTTCCGCTTCCCCTGATCGCTTTCGGCGGCTTGGTCCCATACGCTCGCCGGGAGCAGCGCAAACAGGGCGGGAATGGTCGGCATTGTCGGCCGACTGATCGCGCCTGAGCTTAGGAAGCGGTCGGCAGCTGCCTGGTCGAGCTCGAAGGTCGCCGCCGCCCAGTTCTTCACGAACGCGGCGCTGTTCACGAAGCGCTGCAGCCGTTGCGCTAAATACGTACGCCGCTCATCAACGACTGAGAGCGCTCCCGCGACCGTTCCGCTTCCCGTGCCGCCCACCAGCGCGGCTTGCGCGGCCGATACGCTGTCGAGATAGGGGGCAAGCGGCCCCGCCAGGAAGGTATTCGCCGCATCCTTCGACAGCGAGGGGTGCTTTTCCGCGAGATGCTTCATGGTCAACGCATCGGCGGCGAGCAACAGCTCGGTCCCGAGCGACTCGAGCAGTGTTCCGGTCGGATCTTCGACGTGAAGAGCCTCGTTTGCGGCGGTCTTCACCCCGGCCAAGACCGCAGCGTCCCATTGCTCGAACGTCGAATCGCTGGGCTCGAGCCCGCTCTTGGCTGGAGCAACGTGCCGCAGCAGGTACGACAGCTCGTCGACGGTGAAGCCGGCCGCGCCAAGCTTGTCGACCTTGTCGAAAAACGTCAGCGTTCCTTCGGGCACCGCAACCTCGCCGGTGTCGCCCGTCAGCACCTTGTCGCCGGCGAGCTCACGCAAGCTGAGTAGCTCGCGTATGGTCAGGCGCAGGGCGCGAGCACAAGAGGCGATACGAAACAGACGAGAGATGTTCGCCAGATTCAGCGGGTCGGCGCCCGGCACCGCTGGCACAAGCACAAGCTCCGCCTGTGAAGTGTCCGCGTCCGTCAGCAGCCGAAAATCGGCCGCGTCGATGCGGAGCCCGCTCTGCATCCCGGCGCCATAGTCTTCGATGTTGGACACGCTGCCGGTGCCAGCGCCACTGGCGAACACGGTCGCAAACACCTGCTGGTCGGGATTGAGGACGAAGCGGCTGAGGAACAGAGCCTCGAACAACGACGGCGCCGCCTCCGCTGCCTGCGTGTCCATGTTGCCGTACCACGCCAATAGCTCGGCGGGCTCGAGGCCGGTGCGCGCACGCAGCCGGACCACAGCGCCGAGCGCCTGCATCCGGGCTGACCACGTTACTGGGAACGCGGGGATGATCTTCGCGAGATCGCTCAGCGACCACCTGAGTTGCCGCTGCAAGCGAAGCAGCCGCTGCACGTTGTCGAAGAACGTCGTGTCGACCTCGATCAGCGTCAGACCTTGCAGTGTGCAGGGCGCGGTTGGCGGGAACGCAGCGTTGGAATCGACTTTCGCGTACAGAATCTCGCGCAGCTCCTCATAGGTCATGCCGGCACGCAGCAATAGGTTGCGCACGCCGGAGAGCGCAGTCACGAGGCTGCCCGGCTCGACCGCGTAGCCCCACAGCTGCCATGCTGGCGGGCTGGCGAGCCCGGCGACGATGTCGTACTGCTTGGGCGCCAAGCCAAGCCGCTCCATTGCCAGAAGACGCGCATTGGGGACGCCGGCCGTCACGGCGAGCTTTTCGACGAGCGTGTGCCACGAGACACCCAAGTGCTCGAGGTAGACCCTGGCCTCCTCGATCCAAAGGTGGAACGGAGAGCTCAGCGGGTGGAGCGCATCCGCGAGGGCTACGTATGCCTGAAAGTGCTCCAGCGCGTACGCAAGCTCCGGATGGGCTTGGAGTTGCTTGCTCCCCCCGACAGACTCAACCCTCGCGGGCGCCGACGGCCACGACGTGGTCGCTACCTTCACTTCCAAGATCTCGTTCACGAGGTCGACGTAGGGCAAGATGGTTTGCGTGTTCCTGCAGGAAAGCACGAGCCTCGCGAGATCAGGTCGGCGCCCCATCAGCCTTGCCTTCGCCGTGGGGCTACCAAAGCGATCGAGGAGATTGACGACGTCGACCAG
>Ga0209181_10007342_pt1 | contig 15129 bp, 21 predicted proteins | sample MAT05_FD_187208 | JGI IMG/M metagenome (GOLD analysis project Ga0209181, IMG submission 187208) | Freshwater microbial communities from Lake Fryxell liftoff mats and glacier meltwater in Antarctica - MAT-05 (SPAdes) (version 2) | ecosystem: Environmental > Aquatic > Freshwater > Ice > Liftoff... | reverse complement strand
CCAACGGATCGGGACGCTCCAACGCGCCGGGTACCGCGGCAGCATCCAGTGAATAAAACGTCTGTGCCGGGGCAGTGCTCGGGCTGAGCACATTGCAGGCGCCAAGCAGCAAGCAGGCCATGGCCAGGGCACAGCGTGTTGCCCATCCGGCGCGGTTTCGGGCAGGTGTCTTCATCATCCTAGAAACCGCAGTTGACTGCTTTCTTCCGCTGGATACGCCTTTTGAACTCCAGCTTTCGTGCTCACGAGCAAGGTCACCTCAAGGGTGACAGCGCTACGCACCCGATTGAGCCGCGCTGGCGCCTGCTTGCGGCGATGCTTCTCCTTGCGCTCAGGAGCCCGCAGCGTCGTCTCGCCTTGCCAGCGCACCCCATCGCAGCCCACTCGGGCGCGTCCAAATGCGGTTTCTAGGATCATGGCCTGCCAGCCACTTCACCTGGCCCCAGCGGCACCGGCTTACGGCCAAACAGCAGGCCACGCGGATCGCGTTCGGTCTGTTCGCTGAGGCGGCGCAGCGAACCCGACAACGCCGAAAGCTCACCCATCAGCCGCTCCAGTTCGGGCAGGGTCTGGGCGCTGATGCGCTGCGCATCCGCCCCGACGGTGTCGATCGTCTTGCCCGCGCTGGCGCTGGTGAGCGCGACCGAATCCCCCATCTTCTCCACCGCGTCGGCGCTGCGGCCGATACGCTCGAGTACCGGGTCGAAACGGGCGCTGGCCTGCGCACTTTGGTCCAGCGTGCGTGCGGCGTTAACGATGCTGCGGTCGATCACGGCATTGCGCGCCGCGACGGTGCGCGCCACCGAGGCGATATCGGTCAGGGCCGCGCTGAATGCCGCGCGGTTGCCTTCACTGAGAATTGCATTGATGCCGCTGGAGGTGTCGTCGAGCTTGGCCAACACCGTCGTCAGCACGTTCTCCAGGCGCGCGGCGAGCGACGGCCTGGTCTGGATCACCGGGTAGCGATTGGGCGGCACAGCGCGCAGCAACGGCGACGCAGCGGCGCCACCACTGAGCTCCACATAAGCGATGCCGGTCAGGCCCTGGGTTTTCAGAATGGCCACGGTGTCCTCCTTGATAGGGGTTCCGCGCTCGATCGCGAACAGCAGGTTCACGCGCTGCGGGTTGCCCGCGTCGAGGCTGATTTCGAGCACCTTGCCAACGTCCACTCCGTTGTACTTGACCGGCGCGTTCAGATTCAGCCCCGCCACTGACTCGTCCTCGATGGCCAGATACCGGTCGTAGTGCGTTTTGAAAGCGCCTCCCGACGCGAGCCACAACACCGCCGCCAACAGGACTGCGGCGAGTACCAGAACAAAGGCACCGACCAGCGGCAGGTTCACTTTGTTTTCCATGGCTCCTCCACAGCAAGGCGGCTCGCCCCAGTGGCCTGCGCAGGGCGTTCCTGCTGGGCCGCGCGGCCGCGCGCGCCGGCAAAAAACGGCGATACGGCCGGATCGTCCAATGCGGCCAGTTCCGCCATCGTGCCGATGGCCTGTACGCGTCCTCTGGCAAGCACCGCCACCCGGTCTGCTACCTGCCACAGCAGGTCAAGGTCGTGCGTGATCATCACAATGGTCAGGCCGAACAGGTCGCGCAGGCGCACCACCAGTTCGTCCACGCCAGCGGCGCTGTCCGGGTCCAGCCCGGCGGTCGGTTCGTCCAGGAACAACAGCTCGGGATCAAGCGCCAAGGCGCGCGCCAGCGAGGCGCGTTTCATCATGCCGCCACTCAACTCCGACGGGTACTGCGCGCCCACCTCCGCTTTGAGGCCGGCCATGTCAATCTTCCAGGCCGCGATGGCGTCGATCAGGCTCTCACCGAGTGTCGTGTGTTCGCGCAGCGGCAAACCGACGTTTTCCAGCACGGTGAGCGAGCCGAACAAGCCGCCATGCTGGAACATCACGCCCCAGCGCTGACGCAGTGCCAGTGCGTCCCCTTCCTCCAGGTCACCAAGTTCCTGACCCAGGACGCGAATGGTGCCTGCGTCGGGCCGGTGCAGCAGGATCATTTCGCGCAGCAGCGTGGATTTGCCGGATCCACTGCCGCCGATGACCGCGAAGATTTCCTTGCGCTGCACCATCAGGTCGATGCACTCGTGCACGACATTGGTACCAAAGCGCGTTGCAACACCGCGCATTTCGAGCACCGTATCGGTTGTGGCGGCAGCCGCTGTCATGTCACAGGTCCAGCAAGCTGAAGGCAACCGAGAACATCGCGTCGGCCACGATCACCAGGAAAATGCCCTGCACTACGCTGCGCGTGGTCTGACGCCCCACACTGTCGGCGCCACCGCGCGTGCGCATGCCCTGGAAACAACCCACCATGGCGATGATGGCCGCAAACACCGGTGCCTTGCCAACACCCACCAGCAGCGTGGTCACAGTGACCGCCTTGGTGAACCGGTCCAGGAAGTCATCAAACCCGACGCCAAGTTGGGCGGCCGCCATCACCATGCCACCAAACACGCCCAGCACGTCAGCGAACACGGTGAGCAGGGGCAGCGCCACCATCAGCGCAATTACCTTGGGCAGCACCAGCAACTCCAGCGGCACGATGCCGATGGTGCGCATGGCGTCGATCTCTTCCGTCACCGCCATGGTACCGATCTGCGCGGCATAGGCAGAACCAGAGCGCCCGGCGACGATGATGGCGGTCATCAACGGAGCGAACTCGCGCAGCATGGAGAGCCCCACCAGATCGGCCACGAACAGATTGGCACCGAAGCGCCGCAACTGGTCTGCCGCCTGGTAAGCCACCACCACGCCGAGCAGGAAGGACAACACCGCCACGATCGGCAACGCGTCGAAGCCAGCGCTGCGGATATTGAAAAGGATGGGGCGCCAGCGTATCCGTGATGGTTGGGCGATGCTCCGGGCCATCGCCAGTGCCACCTCCCCCACAAATGCCAGCAGCGCCAGGCTTTGCTGCCAGACGTCGACCGCCTGCTGACCAGTCGAGTGCAGCAGGCCCTTGCTGTGCGCGGTCGCCGTTGGCTGCGCGGCCGCTGCAGATTGATGCCGCGTGACCGCTGCCAGCAGCGGCCCAAAGCCGGCGGCCAGCCCTTGCAGGCTCAGAGTTACGCTCTGCGCATGCAGGCGCTGCACCAGGCCATTGAGCACCCACGCACCCGCGGTGTCGAGCGCAACAACCTGGGTGGCGTCGGCCTTTATCGTCGTGCCGACTGGCCACTGCAGGGCATCCACTTGCCCCAGCAAAGCTCCGATTGAGCGCGCGGTCCACGCTCCGGACAACACCAGCGTGTCTGGGTCGGGTTGTGTGAGAACCGCGGCAGTGGAGGGGATGGGCTGCATGGACCCGGTTGACCATAACGGCGGCACCAGCTCCTGTATGTGCGCGAGCGCACAGAACGCCGCCTCGGTTCATGAGAAGGTCAGGCAGTAGACCTAAACCCAACCGAGGAATTCACCATGCGCCTCACAAACCGACTTTCCCTGCCAGCCAGCGTCCTCGCGGCAGCCATTTTGATGTCGATCACTGCCTGCAGCAAACCAGCCGACCCAGCGGCCGCGCCAGTTGCGAAGGTCAGCATCGGAACGGCAATCGACGACAGCGTGGTGACCGCGAACGTGTTGTCGGCTTTCGTGTCGGAGTCCGATATCAAGGCTCTGGACCTCAAGGTCGAGACGCGCAAGGGCGAGGTGCAACTCAGCGGCTTTGTCGAAAGCCAGGCCCAGATGGACCGCGCCATCGTCGTCGCGCGCGCAGTGCCCGGCGTCACCGACGTGCGCAACAACATGGGGCTCAAGGGTGCGGCGCGCACTGTGGGCGTCAAGGTCGACGACGGCATCGTTACCGCTGGCGTGAAGGCAGCCCTGATGGCCGACGAGAAGGTGAAGAGCTTTGACATCGGTGTGGTCACGCGCAAGGGCGAGGTGCAGCTCAGTGGCTTCGTGGACGGCCAGAGCCAGATGGACCGCGCCGTGATGGTCGCCACTGCCGTGGAAGGGGTGAGCCGCGTCAGCAACGAGATGAGCATCAAGAAGTAGTCGGCACCGGGATCACCGGGTTGGCGTGGCAATCGGTGCTGGGACCACGGAGTCGGGCTGGGTCGCATCGGTCCGTCGCGATCCGAACACATTGGCATAACACCACGTGAACTGGGCGCCAATCAGGAATATCTGGGCAGAGTAGTAGACCCAGATCAGGACCACGACCAGCGAGCCGGCGGCACCGAACGCCGAGGTGATTCCGCTGCGGCCCACGTAAATGCCGATCAATGACTTGCCCAAGTTGAACAGTACCGCAGTGAAAAGCGCGCCAATCCATACGTCTTTCCAGAGCACACGCGAGCGCGGCATGACCTTGTAAATCAGGGCGAACATGGCGGCCACCAACACAAACGCCACCACGGCCTCGAGCACCACCGCCAGCACATACCATCCGGCCAGCAGCGGGCTCCACCAACGGCCCAGGGCCTCCAGCGCGGCACCCGCCACCAGCGACACCACCAACAGAAAGCCGATCGCCAGGATCATCCCGAACGACAACAGGCGCGTGCGCACCAGGTGCAGCCAGCCGCTCACCTGGGGCTTCGCCGGAACTCGCCAGATGCGGTCCAGCGCGTCCTGCAACTCACCAAACACCGTGGTGGCACCCACCAGCAGGAGCACTATACCCAGCGCGGTCGCCGCAACCCCCTGCCCCGGGTGGCGCACGCTGACCAGCAAATCCTGGATCGCGTTCGCGCCGGAGCTGCCCATGAGCGCTCCCAACTGCAGCGCAATCTCGCCGCGTGCTGCATCCTGGCCGAACACCAGACCTGCTACCGACACCACGATCAGCAACAGCGGAGAGAGCGAGAAAACGGTGTAGTAGGCCAGCGCGGCGCCCATGCTCATCACATAGTTGTCCACCCAGGAGCTGGCCACTTGTCGCAGCAGGCCCAAACTGGCGCCGACGCGCAGGCCGGCGCGCCACGCCTGGAGTTCAGATCCTGCCAAAAGCCACTCGCGCCTGGCCCACACAGGCGTCACGCGGGCTGGCCGCAGGCGGGCTCGCGGCGAGCCGCGGACTGGCATCGCGCGGGCTGGCTGCGATGCGGCTTCCGGCAAGCGGAAGGCACTTCTCCATTGCCACCGCGTAACCGGTTTCGGCTTGCGCCATCTGCAAGCGATTGCGGTCTCCCGGCGTTCCGGTGTACTCGTACTTCAACTCGGCACGGGCGACGCGGTGCACCGTGGTTGCGCGCTCAATGCACAGGTACTGGCGCAGTTCGGTCAGCTTGACGCAGGCCAACTTGTCGGCGCGGAAAAGGTTGTTCACACGGGCCTTGCCCACCGTGTAGGCCGCTTTCTCCATCGGCATGGTTTCGGCAATTGCGGCTGAAGCTGCCGACAAGACGCCCAGTATGCAGGAGCAAGCCAGCGCAGCAGTCAGATGTTTTGGATACATGGTCTACTCCTGGAATGGAACTTGCAACCGCTGCTGGCCCCACGATGGTCCAGCTACGATTGCCAGTCTGTCTGCAGTGTCGAAGCTGCGGGCACACTTGCACAGCGGACGGCGGCGCGTACATACGTAGTGCTTGTCCTACGGCATCGTGCGCGTGATAACCTGTAGGAATCTTCCGACACGCCGTCGCGCCATGGACGCCTGTGACAGCGTCGGCATCGGATGCATACTCTCAAGAGGTTTATCCGCCCATGCCAGCACTCAAGACATACATCGTCGAAGACAGTCAAGTCATTCGGGATAGCCTCATCGCAACGCTGGAAGAACTGGTTCCCGTGAAGGTTGTGGGAACAGCCGAAGACGAGTCGAGTGCCGTCGGGTGGCTGACGCGTGTTGGCAATGAGGCCGACCTTGTGATCATCGACATCTTCCTCAAAAGCGGTTCCGGCATGGGGGTGCTGCGAACCACGCAACTGATGGGCAAGAAGCGCAAGGTGGTGGTGCTGAGCAACTACGCGACGGAGGATGTGCGGCGCAAATGCCTGGAACTGGGGGCCGACAGGGTGTTCGACAAATCCAACGAGATCGAAGCCCTGATCGCCTATTGCGGCGCCCTGGCCGCCGGTGATACATCCCCGGTAGCCCTGGCTTGAATCAGATTACTGGATAAGACCGTTCTTCAACGCGTAGTAAGTCAGATCGCTGTTCGACTCCAGATGCATTTTTTCCATCACCCGGGTGCGGTAGGTGCTGACGGTCTTCACGCTAAGCGACATGCTCACGGCCATGTGACCGATCGTTTCGCCCTTGGCCAGCCGCAGGAACACCTGCAGCTCACGGTCCGACAACTGCTCATGCAGCGGCCTGTCGCTGACACCACCGAGACCTTCAGCGAGTTGCTCTGCGACCACGGCGGTGATGTACTTGCGCCCACGCGCCACGGTGCGGATGGCCTTGACGATCTCCTCGGGATCACAGTCTTTGTTGAGGTAACCGCTAGCGCCCTGGCGCAAAAGCGTGGTGGCGTAATGCTCCTCGGCAAATCCGCTCAGGATCAGCACCGGAAGATTCGGGGCGCGCGCCTTGATGGCGGTGAGCGCGTCCACGCCACTGTGCTCGGGCATCGATATATCGAGCAGAATCACGTCCACCTCGCCCTTGCGCACGATGTCAAGTGCCTGGCGACCATTGCTGGCCTCCGCGACAACTTGAAAATCAGTCTGGTCGGCAAAGAACTGCCGCAGACCGGCGCGCACCATGGCGTGGTCGTCAACGATGGCTATCCGGATCATGGCTTGGACAAATGGTGCATGAAGGATGATCCCACACTTTGCCGCAGGGCTGCATCGTGAATGTGCGCAAAGCCGTGCGCCGCAGTCGCATGGTCTTTCCGGTGGCCTTTGTCGCCGTGGCAACGATGGTGATGGTCAGCGAAGCGGCGCAATGGAGATCGGCCCGGACATTGAGCGAAATGGGCTCGGTGATCGCGGCGCGCGACACGATCCGGGAGTTGCGACAGGCGTTGGTGGACGCGGAAGCGGGCCAGCGCGGGAATTTGCTCACGGGCCGCGAGGAATACCGCGTGCGCTACGGGCAGGCTGTTGAACGGGTCGGTGCCGCGTTCCAGACGCTCGATCCGTATTATGCCAAGCAGCCGCAAGCGCGCGAAATGCTGGCGCAGCTGCGCGGGGTCGCCGAGACCAAGCTCTCGGAGCTGGCACTGACGCTGCGGCTCAAGGACGAAGGGCGCAGCCTGGCCAGCACCGAGATCGTGGTCAGCGGCATCGGCCAGGAACAACTGGACGAATCGCACAGACTCAGCAACGCCTTGCTGGAGCGCGAGACGGCCAACATCGCGCGCAGCCAGAACGGCATCCACCAGACCTTGCTGATCAGCCGGATCGGTATTGCCTTGCTGAGCCTGACCGGGCTGCTGTCGATGTACCTGTACCTGCGCCAGACCGCTGCGCTGGAGCGTCAGCAGCACGAGCAACAAGGCCTGCTGCAGCTCGAGCGGGACCGGCTGGAGGTAGAAGTCGCGCAGCGCACCGCCGAACTGACCGAGCTGGCACGGCACCTGCAAACGGCCCGGGAAGACGAGCGCCACCGGCTTGCGCGCAATCTGCACGACGATCTGGGCTCGCTGCTGACATCGGCCAAACTGAACGCAGCGCGTATCCGCTCGCGCCTGAGTGGTTCGGCACCCGAATCGCTGGAGTTGCTCAAGCACCTGGTGGCCGCACTGAACGACAGTATCGCCTTGGGGCGGCGCATCATCGAGGACCTGCGGCCGTCGGCCCTGGGCAACCTGGGCTTGGTCGCGACGCTGGAAATCCTGCTGCGTGACTTTGCCGCGCAATCGGGCACGCAGGTACACCTGACGCTGGAGGCGGTCTCTCTGCCACCCGCCTCGGAACTGATCGTCTACCGGGTGGTACAGGAAGCCACCACCAACATCACGAAATACGCACGTGCCAGCAACGTGTGGGTAGACCTCGCCAAGGTGGGTGAGCGGGCGCGGATCTCGGTGCGTGACGACGGTGTCGGCTTTGACACGCGTGCCAAGGCGAATTCGGCTTTCGGACTGATCGGAATGCGCTTTCGGGTCGAAGCCGCCGACGGGGATTTGACCCTGGAGTCCGCTTTGGGTCAGGGCACGCGGATCGTGGCAACGGTGCCGCTGCTCGAGCCGCTGCCCGGCTGAGTTTGCGGCATCAGGTGCTGCGGCCTGCGGGAATCGTCCTACAACGATTACCTGTCTTGGCCGATGGCCCTGTCTTACAAGGAAGCGCAGACTCCTGCAAACGCGTAATGCGTATTGAAAGGGTTGCACGCCATGCTGCATTACGCCGTTGTCTTTTTCGTGATTGCACTGGTCGCCGCGCTGTTCGGCTTTGGCGGCATAGCTGCCAGCGCCATCGGTATAGGCAAGATTCTGTTCGTCGTGTTCGCCGTGCTGGCGGTAGCAAGCTTTATCGTCGGCTTGCTGCGTGGCCGGTGACCGCGGGATGCTCTGCATGACCCGCGCCGCGGGCGGCGCGGGCAAGGCAATCCTCATGCTTTCTGGCAAAACGCATGGCGCAGGTTGTGCCGTTTGGCATGGTACATGGCTGCATCGGCGTTGTGCAGCAATGCATCCGGCGTTTCTCCGTCGCCCGGCCACATTGCAATCCCGATGCTGGCTCGCACTACCAGTCGCAGAGCGCCAACCTTGCACGGCGCCGACACTGCATCGAAAACCTTGCCCGCAAGCTGCGCCAATTGCTCGCGGCCTTCCAGCCCGCTGAGCAGGCAACCAAACTCGTCACCCCCCAAGCGGCTGACCATGTCTTCTGCACGCACGGCGTGGCTCAGACGGGCTGCAACGATGCGCAGCAGCTCGTCTCCGGCAGCATGGCCGTGGGCGTCGTTGATGGGTTTGAAGCCATCCAGATCCAGGTACATCACGCTCAAAGGGCGCCGCTGCGGCGCGGCCAGCGCCAATGCGTGTTCCAGCCGTTCGACAAAATAACCGCGATTGGGCAACGAGGTCAGGCTGTCATGCAGCGCCAGGTAACGCGCGCGCCGTTCGCCCTCCTGCGTTCCAACCAGCTCGGCGCGTGCCTGCGCGAGCTCCGTTTTGGCGTCGAACACCTCCAACTCCAGATTCTGGCGTCGACCAAGTTCATTTACCATGCTGTAGTGCAGTTGGTCCAGCGCCGTGATGCACTCGCCGACCACGAGCTTCGCCTGCCGTAAGCCCGCTGAGGTGGGCTGGGCAGCCGGACCCGCCATTCCATCCGCGGCAGCGCCCAATCTTGCCTTCACTGCACCAAAGAGATCCTCCCAATCGCAACTGGCCACATCCGTGGCGCGACGCGATGCCGGCACCTGCAGCAAAGCGCTGGTATGGGAGGAAACGCCTATGGCGATGCTATCCAAAGCGGATGCTCGCGTCGTGGCCCCGGATTCGCCGTTGGCATGCACGTCCCGAGGCGGCATGCTGGAGGTGCCGGGGCGCATCATGCTGCGCTCCGGGAAGCCGACGGTCTGCCCGCCGAACCGCCTTTTTGTGGGGGATCTGGAGTTGCTGAAGGCGGTTCACTTGGGGTCTGTGGGTCTGCATTGGACACCTTGCCCGGAGGCGGAGAGCCTTCCGAGGTGAAGTCAGCTTGCTCCTGCGCCAGACTGCGTGGCTTGGGTGGAAGCGTCGCAGGTTGTTTCATCATTTCGAGGCTCCTCGTGTAAACGCGGACAAAAGTGCACCGCAATGACCAGATTGAACCGGACTGAAACGGCTGCGTCTGTACGCCAGCGCACAAAAGGCGCGAGTTATGACGGCCCCATCAGACGCCCTTCTCCGCACTCGGGGAGAGCAGCAACATCCTATTGCGCCTTGCACCCGCTGTCTAGTAGTCCGTTTCGCCAAATGGATTACGCGATGAAATTGATGGATTTTTGCGCCAGACCAGGCGCACAGCCGCAGGCAGACTGGACGTCTGGCAAGACTGGGCAACGACGTATGGCGCGAAAAGACGCGATTTCATGTAAGCATTTTGGCAAAACGGACTACAAGAGCACCTTGCGCCCGCTAATCACGCGCAGCAGCACCATAATCAGCGCAATCACCAGCAGTATGTGGATAAATCCCCCCATGGTGGTTGAAGTCACCAAGCCCAGCAGCCAAAGGATGACAAGAACAACGGCGACTGTGTAAAGCATGATCATTCCCTTGCAGAATTGTGAAGAGAACAAACACGATCTGCTGCATTCGCTACTGTGTGCGGACTTCGACGCTATCACCCATCTGCTTCGGCGACTCTCCCGTGACCACCGCTTTGGCGAACTTGTAAAGTTGGGTAATCTTGTTGTCGCTGGTATTCCAGTAATGGGAGTGTGTGATCTGCACTTCCACCAATGCCAGATCCGGGTCGCCCGCACCGCCGGGGAACCATATTTCAGCTGCCTTCGACCACAGCGAACGCACCTTCACCAGATCCTCTACCGGCCGCGCCGTGCCCGACACGGAAACGTATTGGTGGTGGTCTGTGTCGGCATAGCTCAGGTTGACCTCCGCCCCGTTCCCGAGATCAGCCAGCGTGCTGTCGCTCCGCGACATGAAAAACCATAGTCGATCGTCTTGGTCGACCGATCGGTTCTGGGTCGTCATGGGCCGCGCATGCAAATGGCCGTTCTCGTGGCGAGTAATAAACATGGCGAACTTGATGTCCTTTATCAGCTCCCATAATTGTTCGCGCGAGGTATTGTTATCGGTCATGTAAATTCCTTCCGGGAAGGCGAGTTGGGAAAACTGTCGAATTCGATGCGCTGGCGTGTGCTGGCCTGTTCGACTTCAGTTGCCTGGGCAAACCACAACCATTGGCGCCACCGCATGGGCTTTAAAGGCGTCGGCACGACCTCCCCATCACGGGTACGGATGCAATGGGGCTGCGGCGCGCAGACATGCCGGGTACGCTTACACTGGTCAATTGCCGACAATGACTTGGCCACGAATTTCTCCACCCGGGTTAGCGGCGGTGTGCAGGTTCACGTACCAGCGTCCGGCCATCAGGTCCGCCGCCTGCGCCGGTGTCAATACGGCGTTTCCAGTAATCGGGCTGGCCAGGCTACCGCTAAAGGGCAGCGCAACCGGCGCGTTGGCCCCGGCCATGGCAGGCCCGTGGAAATGGCCGCCGGTGGGGAGACCGCTGAGGTTGGCGTAGGTGACAGTCCAGCGCAACACACGGGTGTTCGTGTTGTAGCTGGTCTCGGCACTTCCAGTTGCAGCGCTCGAAACGGGCGGCACTTGGGAGAACCCTGAGAGCCGGGTCATCATGCTGTGCGTTTGCGGCGGCTTCGGAGAGGTAACACATGCGCTGACGAACAGCGCACCTGCCAGCATTGCTACAACAATCGGAAATCGGGTCATGGTGAGCTCCTGAAAATGAAAAGTGGCTTGATCAACGATCAATCGTGCGCCACCCGGTTCTACCGGACTGTGCGATTGCGCACATAAGGGGACTGGGCCGGCCTTGCCCATCGCGCGGGATGCCAATCACGCCTTGCGTGAAGGCGCCTGTGGCGAGGCTGGGTCTTCCCCCTTGTTGTGCGCCAGGCCACTGCGTTCGGCCCGTTCCAGTTCCGCCTGCTCGGCCGGCGTCTTGGGCGCGGCCTTGCCCGCCGCGTCGGCGACCTTGCCGGCTTTGACGAAAGCGCGCGCCGACTTGACATAGCGCTGGTCGGCCGCGTAGTCGCCTTCGCCCTGGACAGGGTCAGGCACAAGGGTCTTCTTCATGGGTATCTCCGGTAGGTAGGGGACAAGACTGAACCCGCTCGAGCGTATTCCTGCAACCAGCGCCCCACAGTCAGCCGGGCACCCAACCGTTTGTCGGACAAAACCACTGCCCATTGGGCGGCGTTTGTGTGCGCCGCCACACAGACGAACGATGGATGAATGATTAGATTCACTACCCCGCAAGGGTCTTATCAACGAACCAAGGAATTCAATATGCAGGTAAACAACATAGCGTCACTCGAGGGCGCGATGACGCACCGGGTAGATGACGCCAGCAGCAGTGTGCACCATGCGATTGACCGCGCATCCAGCGCTGCGGGGCCGGCGCTGGACAGACTGACAAGCAGCGCGCACCAGACAACCGACCGCGTTGCGCTGGCAGCCAACAATGCCGTCGGCACACTGCGCGGTGCCGGTACACAACTGCGCAATGCCCAAACGCAGCTCACACAGGGGTGCAGCAATTATGTGCACGAAAAGCCGCTGACCTCGCTCGGTATCGCCTTGGCGAGCGGCTTCGCGTTGGCCATGCTGCTGCGACGGCGCTGAACGCGAAACTCCTTGCGCCGTCAGGGCGCGGGGAGCTTGGCGTGCATGGTTCAGGCCGACAACGGTATGGTGGCGCTGGCAGGCGCAGAGGCCGGCCATACGGCTGGTGGTGGTTCGATACCAAGCCCCAGGACAGGTGGTGGTGGTTGCCAAGTGGCCGATGCGGCGCTGCCCAGAAGCGGCGCATCGTCCAGGGGGTACAAAGCGGTAGCCGCTGCCACTTGGGCACGCAAATCCAACCAGCGGTGGTTGAAATCTTCGACGTAGGCAGCACACTGCACTGCCAGCAAGGCGGCGCGTTCCAGTATGGAAGCGGCAGCCTTTAATGCTGCCTGGTGATGACGCGCACCGATCAGATCGGCCCTGATCGCGGCCGGTGACATATCCATGCTCTGGAGCACCCGGATCGCGCGGCGCAGCAGCCAAGCGATCATGGCGTTCATGTCGGCGGCCAACCAGTCGCGGGCGATGACACGGTGGTCGTCGCGCAAGACCGTCAGCCGTCCGCGGCCAGCCGGGTCGGCGCTTGTTCTTACCAGGCACGCCGCATGCGCTGAGCCCACCAGCCAGCCGTTGACCGCCCCGAAGTCGCGCCCCAGTGCAGACAACACCTGGACCATCGCCTGTACCCCGTCGGGCACCAGCGCGGCCTGCGGCAGCAGGGCATCGAATTGCGCCTCGACCAGCGGGATCACTGTAACGTCGAGGCACCCGCAACGCCCAGTCCCGCTGCCATCTTGCAGTTCATAGGCCCTGTCCCAGACTTTCGACAGGGTGCGCAAGGTCACTGCTGCCGCCTGAATCTGTTCGCCTCCGTCCAACGGCCAGTGGCTGCAGACGCATACCTGCTCGGATGGGTTTGGATAGTTGGTGGGCATCTGTTCTCCCGGTAGTGTGGATACGGCGCTCGCCAGTCTTTGTCCCAGAGACGAAGTATCGGTTTGCAGGTGATGGCCGTCTGTTGGGCAGCGCACACAGCAGAGTCCATTTGGATGTGCGCGTTCGCGCAGACACGCTATGGCCAGGGGCATAAAACGAATGGCACTTACTTAGCGAAAATCAGACCGGTTGCTCTGCGGCGTAGGGCGAAAAAGCTGAAGGCGTCTTCCGCCATCGTCGGGCGTCGCGAGGGCTGCGGACAGGGTAGTCCCGCGCCCGCTGCGCGTTTCGACCACCGCGGAAGGCGCTACGCTTTTCCGCCCTACGCAATGGCCGGGCCGTTAAGTAAATGCCATTCGACTTAAAACCAATCGGCGGGGACGGTAATGCCCGGCGTGGTGGCTTCGGTGGCGAACCGTCGCACCGGTCTGGGGATGCCATTGGCCAGCAACTGGATCTTGTTCTTTCGTCGGAGCGAGATCGCCAGCAATCTACTTGCAGACGCTCACTCAAAAGGAAGCTCCATAAAGAAATCAATTTCGACGGCCTTGGCCGCCATGCTCTGCGCGATCAGCTTGTCAGCCGCGGCTCAGCAAAACGCGGCATCTGGCAGCGCGACCATGAACAGCGCAATGCCTGCCAAAGACGGCATGGCGATGAAAGGAGGGATGATGATGGACATGAAGATGATGGACAGCAACGGCGACGGCTCGATCTCCCGGCCGGAGTACAACCGCCACCACGCCGCCATGTGGACGAAGATGAAAAAGGGCAAGAAGGGCAAGAAGGGCATGATCTGCTTGGACGATATAGCCACAGGTGGCGCTACCCAGCGCAATTGGCGTCTCGGGCACAAGACACGACTCCGCCAGCGCACAGCTACATACATTCTGGTGGGATGCTCTGCAGCGGAACTCGTCAGGCAAGCGGGTGCAGCGTCGGCTCGGGCTGCAAATGAGGCTTTTTGGGTGCTTGCATCAATCCTTATTACCTCTCCCTGGGCCCTTCGGTGCGGCACAATTCCTCAAGCCGTCCTGGAAACAACATTTTCCGAAGGAAATAACCACGAACCACGAAGAACGAGGCATGTACGGCATGCATAGTGATAACGGCGCCCAGGCTGCACTGCGGTCCGAGTCCGCTCCTTTTGGGTGCCAACACACTGGACAGAAACGATGTCTACCACCAGCACGACGAAGATCTGGGCGACATCCAGGAAACCATGCTGATGGGTCCAATGGACGGGTGGCCCTCTGCAGCGCTCTCGTATGGAGGCCTCCTGGGCATGGGCAAAAAACTCTTTGCGGTGCCGTGAAACGCATTGACGCTCGATACCGTCAACAAGCGTTTTATCTTGAACGTGGAGAAGGAGCGCCTGAGGGACGCCCGGTTTCGACGCCGACGACTGGCCAGACATGGCCGATGAAATATGGCAGAAGGATGTGCACAGTCAGTGCGAACGGAGCAGGAATTTTGTCCGTATGCGGGTACTGTGCTGAGTATTCACGGCTGGAAAGAGGCGATGGATGAAAATCCAGCGAGTGCCATCTATTTATTGCGCCACGCGCTTGGGGTGAACGCGGACGATCAGGAGTGCCATTCGATCCCGGTGGATATCGTGTGTTCCCACACAATGGCGGGCAGCCATAGAGAAGCCACCGACTGGGCGTTTTTATTAATTCGTCAGTTCCCGGTTTCACCAATGATTTACCTGGTGCTGCCGACGTACCATGCCGCTCGTTGCGAGAGCGATCTTGCAGAGGCGGCGTTGGAGAAAGAGCGCATCCGGTTGCCACCGCTGGTGCAAAGCTCTCTCGCCCTGAACCGGGAGTCGGTGTGGCAGCGCACCCGATGCGCTACACCACACTTCTGCGGGATTCAGGCGATTACCTTAGCCCCGCAGTTTGACGAAGTTGACCTCGAGCCTTAACGGTAAACGTCCTGTGCCTGGTTCGTCTTCCACGATTTCTCGAAATATGCCGCGTCTTCATCGTTGCGTGGATGCACCCCCA
>Ga0209181_10007339_pt1 | contig 15136 bp, 10 predicted proteins | sample MAT05_FD_187208 | JGI IMG/M metagenome (GOLD analysis project Ga0209181, IMG submission 187208) | Freshwater microbial communities from Lake Fryxell liftoff mats and glacier meltwater in Antarctica - MAT-05 (SPAdes) (version 2) | ecosystem: Environmental > Aquatic > Freshwater > Ice > Liftoff... | reverse complement strand
GACAGCGTAAGGGTGCCGGCACCTTGTTTGGTGAGGCCGATGCCCCCCCCGGCATCGCCGATGGCCGTAGAGATGGTCGAATTACCGATTGTCAGGTTGAACACCCGAGACCCGGCGCCAGCCAAGGTCACATTTCCCGTGACCGCCAAGCTGCCCGCCGTCAGGTCCCCACCAATCGAATGCGTGCCTGCGCCGCGGATGTCAAGCACACCCGCCCCGGCATTCAGCGTCTTGGTCGGCGCCAGCACTACCTTGCCACTGCCGGTGACGGTACCGCCGGCATCGTTGGCCAGCAGGGTAATGCCGCCGCTGGCGGTGATGCTGCCGTTGATGTTGATGTCGCCGCCGGCCTTGAGCGTGAGCGAGCTGGTGCCCGAGATCACCGTGGCCGTGTCGTTCACCGTGATCGTGTTCGTGGCTTCCAACGTCACCGCCGCACCGAGCAGGCCGTTTAACGCGGTGGACGTGATGACGCTGTTGACCGCAGGAAAGTTGGCGAAGAGCAGCGACTGGTTCGTCAGATCGGTGCCCGCCGTGCCGTTAATATTGGGGCTGTCCTGGGCGATGGTGATGGTCAACGGGTCGAGCAGCAGCTGTCCAGGGGCGCCCCGGCTGGCAGACAGATCCACCGTGCCCTGAAAGTCCAGGTTCTGACGGCCCGACACCTCGACAAAGCCGCCGTCACCGCCGGCCGCGCCGCCACGGGCACTGATGCCACCGTCATAGCGCGTGCCCACCTCCGACCACAGGATGATCCGTCCGCCATCGCCCTGCCCCGTGGCGTTGGCCGCCAGCCGCGCGCCCGGCAGCACCGTCAGCATCTCGGCATTGCGCAACGCCGGGTTCAGGCCCTGGTAGTCGCCGCCCACGCGGATGATGCCGCCACCTGACGCGCCCGATGCGTCGAGCCCGGCGCCGCCGGTCAAGCCCACCTTCTGCCCCAGCACCACGATGTCTCCGCCGCGCTCGCCCGCGCCTGCGCCGGTGGCGTCGAGCGCTCCCGCCACGCGGGTAATGCCGTCGGCACCGCCGTCGATCACGATGCGGCCCTCGCGCCGCCCGATCGAGCGCGCCTGCACCACGCCTTCAAGGTTGAGCACGGTATCGGCAAAGCCAGCGCGGGCCACGGCGCGTAATTCAGCCGTGCCGCCGTCGGCGCGGATCGAACCGAGCTGGTCCAGCCGGGTTGCCAGGCTGCCGTCGTTGCGCGCGTTGAAGAAGATCAGGCCGTCGCCTTCCACGTCCACCTGCACATCGGTGGCGGCAGCCAGCCCGACGCGGCGGGCCTGGATGCTGCCGCTTTGCGTCAAGCGCGGCGCCACCAGCGCCACTGTGCCGTCGGCCGCGTTGATCTGGCCTTCGCTGCGGATCTCGCCGGCATCGCCGCCCATGCGGCTGAGCAATAAGCGGCCCGAGGCCAGATCGGTGTTCGAGATCGACAAGGTGCTGGCCAGCAGCCCGCCCACATCCACCCGCGAATTCGCTCCAAAGACGATGCCGCGCGGGTTGATCAGCCAGACCGCGCCGTTGGATTGCAGGCTGCCCAAGATTTGCGACGGGTCGGCACCGACCACGCGGTTGAGCAACACCGACGCGCGGTCGGGCTGACTAATGACCACGCGCTCGTTGGCGCCGATTGAAAAGGTGGTCCAGTCGATGCCGGCGCGCGGCGTGCTCTGCAGGATATTGAGCTGCTGCGCGTTGGGCTGGCTGACAGTGGTCTGGCCAAAAGTGGGTTGCGCACCGCCGGGCAGTCCAAAACTTGCTGGTGCGACGCTGGCCAGGCAGGCCGCCAGGCTGATCGGCCGCAGCAGGAATCGGCCCAGCGGCTGATGACGATGGCCGAGCCGGCGCATGGGCTGTGAATTCGACATAAGTCTTCCCCAGACAGCACCGCAGGCGGCGCGTTACGACTTCATTTAAAGAACTTGGTCGCCAGCAGATACAGGCGAGGCTTGCGCACCAGCGGGTCGCTGCGCGGCTCGCCCGAGACAGGCGTGGACAGGCTGAGGCGCAGCGCATATTCCTGGGGCCGTACCCACGACACACCCAGACCAACGCCAGTGAAGCTGCCGCTGTTGGACAAGGCGCGTGTGGTGGCGGGTGACAGCTTGTGCCGGTAACGCACAAAACCGGTATCAACAAAGGCGCTGAGCACCAGTTCGTTGGAGATACGGCCAAACCAGGATTCGGGCGGCAGCAAACGGGCTTCCAGGCTGAGCACCATGCCCTCGTCACCCGTGCCTTCACCGGTGGCAAAGGCGCGCACCCCTTCGGCGCCGCCCAGCCGGAACTGCTCGGTGGTATCGAGGTTGTCATTGGCCAGCTGACCACGCAGCGACAGATAGGCCAGCATCTTGCCGCTGCGCTTGCCCAGCATTGTCGGCATGATGAACAGCAGGTCTTGCAGGCGCGAGAAACCAAAGGTGAGCTTGGTGAAATTGGGCGCATCCTCCAGGCCACCGGGCCGGCCATCAGGGTAGTTGACGCGGCCGCTGGTCAGCGTGAAGTCGTAGGTATTGACGCCGCCGCCTAGCAAGGCATCGCGGAAGTCGCCGGTGGCGCCCAGCGCCAGCGTATCCACCGACTTACGGCTCTTGCTGTCGGCCGCCGACTGCCTGTCCTCGTAGGTCTTGTGTTCAGCCGAGGCCACCGCAAACAGGTTGAGGTTGCGCGAGCGGAACACCGGATAGAGGCCGAAACCGGTGAAGGTGACGGCAGTGCCGTTGAGATCAAGCGGGAACACCTCCTTGTCGAGCTGGTACTTCACCGCCGAAAGTGACGCGCCCAGCTTGATGCCATCGCTTCCTGCCGGCGTGGTGTAACCCAGCAGCCCGAAGGCCAGGCCCTGGGGGGTGGAGACCAGCGCATTAGCCGTCAGGCCATCGCCACGGCCGAACGGGCTGCTCATCTGCACCAGGCCGCCCAGGCGGTACTCGCCGAGGAAACGCGACCCGTTGATGTCGGCTTCGGCCTTGCCGGACCAGATGCTCTCAGCCTCGGGCGTGACCACGATGTCGGCGGTGCCGGGTCGGCTGCCGGCCTGCACTTCAAAGCGGGTCTTGATGCCGCGCAGGTCGTTGACCAGAAACACCACCCGCTCAACATCGCGCACCAGCAGGATGCTGCCCTCCTTGAGCCGATCCAGATAGGCTTGCACCACTTCGCGACGCACCGGCAGCGTCTTGTCGGCGGGCCACTTCAGCACCAGCTTGTCGAGCCGCCCTTCCAGCACCGCGATGCGCACCACGCCGTCGCGGAAGGTCTGCTCGGGAACATAGGCATAACCCAGGTAATAGCCCAGCTCACTTTGCAGGAAGCGCGTGACCTCAGCCCGGGCGTTGAACAGATCCTCGAAGCTGCGGTTCTTGCCGACGAAATCCTTGGTCAGTGCCGCCAGCCGGGCCTTGAGCGCAGGCGGGGCGCTGTCATCGACGACATAGCGCTCGATGTCGATGCGCACGTCGTCATCGGGCTTGCCGAGTTCTCTGGGCACTTCACTGGGCACCACGGGCAACTGCACCTGACTGGGCGGGTCGATGCGCGGCGGCGCCAGTTCAGCGGGTCGGGGCACAACTGACGGCGTGCGCGGCGGCTCGTTGGGAGTGGCGAATTGCGCCTGTGCTGTGCAAACCCAGAGCAGGCCCAGGCACCAACCCAAGGGCGCACGAGCAGCCCTTCTTGTACGTCCCATCCCGACCTCACTTGGAGCGTTTAGTTGTTGGATCATGGTATCGGAGCCAGCCTGCCTGCGCTACAGCTCCAAAGCCAAGGGTGGCGCAAGTCCCCCCCTAAGTCGGAAGTGGTGGCGCCGCCGCAACCCACTCATGCAGGGGGGGTTCTCAATTGCCCCCAAGCCTGAGACACTCATCGGCCAAGGGCACCTTCACCGTGGTGCAGAGCTTGAACTTCCCGCGCGCCGCTCACGCACTTTTGTTGTCATCTCCCGCCACCCAGATGAGTGAATACGACTCTGAAGACTCCCAGGTTGCCGCATGGCTTGAGCCGCTGGCCGATGACGCAGCGCCTTGCGGCCCGGATCTCGAGTACGACAACGATTTCCTGGCCCTCAGCCAGGCGGCCGCAGGCAAGCCCGAATCGCAGTTTGGCTCGGCCGAGCCGCCCAACTGGCGCCAGGTCAGCGATCTCGCCGCGGGGCTGCTCGATCGCTCGCGCGACCTGCGCATCGCCATACTCTGGCTGCGCGCCAAGCTGCACCTGACCGGATACGGCGCCCTGCCTGTGGGCCTGCGGCTGATCAACGGGCTGATGACCCAGTTGGGCGAGCATGTCCATCCCCTGCCCGATCCCGACGATGGCGACCCCTACGCACGCGTCAATGCGCTGAGCTTTCTGCGCGACAGCGAAGGGCTGATCGGCGACCTGCATCGATCCATGCTGGTACAGGATCGTTCGATCGGCGAGTTGTCGATCCGCGCAGCGGCGGTGGCATTGGGCCAGGCACAAGCTGTCGAAAACGAGTCGCTGCCGGGCAAAGACCAGGTCTCGCGCATGCTGGGCGACGCCGTTGCCAAGCACGCCGAACTGGGCCGCCAATGCGAGGCAGCGGTGACGCTGGTTCGAGAGCTGATCACCATCGCCGCCGACAAGCTGGGCGACGCAGCACCTGACCTGCGGCCGCTCTATGCGCTGGTCAATGGCGTCGCCAGTTTGCTGCCCGCCGCTGACAACAACGACGATGGCGGCTTTGCCCGCCAAGGCGATGGCGATGGCGATGACGCGGCCGGGGCGCATCGCGCCGGCGGCGGTTCAGGCCGTGGCTTGTCGGGCAGCGTCAATTCCCGCGAAGAAGCGATTCGCGCCATTGACCTGGTCTGCGCTTACCTCGAGCGCGCCGAACCCACCAATCCTGCGCCGCTGTTTCTGCGCCGAGGGCGCCAACTGGTCGGGCAGAATTTCCTGCAACTGATCAAGGCCCTGGCGCCCGAAGCGCTGGCCGGCGTGGCCGGCATGGTCGGTGTCGACCCGGAGGCCGTCGTTGGCCCGGGCGGCGCAACTTCATCTGAAGGGTATTGACGCCAAGTCCCATTTCGGCGAGAACCCAGACCCTGAGCATTTTCGCCATCACCGTTTTTCCGACCAGGAGTTCCGAGCATGAGCAGCAGCCAGAAATTCATCGCACGCAACCGCGCACCGCGGGTCCAGATCGAATATGACGTCGAGGTCTACGGCGCCGAGAAAAAAATCCAGCTCCCGTTTGTCATGGGCGTGCTGGCGGATTTGTCGGGTAAACCCGCCGACCCGCTGGCACCGGTTGCCGACCGCAAGTTCCTTGAGGTCGATGTCGACAACTTCGATGCGCGCATGAAGGCCATGAAGCCCCGTGTCGCATTCCAGGTGCCCAACTCGCTGACCGGCGAAGGCAACATGAGCGTCGACATCACCTTCGAGAACATGGATGACTTTTCACCCGCTGCAGTGGCGCGCAAGGTCGACTCGCTGAGCAAGCTGCTCGAAGCGCGCCAGCAGTTGCAGAACCTGGTGACTTACATGGACGGCAAGGGCGGCGCCGAAGAACTCATCGGCAAACTGATGGCAGATCCCGCCCTGCTGGGTGCGCTGGCCTCGTCGGCCAAGCCCGCCGAAGGCAGCTGATCCCAGCCGCCACGGTGGCGCACACAAGAGACAACTGAGGAGCATCGCACATGGCAGAAACACAGAGTTCCGCGGCACTGGCCGGGGTGGCAATGGAGGGCGGCGATCTGGCATCGCTGCTGCAGAAAGAGTTCAAGCCCAAGTCCGACGACGCCAGGAATGCCGTTGAGCAGGCGGTACAAACCCTTGCACAACAGGCACTGGCGCAAACGCAACTGATCGGCAGTGACGTGGTGGCATCGATCGAAGCGATGATCGCCGCGATCGACAAGAAGCTGACCGATCAGATCAATCTGATCATGCACCACGATGATTTCCAGAAGCTCGAAGGCGCCTGGCGCGGCCTGAGCTACATGGTCAACAACACCGAGACCGACGAGTCACTGAAGATCCGGGTGATGAACGTCTCCAAGGCCGAACTCGGCAAGACGCTCAAGCGCTACAAGGGCACCAACTGGGATCAGAGCCCGATCTTCAAGAAGATCTACTCCGAAGAGTTCAGTCAGTTTGGCGGTGAGCCCTTCGGTTGCCTGGTCGGCGACTACCACTTCGACCAGAGCGCGCCCGATGTCGAGCTGCTCGGTGAGATGGCCAAGATTGCCGCGGCCGCGCATGCGCCGTTCATCACCGGCGCCTCGCCGTCGCTGATGCAGATGGACTCCTGGCAAGAACTGGCCAATCCGCGCGATCTGACCAAGATCTTCACCACGCCCGAGTACGCCGCCTGGCGCTCGCTGCGTGAATCCGAGGATTCCAAGTACATCGGCCTGGCGATGCCACGCTTCCTCTCGCGCATGCCCTATGGCGCCAAGACCAACCCGGTGGAGTCGTTCAACTTCGAGGAAGACACCGGTTCCGCCGACCACAGCAAGTACGCCTGGTCCAACGCGGCCTATGCGATGGCCACCAACATCAACCGCTCGTTCAAAGAGTACGGCTGGTGCTCGCGCATCCGCGGCATTGAATCCGGCGGTGCGGTGGCCAACCTGCCGACGCACAGCTTCCCCACCGATGACGGCGGCGTCGACATGAAGTGCCCGACCGAGATCGCGATCGAAGACCGGCGCGAGGCCGAACTGGCCAAAAACGGCTTCATGCCGATGGTGCACCGCAAGAACAGCGACTTCGCGGCCTTCATCGGCGCCCAGTCGATGCACAAGCCAGCCGAGTATGACGACCCTGATGCCACTGCCAACGCCAATCTGGCGGCGCGCCTGCCCTACTTGTTCGCCACCTGCCGCTTTGCGCATTACCTGAAGTGCATCGTGCGCGACAAGATCGGCTCGTTCAAGGAGCGCGACGAGGTGCAGCGCTGGCTGCAAGACTGGATCATGCAATATGTGGATGGCGACCCCAAGGGTTCGTCCGAGGCCACCAAAGCCAGGCTGCCCTTGGCGGCGGCCGAGGTGATAGTCGAAGAAGACCCCGCCAACCCGGGCTACTATCAATCCAAGTTTTTCCTGCGTCCGCATTACCAGTTGGAAGGCTTGTCGGTGTCACTGCGGCTGGTTTCCAAGCTGCCTTCGGCCAAGGCCGGCTGAACAAGTCGGTTTCTGTTCCTCGCCCTCCAGGCCGCTGTGCGGGAGGGGCGCCCTCAACCAGGACGTTCCAGCAGCACTAACCGCTCCGTCCCAGGAGCACTCAAGGAGTTATCACCATGGCATCAGTTGACTTTTTCCTGAAGATCGACGGGATCGAGGGCGAATCAACCCAGAAGGGGCATGAAAAAGAGATCGAGATCCAGAGCTGGAGCTTTGGTGTTTCGAACACGGGCTCCTTCGCGGGCAACATGGGCGGAGGTTCGGGCAAGGCGTCGTTCCAGGACATCCATGTCAGCGTGCCCATCAGCAAGGCCTCGCCCAAGCTTTGGCTGGCCTGCGCCACTGGCGAGCACATCAAGTCCGCAATACTGACAGCGCGCAAAGCCGGCAAGACCCAGCAGAAGTACCTGATAATCAAGATGGCCGACCTGCTGGTCTCCAGCTACCATAACGGCGGCACCGAAGGCAGCGGCGTGATGCCGATGGATCAGATTGCACTGAACTTCACCAAGTTCGAGATCGGCTATGCGCCGCAGAAGATCGACGGCAGCCTCGAGGCCTACATCAACGTCGGCTACGACCTGAAAAAGGGCACCAAGGTCTGAGCAACAACGCAGCGCTCGCCCCTGCCGCCGAGGCCGGGGCACGGCGTGTGCAAGTGTTCGCACTTTGCAGCGGCCCGGCCCTGGCCGGCCGCTGAACCTTTTTCCTGTCGAAAGTCCCCATGGCCCCTACGCACGCTGCCGAAGAGGCGCTCAAGGCCGGCGATGCCGCGCTTGCCCTGAAGTTGCTCACCGAGCAGGTGCGCAGCCGCCCGCAAGATCCCAAGCTGCGGGTCTTCTTGTTCCAACTGCTCGCCGTGCTGGGCCAATGGGATCGTGCGCTCAACCAGCTCACCGCGGCCGCTGAACTCGACGCTGCGGCGCTGCCGATGGCACAGACCTACCGTGAGGCGATCCACTGCGAAACGCTGCGGCTGCAGGTATTTGCCGGGCAGAAGGTGCCGATGCTGTTCGGCGAGCCCGAGACCTGGATCGCCTTGTTGATTGAGGCGCTGCTGCGCGAAGGCCGGGGTGAGCCCGATGCCGCGCGCACGCTGCGCGAGCAAGCACTTGAGCAGGCGCCGGCGTCGAGCGGCACACTCAACGGCGAGCCCTTTGCCTGGATCGCCGACGCCGATAGTCGGCTCGGCCCGGTGCTCGAAGCCATCGTCAACGGCCGCTATTACTGGCTGCCATGGAACCGCCTCAGCAAGGTCGACTTCGACCCGCCGCAAGACCTGCGCGACGCGGTGTGGATGCCGGCACACCTGCAGTTCAGCAATGGCGGTGAAGTGGTGGCACTGATCCCCACCCGCTATCCCGACACCGCGCTGGCCGGCGGCGACGCGCTGGCGCTGTCGCGCCGCACTGATTGGCGCGAGACCGCGCCGGGTGTGCATGTCGGGCTGGGCCAGCGGTTGATCACCACCAATGCGGCCGACTACGCGCTGATGGACCTGCGCGCCATCGTGATCGATCAAGCCGCCGCCTGAGGCAGGGCGAGGCGGCCAGACGACGATGGCCACCTCACGCGCCCAGGAACGCCTGCAACCGGCACTGCTCGACCGCCTGAGCGACGACCACCCCGAGTCGCGGGTGGAAAGCAGCGAAGCCAAGGTCATCAACCGCAGCCGCTTGCGCGACATGGTGCTGCGCGACCTCTCCTGGCTGTTCAACGCCACCGCACCGAACGAGGGCATGGACTGGGACAGCGCGCCGTTTGCCAGGAAATCGGTGCTGAACTACGGCTTGCCGGCGCTGTCCGGGCTGTCGACCTCGGGCATCGACCTGAACCTGCTGCAAGACCAGGTCAGGCAGGCCATCCTCGACCATGAACCCCGCATCCTGCCGGGCACGCTGTCGGTCGAGGTGGTGGTTTCCAACGAGCAGCTGGATCGCCACAACGTCATCGGTTTTCGCATCAGCGGCCAGTTGTGGGCCCAGCCGGTGCCGCTTGAACTGCTGCTGCAGACCGACATCGACCTTGAGACCGGCCGCGTGGCGGTGCTCGAAGCCGACAGCTGATCAACAGGCCATGGATCCCAGGCTGCTGCGCTATTACAACGAGGAATTGCGCCATCTGCGCGAGATGGGCGCCGAGTTCGCCCAGCAGTTTCCCAAGATCGCTGCGCGCCTGGGCATGGAGGGGCTGGAAGTCACTGACCCCTATGTCGAGCGGCTGCTCGAAGGTTTTGCCTTCCTGGCGGGGCGAGTGCAGCTGAAGATCGACGCGGAGTTTCCGCGCTTCACGCAGCGCCTGCTGGATATCCTTTACCCGCAATTCCTGGCGCCGACGCCGTCGATGCTGATCGCGCAGTTCAACCCCGACCTGGCCGACCCCAATCTGGCCAAGGGCGTGAAGGTCGTACGCGGCAGCGCCCTGCAAGGGCAGCCCGGCAAAGCCGGTGCCACTGCCTGCGAGTTCCGCACGGCCCATGAGTTGATGCTCTGGCCGCTCGAAGTGAGCCAGGCCGAGTACTTCAGCCAGGCCTCTGACCTGCCGATGGCGGCCGTGCCCGAGTGGCGCAAATACCGCTCGGGCGTGCGGCTGCGGCTGCGCACCACCGGCGGGCTGTCGTTCTCCAGGCTCGCGCTGCAGGACCTGCGGCTGCATTGCACCGGGCTCGACGACGTGGCCTACCGGCTACATGAGCTGATCGGCGGCCAGGTGCTGGGTGTGCTGGTGCTGCCCACCCGGCGCCCGGCCGCCTGGCACGAGGCGCTGGACGGCGATTGCGTCGAGCTGGCCGGCTTCGAGGACCACGAGGCCTTGCTGCCCGAGACCCTGCATGGCTTCGAGGGCTACCGGTTGCTGCAGGAATACTTTGCGTTCCCCCACCGCTACCTGTTCTTCGATCTGCTGGGCATCGGCGATGCGCTGCGCCGCCATGAGTGCAACGAAGTCGACATCGTGCTGCTGTTCAACCGCGTCGACAACGCCTTGCTGCAATCCGTGGACGCCAGCAACCTGGCGCTGCACTGCGTGCCGGCGATCAACCTGCTGGAGCGACGCTGCGACCGCGTCCATGTCAGCACTGACAGCAGCGATTTCCATGTGGTGCCCGACCGTGCGCGGCCGATGGACTTCGAGGTGCACACGCTGACCGAAGTGCTGGGCTACGGCAGCGGGCTCGACAGTGAGTGGCGCTTTCTGCCGTTCTACAACGCCTTTCACACCGAGCAGCAAGGCCACAAGGCCTACTACTCAACACAGCGTGTGCCAAGACTGCTGTCGCAGACCCAGTTGCGCGACGGCCCGCGCAGCGCTTACATCGGCACTGAGGTCTACCTGTCGGTGGTCGACGCGCAAGAGGCGCCCTTCCCCGACGAACTGCGCCAGATCGGCGTGCGCGCCTTGTGCACCAACCGCGACCTGCCGGTGCTGATGCCGGTAGGCAGCGCGCGCGGTGACCTGACGCTGGCGCAGACTGCACCGGTCAAGACCATCCAGGTGATCAAGGGCCCGTCGCGACCGATGTCGGCACTGCGCGAGGCCAGCCTGGCCTGGAAGCTGATCAACCAGCTGTCACTCAACCATTTGTCGCTGACCGATACCGATGCCGAGCAAGGCGCCGCGGCGCTGCGCGACATCCTGGGGCTATACGCGCCCAGCGGCGATGCCGGCGCGCAACGCCAGATCGACGGCCTGCGCTCGGTCAAGCTGCAGTCGGTGGTGCGGCGGCTGCCGATGCCCGGGCCGATCACCTTCGGCCGTGGCGTGGCGGTATCGATCGAGGTCGAAGACCTGTCGTTTGAAGGCGCCAGCGCCTACCTGCTGGGCTGCGTGCTTGAGCGCTTTGTTGCCCGTCATGTTTCGATCAATGGCTTCACTCAGCTTAGACTGCACTCCAGCAGCCGTGGCGACATTCTGGTCGGCAGACCACGTTGCGGCAAGCGGCCGATCCTGTGATGGCGGACGATTTGACCGACGACGACCGGCGGGCGCAGGCCGGCGTTGAAAACGCCCCGGTGGTCAGCATTCCGGCAGCCGATTCACCCGAATCCGCGCCGGCACCGCGCCGCCATCCGCTGGCCGATGTGGCCGCCGCGCCTCACCGCTGGGATTTTTACCGCGTCATGCGCCTAGTAGATGCCCGCCATGCCCACAAGCCCAAGTTGGGCACGGCACGGCGGCCGTTGGATGAACCGGTGCGGTTGGGCCAGGCGGTTGAACTGGCCTTTGCGCCTACCTCGTTGTCGGATGTCACGCTCGAAGATCGCAGCGGCAAGCCGCGCATCGAGGTGCGGTTTTTTGGCTTGTTCGGCCCCAACGGGCCGCTGCCGCTGCACCTGACCGGTTATGTGCGCGAGCGGCAAAAGCCCTGGCGCAAGGACCGCGACGACGAAACGCTGGCGCGTTTTGCCGACATGTTTCACCACCGCCTGCTGCTGCTGTTCTACCGCGCCTGGGCCCAGGCTCAGCCTACTGTCAGCCTGGACCGCCCCAACGAAGACCGCTTTGCCGACTATGTCGGATCGACCATTGGCGTCGGCAGCAAGCCCTGGCGCGACCGCGATGCCGCGCCCGACCACGCGCGGCTGGCCTTTGCCGGCCTGTTGTCGCGCCAGGTGCGCAACGCTGACGGGCTAGCCAACCTGCTGTCGGGCTACCTGGGCAAGCCGGTGCGGGTAGAACAGTTTGTTGGCCGTTGGATGCCGCTGCTCGAAACCGAGCGCAGCCGCATCGGCCGTCGCGCTGCGTCGCGGCGCATGTCGACCTCACAGCTGGGCGTGAGCGCGGTGCTCGGCCGCTCGGTGTTTGACCGCCAGCATCACTTTCGTGTGCACATCGGCCCCTTGAGCCTGGCGGCCTTCGAAGCCCTGCTGCCGGTGGGCAGCGCGCTGCCCGCGCTGCAGGCCTTGCTCATGCACTATGTTGGCCTTGAGTTGGGCTGGGACCTGCGGCTCGAACTCGACAAAACACAGGTGCCCGCCTGCCGCCCCGGCCGCTACGGCCGCCTGGGCTGGACCACCTGGCTTAACCGCCCGCCCGGTGATCGCCCGGCGGTGCTCCATCTCGTTCCGAACCCGCTGCACTCCTGAGGAAGGCAAGACCATGGCTGAGATCAACCGCGTCACCCTGTTTGGCAAGCTCAATGCGCCCACCTACAAAGCCGTCGAGGGCGCCACTGTGTTCTGCAAGCTGCGAGGCAACCCCTATGTCGAGCTTGAGCATTGGCTGGCGCAAATGCTGCAGGGCGGTGATTCTGACTGGCACCGAGTCATCAAGCACGCCCAGCTCGACATGTCGGCGCTGGCCAAAGACCTGACCGCCGCACTTGACCGCCTGCCGCGCGGCGCCACCAGCATTTCAGGCATTGCCGAGAACATCGCCGACGCCATCGAGCGCGGCTGGGTTTACGGCACGCTGCTGTACGGCGACAGCGTGGTGCGCAGCGGCTACATGTTGGTGGGCATGCTCAAGACGAAGAACCTGCGCAATGCGCTGGTGGCCATCAGCCGGCAGTTCGAGAGGCTCAAGGTCGAAGACCTGTCCGACGGCCTGGCCAAGATCATCGCCGGCTCGCCCGAGGACGGCCAAGGCGCCAGCGACGGCAGCAGCGGCGCGGCCGGCGGCGCAGCACCCGGCGAGGCCAGCGGCGCCATTGCGCCGGCGGCGATGGGCAAGCAGGAGGCGCTGAAGAAGTTCACCGTCGACCTCACCGAGCAGGCCCGCAGCGGCAAGATGGACCCGATCGTCGGCCGCGACGACGAGATCCGCCAAGTCGTCGACATCCTGATGCGCCGGCGTCAGAACAACCCGATCCTGGTCGGCGAGGCCGGCGTCGGCAAGACCGCGGTGGTTGAGGGCTTTGCCCAGCGTATCGCACGCGGCGACGTGCCGCCCAGCCTGAAAGAGGTGCAGTTGCTGGCGCTCGACGTCGGCCTGCTGCAGGCCGGTGCCAGCATGAAGGGTGAATTTGAGCAGCGATTGCGCAGTGTGATCGACGAGGTGCAGGCCAGCCCCAAGCCGATCATCCTGTTCATCGACGAGACCCATACCCTGGTAGGCGCGGGCGGCGCGGCCGGCACCGGTGACGCCGCCAACCTGCTCAAACCGGCGTTGGCGCGCGGCACGCTGCGCACCGTGGGCGCGACCACTTTTGCCGAGTACAAGAAGCACATCGAGAAAGACCCGGCGCTGACGCGGCGTTTCCAGACCGTGCAGGTGGACGAGCCCGACGAGCCCAAGGCCATCCTGATGATGCGCGGCGTGGCCAGCACGATGGAGAACCACCACAAGGTGCAGATCCTCGATGAAGCGCTAGAGGCCGCCGTCAAGCTGAGCAACCGCTACATTCCCGCGCGCCAGTTGCCCGACAAGAGCGTCAGCCTGCTCGACACCGCCTGCGCGCGCGTTGCCGTCAGCCTGCATGCTACGCCGGCCGAGGTGGACGACAGCCGCAAGCGCATTGAGGCGCTGGAGACCGAGTTGGGCATCATCGGCCGCGAGAAGGCGATCGGTATCGACATCGGAAAGCGTGAAACCGATGCCGACGAATTGCTGGCCGCCGAGCGCTTCCGGCTGGCCGCGCTGGATGCGCGCTGGGCGGAAGAAAAGACGCTGGTTGATGAACTGCTGGCGCTGCGCGCCAAGCTGCGCGCAGGCATCCGTCCGGTGGAGGGCACCGGCAGCAAGCTGGAAGCGGATGCCGCCGAGGCTGCCCCAGGTGAAGGTGCGTCCGCCGAAACTCGTGAGGCCGAACGCGTCGCCCAACTGGCCAAGCTGAACACGGTGCAGGACAAGCTGACCGCGCTGCAAGGCGAGAACCCGCTGATCCTGCCCACGGTCGATTACCAGGCGGTGGCGGCGGTGGTGGGCGACTGGACCGGCATCCCGGTGGGGCGCATGGCGCGCAACGAGATCGAGACCATCCTCAAGGTGGCCGGCGCTCTGGCGCAGCGCGTGATCGGCCAAGACCATGCGATGGAGATGATCGCCAAGCGCATCCAGACCAGCCGTGCCGGGCTCGACAACCCGAGCAAACCGATCGGCGTGTTTATGCTGGCCGGCACCTCGGGCGTAGGCAAGACCGAGACGGCGCTGGCGCTGGCCGAGGCGTTGTACGGCGGTGAGCAGAACATGATCACCGTCAACATGAGCGAGTACCAGGAAGCGCACACGGTGAGTACGCTCAAGGGCGCGCCACCGGGCTATGTGGGCTACGGCGAGGGCGGTGTGCTGACCGAAGCCGTGCGCCGCAAGCCTTACAGCGTGGTGCTGCTCGACGAGGTGGAAAAGGCCCACCCCGATGTGCATGAGATGTTCTTCCAGGTCTTCGACAAGGGCTTCATGGAAGACGGCGAAGGCCGTTTCATCGACTTCAAGAATACCTTGATCCTGCTCACCACCAATGCCGGCACCGAGATGATCGCCAGCCTCTGCAAAGACCCCGAGTTGATGCCCGACCCCGAGGGCATGGCCAAGGCGCTGCGCGAACCGCTGCTCAAGGTCTTTCCGCCCGCGCTGCTGGGCCGGCTGGTGACCATTCCCTACTACCCACTGTCCGACGAGATGCTGGGCAAGATCGTGGTGCTGCAGCTCAACCGCATCAAAAAGCGGGTGGAATCGCGCTACAAGATCCCGTTCACCTACGGCGAAGATGTCGTCAAGCTGGTGGTCTCGCGCTGCACCGAGAGTGAATCAGGCGGCCGCATGATCGACGCGATCCTCACCAACACCATGCTGCCCGACATCAGCCGCGAGTTCCTGACCCGCATGATGCAAGACCAACCCATCACCGGCGTGGCGGTCAGTGTCGGCGACGGCCAGTTCGTCTATGGCTTCGGCTGACAACGGCGGCGGCCGCCGCCTTGCATCGGGTGACCGGCCGGCTGTGGCCAGCCTGCCACTTTGGGCTGCGCACGGCCCTGCTTGATGCCCACGCAGGATTACGGCAAAGTTCGGTCACGTTCGATCGTCCACCCGGCCGCAGC
>Ga0209181_10007338_pt1 | contig 15136 bp, 9 predicted proteins | sample MAT05_FD_187208 | JGI IMG/M metagenome (GOLD analysis project Ga0209181, IMG submission 187208) | Freshwater microbial communities from Lake Fryxell liftoff mats and glacier meltwater in Antarctica - MAT-05 (SPAdes) (version 2) | ecosystem: Environmental > Aquatic > Freshwater > Ice > Liftoff... | reverse complement strand
ATGTTGTTGTGGGGTTGGAGAATGAAGGCTGGGTCAACGACGGCGGAGACGATGCTGCAACAGGAAACGGTGCTGCGACAGGAAACGGTGCTGCGACAGGAAACGGTGCTGCGACAGGAAACGGTGTCGGAGTTGGAAATGGTGATGCTGGCATGCTGTTCGAACTCGGCAAAAACTCTCGTTGCGATGGAGCTTGGGTCCAAGTCGGGCTGTTCGGGCTGCCGATGGGAGGGTTCTGGGTCATGACGGGAAAGGCGGGTAAGCTTCCAGGTACCGCCGACTCAGGCATTGTCTGCTGAATTTTCGGGAACTGAACGACTCCAATTGCGGGCAAGATGAGGGCCAAGCAACTGGATGCGCAGATAAGGATCAATCCTGTAAATTTCATGAGGCTGCAGCCGTCGTTCGGGATTGTTGGTTGGAGTGAGGACGTTCGTGGGGGAAAGCCTAGCAGATTTTGCACCTCCGAATCGACGGTAACCGATAGGGAAATTCGAACAAAAGGTCAGTTTTTGCATGTTGGACGTTTTTCTCAAACGTCACCAACTATACTAGCAAGTGCTTGATCCCACCTATTTTTGGTAGATAGGGACATAGCTAATTTTCCATCCTTGAAACCCGGTTTCCCACGCCTTTGAGCTTTCCCAAAAAATGATAAATATTCGACGATGTGAGTTGTTAGCAGGAATTGCACTTAGCTGTGGCATGTTTTTCGCCTCTACCTGTTTCGGACAAGTTATCGTCGGGAACGATGTCTCGTCAGCCGCACCGCAGCATCTTGGGAGCGGGCCGATTGATAGGAACAATTTGTCAGCGGATATTTTGAATTGCCAGGTGTGTCGCCAACGACTGGGGTTGCCACCTTTTCAAGTCTCGTCAAGTACTGTGCCCCGGGCCTCAACCGCGAGGATGCTTGGCACACCTGGCATGATTTCTTGCGTCACTGCGGAACAGATGGCGTTGCAAGGATTTGTCGTCGAGGAACTGAAGCCTCCGCAGACCGAACCAGGTGCGATTCCACTCGGCGAGTTACCACCAGAAGTTCGTCAGCAATTTATGCGTAGCCTAGAGTTACCTTTTGGGGCTAGGGTCATGTCGGCAGAGATCCGAGGCCAAAAACCAGGCACCGTGAAAGTGGAAGGTTCAGAGTCGGTCCCGCCTGCTGAACCGATTACGTCGGCGCCGACGCAGTCGGATTCTGCAAGCGAACTGATCCAACTTCAGCAAACGAAAGAGCAGCTTCAAAAACAACTCGTAGAACAAGCGGCTGACTTGGCCAAGAAGCAAATCGTGGCGGAAGAAGTTGCAGCGCAGGAAAAGAACAAAGCGATGAATTTGGAACGAGAGCTTGCCAAGGAGCGAGAAAACTCAAAAGTTCAGTTGGAGCAAATGCAATTCGAATGGCAGAAGCGAATAGAGCAAGCGGACGCAGCCAACAAAGAAGTGTTAACGCTGTTGGAAAAGCGGACAGCCGAGGTTACTGAATTGCGATCTCAATTGAAATCGCAACAGGAAGCCATGTCGAAAGCCAAACAAGAATCGCCATCGAAGGACAAGCCGGACAGCAAGAGGAAGGCGCCGAACAAAGGCAAGAAGCCAGACAAACCTTCGATCGAGACCTAAGCGGCTGTCGCCGATGCGGCCGCCGCCGCGGTTAAAACCCCATCCTTCATATGGTAGACGTTGTCTGCCAAAGCGATGAGTGCCTCGCGGTGGGTGATGATCACGATGGTCATCTGACCCTTCATGGATTGCAGCGTTTCTCGAATTTGGAGTTCGCTAGCCATGTCGATTTGGCTAGTCGACTCGTCTAGGATGAGGACCTCAGGTTTTCGCAAGATCGCTCTGGCTAAAGCAATGCGTTGTCGCTGCCCGCCGCTCAACCGCTGGCCAGATTGCCCAACGATAGTATCGTATCCATCGCTTAGGGAATCCATAATAAATTGATGCGCATGAGCCAATTGTGCCGCGACAACCACTTCATCGCGTGTGCTATTTGGGCAGCCATATTGAATGTTTTCAAATACCGTCCGATTGAAAAGCTCGGTGCTCTGGCTTACGAGCGATATCCGATTGCGGATATCGTGTGTTGCCATACTCCGCAGGTCAATTCCATCGAATTGGATGCTTCCCTCGACAGGGTCGTAATAGCGACCCAGCAACTGAATCAGGGTGGATTTCCCACATCCGTTGGCACCCAATATTGCGATTGTTTGTCCGAAGGGAATGTCCAAGCTGACATTCCTGAGTACTGATTGGCTAGGGTTGTAATGAAAACTGACATTCGATACGGCGAGTCGTTGGTGGCGTCCCTCGATAACGACTGGCAATTCCGGTTGGGGCAATACCGGTTTCGTTTCGATGATTCCGTAAAGGAAGTTGGCGGACATTGCGCCGCTGTAGATTGCAATGGAAACACCGGATAGCTTTCGGAGCGGGTCACTGGCTCCAATCAAAAGACCAAAAAAAATCAAGAGGTCCGTAATGCTCATTGGGTTGTCGCAAATTCGCAAAAAGAAGATGTGTGTTTCTTTGTTAACGACCAGGTAAGCACCAGCACAAACGGTGATCGCGACCATTCCAACACCAACGAGTTCGGTAAATGGCTTGCTTAGGCCGGTGTAAAAAATCATCTTCATGCCTGCTCGCCGCATGTCCTTGGTGCAATCGCTAAAACGATCGTTTTCTTGCTTTTCCATGGTGAATGCCTGCACGGTGAAGATGTTGTTCAACGCTTCGAGCAGGACTTCATGGAAGCCGGCGTTGCGACCGAGGATCGAGGAGGCTATGGATCGTATTTTTTTGTTGAAGTAGACGACGACGACGATTAGGAGCGGCGCGAGGATAGACGACAGGAGCAGCAGGCGCCAGCTTATGAAACAGGCCATGATCAAGCAGGACAAAACGCGAAGCGGCTCTCGCACGGCAGCTCCAAATAGGCTCATGAGGCCTGCGGCCAGACCGTCGGCTGCTGAGGTAATTGCAGCCATCAGCCCACTCGTACCGTACGTTTGAAAAGTTTTTTTGTCCATGTGCATCGCGACATCGAAGACTCGCATTCGGATGCCACGTGCGATACTTGTCGAAACATGGCCAATAAGAAGATCGTTTGCCAGCATCAACACGTGCTTTAGCAGCGTGCTAACGATTAACAGCCCCATGATATAACAAATGGTCTGAAACGGATCGCGGGGCAGCAAGGCGTTTGCCCAATTGAGGCCCCACTGGAACCACGCGATATTGGCTTGTTCCGTTCGCAAATCTTTTTCTAGAGATTTTTGAACTTTGGATTTCGCGATAACTTGCTGTCCCGTAAAGCGGGATGCAATACCCGCTGGTTTCCTTACGAATTCCACTTGCGATTCGATGAGTGTTCGTTTCTCCTCGGCTGATTCAATACTCTTCTCAAACCAGCTCTGCATGGAGTCTCCCTTGAGCGTCATGTCGATGACGGGATAGAGAGCGCCGATGTTTGAGCCCCACAGGAAGGCGATACCCACGGAGCAAAGTGTGGCAAGAATGATTGCTGGCGAATGGTGAAGTGAATCGCGAATCGCCGTCCAGAAATTTTTCATCGAGTGTTCGACATCCGTGCCAAGAGTCGGAGAGGCAGTCCAAAAGTTTTGGTTTTGAAGATGCCGGTATCGCAGAATTTGTGGTGGCCGGTCAATAGCGTTGGGGCAATTGAGGGGAGCCTGGGAAGGGTGCACGTTCGACCTTGACACGCATCTAGGAAATCTCGGATCATGGCCAAAAGTCGATTAGTCCGAGCGCACCGCTCCTACTCTCGTTACCATGGAAAGCTGAAACGCGAATGGCAGCCCGAATTCTCCATATTTCCACTTGGAAGGTTCCATGTGGGATTGCGACCTACTGCGACAATTTCGTTCGTTCACTCGCCAAAGCTGGATTCGAGAATGACATCTTTCCATTGATTCCGAGTGATTGGCCCGACTTATTACCGGATGACATCTCGCAATGGCGGGGAAGTCTACTTAATAAAGCCAAGGGATTTGATCTCGTTCATATTCAGCATGAGCACGGACTGTTCGGTTACGCGCTTGGGCAGAAGTTTGCTTGCAAACGCTATGGAAGCATCTTGTCAGGCTTGCGGCTCCTAAATATTCCGAGTGTAACGACGTTCCACACGGACATGGAAACCCGTAAGCACTCGGGATTGAAAGGAATTCTGAATCGATTTAAGCGAAAACGCCTTTGGGGAAAGTACGTTTGCAAGAACTTTCGTGAAGGAAACGGCCATGCAAGCGCTATTGTGCACACGAGAAGAACGCGGAAGTCGTTTGTGAAGCACGGTTTTCCGGTTTCGTCGATTAATGTCATTCCGCACCCATGTTTAAGCCCACGCAAAATTCATCTGGATTCCGTATCCGCGAAAGAAAGCCTGAATTTGCCTGCGGACTCAAAGCTGGTCACGATTTTTGGGTTCTTAGGCAAATACAAAGGACACGACATCGCGATCGAGGCGATGAAAAAACTCCCCGAAAACTACTGCCTTGCACTCGTTGGAGGCATGCATCCTGAGGCCAAAGACCCTTTTTTGGATACGCTAGTGACCTCCATTCCTCAAGAGTTGCAACGCCGCATTCGCATCACGGGTTGGGTCGATCGAGAAACGGCCGATCGCTATTTTGCTGCCACCGATATCTGTCTGGCACCTTATCGCGCAGACACAGAATTATCCGGATCCGGAGCCATCACTTGGGCGCTGAGTTCGGGAAAGCCAGTCATTGCAAGCAAGGTTGACGCATTCCAAAATGTGAACCGAATTGGCGAATGCATGTTTATGTTCACGCCAGGATGCGTCGGTGAATTGTCCTGGGCAATTCAAAAGATCGCTAATGATGCTGTGCTTAGTGAGATGTTGGTCAATCGAGCGACAGAATTCTGTGTATCCCATTCGTGGGATGCAGCCGTTTCCGATGTGATCAATATTTACGAACAAGTCGGATTGAAGCCAGGAAATGTAGGCGAAAAAGGGTTGTTCCGAGCAGCTTAGAGTTTTAACCAAGTTGCTACAAGAAGTGGTTGAGTGTATCAGGACAGGAATTCTATAAGGTCTCCAATATGAATCTTTTTTTGAAGAAAAAACGCAAGGGCTCGGGCCAAACAATGGACATGCATTTACACAATTCACAGGCGTCGGAACCTGTCCAACGATTGCCTGCTCCAGTCAAAGAACGGCGCATCCTGCCACTGTTCGAAAATGAACTGCTGGTAGAAACGAAGCGAGGATACCTCATGGTAGTCCCAAGCTGGAATCTGGACGTGGCCATCGGAATTGTACGTGATGGTGTCATTGAGCCCTGGACCAACGAAGTCTTTGCGTCGATGTTTGGTCGTGGAGATACCGTCGTCAATGTGGGTGCGAATTTTGGGTATTACTCGTTTCTAGCTGGTCACCAAGTTGGCGGACAAGGCAAAGTTTTTGCAATCGAAGCCAATCCTCACGTTTACCGATATCTATTGAAGGGAATTTTTTGGAGCGGACTTCCCGGTATCGTTCAAGCCTTTCTATGTGCGGCCGTCTCTCCGGACATGGAAGAAAAACAAATCTCGTTCTTGTGCGATCCGCAATTCATCGGCGGTGGAAACATGTTTTCCAAAACCGAGACCGTGGATAGTCTCGAACTAGGCCATTGGTCTGGTCTCAATGTCCACAAAGTTGTTGATGAAGAAAGACGATTCGTTCCAAAAGGAATCATGACCGAGATCACCGCCGAAGGCCGAACGGTTGATCGAATCACACGAAACGAACCCAGCATCAAGGCGATGCTCATCGACGCAGAGGGATCCGAAAGCTACGTGATCGGCGGAGCCAAACAAATTATCAGTCGGTCCCCGAACCTTGAAATTATCATGGAGTGGGATCCCAATACCAGCAATCTAGAAACACATCGGATTCCCTACATCAAAGCCATGTGGGACTTCCTATTGGTCGAGCAACGCATGACTCCGTATCGAATCTGCCACGAAGGTTATCGAGGAATCGGCCACATGCCCGACTTGACCAAACTCAATCGAGAATCCCTTTACAACGTGCCACATTCCGACATCTACCTAAAACACGAGTAGAGCTATCAATCACAGTTTGTTACTTTTGACTCATTTCTGGAGTCTAGCCGAGTGCAGCCCCCAACCTTCCTAAAAATCGACGTCGAAGGTGCGGAGGATTTGGTTTTGCGAGGATCTGTTAACCTGCTTGATTCTGGCGCACGCCCACTCATGCTGATCGAACTCTTCACTCCGTGGGAGAAAGCGTTTGGATACCAACCTTGGCAACCGCTTTCGCGATTGCAGGCTTATGGATATGAGATTCTTTTCGTTTGCCCAGAAGGGATTGTCGAACATCGCCCAACGGAATCGCAGCCATTTCCAGCAGAGTATGCAGACGGATACAACATCATCGCTTTCCACCCGCGGCACCATGAGGAACGGGTTTCGAGATTATTGCACCTGTTTGCAAAAAACGAAGATCGATTACGATTGTATATGCCTCCTGCTCCCTGCCCCAATCGGATTGCACACTTGGAGAACGAGATGGACATTAGCGTCGATGTGGTTAACGGCGACACGTGGTTAACGGCGGCACGTGGTTAACGGCGGCACGGTCGTCTAGTACTGCTCCACCTAGTCGCGTGACAATTCCACCTCGTGCAGCGTCAACTCCCCCTTTCCGGTGAAGAGTGTCTGAAACTCCATGTGGCCCAGCGCGCTTCCAACTGCCACATCAAATAGCATTTTGACTTCCTGGTTCGCACCGGTGGGAGTTTCTTGCTCCCCTAAAACAAGGTGCGGTCCACCTTGCACGTGAAGCAACGCATAGACCCTTCCATTGGAGACCTCTGTCCCCTTTGAGCTAGTCCGAAAGACAACTTGGTAGCGTCCGTCGCTCGGCGGGATCAAGTAGGGCCCGAAGGCCATCACGCCAGGTTTGTCGCGTCCTTCCATAACCGTTCGCGATGCCTGAATCGAAGTTATCTTTTCAAGAGACATCATCGAGCCGCCAGGATAGGTGACATGATTCTTTTCTCCATATCGAAACTGGCAATTGAGATAGTTCAGTTCATGTGTGAACGCGGAATGCAGAATGTCATTCGGGCGATTGTAAACCAACATGAGGTAATTGCTTCCGACATCGATTTTCTCCGAGGGCTCCCCGAGCAACTGCGTAAGATGTTCGATCGATGGCGAATCATTGATCTCCGGATCATTGTGGATCACGATGTATTCATACTTGACAGGCTTTGAGCTCGATCGAGGTGTTTGCCAAAACCAGGCGGCGCTGGTGGTATGGTGAAACGCTTTGATCTGCATTGGGAAGGCCGGGTCGAAAGCGTATGGACGAATTTCCACACCTTCTTTAGAAAGGAGCGTCACGCTTCGAGTCTGGGCATAGTCGCCCAAACCATATTTAAGGCCAAGGCGTTTGCATGCTGCATCGATTCGCTCGACAGTTAGCGGGTAATCATTGAATGCAACGCGACTAGGACTTCGACCTGCTAATAATATCGATCCAATCAGCATTGCAGTGAATGCTGGCATCAATCCGATTTGAACTCGTTCCGTTAGGCCAGTCTTGCCCCATTCGGAGGGAAACACCCGATGCAACAGCAGCAAACACCAGCCATAGATAGAAAACAGTTCTGGCCCCATGAAGTACCGAGAAAACGTGGGCCACGGATGAATACCCAATACACCCATCGACGCTGAACTAAGCAAGAAAATGACACCATTGCCCAGAAGCATGAGGCAGGTGAAGCAGCAGTATAAGACAAACCGGGGATTGGCTTCCGGAGAGAGATGCAACGATAGCTCACGGTTGTCTACGATGCTGCCGATTGCGTGCAACTTCCTCGATTCCTGGAACGCTTTCCAGAGGACGACAACCGATACCGGAAACCATAACACCATCGAGATCTCGGCGCAATCACCGACTGCGCAACGCTCCAACAGCGACTTGAACAAGTGGTAACATCGGTATGGCAAACCGCTCCATACCGCTCCGGAAAAGAAGTGGTTCAGCACATCTCCATTGGACTGATGCAGGACCTTGGCCAATAGATGCCCCAGCAGACTGCCGACGCCGATGCAGCCAGTCACAGCCAGGAATCGATTCCGTTGATTGGATGTTCCCAAAGCCAACAAGTTAATCCGCATGGAATACATTAAAAAGAGCGTCACAATAATCGGACCAGTAAACCAAATCAGGAACAAGCGATCCGACGCGACAATCGCCGCGCACATCATGGAAATGGACGCCAGCAGCATAGACCGCCAGAGTTTGGAACCTTCACTCGTCAAAAACAACAAAGTCAGTGCAAGGCCAAAGAAAGCGCAAGCTACGGCTCCACCATGGTGAACAGGAAGGAACGCCTGTAAAATGCTAAGGTTGCCCCAAAAGAATCCCCAGTTACAAAGTGCAACCAAGAATGAGCTACTGCAAATCGCCAACGCGAAAGCGCTCGTTCGATGAGAAGGAGGGGCGCATACCGAAATTGCACTGGCCGCTCCGAGTGTTAGAAACGTAGAGAAAGCCAACATCCATAGCGCCATGGTTTTGTTGACACTACCTGTCACCGTTCGAATGGCAAAATAGAGTCCGACATCCGGAAAAAAAGAGTTCGCACCTGGCAACATAAAACTGGAGTATGGAAATCCGTCCACCATCACGTCCTCGTAGAGCGAGGCTGGCCAAAGCGGATCCCCATTAAATAGGAAATCGTTCCTGGCTCTCGAGTCCTGTAAGGTCCGCATAGTAACCAGAACCGACAACACAGCAAGCAACAATGAAATGCCTAGGATTACAACTCCTGTAACGCGTGTCGTCAGCTTCGATGGCGGGACAGTCATGATCCAGGCAATCCGTTCTCGGCAAAGATGTCGTTTTTCAAGGGCTACGCTTGCCGTGGAAAACGGCGGCAACATGGTCTATTTCTATTGAACCCGGTCGCGTGACAATTCCACTTCATGGAGCGTTAGCTCCCCCTGTCCGGAAAAGACGGTTTGGAATTCCATTTGTCCGAGCGCATTTCCAGTTGCCACCTCAAACTCCATTTTAAGTTCTTGGTTTGCACCGATGGGAGTTTCTTGCTCTCCTAAAACGAGGTGCGGTCCACCTTGAATGTGTAACAACGCATAGACCCGTCCATTCGAGACTTCTGTCCCTTTTGAGCTAGTACGAAATACAACCTGGTAGTGTCCATCGCCCGGCGGATTTAAGTAGGGTCCAAAGGCCATGACACCTGGCTTATCGAGTCCCTCCACTGCTGTGCGAGATTCCTCTAGCGAGCTGCATTTCTTGAGGGACATCATCGAGCCCCCGGGATAGGTGACCTGATGCTGTCCGCCATATCGAAACTGGCAGTTCAAGTAGTTCAGCTCATGCGTGAAGGCGGCATGCAGAACGTCCGTTGGACGGTTGTAGACCAACATGAGGTAGTTGCATCCAACATCGATTTTCTCGGCCGGTTCGCCAAGCAACTGCGTGAGATGCTCGATCGACGGTGAATCCTTGATGATCGGATCATTGCGAACCACGATGAACTCATATTTTACGGGTTTTGAACTCGATCGCGGTGGCTGCCAAAACCAGGCGGCGCTGGTCGTATGGTGAAACGCCTTGATCTGCATTGGAAAGGCCGGATCGAAAGCATAGGGACGAATCTTCACACCCTCCTTGGACAAGAGCGACACGATTCGAGTCTGGGCATAATCACCCAACCCGTATTCCAGGCCCAGTCGTTTGCATTCTGCATCGATCCGCTCGACGTTTAATGGGTAATCGGTAAAGGTACTACGGGTAGGATTTCGACCTGCCAAAAACACTGCGCCAATGACCAACGCGGCGACGGCTGGCATCAACACGACTTGAATTGTTTCTAGTACGCGACTCTTGCCCCAGGCTACAGGGAGCAGCCGATGCACCAGTAGCAATGACCATCCATAAATGGAGAACATTTCCGGCCCCATGAAGTAGCGGGAAAATGTGGGCCATGGAGAACTGCCCAACACAACCAACGAAACGGCACTCATCAGGAAGATTACACCGTTGCCCAACAGCATGACGCAGGTAAAGCAGCAGTACAACACAAACCGGGGATTGTCTACAGGAAGGAAGGAAGTGGACGTTTCACCGTCGTCCGCATTGCGATCGATGGACTGCGTCGTCCTCGCTCGCCGGAAAGCTTGCCAAAGTACGATAACCGATACCGGAAACCATGATACCATCGAGATCTCCGCGACGTCACCTATTAAGCAACGTTCCAATAGCGACTTGAACAAGTGGTAAGATCGGTACGGCAAGCCCTTCAATACTGCGCCTGAGAAAAAGTGATTTAGTACATCGCCGTTGGATTGATGCAGGAACTTGGCCAATACGTGTCCCAGCAAGCTACCACCGCAGATGGAACTTGCCACGGCGAGGTATCGACTCCGTTGAGTCGTTGCGTCCGATGCCAGCAAGCTAATCCCCTTGAAATGCATTAGGAAAAGCGCCACCAACATGGGACCTGTAAACCAGACTAGAAACAAGCGGTCCGACGCGACGATGGCCGCACATAGCAAGAACACCGCGGCCAGCAAACCAATCCGCCGGAGTTTCGAACCTTCACGGATCAAATAAACCAAAGTCAACGCAAAGCCGAAAAAAGTGCAAGCTACGGCGCCACCGTGGTGAACCGGAAGGAACGCTTGAAAAATACTACCGTTTCTACCAAAGAACCCAGAACTGCAAAGGGCGACCATGAATGCACTACAGCAGATCGTCAACGCAACAGCCTGTATCCGACGAGACGGTGGGGCGGATACGAAAATAGCACTCAGGGCTCCAAACACAAGAAATACATCGAAAGCCAACATCCAAAGCCCCATCGATTGGTTGACGCTACCCGCCATCCCACGTATGGCAAAGTAAAGTCCAACATCCGGAAAAAACGAGTTGGAGCCAGGCAACATGAAGGAAGAGTACGGAAATCCATCCACCATCACGTCCTCATAGAGCGAAGCAGGCCACAGCGGGTCCCCGTAAAACAGAAACGCGTTGTTGGATCTAAAGTCCTGAAGTGTCCAAATAGCAACCAGGATAGATAGCACTGCAAGCACCGACGAGAGACCCAATAGTACGACCCCGTTTAGGGAGGTCGTCAACTTCGGTCGTGGGTAAATCATTTTGGGGCAATCCATTTCGATGTAGAAGTGCATGTCGCTGTGCTTCACTTATGCCTTCGCGGTGCAGCAGTCAATACCAACGTTATGGGCTCAGGCACTCGCCTAAGAAGATTGCTAGCCAACCAGGTCCCTTGGGGTAGTCAAAGCTAAGCTTGACGCTCTTAGCCAGATTGGCTATCTCTGTGAACCTCCGTGGTCCGATACCTATTCCGATTCAACGTTCCGCCGGTAATCGAAATCAGAATTTAGACTGATGAATCCACCACTCCGACAGATGCATGCAAACCGAAACCAGCCGAAACGGTTGTTCGTGGACGCGTCGCATACCATCGCGACCGGCAAGAATTCTGGAATAGAACGAGTGGTTAGAAATATCCTCTCGGAGTGCGGTCGTTGGTGTGCTGAAGAAGGATTACCTAACCCTCAAGTGGTAACCCATCATTCCAATCAGTTTGTGTGCATTGATGATCAACTGGCTAACCGATTCGCGAAACTGGCATCAGTAGAGTCCAATGTCCATCGCTCTTTGCCAAAATGGTATTCTCACATTGCTAATTGGATTTGCAGTCGAACAAACTCGACTCGGGCCAAGAAGTGGTTGATGCCCCCGGCTGGTCATTTGGGTTTGTTCAAGCTCCCTCACTCTGCGTACTCCTACCTCATTCGGCAATCGCTAGCCTTCAAAGGGAAATCGATCGAGCCAAACGAAAACGACCTGTTTGTCTTGCCGGACGCCTACTGGACCAAGCGCGGCGTTTGGCAAGCGGCTGCGACAGCTCGAAAAAACGGTGCCACCGTCGCTACCGTCATCTACGACTTAATTCCATTGACTCACCCGCAGTATGTGGGCGTGAAGAGGATGGAAGGATTTCGTAAATACCTACATCATGCGATTGAAAACTCGGATCTCCTCGTCACGATCTCGCAAACCGTTGAGACCGAAGTCAGGAACTACATACAGGAACATCGTTCGGAGTTGTCCAATGTACCTTCAGCGATCCGGCATCTAACCCTTGGCGCGGAATTAAAACTAGTGGAAGGTGATGTCCGACCTGATGTACTAGAATTGTTTTCCAACAACGGTATCGAAAGCCCCCCCTACTTAATGGTCGCGACCTTCGATCCACGGAAAAACCACCACTATTTACTGGATGCCTTCGACCTGATCTGGAAAAAGCGGGCGGATCTCCGGCTCTGTCTCATCGGCCGCGTTGGCTCACTCTGTGAAGATGTCGTTCAAAGGATCCGCAATCATCCTGCTTACGGAAAGCAACTCATGGCTTTTCATGACATCAAGGACTCGGACCTACAGCATTGTTACAAATCATGCCGAGGCGTTATTTTCCCCTCTATCGTGGAAGGGTTTGGACTACCCATCGTCGAATCGCTCTGGTTCGGCAAAAAAACGTTTGCCAGCGACACACCGATCCATCGCGAAGTTGGAAAATCGGACTGTGTCTATTTTGATTTGAACGACCCGTCCACCCTAGTGACGGAAATTGAGGAGTGGGAGTTGATCGCGGATCGATCTGCTGGCCAACTGCCAGTGCGAAAGCCGACCACTTGGGAAGAATGCAGCCGAAGCCTTATTTCGCATTGCGTCAACGCACAGCAGTCGATGAAAAGCCGAGCGGCTTGAGGCGGGCGTTTTCGTAGATCCGATCGCTCCGCGACGGACGTTCAGAGCAGTCGAATACCCATTTCTCACTCGACCTCGTTCCAGTCTACAACTATTCGTTGTACTCTCGACAGTATCGACTGATTCCTAGCCTTCGAGAAATTGTTCTCATTTCACAGTATGGACCTGGCGTTGAGTGTTTGGCGAGGCAAGAAAACGGACTCTGGATACTGCGAGAACAACGGGACATCCATCAAACGATTTTTCTTGAGTCTTTGCAGATGACCATTTCACTGAGCGAAATTTATAGACAAGTGGTCTTTACTTCCCGCATACCACCTTTGCTGGATCATCCACCACTTTGAGTATCTAGTGGCCTATCACTTCGAATAAGAAAGTCAATAGACAAAGTTGGAATGGAATGGGACGGGACGGGACCCATTCACCTCTGGTGCTTTAAGGCGAGCGGCAGACAGAAGACTACCAAGCCAGGCCACCGTGTGGCACGCCCAAAGCGATTAGCGCGATTAGCGATGGGCGTGGGAAGTGTGGCAAATGACTCTAGCGATTCACCACGCCCTTCGTACCTCAGAGAGGCTGTGATTTTTTGAATCCGAGGAAAGTACCCATCACACTCCGTGTGATGTTGCCTCAGAAATCACAGGTTTTTAACCACGAAAATCACACGGAGTGTGATTGGTACTATAAAGTCACAGCCTCTGGGCGTGCCACCCAGTTTTTAGGTAGATTTTAAACTGCCCCTCGCCTAAGACAGGAAACCAAATGTAGCAATTTTGGTGCATCCCGATCAGAATCTAGTCTCTGCTAGCGTTTTGAGTTAAAATGGGCTTTTTGATTCCCAATGCGACGCCACCCATTGGTTCCTACCAAAACACAACCTCCCCACCCTTTCCTGGTCGCACCGACATGGCTTCTATCCCCTGGTCCGTTGCAGAAGATTCACTCGACGTGAATTTCTCGGTGCCGCAATTGCTTCGATTGCGTTGCACCCGCGATTGCTTCGCCGATGATTGGGATCAGGTCTTGCCTCTCCTCAAAACGGACTCCGCCAAAGCCCGCGTCCAAATTTGGATCGATCGCAGCGTGGTGGACAGTAATGGGACAATACTGCGCAACCTGTCGCAGCGAATAGCGGAGTCGGACGCTGCGATCGATCTAGTTGCTCCTATTGCGCTTGTCGACGGTGGCGAACAGATCAAAAACGACCCGGACGCAATCGAAAACATCTTTCGGGCTATCGATCGCGATGGGCTCGACCGCCGCAGTTACGTCTTCGTCATAGGTGGCGGAGCGGTGCTCGATGCAGTCGGATACGCGGCTGCAATCGCTCATCGAGGTATTCGTTTGATCCGTTTCCCAACCACCACCCTTGGACAAGCTGACTCCGGCGTAGGCGTTAAGAACGCAATTAATGCGTACGGAAAAAAGAATTGGAAGGGGACGTTTTCCGTCCCATGGGCCGTCGTCAACGATCAGACCCTCATTGCCAATTTGCCGGACCGCGATTTCCGGGCAGGCTTCTCGGAAGCCGTCAAGGTATCGTTGCTGAAAAGTTCATCGGCCTTTCGTTTCCTTTGCGATCATGCCAAATCCATAGCAAATCGCGATTGGAATGCTGTAATGCCTGCCATCCGTTCCAGCGTACTGATGCATCTGCATCATATAACTCATGGTGGCGACCCCTTTGAAATGCAAGAAGCCCGGCCTCTCGACTTTGGCCATTGGTCCGCACACAAACTAGAACACCTGACCAACTTCCGTTTGCGCCATGGCGAAGCAGTGTCAATAGGCGTCGCCCTCGATACCGTTTACTCTCATTTGGTACACGGTTTGGATCGCGCTGACGTGCAACGCACACTCAAAGTCCTCAGCGACCTCGGCCTGCCGCTTTTTGATAGTGAACTTGCCGAGCAGGCAATTTTTGATGGCTTGGAGGAGTTTCGTCAGCACCTGGGTGGTAGACTTACCGTCACGATGCTCAGGGCCGTGGGCCATAGCATCAATGTCCATGAAATCGACCAACCTGCCATGCGCAGAGCTATCGAAATCGTACGCGAGCAAAGTCTGGTACTTTCCCAATGAATGCAGTGGTCCAATGAATACTGTGGTAAGTGAGGTAGTGCAAGCAGCAGATTGCACCGGACTCTATTTGGTTCGCGTTGGATACCAGCAGGAGGTCATTCCGGTCCAAGCGGGAATCATTTCACTGACTCGCGGGGAACGCATCCTATGCCGAACAACCCGAGGCATCGAAATGGGTGAAGTATTGGCTGCTACGCATCCGGACTACATCGAGACGCTTGCTGCCAG
>Ga0209181_10007336_pt1 | contig 15137 bp, 14 predicted proteins | sample MAT05_FD_187208 | JGI IMG/M metagenome (GOLD analysis project Ga0209181, IMG submission 187208) | Freshwater microbial communities from Lake Fryxell liftoff mats and glacier meltwater in Antarctica - MAT-05 (SPAdes) (version 2) | ecosystem: Environmental > Aquatic > Freshwater > Ice > Liftoff... | reverse complement strand
CGATACCCCTTGGCTTTTGCAGCATCCAACAGGCGCTCAATACGACCCCTAACCCTTCGTGCGGTTTCAGGCACCTTAAGCCATATGGGCTTCAAGCAATCCGACACATCTTCGGTGGTGATGTCAGCGACCGGCAATTCCTGGAGCGACGCCGCGTAGGTTTTGAGCGTGCTGCGCCACTGCTTACGGTGCTTGTCGTTGCGTAAGCCGCCTTCAATGTCATCCATCAGATCACTGGCAACCATGCCAAAGGTTTTGTGCGGCTCAGCCGGTGCGGCTTTCAACGCGCGTCGTGCGACAGGTTCACGGCCTTCGAGAAAAGCTGCCCTTATTTCAGCTGCCTTGGCGCGTGCCTGCGCCAAACTAATATCAAAGACAGAACCCAAGCCGACTTCCCGGCGTTTGCCGCTTAGCGCGCCGATGTACAGCCAGGATCTGCTTCCGGACGGGCGGACACGGATATAAAGCCCGCCACCGTCGGAATACACGCCGGGAGACGTTAGACTCGGGATCTGCTTAACGTTGAGCTTGTTCCTGATGCGCATGCCTCATCACCTCTGGCGTGACTATGCACAATGGAACCGAAGATACCAGTCATAAGTTTGGTCATAACTAGGGCACTGGCTCGAGGCGAACCACGACGGTCAGAGGCGAACCTTAAAAATATAAAAAGCTAGCATAATCAAGGTATTTAGCTGTTCGCAACGGTTCGTAGGGGTGTGCACGAAATCGGCACCTGGCGGAGACGGAGGGATTCGAAATAGAAAGTTAACATACTGAAAAATATAAGGCATTATGCAAATTCATGGCCTGATGACCCGTCTAGGCGGCGTGGACAAATTGGTTGACGCGAGACTCGGTGGTTGATTCAAGGCTTCCTTTTGGAGGCGAGCTTGAGCCGGGGCGATCTGAGTGAGGCGGAATGGTGTGTTTTGAGGGATTTGCTGCCGATTGACGCTGCAAATCGGGGGCGTGGGCGGCCGCCCGAAGACAACCGTTCGATTATCAACGGCATACTCTGGCGCCTTCGCTGCGGCACGCCCTGGCGCGACGTCCCGCCCAAATACGGCAACTGGAATACGATCTACCGGCGCTTTCGGCGCTGGAGCGAGGCCGGGGTCTGGGAGGCCGTATCGGTCACCCTGGCCGAGATCATGGCGGACACCGGCCACTACAGCATCGACAGCACCACAGTTCGCGCCCACGTCTCGGCAGCGGGCGGAAAAGGGGGGCTCATCGACGCGCTCTTGGCCGCTCGCGGGGTGGGTTCACCAGTAAACTTCACTGTCTGGCTGATGCCCGAGGACGGCCCATCGCCTTCCACCTGACCGTCGGCGAAGCAGCCGATTGCAAAGCCTATGATACGCTGATCGCCCTGCCGGAGCAGGCGCCAAAGGCGCTTCTGGCGGACAAGGGATATGACTCCGACGCCATCCGAACCGACCTTGCGCGCCGCAATATCCAGGCCGTCATCCCGGGTCGTTCAAACCGCCGGATCAAAATCGAACATGACCGGGCGCTCTACAAGGAACGCAATCACATCGAACGCTTCTTCGGCCGCCTAAAAATCAACCGAGCCATCGCAACCCGCTACGACCAACTCGCCGAAAGCTTCCTAAGCATGGTTCATATCGCCGCCGTCAGATACTGGCTCAAATTTGTCCACGCCGCCTAGTGTCCCCAAACCAAAAAATATTTGTTGAAGCAGAGGTTTATTCCCTTGGCGATAAGCCGTCCTTCGGGAATGCGCCCCAATCTCGGTCATTCCAATAGCTGTTTGCCCTTCCTAAAACCCGTCGTTCGCCTATTGCCGGGATCTGACAGCCCGAAGGGCCGGGTCTGGGACAAAACTGCCGTTCCCCACAGATGTGTCGAACGGCAGGTCTTGCCAGGATCCGACAAACAGCGTTCATCCGACCGCCCCGGCATGGCGAAAACAACTGGGCCGCTTGCCGAAAGGCAGGTCCTGGCTAGAAAAGGGCCAAGGCCGTGACCGGCCCCCACTAAGTGACCCGTGTTGATTGTTAGTGCATTGTCACCTCCATTGTCATTGCCGCATGGAGGTGGAGCCTAGCGGAACCGGAAGGCGGCAATGGCGGAGTAGCTGTTTCCGGGGCCAGCGGTCGCTAGCCGAGGCTGCTGTGCGGGCGGATCGTGTTTTAATGCCGCCGCCAGGCTTCGATCAGCACCCGCGCTTCGGTGAGGGTGAAGAAGATCTCACCATTGAACAGTTCGTTGCGTTGCGACCCGTTGAAGCTCTTGTTGTAGCCATTCTCCCAAGACGGCGCCGGCGTAATGCGGAGGGTCTTCACACCAACCTGCGACAACCATTTCTTGGCCGCCGTTGGGATAAACTTGGGGCCATTATCGGACCGCATATTGTCTGGCGGCCCACGCGCGACGAGCAGATACGCAAGTGCCGCCAGCACGTTTTCATTGATTTGGCGCATAACGGCAAGGGTGAGGCATTTCCGGCTAGCCTCATCGATGATAGTAAGGATGCGGAACTTGAGGCTATCATGCGTGGCGCCCCTTAACAAAGTCGTAGGCCCAGACATGGCCCGGATACACTATCCATCGTTGGGCCATAGCTGACCGCGCTTGGACTGCGTTTGCGACACCATCAGCCCCTAGCTCCGCCAGATGCGCTCGGCCCGCTTGCGGTTCACTATCCAACTACCAGCGCAGTCACCCGCCGATAGCCATACCGATCACACTGCCGGGCCAGTGCCAATGCCACGATATCTTCGGTCAGCGCAGCTTCGTCATCAGCCCCGCGCGCGGCACCTTGCGCTGCGTCGATCGATGCAGAACGAGCACCGGGCAGATCCGTCGTTCGGATACTGTCAGCTCGCTTCGAACATGATCGATGCAGCGCCGTCGCAGCGCAGGGCTCAGAAGTTTTCCGGTGTGGCCTCCTGGACGATCAACTTGTCCAGCGTTAGATCAGAGATCGCCCGCCGTAGCCGAACATTCTCATTCTCCAGATCGTTGGCTACGCCGCCCTTCGGGTCATCCGCCGCGCGTGGGTGGTCTTCAGACCGCGATCCTCCTTGCGTCAGCGATAATAGGTCTGCTCGGTAACCGCGATCCGCCGGCACGCGTCGCCCGGGGTCCCGCCCTGCGCCAACACGATCTCCTGCTCACGCAGCTTGCCAATAAGCTCTTCAGGCTGGTGCCTCTTGCCCCCTCTCCAAACTCCTCCATAATCCAAAATGACATCGATTTTGGCCTAATCTGAAGGGGGCAGATCAGTTAGAGGCGGGTGGATAAATCGGTTCGGTTCTTGTTCTTCGTCAGCTCCGGGCGTTAAGCGCCCAGTCGTAATCGAAGCCGTCGATGTTAGTAGCATCCTCCAGCAGTGCTTTGGTTTTGGGCGTCGCATATTTGCGGGCATGGGCGAGCACGGCAGCCTGATCACCCCAGTCGCTGCCATACCAGTCAAAGATGCTGGATGCGATGAGAGCGCCATCGATCCGGGCAAACCCCCGCGGGTGGTTGATATAGGCTGTGGCCGCCTCGTCCAGCATCGCCTCGAGCGTCGGTGCGGTATAGGCCCGGCTCGCAAGATTGGGGCACCCGATCGAGGCGCAATTGACCGCATAGTGAATGCGCACGTCTTTCCAGATCGGACGTAGGATCCCGTGTTCGATATCGTCGAGGGACAATTGCTTGCCGCCCACCGTCAGGATCTTGTTCTTCCACGGGCCTTGGCCAACGAGCCCGATATCGCGGATTGAAGCGAGCGGGTAATTGGCAACGATAACATCAAGGGTCGCCGCGTTGTAAAGATTGACCCAGTAGGCGAATTGCTCGTCGCGCGGATATTGCGTAATGTCGACCGCCTGCATAGCGGCAAGATATGCCCTGAGCGTGTCCGCATCATTCTGCTTTAGGGCGGCATAATCAACGCGGTTGATTCCGTCCGCCGATGGTTTGACATAGCGCGACAGCAACTCATTCCACTGGCTGTGGTCAATCGGTTCGGCAATCGTTCCGGCCTGGGCCCATTCGGCATCCGCTATTTTCGCCTCGGGGACGCAGGCTATTGGGATCATTGCTAGCAATGCGGTTGCCAGAGCAAGCTTCAACCGGCGGCTTAAATGGGGATATTGCATACCTGCCAAACCTCTAAACGCACCGCGCAAACTTGACGGCATATCTGTTGCAAATTATTCGTCGCTAGACGGCGGAAAGTTACGGCTTTGTGGGTGCTATTTAGGTGCGTGGCTGTAACGATAGTATGATGACAAGCGAACGTCGTGTGCATGAACACCTGGAAAATCGGCATTATCGGCGGATCGGGCCTTTACCAACTAGACGAGCTGCAGAACCAGAAATGGGTCGAGGTCACAACGCCATGGGGCAAACCGTCAGATGCATTTCTGACCGGGCAAATCTCGGGCATCGAATGCGTTTTCCTACCGCGCCATGGACGCGGACATCTGCTTGGGCCCAGCCAGCTCAATTATCGGGCCAATATCGATGCCCTGAAGCGATTGGGTGTGACAGATCTCATCTCAATCTCTGCTGTCGGCTCGCTGTGTGAAAACATGGCGCCCGGTGACTTTGTTGTGGTCGACCAGCTTATCGACCGCACCTTTGCCCGCAACGCCAGCTTCTTCGGTGAAGGCATTGTCGCGCATGTGTCGATGGCGGAACCGGTGTGCCCGCGGATGTCCTCGCGTGTTGCCGAGGCCGCAGAGGCCACTGGCGTGAAGGTGCACCGCAAGGGAACCTATCTGGCGATCGAAGGACCGCAATTCTCGACCCAGGCTGAAAGCCTGCTTTATCAGCAATGGGGTGCAGACGTGATCGGCATGACTGCCATGCCCGAAGCGAAACTCGCCCGTGAAGCCGAGCTGCCTTATGCACTTGTGGGCATGGTGACCGATTATGACTGCTGGCGCCAGGGTGAAGCCCCGGTCGAGATCAGTGCCGTGATTGCACAACTTTCCGCCAGCGCAGATCGGGGCCGTGATTTGCTGTTGCAGTTTGCGGCCAGCTTTCCAGCGCACCGCGAACCTAGCCCCTATGATCACGTGCTTGATTATGCTGTGATAACCGAGCCATCCCGGCGTGATCCCGCGCTCACGGCAAGGCTTGATGCCATTATCGGACGAAGTGGCCGACCCTAGCCAACGAGCGGAGAAAACAATGGACCTTTCAATCAGTCGCAGAGGGTTTCTGGCTGCCGTTCCTGCCGCAGCCATCGTTTCGGGCTGCGTGCCGGGCGCAATGGTGCTGGATGGCAATTGGGGCCGCTTTGCCACAGATACCACCCGTTTGGTTGATCATGCGGCGTGGGACACATTCCTGAAGGACTATCTTGTCAAGTCTGACGATGGGGTAAACCGGGTCAGGTATACGGCAGCGGCAAGCGCTGATCCTCTTATGCTCAAACCTTACCTTGCTTCGCTTGAGAACGTCGACCTTGCCGGCCTTGGCAAAGATGAGCAGATGGCCTTCTGGATCAACCTCTACAATGCAGCGACTGTAGATCTGATCCTGCAGAAACCGACCATCAGGTCAATCCGCGATCTCGGCCCCCTCACTCTTGGCCCATGGGACAAGAAGGTTGCCACTGTCGCTGGGACCCGCCTGTCGCTCAACAATATCGAGCACGGGATTTTGCGCCCGATCTGGCAGGATGTCAGAATTCATTATGCCGTCAATTGCGCGTCGATCGGGTGCCCCAACCTGGCCCAGCGCGCCTATACCGCTGCGGACCTTGAGACCATGCTGGAACAGGCGGCTCGAGACTACATCAACCACCCTCGCGGTTTTGCAATGGTCAATGGCGGGCTGACTGCGTCAAGCATTTATAACTGGTATGCCAGCGATTGGGGAACACAGGCGGATATATTGGATCACGCGCGCCGGTATGCCCGCGGCGAAACCGGAACCCTGCTTGATGGAGCTACGCAGATAGACCGCTTCGATTACGACTGGGCTCTTAACGCGGCCTGAGTTTCAGGCCGCGTTTTGCGTGTTGCAATCTCATCTCCATCAGGGCGTTCAGAACCACTTCTTCAATTCAACGCCGTAAACAGCTGGATCGTTGACGAAAGCGGCGAAGTTGTTGAAGTCGATTGCGCCGAGGACCGAGGTGTCGTTGCAAATGTTGCGGCCAAAGGCGGAAATCTCGAACGCGCTTTCATTAAGCCGATGACCCAAACGCGCGCCCACTTCGAACAGACTGCGATCGCGGAATTCGGTACTTTTGTAGAGGAAAAAGTTGATATTGCTGCGATAGCCAAAGTCAGCATTGGTGAATATATCGCCGGGCCCTGCGGGGATCGTGTAGGTCACACTCCCATTGGCGATCCAGCGCGGAGCCTGCGGGAGAGGATTGCCATCAATCAGCGCATTGCCCGTCACCGGATTGATCGGGTCGAGCACCGTGCAGGGCGCACCGCAAAATCCGACCTCCAGTCCGGGGTCATCAATCCGGGTATTGTTGAGGCTAAGCCCGGCATTGAGCGACAGTCGCTCGAAGGGATCGAGCCCCAGATCAAGTTCAAAACCATGGCCGCGCACATGGTCGGCGTTGAGCAGCTGGTTGAAGTTGCCTGCACCGCCCACCGCAGTCAGCTGCTGATCATTGGTGGTGTAGTAGAAGCCCGCCGCGCTGATGCGGCCCTTTCCTCTAAGAAAGGTCCCTTTGATTCCAGCCTCTACCGAGTCGATCGTCTCGGTATCAGCAACGGTTACCGCATCGCCGAATACGATGCGGCCCTGGACATTGGGGGCGCGGAACCCTGGCGCGTAGCGGGCATAGACATTGAAATCATCTGTGAGGTCATAACGCAGGCTGATGTCGCCTGAGAGGTTTGAAGCGCGCAGTTCGCGCTCGATCGGGCCGAGCGGCGGTGCACCGAAGGGGCCGATCAACCGGCTCGCCGTGAAGTCTTTTTCTTCGCGCGAGAACCGCAGGCCAGCGGCCAGTTCCAGCTTCGGAGCTAGCTCAATGGTGTTCGACCCTAACAAAGCATAGGCGGTGGTGCGTTGATCCTGCACAGCCAGACCATTGCGGGTGCCGCCTGCCAGCGTGTCAAAGCTCTCGTTCTCGATCTCAAGATTTTCGCGGAAATAGAATCCGCCAAGCGTGACACCGATGCCCGGCGACAGCGGTCCGCTCAGCCGCAACTCGGTGGTCTGCTGACGATGGCCGATGATATTGTCGGCGCTTTCGGCCGAGAAAGGGATGAAGCCTGGTCCCGAAGGGGGTGCGAACGACGCGCCAAACCCGCCATCGACATCGCCGCGCGCATCGAGCCTTACCTCGCTGTAGCTGCTGACTCCCGACAAGGTGAAAGCGCCGAACTGCGTGTTGGTCTGCAGGATCGCGCCGAAAGTATTACTTTCGAGCATCTGCGTGGCATCTTGTGCGGTTGCGAAGCGATTAAATCCGTCGATTAGCCCGCCGCGACCAGGTTGGATGATATTGGCCCGGAACAGCCGCGATCCGCCCGAAAGGTCCCGACCGAACACCGACAGATTGGCGTTGAAGCTGCCATCGCGGTCGAATCCCAGTTGTACCCGCCCCGCAACATCGCGAAATTCCTCGAACCCGCGCTCGCCGCTATCGGTAAAGATGTTGTCGACGAAATCGTCACGGCGCTGGTAGAGACCCGAAACGCGCAGTGCAAAGCCGCCGCCAATATCTCCGCCGACACCTGCCTCGGCATCAACTGTATTAAACCGCGAAAAGCCAATCCGGGCGAAATTACGATTTCCTGTATCGGCCTTATACCAACCAGCGCGGGCTCTGACTCACGACACTGACCGGAAACGCGACACTGGCCGACATTGAGGCTCCCGTCGTGGATGATGCTGACGCGCTCCGCCAGATCGCCTTCTGCGTAGCGACAGGCTTCACCGGCCATTGATCTGGTCGCAGCCGGCAAGCCGCCTATATCGGCACCCGATCAACGAATGTCCGGGTAGTGATGAGCGAGCCGCACGCGTGCGCCCAGCGCCCACATCGTGCCAACCTTGAAGTAAATCCAGTTGGCACGCCAGCTCCCCCAGGCGACGATCCTGCGGTCCGAGGTCCACACTCAGTGGCGCACCGTCTTGGTACGGCCAAAGCGGGCGAGCTTGATGCAGAGGTCCGCTTCTTCCATGACGACCAGCCGTTCGTCGCAGCCGCCGACGGCAAGGAAATGGTCGCGCCGGAAGAACATCGCGTGATCGCCGAACAGCAGGCGCACCCCGCGCAGATATAGATGCGGACGAGCGAGCAGCGGCGCGTACCATGTCTTGATCCAGTTATGGAAACTTGATCCCCAGCGCGTGCCTTGCGGCTCAGCGATTCTGGGCATGAAGCTTGCGAGAGCTATGCGAGGATCGGACATGGTCGCGCGGATCACCGCGATGGCGTCGGCGGGCAGCAGCGAATCCGCATGAAGCACACAGACGACCTCGCCGCTGGCGAGGTTCACCCCATGGTCGATTTACGCGCCGCGACCCTTTTTCGAGGCGTTGACCGACGTGATCGCGGCGTCGCGCGCAATCGCAAGAGTGTTATCGGTGCTGCCCCCGTCGACCTGCAGTACCTCGTCGGGCGGTGGCTCCATTGCGCGCAGCGAGGCTAGCGTGGCAGGCAGCGCCTGCTCTTCGTTCCAGGTCGGGATCAGGATGGTGACGCGGATCACGTGGCCAGGCCCGGCCAGCGCGCGAGATCCTCCGGCCGGTCGCAATCGGCAAGCATTTCAAGCATCACCGGCGTAATGCCGCTTCGGTCAAGCCTGGCGAGCGTTTCAGGCAGTACTTGATCGGTACTCCACGGCATATCGGTCAGCAACTCGGGCAAGGCTCTTCTCATTCCGATCAGGTAATAGCCGCCATCCTCCGCCGGTCCGATGACGACATCGTGGCGTTCCAGCGCTGCGATGGCAGCTTCGACGTGGTGCGGTGCAAGGTCGGGCGTGTCCGCACCAAAATATATCACTGAAGCTGGGTTGAGGCAGGCCAGCAGCCGCTCAGTTAAACCGCCGTCCACCTGTTCGACGAGAACTACATCCGGACCAAGCCAGTCTGCAAACCGACTGGCTTCTTCTCCTGTAAACGCAACAGTTGCCGGCAGCCCACTTTCACCGAGCACTCTCACCGTGCGTTCCGTCAGGTGCCGGTGCAGATTAGCGGCTCCTTCCGGCCCCAAGGCCGGGATCAGGCGGGTCTTGCAGGCCCCGGGCCTCGGGTAGCGCGCGAACACTATCATGCGTGGTTTTGTCATGCTCGTAAGCTTTCGTCGACGCGTTCGAGTTGTAGCACAGTTCGGCCTCTAATTCAGTCAATCCGCATTCTGTGATGTGCGGCAGCAGTTTGCGTCTCAGATTTTGCACCGAAGTCGCCAAAAGCCTCCCGCCCAATGACGAACAGGATTTTTGTCCCCGCTAGCAGAACGCCCCTTATTGTGCCCGAAATCTTGGAAATCCCGATCCGCCGCCGATACCCCGTCGGCACCTCGTTTATACGAAGACCCTGCTTCGCCGCCCGCACTTGCATCTCGATCGTCCAACCAAAGTCGCGATCCTGCATGGCAAGCCGCTCCAAAGCATCCCGGCGGATTGCCCGGAACGGCCCGAGATCGCTGTAGCGCACGCCCCAGATCAAGCGCACCAGCAGCGGCGCGAGCCAGTTTCCGAATCGTTGCGGAGGCGTCATCGCGCCCGGCTCGATGATGCCGGCAACCCTGGAGCCGATAACGAGGTCGGCCGACCCATCGACAAGGGAAGCGATGATCTTTGAGGCATCTGCGACGACATCGGAGCCGTCGCTGTCGACAAACAGTACAATATCTACCTCGGGCCTGACCAAGGCCAATGCCGCAAGGCACGCCGCACCGTAGCCACGTTCGGGTTCGAAAACGACCGTCGCGCCTGCCGCGCATGCTACCTGCGCCGTCCGGTCTGTGCTGCCATTGTCGGCCACGACCAACTGGTAGAGGCGTTGATCAAGCGCAGCCCTCACACCGGTCACAACGTCCCCCACTGCGGCCTCCTCGTTCAGCGCAGGGATGACCACCGCGATTTTCGCCTCATGGATCGGAGTGAGCGGCGACGCCGCCGCGCAGATATTGCCGCGGCGGTGGTTGTGCCAGTCCCATAATATTGCGGCGGCGAGAATGGTGACCTCGGTAAGCCGGGCAAGCGGATGGACCTCGAAAAGTTCGAGCGCGGGATCGTCCAAGGTCAGTCCGGTGAGATAGGAAAGCGGCAGAGCGACGGTCGCAGCGAACGGCCATATCCGGCGGCGGCCAACCGCAAAGGGCAGCAGCCAAAGCAGATACCAGCTGTTGATCGCCGGCGAAAACAGCAGGATCACGCCGAAGACTGCGGCGAGCGGCACCTCTTCGAAGCAACGGCTGCGCGCATGAAGCGATAGCACGACCATCCCCGCAAAGCCGAACGCTAGCTGCCGCGAAATCTGCGAGTCCAGGATTTGCAGGAGCGCTTCATAAACAATCGGGTTGAAGTGCCAGAGCTGCGCAAAGGCGGTCGTCGTCTCGAACCCCGCGCCGCGCCCTTGGAGCAGGAAGAAAAGATAAAACGCGCTCAGCGAAAAAATGGCCGCAAACAGCGCGGAAGGGCGGAGGCGTAGCAGCATCGGCCACGCCGCCAGTGCCACCAGCTTCACCCCGGCCGCTGCCGCAAACAACACGCCCGCAATGACCGGATGCCTGCGGCCCGTCAGCAGCCCGGCGAACAGTGCCGCCGCCAGCAGACCATCGGGATGCAGATGCAGGCTGGTATCGGCGATCACCAGCGGGTTCCAAGCATAAAGCGCCACTGCACCGGGTGGATGACGGCGCAGCAGCAGCGCAACCAGCAGCAAATTGACTCCGGCAAACAGGAGTTTCAGCCCCAGTGGGTTGGTGCCGAACAGCGAGAACACCGCAGCGAAGGCAAATTGCAGCACGGGACCATAGATGGTGGGGTATTCGGGATTATTGATCCGGTCGAGCGTCGCCCTGAGATCCGGCGGCACTGCATCATCGACGACAAAGGCATCAGGCGGCACCCCATAGGGCGTACCCCCCTGCAAGGTTCGCCAGCCATCCCAGACGAAGCGAAAATAATCGTCGATGAAATCCGGGATGGCGAACAGGGTCAGTGCATAGGCAAGGGCAGCGCCGATCAAGACGGCGCGCTTGGTGAGGACCGGCTGCTTCCATAGCAGGCCAATGTTCACGGCGCTCGCCCCGGCAAGCGTTGCCACATAGAGCGGTGCATCGAACGCAGCGGCGGCGCCCATTCGCGAGAGCACCGCCATTGCTAGCAGGGTGAAAGCCAGTGCAACCCACTGTCGCACCGAGCTAATCTTCAACCCTACAGTTTTCGCTGCGACCAGAAGCGAATCAGATGCCAAACCGTTTGGTCAGATAAAACAGCACCAATTGGCGCTCGTTGTCCTTGAGGTCGAATTCGCCCTGGCGAACCTGAGCGGCCACGGTGCGTGCGACCGCCGCGTCCTTCACACCGCCCGGGTGAGCACACTTCTTGCAGCCGATCTTTTTCGAGACCAGCGACTTGCCACGGCTATGGGCTTCGGCGGCAGGATCGCGCGGACGAGTGGTCGGAAACGTCGCACTGCCACCTTGACTGCCGCTCTGGAGGGCAAGCGCGATAACCGAGCCGAAGGCTTGCGCGGGCGGTGCCATCAAGCTGAGGCTTGCGATCGTGGTAGCGAAAATCGCGGCATTGCGCATCAGGTAGTCCATTCTGTTTTGACCATTTGGAAGTAGTTCGCGGCGGGAAGGCTGATGGTTACCGCTTGAGGAAATCGCTCTAATTGCTAGAGAGCTTTTACAGATCACGCCGCCGCCGATCGAGGAGATCGCCGTCCTGTGCGCCATGACCTTATCAATACCGTCTACGAGGAAACCACGGACGAGAAAATGGGCGACCGGCGTCTCAAAGAGAGTGGCTGCAAGAGCAGTTTCGATCTCCCGCCACGCGCTAGCTTTGGATCGCGCGCGCAGTTCGGCAAAGTCGATCGACCATCGCTGGTCGGAGACCATACCAATGGCGGGGACGATATCGGGGATGAGATGATCGCGGACGATGTTGTCGAGATCATGTAGAACCGCCGGGAGAGTTTTGGGGATCGATGTCGGTGTGCCTCAGCTGGGCGAGGCTTTCAACATCAAAGCCCGAAGAAAAGTCCCCCGCAAACGTCGCAGGGTTCACGGTGCTTAAGACACAATTAGGCGCCAGCCAACCACCAGTTGTGACTGATCGAAGGACGCCTGAACAACGACGGCTTTTAGGAATACCTGCGAGCAGGCTAAACTTCTGAAATGGGGTCGATGTGGCGACCGACCACTTCGAAATGCCCTACCGGCAGCTTCTGTCAGGACCGGACATTAATCGTGGCAAATGTGAACGACAGACGTTGGTCGATATGAGCACCGCAGCAATTTCAATCTTGACGCCAGTAGACGTTCTTTAGGCGACCATTTTGGTCACTGGAGAATAATCATGGATATGCCTGAAACCGAATCTACTGCCACCAAGCGTCAGGTCTGGAACGCGGGGAGAACCATCGGCGCGAAGCGTGCGCTGAAACCGAAGCAAATATGGGAGATCCGATTTTATCTCAACCAATGCTGCCGTTTGCGAGATCGCGCGCTGTTTGACCTCGCGATCGATAGCAAGCTGCGTGGCTGTGACCTCGTACGGATGAAGATTAGCGACATCGTCAGCGGCACGCAGATCCGTACGCGCGCAATTGTGATGCAGCAGAAAACAGGCAGGCCTGTTCAGTTTGAACTGCTGCTGGACGCCCGGACCAGTCTATTGGCATGGCTTGAACGCCGGGGCGGCACGGTGGACGATTATGTTTTTCCGAGCCGGGTTGATCACAACTGGCATCTCAGCACCCGCCAGTATGCTCGGCTTGTCGATGAATGGGTGACCGCGGTTGGTTTGATGCGAAACGAATATGGCACCCACTCTCTTCGGAGAACGAAGGCATCAATCATCTATAGGGCGACAGGCAACCTGCGAGCCGTCCAGATTCTTCTTGGTCATAGCAAAATCGAGAATACGGTGCGTTATCTCGGAATAGACGTGGAAGACGCGCTTGCCCTCGCCGAAAATACCGAAATTTGATCCATCGGCTCCTCGCTGATGGCGGGGAGCCGACCCAGCAGCGCTTGGGCCTTTGCTGTCGTTCCCGAAAGATGCGCCGAACGGCCAGTTTTGCCAAAATCCGACAATCCGCCTTCGTCCGACCCACCCGGCATTGCGACAGCAACTGGATCCTTTGCTGAACGAGTACGTCTGGAGACCTGGCGTCTAAGACGGTCGAGAGATGCGTCGCTTCAATGCCGCGACGTCTGATTTAAGAAACGGCATATGATTTTGTGCGAGCTCGAGGTTAGCCAGTGCTTCGGACATAAAACCTCGCGCCATCTGCACCGTCGCGAGTGATCTGCGGAACTCAGGAACATCTGGATGTGCGTCAACGAGTGTATGCGCCTCTTCCAACGCCGTGGTGGCAAGGCGGTCATCCCCTCCGTGCTCCGTCACCAGTCGAGCTGCAATTCGCGCCCTGAGCGATCGTGCCAGCGCGAAAGACGGTCGCAGCGCGAGCGCCGTATCAAGGCTTGCCTTGGCAGAAAGCAGATCGCCCTCTGCGCCGGATTTCGCCAGCGATGACGCGCTCAGATAGAGTTGCCGTGCCCGGCTGGCATTCTCGTCGCTTTCGTTTGGCCCCGGTTGCAGGCCGAATGCGGCGATCTGCCTGTGGGCATCAGCAACGAAGATCGCGACTGGTTTTCCGTAGCCATCCTGATCTAGGCCGAAGGTTTCGGCCCAGAGCACGGCTCCGGTCCCGGTCTCGATCAACGCGAGCGACAAGGTTTCGTAAGGCCCGTCTGGAATGCTCTTCATGGCCACGACGAGATATGCCGATTGCTTGTCGCCCTCGTCCGCGACCACTACAAGGTTCGACATTCTCGAAAGTTCGATCATTAAGCCCTGGTGTGCCGCATGCCAGGCGGAGGGCGGAAACTCGCCTGTAACGGCGGGTGGATCGCTGTGAATGGCGAGCGATATCTGGCCGGCAGGCGCGCGTTCGCCAAGGATGAACGGATAGGCAAGCAGGGCACTCAGGCAGGCCGCCAGCCCGATCGCGGCACCCCAAATCCACCGCGCGCCTGATGGCCGCTTGGCTATGACTTGCGGCTCATATAGCGCAAAGGGCTCTGCAAGCCGGTAACCGATGCTGCGCGCGGACTCGACGCCGCCGCTTGCAACACCCAAGCCTATCAAACTGTCGCGCAGCAGCTTCACCCGTTGCTTGACGGTTTCGCGTGAAACGTGCGCCGACCAGACGACCCGCTCGATCTCGTCGAAGGGGACTGGGTCTGGAGCCCGCTCGCTGAGCAACCTAAGCAGGCGGAACGACAGATCCGGCAGCCTGATCTCACGTTTCGCCAGACGGACGGTGTGCCTCGCCACGCAGATTTCCGGTGCTTCGGCCAGCGAGGCCTCAAGCTTAGTCATTGATAAGCCACCACGTTATCCAAAAATCACTAATCTTTGCTTGTCACCTGGCCGACCGGGGCCGTCTTGGCGTCATCACGCAACTTTTTCAAGACGGGATGTACGACATGGCTGCTTCGAAGCTTATTGTTACAGGATTTATGGCGGTATCGCTAGGTGCCGTCTGCCCGGCGCTGGGGGCTCAGGAAAGGGTTTCCGGCGAAGGCCGACCGGACAGAGCGGCCCAGCGCTATGCGGACGCTCCTGCCGCCGCGCAGTCGCTAACGCCGGACAATGAACACACACTTCGCAACGGGGCGCACCTCGTGGCGCCCGGACGCTGGTCCGTGCAGGCCGTGGCTGAAGCGATCATTCTGGAGGCACCCGAGCGCGGATCGCGCATTACCATTGCCGACGGAGGCCATTCTTCCGCCGACACGGCGGTCGCGGCGGCTTGGGACATCCACCGACCCGGCGGTGCTCCGATCGCGACCGAAAAGCAGCGCCCGCCCCGTGAGGGCTGGGACGAAACCGTGCTGTACCGATATCCGAGTTCGGCCGAAGAGCCGCGCACTGTGTTCGCCCTCGCGCTCAGAAAGGGGACACGTTGGACCGTTCTCGTGCAAGACCTCACCATTG
>Ga0209181_10007335_pt1 | contig 15137 bp, 11 predicted proteins | sample MAT05_FD_187208 | JGI IMG/M metagenome (GOLD analysis project Ga0209181, IMG submission 187208) | Freshwater microbial communities from Lake Fryxell liftoff mats and glacier meltwater in Antarctica - MAT-05 (SPAdes) (version 2) | ecosystem: Environmental > Aquatic > Freshwater > Ice > Liftoff... | reverse complement strand
CTCACTTGACGTGAGGTGGACCGTGTACTATGTGTTATAGTACACATACTGCACGCAGGATAATTCGCATGGTATTCGACGTGATCATCTCGACCGGCAGCAACGTGCCGATCTATCGGCAGATTGTTGATCAGGTTCGTCATGCCATTGCGTCCGGGGATCTGGCGGTCGGGGATCAGCTTCCCAGTGTTCGGGTGCTGGCCGAACGGTTATTGGTGAATCACAACACGGTTGCCAAGGCGTTCAATGAACTGGTGCGCGACGGAGTGCTGGAATCGCGACACGGTCTTGGGGCGTTTGTGTCGAAGCGTCGCAACGTCTATTCCACGGCTGAACGCAGGCGACGGCTCGATGCCGCTATCACAACACTCACGAGTGAAGCGATGTTGCTGGATTTCAGCCACGAAGAATTGCTGGAGGCCGTTGCAAAGAACCTGAATCGTATCCCCAGGGAAAAAAGAAAGGCCTGATTTATGTCAGACACAGTGATTCAGACGCATGGCCTGACGCGAGTCTACGGGCCAACGGTGGCCGTGAATCAGATCAACCTTACCGTTCTGCGGGGCAGCGTCACTGCCCTGATCGGTCGGAATGGATCGGGCAAGACAACTGCTATTCGAATGTTGCTGGGACTGGTTCCGCCAACTCGTGGTCACGCAACGGTCCTGGGCTGCGACAGCCGGCAGCTGACACCGGCACTTCGGGCTCGGGTTGGTTATCTGAGCGAGAGTCATTTCGCATACCACTGGATGAAGCTTCGCGAAGCGGCCACATTTCAGGCGGGCACGTTTCCGAAATGGAACTCGCGACTCTGTGGGCCATGAGCGTCGGGTATCGGCATTATCCCTTTGAGTGGCGGATGGTATTGCCATCGGTCCTGTCCGGCATCGCGTCGTTTGGCTTTTACTTTGTGGTGTATCATATCGTGCTTCGCGAGCGTGGCTTACGACGCAGTCTGAAACACAGCGTGGTTTGATCGCGGGGCCGGTCCGTGGACCGGCACGAGACGCATTGTTGAGCTGGATCTGAGTTCTTGGCGCGGGCTTCGCCCGCAACCCAAAGTGACAATCGCATGGAACACTAATCGACGCTGATCTTCGCTAATCCACAGCAATCACATCAATCAGTGAAGATCAGCGTCGATTAGTGTTCCCCTTCGGATTCTACAACTATCTCGAGAACCGTTACCGCGCTATGGAACTTGCCAGGGCGTTGGTTCAGACGGATGTTTTCTTTGATGAGAAGGGGCGAGGCAAGACCCACCGCTACCAACTCACCCCCGAAGGCCGCCGTCTCCTCCCGTCCTTCGCCACCGCCCGTGCCGCCAGCACCCAAAAACTCGCTGATCTCGCTGCCTGAAATCTTCTCAGGAATACTAAATCCCAACTGTTTGCAGTACAGAAGACGCGTACCTTCAAAGAAGGCGTCAACATAGAACTCGGATCCTGGGAAGTCGGCAAGATCGCCAGCTTCGCTGCTATCGCACCACTCGCCCCTGTCGCAGCATTTCTGGGATTCGAAGAAACTCGATACTTTGCGACAGGGGTCAGCCTTTTTGCTGTCCTCACACATGCTCGCCCGACGTGGCTTATGATTGCCGCAGCAGTCCTGATTCTGTCGGCCGTGTTGTGGAGCTATGTTGGAAAACGATATGCAATCCGATTTGGAATTGATGTGGACAAGCATCGTCGCTGGCAGTTGATCGGCCTGCTGCTTGGTCCTGCCGGAATTCTGGCGATGGTAACGGCGCATTATTGCCCGAGCCGCGTTCGCTGCTCCCATTGCCATCGGCGGCGAGTCGTCACCCGGGAATTGTGTGAGCACTGCGACGCGAAGTTCGCTGAGCCGAAAATGAACGGCACAGAAATCCTTGTGCGTGCATCGACGTAGCTTGTGCCCGGCGCTTCATGACATGGGATTTGATCAGAGGCATTCCGATTGACAGTTGCGCGTCACGCAAGTGTGGGACCGTCCTCCGTCTGAACAGACCGGTGGTTACGATTTTGACGCTGGCAACGGATCGCGGCGAAACAATTGGCGAACCTGAGTTTGACACGAGTTTTTTCGTGAATCGTGTCGCAACTGCGGGTAAACAGTGAAACAGCGTCCGGCGAGCGGAGCAGCGTGAGCCATCCGGTACCTCGTTTTTGTACCGGCAAGCTGACGCATGCCGCTCGCCAATTCTCTCACTCACGACCGCGTGGAGTATAACGCTGGTTTACATCTCCAAGTCGTGTCCGAAGCAAATCCAGAGTCCAGAATATGAAAAATCTCAATCCGTATGCTGCTCGTCCGGCTGCAGCAATGGCACTAGAACGTGGCAGAACAATCTCCGGCGAAAAGTCAGCGGATTCATATCTGTCTGCTTCTCCCGTCGCAGATTCGGAGATGAACCATCGGCTCGCTCGGCGGACGCGGCCGCTGAAGGTGGCTCACATCGGCCCGTCATTCGTCTGTGCGGGAGTGGAATCGTGGCTCAGGGCGCTCGTATCTCATTGTGACCCTGCCGTCATGCGCTTCGTCTGCAACGTCGTCACGGAAGACTATGCGGTTGACCACGAATTGCTGCAGAAACTTGGTATACCGTGTACTTTTGGCCGGGACACGGCTGTCAGAAACGCCGTACTTGAGTCCGATGTGGTTCTGGTCTGGGGCGACGTCGATCCTGAACACCTGTGCCCGAAAGGATCAAAAGCCAAAGTCGTCTTCGTCGCGCATGGAGTCGGTGATTGGACAAAGTCGGCACTCGAGGTTTGCAGTCCGGTTGTCGATCATGTTGTGGCGGTCAGTCGTGTTGCTGAGGAACAGGTCTGTGGAGGATTTCCGACGAGCGTTATTCTGAACGGCGTCGATCAGCGTCATATTGCATGTCGCAGCAGTGCGTCGGAGGTGCGACGGAAACTGGGATTCTCCGCTGATGATTTTGTCGTCGGCTTTGCTGGCCGTTTCTCTCCGGAGAAAAATGCCCATGTGCTGATTGAGGCTCTCAAAGCACTTGGTCCCGACGCGAAGGCCTTGCTCGTGGGCTGGGGTCCGCTCAGATACCAACTGATGGAACTTTGCAATGAGCTGATCCCTGGTCGATTTGCATTTGCGACATCTCGTGAGTTTCTGGGTGACTACTATCAGATCATGAATGCCCTGTGCATGCCATCTGCAGAAGAAGGATTCGGGCTCGTCGCAGCGGAGGCTATGCTGCACGGTGTTCCAGTCGTCAGCACTTCAGTCGGTGTGGCGCATGACCTGTTTAACCATCGTGTCAACGGCCTGTTGGCGACACAGGGTGAGTTTGCGGCAAATCTTTGCCTGCTGCAGCAGAATCCGGAATGGGCGCGCGGACTTGGAAAAGAAGGACGCAGCACCGCGCTCAAACACTGCCTTGCTTCGACCATGGCAGTGAAGTACGAGGAACTGCTGGAGTCCCTTGTTGACGGATGTTGCACAGAGCAGGGGTGACCAATGGTCAGTCAACAGGTGATGCCCGTCTTTATTGCCTGGAACACGCGGCGCTGGATGCCGGTGGGTCTGGGGTCGTTTCGAAAACATTTTCCTTCCTGGCAAGTGTTGATCATCGACAACAATCCGGTGATTGGTGAAGTGCGATGGCATGAAGACCACGAAGCGGAACGGCTCTGGATACGGTCTCAACCCGGCGTCATCATTGTGCCGAATCCAGGACCATCGCGGACTCATGGTGCTGCCATTGACGTGGCCGTCGAATGGTGCCGTGGGCATCAGACGGAGTTTCTGCTGCACCTTGAACCCGACTGTCTGATTTCAGGAATTCGCTGGTACGAAAACCTGTGTCGCGGCATTGATTCCGGAGCCTGGATGGCGGGAAGCCACCGCAAGGAGTACGGCCCGATACATCTGACACCCAGTCTGTGGCGGGTTGCCGAAATTCGATCCAGTTTCGACTACGCCAACCGGCTGCCCGACGAAGAACATTCGCGATTCTTTGAGCTTTTCAGGCGGGACTGGCTGCTCAACGCGATCACAGAAGCAAAGCAGGACACGGCGTTCTGGAAGACAACCTGGGACACGGGTCAGCGTGCGTGGTTTGATTGCGCGGTCGCAGATAAAGCCTTCTATGCGGAGAGCACGGACGACTTCGAACATTTCTGGTTTGGCTCCGATGGGTACTTTACAGAACAGAAGTTGTCAGAACGTCCTGAGTTGAAGGAGTACACGGAACGTCCGGTCGTCAGTTTTCGCGAGTCGCAGATCGGCGTGCCTGTTGGTCAGTTCGCGCTGTCGGTTGGAGAACTGCTGGCTCAGGTGACCGAGACAGAAGACGAGTTGCCAGCACGGCTGGCCGGAGAAAGAGCCTCATGAAAATCCTGGCCACGCTGCTTGTCCGAAACGAGGCCGAACTTGTGGCGGACTGCCTTGAGCACCACCTGCAGCAGGGCGTAAATGGGTTCCTGGTGACCGATCATTCGTCAATCGACGGGCTGTCGGAAGTTCTGCGTGAATACCGGGACGTCATCCTCGATCTGCAATATGAATCCGACTGTCGATACCTGCAGAATCAATGGGTCACGCGCATGGCGCGGCGAGCTGTCGATTTCCACCCGGACTGGATTCTGCATCTGGATGCTGACGAACGATGGCAGGGTCTGGAATTGCTGAGGCATATTCCGCCAATCTACGCCTGGGTCAGAACGGGTGTCTGGCGCAATCATCTGCCTCTGGCGGAATCCATGCCAGGCCCGTTCAAACCACGGACGATGCCATATTATGAACTTCCAGGCAGGACAGGTCGGCATGCTGCCCGATTCGTCAATTTTGGTTCCGGGTCCGGCGGCAAGATTCTTCATCGCCCCATGCCGGACGCTCAGGTGGGCATTGGAAACCACTGGCTGCACTACCCGCTTGCACCGATGACTGACTGTGACGGTATTGCCGTCCATCACTATCCCATTCGTTCGCTGGAACAGTTTCGTCGCAAGGTGGTGAATGGAGCTGCTGCGATTGACGCAAACGCCTGGTCGCCTGAAATTGCAAGTCACTGGAGAAAATGGCGAGACCTTGATCAGCAGGGAAGACTTCGGGAAATCTTTCAGACGTTCACGTTGACCGAGCCTGAGATCCGCAACAGACTCGCAGACGGTACGCTGCATTTCAAGGGATTCTGAACCATTTCCAATTCTGACGTTTCGAATTCAAACACTCGTTGGCGTTCCGCTTAGGCGAGCGGCAGATTTCTGGTTACCGTCGAAAACCGGGGGCTAGCGCCCTGCGGCTGATAAAATCAGCCGCCACGCGCTAGCGTCCGGTTGTTCGGCTTGGTAGTTCCTAATCTGCCGCTCGCCTTAACTGCACACACCCTGCCGGAGTGATTGCGAAGGGCAGGGCACACCGATATAGTGGCGCGCACCATACAGTTCCTCTGCTGCATGGATTCAGGAATTCGGGTCTGATACCCAGGTCCTGAAGAGCGCTGTCCCTCAGGAACGAATTCATGTCGCAGCCCGATCCAAAGTCTATGCCTCCGGACGAACAGGCGACGACACTGCATGCCAGCTCAGACTCCAACCTGTCGGAATTCGATTTATCTCTCCCTGTGCAGGACGGTCGAGATCCACTGGCAGTGACGAAGATCGATCCTGTGGGAGGTGAGGAACATCGGTTCTCACCCAGTGAAGACACATTCTCAGCCATCCAGGATCTGGGGCTCAGACTTCAGCCCGCGCCTGACCACCATGTGATTGGCCGAATGGCTCACTATGACATCATTCGCTGTCTGGGTCGAGGAGGCATGGGGACCGTATTTGAAGCGTTTGATACTAAGCTGTTTCGTCCTGTCGCCATCAAATTCATGGCCAGCAGTCTGGCAGCCAGTGAAAAAGCCAGAAGTCGTTTTCTGCGGGAAGCTCGAGTTGCGGCCAGCATCAATCATCCTAACGTCGTGACGATTCATGCGGTCGATGAATACGAAGGACGCCCGTATCTGGTGATGGAATATGTGTCGGGGTCAACGCTTCACGATCATATTCGGAAAATCGGACCGCTGCCCCTCGGAGACATCCTTCGCATCAGTCGCCAGATCGCCACGGGACTGCGAGCCGCTCATGAAAAAGGGATCGTGCATCGCGACATCAAGCCGGGGAACATCCTGCTGGAGAATGGTATTCAGCGTGTCAAGATTGTGGACTTTGGGCTGGCCCAGGTTATCTTTGAACTGTCCGACATCACGTCGATGGGACAGACTCTGGGTACGCCACGATATATGTCGCCGGAACAAATCGAGGGCAGTCGGGTCGATGAGCGAGCCGACCTTTTTTCGCTTGGCTGCGTGATCTATCTGATGTGTGTCGGCCAGCCCCCGTTTTCCGGGAACTCGATTACAGTCCTGCACACAATCCTGCGGGATCCGCATGTTCCGATCCGCCAGGTGATGCCCCAGATTCCACAGGTGCTCAGCGATCTGGTGGACTCTTTGCTCTGCAAAACTCGCGAACGGCGTATCCAGACGGCGGCACTCGTTGAGGAAGCAATTACAGAGATTGCCCGAGGCGGCACTCCGTCCGATGAATACCTGCGGGTTCAGCATCCCGTGCAAAAAACGGTACCGCCAAAGTCTCGCTGGCGCCGTCACGCAATGGGTGCGGCGGGAGCCCTTGTTGCTGCTTCCGCGATGCTGTTATGGGCGATCTGGGGACCGGGCAAGTCGGACACGCCGGTTGCCGGTGGTGGTTCAAGTGAATGGACAGATCGCGGACCGATCACGATGACGGTCGGTGGGACTCAGTCGGAATTTCCCTCGTTGCAGGTCGCTCTTCGCAAGGTTCAGCCGGGTGACACGCTTGCTGTCCAGGGACAACTTCCTCTGGACGATACTCTCATACTGGACGATCCGACTCGGCATTCCGATCTGACGATTGAATGGCGGACCGACGCTCCGTTCGATTACTCCGGAAGTGCAGCCGCGGTGATTACGGTTGATTCCGTGCGGGGTGTTCGAATCAAAGGCGCAGCGATCCGGGCGCTGAACGCACATTTGCTGTCCGTCAAGGGCGACTGTGCGGGATTGATTGTGGAAAACTGCCGACTGGAGCAGGCTCTGGACTCACATCAGGCTGCCGTGGTCTTTTGGAATACATCACGGGGAACAGCTGCCTCACCAATTCAATTGAGTCACTGTGAAATCGCCTTCTACGAGCTGGGTATTGCCTGCATTGGTTCAGCGAACGCACCAGTGGAATGGATTCATCTGAAAGAGAATGTACTTCGGGGACTGCAGCTGCGGGAATTTGGCACAGCAATTACGTTCGAGAATTCCGTCCGCCACATGCATTTGCAGCACAACCGAATTACCAGTGTTCGTGCTGGACTCAGCGTGAAAGGCATACTGGATCAGATTCAGCTGTCAAATAATTCGTTCTTCGACGTCATCGGATGCATTGGTGCATTGCCGGGAGTGAAGACAAACTCAGTGCGGGTCACAGGCAACCTTGCCGTCCAGTGCGAATCGTTTGCGACAGGACTGGCTACCTCTGACGAAGGAATCGTGTTTGCGTTCAATAAGGCGGATTCGGTGACGGCAGAACAGCAGCACGCCGCTAATGTCAAAGGTATCAGATTCGTCTCGACCGAAACCGCAAGTCCTGATTTCCTGTTGCCCTGGACCGATGATCAACTCATGATCCCTGCGATGCCTGACTACGCCGGCGCGATTGAGCCTCGCAGGTAAGTGGTCCTTCAGACCAATGCTGAAAACCATGCGAATTGGCTGTGCTTACTTCTCAAAACATGTTGTCGATCAACGGAGCACTTACCTATGCAAACCATGCTTTCTGCTGAAACTCGTACTGTATTGGAGAACGTCCGCTGGGAGACGTTTGTCGAACTTTCCGAGCAGCGTCGCGGCAGTGTTCCACGGATGACGTTTGATGAAGGGGTCCTGGAACTCATGAGCCCACGAAGACAACACGAGAATATTGGCCGTCTTATCGGTCGAGTGGTGGAAACATATACCGAGGTCATGGAAATCGAAATCCAGACCGTGGCATCGACGACGTTCAAACGAAAAGATCTCCAGAAGGCATTCGAGGCAGATGAGTCGTACTACATTGAACATGCGGAGCAGATTCGCCCGAAAGAAGAAATTGATCTGACCATCGATCCACCTCCGGACCTTGTGATTGAGGTCGAGATCACGTCATCCGCAATCCGCAAGATGAAGCTGTTCGCCGCCATGGGAGTGCCGGAAGTCTGGCGGCATGACGGAGAGCGATTGCAGATGTTTTGTCTTCAGGAAGGCGAATACCGGCAGATCGACGCCAGTCCATCGATACCAGGACTGACCGTGGCAATGGTTGAATCAGTTCTGGAGAAGAGGTTTGAATTCGGTGAAACGGCGTTGGTTCGTCGATTCCGTCAGTCGCTGAGTCACTAAGGCGAGCGGCAGATTTTTGGTTACCGTCGAAAACCGGGGCTAACGCCCTGCGGCTAATAAAATCAGCCGCCACGCGTTAGCGTCCGGTTGTTCGGCTTGGTAGTTCCTAATCTGCCGCTCGCCTAAGCATCCAGCTGTCTTTTAGTGTCGCCTTTCGCTCCGCGAAAGCAGCGTTTTTGCATCCTTTCGCGGAGCGAAAGGCGACACTTGTTTTTCGCTCGACCCTAACAGCAATTCCAGGCGCATGCTGTTTCTACGGCTAAAAATGCGAGGGGGGCTGAAGACCGAGCCTTGTCCGCTTCGTCGGGCAAAGACATGAATTGCATTCTGATCTGGACGCAGGGCGGAACAATCAGGACAATTTCAAATCGCTGAAGAACAATCGCATTCCTCCCATCGATCAGGCCCTGCCAACGCTGCTGACAGATCGGGAAGAACGCGGCCTGCTGGAGACCACTCTGGTCGTCTGGCTGACAGACTTCGGCAGAACTCCGATCATCAATTCCGCCAGCGGTCGCGATCATTGGGCGAGTGCCGGATTTGCCATCATGGCCGGTGCCGGAATTCCTGGCGGCTCTGTGCTCGGTGCGACCGATCCGCGATGAGTATTTGACTGCCGACATCGCCGTCACCATCTACGAAAAGCTCGGCATCCCAGGCGACCTGATCGCACAAGCTCCGGATGGTCGGCCAGTCCGACTTGTCGAAGGCCATCCGATTAAGGAATGGATGTAGTAGTTCTTGGCTCAGGCGGTTCATTTTGTCGCTGCTAAGGCAGCATCCGGGCAAGGAAAGTCTTGCCACGAAACGCCGGATGCTCGGCTGGAACGATGGCTCCCTGATGCCAGTCCATGGTACGAAACGTCCAGAGTGTGCGCTGACCTTGGGCCTCACAGTCGAATTGCCGAGCACGCGATTGGGGCAACTTAATTAGGATACCAATTCCACCTTCGTCTTGACAATCCCTTGCAAATCTCCACAGGCGAGCGGAGAATCCCGTCGCATTACGTATTGAGCAGCACTTCCCTAAGTTGGCGTAAGTTCCATTGAGCCAGAAACCCCTGCAAAACAAGCTGTTCGCGTCAGGCCGGTATGAAATCCTGTCTCTCCTTGGTGAAGGAGGTATGGGAAAAGTGTTTCTGGCGACGGATCACAATCTTGACACCAAAGTCGTGATCAAGATTCCTCATGCCGCGATGTTGACGGATGCGGAATTTGTCACACGATTTCAGCGGGAGATTCGTTCGCTGGTGAAACTGCGTCATCGGAGTATTGTCAGCATTCTGGATGTCGGTGATCAGGATGGTGTTCCGTTTGCCGTGATGCAGTATCTGGAAGGCGGAAGTCTGGAGGACAGGCTCGCCAGCGGTGCTCAGTCCGAAGCCACTCTGAGGGATTGGTTGCCGGATGTTGCCGTTGCTCTCGACTTTATCCATCGAAGAGACGATGCCGATCGGGAAGCCTATGTCCATCGGGACATCAAGCCCGGCAATATTCTTTTTGACCGAGAAGGGAATGCGTACGTCGGTGATTTTGGTGTCGTCAAAGTTATCGGAGAACATGAGGCACAGCAGACGTCTCGAAAATCGCTCACTGGCGCTGGAATGGTCATGGGTACTCCCGAGTATATGGCTCCAGAGTTGGTGATGGGCGAACCGTTTGATCATCGTGTCGATCAGTACGCTCTCGCGGTGACTGTTTTTGAATGTCTTTGCGGTCGCCGTCCGTTCGAAGGTGAAGTCGGTGCTGTCATGGTGAAGCATTCGACGGTACCGGCACCCAGTGTAAAGAGTTTTTGTCCATCGGCTTCCGCATGGGCTGTGTCCGCCGTGGCTCGCGGACTTGCAAAGAAACCGGTTGCTCGGTTTGAATCCTGTTCTCAACTTGCGGCAGCATTGCTGGAACGGGGGAATGCAAGCACTCCATCAGGAGGATCTGCGGTAACGGATCCGCAGCCGATTCAGGATCAGTCGTACAAGCTAAATTGCCCAGGTTGTGGCGGCAAGCTTCGTCTGGGCAGTCGCTACGCGGGCAAGACGATTAGATGTCCCAGTTGCAAGGCCAGTATGAAAGTGGCTGAGGATTTTTCGAGTCTTATGCCACTCCTGGCAGATGCTGATTCGTCAGCAGTTGGCACAGGGACTACGATTAAGAATACTGCGAGCACTACAGCATCGCGGCCAGGGCAACAGCCGTCGAAGTCTTCCGTCGCAGCGCGAAATCCAGTCTTGATCGTGAGTGCCGGATTCGCCGGGTTGGTGGTGATGATTCTGGCTGGTGTTTTTCTGTTTGGCAGAAGTGTTCCAGAAGCTCCCTTGGGGGCGACCGATGTCACCACGACACCGCCCGACAAGAAAAACTCGACGACTCCAAATCCCGCTGCGTCTGGTAGTGAATTAAAGCAACCCATGGTGATGGAAATTATCGATATGCAGAATGTAACAATTAATGAAGAGACTAAGCTGCAACTAACCGTTGAGACGACACAGCCACGAACTGGAAAGTCCCGCCTGCAGCTCAAGCGGGGTTGGCCGCCGGGACTGGATTTTAACGTTGCGTCTGGAATCCTGTTGTGGACGCCGACAGAGGCACAGGGACCTGGAACGTATCCGATCACAATCGAACTGACGGATTCAAATGGAAAAGTCGGCGAAGATTCATGTGAGTTTACTGTCACAGTCAACGAGGTGAATAAGCCGCCCGTCTTATCCGCGATTGAACCGTTAAAGGCCTTTGCAAACCAGCGATTCGACTACACGGTCAATGGTCGCGATGACGATGTACCAGCGAACTCTCTCGTGTTCAGTCTCCAAGGAGAAATTCCTGAAGGACGGAAAATCGAAATCCATAAACAATCCGGCGATGTGTCCTGGGACGTCTCGTACCGTGAAAAGGCATCGGCCTTCACGATGAAGGTGACTGTCGCCGACGCCGCGGGACTTTCGGCGTCGCGTGATTTTGAGTTGAAGATTGTTCCATTACTGCCGCTCACCATACCATTTGATTCGGAAACAGGTGAACTGGGTCAGAAGTTGGCTGCGGAGCAGAGCACCCAACCCGAAGAATTTGTGAATCAGCTGGGAGGCCGATTTCGGTTGATTCCTCCCGGCGAATTCGCGGCGGGATCGCCCGCAGTCAAAATCACCGAGGCGTTCTACATTGGTACCACCGAAGTGACACAGGGACAGTGGCGCTCACTGATGGGCGGCGAAGTCAGCCTCGGGCGGAATGTTGCGATGAATCAAATCACTCCAGCGGAGGCAGACGAGTTTTGTCGAAAGCTGACGATGTTGGACGGAATCGAATATCGTCTGCCGACGGAGGCGGAATGGGAATTTGCGTGTCGCGCCGGAACGGATTCGAAATACGCCATTGATCCTGCAAAGGACGGCGATGATTCCACAAAATACCGGCACTTTGCAATTGCCAAAGTTTTTAACCGCGATGGTCTGGTCCAGCCGGTTGGAGTGACGCTGGTCCGTGACGAATCGCCGCCGAAAACGGTAGTGAGACTGTCCAACGGATTTAAGCTGCTTGATATGCACGGCAATGTTGCTGAATTATGCCGCACCACGGACCGATCCAGTCTTGTTGTTCGAGGCGGTTCGTATCAAAGCCGCCCGGTCGATTGCGATTCAGCGGCGCGCGATTCAGCGAATGGAGCAACCGCTGGACTGCGACTTGTCGCTATTCCCGGCGCGAAGACGAAGGAAATGGACGATGTCAGCTTGAGCAGCGCCGCGGCGGCTCTCATTGAACTCTCAAACAGCATTGGAATGGAATTTGTCGAGATTCCGGCGGGGAAATTCAAGATGGGGGCCGCAGACAACGAACGCTCCGCAGGCCGCGAGGAGAAGCCTCAACATGTTGTTGAAATCAGCCGCCCGTTTTACATGGGTCGTTTTGAGGTGAGTCAGGCGATTTACGAAAGAGTTATGGACGGTAAGAAGATTCAACGCGAAGGAAGCTGGCAGCTTGCCCAAAAGATTCCAGCGGCATTTTCCCGAAAGGGATCGTCTTCCGATCTGGTCAAATCCCTCTCTGGCAGCGACATTGGGTATTTGCCCGTCGAGTCAATCACCTGGCGCGAGGCGAACGAGTTTTGTGAGGAACTGACCAAACTGATCCCGGAGAAAAATAAAAATCGCCGCTATCGGCTCCCGACCGAAGCGGAATGGGAATATGCCTGCCGGGCTGGTTCTGAAACGCCATTTTCGTTTGGCAAGAATCTCAACGGCGCTGGGGCGAATATTGACGGCAATTCCCCGTACGAAGTCGCGCAGAAGGGTCCGTTTCAGCAGCGAACGGAGGTCGTTGGACGCAGCGGTTCCGCGAATGCGTTTGGATTGTTTGATACGCACGGCAACGTCGCGGAATGGTGTCTGGATTTTTATGATGCCAACTACTATCAGCAGAGCCCAAAGCTGGACCCCAAAGGGCCTCCAGCAGGCAACGGACATGTGTACAAGGGAGGTTCCTGGAAGCGGCCGGCCGAAGAAGCGCGCGGTGCGGCGCGGCGCAATGGGAACCCGGATTTCGCGGGGCCGGAGGTTGGTTTTCGAGTCGTACTTGAAGTGAATCCGTGATCCTGTGGTTGGATACTCGCTATGAATCGTCGTCCGATAAAACCAACACTGTACGCTGGTGCTCCGCAGGTCGAGCCGCCACAACCCGCCGAAGGGACCGGCACGATGCGCCGCGAAATCCCGCGCGAACAGCCTGCGGCTGAAACTGCGGATACCGTCGCGCGTTTTCGCCCGCATCAGCGTCCTCCGATGGCGATAATTGAATTGCTGGATGATGGCGGGGATCGTGGTGAGGAGTTTCGTATTCGGGCCGACAACCTGACGATCGGACGCACGAGTGGCGACATTGTGATTCCGCATGACAGCCAGATTTCCGGAAGCCACGTCAGAATCTCTCGTCGAATTGTGAACTCCGAGTTTCATTGGTTTCTCACGGACTTGTCGAGTACGAACGGAACATTCCTTCGGGTTGGTAAAACCAGTTTACAGCCGAGTGTTCCCGTAATCATTGGTTCGTTTCGTTATGCGTATCGCCCTGCAGCATCTCCGGCCGTCAATGAACCTGCCGCAACAACTCCTGCGGGGACTCGTGGATGGCAGGCTCCAAGTGCGGCTGACCTCAAACGACTGACTGCCGCTCTTGTCAGAATAGCGACGGATGGAACAGAGACGGATTTTCCACTTCCGAGCGACGGAGCGAAAATTGGGACCGATCCCGGGCAGTGCCAGGTTGTTGTCTCAGATGACCCGACGGTAAATCGCGTACATGCAGCGATCCAAATGACAGACAAGGGGCTGATCATCGAAGATAACAAGTCTTTGAATGGATTGTGGGTTGCGATCTCGGAGCGGCGACTTGGGAATTCCGCGATATTTCAGATCGGCGAACAGCGAATTCGTTTCAGGGTGATCTGATGCACGTTTCATTTTCCATTCTGCGGGCAAACGGCGAAGCTGGCAAGGTTTACACAGCAGAAGGCGATGTCATCGCCTTCGGTCGTTCTGATGAGTGCGATGTGCAGCTCGATGATGGTTATGTTTCAAGTCGGCATGCCGAAATCCAGTGCATTGATGGACGATTCTACCTGCAGGATCTGAAATCGACGAATGGCACCTGGCTAAAGGAAAATCGCGTCGATGGTCGGATTCCGATCGCAGACAACGCGGTCATCGAATTCGGCAAGGGTGGACCTAAAGTTCGCGTTGTTTCATTGCTGGGGCAGGCTGCTGCTGCTGCGTTCACTTCAGAATCGAGTTTTGCGAGGCAATCACGGTCTCCGGGCGAACCGAATTCCAAGCGAGCCGAAACGACTCGGCCATCATCGACAAACGCCGGGCTTCAACTCACGGCGTTTGTTGTGGTAGGCTGTCTCACCCTCGTTGCCGGCATATTTCTGATAAGGCCGTTGCTGAAGCCATCTGATAAAAAGCTGATCAATGATTCGCATATTGCTGATGCACTGCCGCAGCCTGACAATGTGAGCGACAACGAATCAGGTGGGGAGGCACCGGCCGTCAACTCTACGATTTCTGAAACGAGTCCCGTTGATTTCGAAAAAATCGCGACGCAAGTCCAGGATCAGTCCGTGTGGATTGGGTTAAAGGTCCAAAGCGGCGATCAGGTTTTGATATACCCATTTTGCAATGGATGGATCTATTCAAATTCGTTGATCGTCGCGACAGGGTCAGCGATCGCAGATCTTGAGGCGGATCGTGAATCGAGTGAGATCGTAGTGTATTCGAATCGCCTTCCGGATACTGTTCCTTACATCACAGTCAAGAGCATGAAGATTCATCCAGGCTTCGTTACTTCAGCACCAGCAAGTTCTGCCAGCCTTGAAAATAATCTCGGGCTCCTTGAACTCTCCAGGCCATTGCCTGAATCTCCGCTGAATCAGCCGGTCGAAGTTGACATCTGGCGTAAATCATTCAATGCTGGCGCATCGGAGAAACTGATTCAGTGCGGCTATTCAATATCGCTGAAGCCTGAACCGATCTCAGCTCTGTCGATGCCTGAATTCGCCTGGAGCAACATCTCCAAAGGGGAAGTGATTCCTGGCAGTTCCGTGCAGTCTCTGCCGCTGATCCGAGTTTCGATCGACAAGGCGCAGGTTACTCGCAGCGGGCACTTTGTTATCAATGCCAATGGGAAGATTTTTGGCACGTTACTGCACATTGACGAGACGAACGCGATGCTCATACCCATTGAT
>Ga0209181_10007333_pt1 | contig 15142 bp, 13 predicted proteins | sample MAT05_FD_187208 | JGI IMG/M metagenome (GOLD analysis project Ga0209181, IMG submission 187208) | Freshwater microbial communities from Lake Fryxell liftoff mats and glacier meltwater in Antarctica - MAT-05 (SPAdes) (version 2) | ecosystem: Environmental > Aquatic > Freshwater > Ice > Liftoff... | reverse complement strand
TGATGATAATCGGAAGTTTACCGAAATTTATGGTTAACCAGGTTAAAAAGCAGTTTTATTCCAGCCGTTAACCAGGTTTATTTCCAACATACAGCCGATATATTCCATCCTGAAGATTCGGAGCTGGATGAAAGCGCCCAAGAAACTACTCCGAGTGAGTACCAGCAAAAAGAACCACCGCCGGTGGTGTACATTGAAAAAGTACCTGTCGGCTTTTTCGATATTATTGTTATAGATGAATACCACGGCAGCATTTATAATTTATGGAAACAGGTACTGCATTATTTTGATGTTGTCCAAGTTGGCTTAACCGCCACACCCGATAACCGAGCCTTTGGCTATTTCAATAAAAATGTTGTAAGTGATTATAGATATGAAAAAGCGGTGGTACACTTACCTGAAGTATGGAACAATTAAAAGCCACCTGCACACCCGCGGCAAAAATGACCAAATACCATTTTGGGGTCATTGAAGCTTTTGATGGTGTATACCTTCAATAGTTGTAAATAGCAATGATTTTAAACTATGGATTAATTCCTCGCATATAAGGGAAGAGGGAAGATTGTTTTATAAAACAAATGCTTACCTTTTTACTACCTTTCCACGAATTAATCACTTATATATACTTCATGAAATTTTGTTTTTAAAAACAAATTTAAGCCACATTATAAAATACATTATTAAAAATGCGTTAGTATCCCGACTATCTCTTAAAAGACCCTGAAATCAATAGTTTCAGAATCCGGTTTTTCAGGTGAAACTAAATTGCGAAAAAACCCCTTTTGGACCCTGTTTTTTATACAAGGGCATTTTTAATCACAAATAATGCAAGCAATCAAATTAATAAGGTTTTCGAGAGAGTGTGGGAGTAAAATTGTTACATTCATAGATATTAGCTTTCTTCATAAAACAGTTTGAACCGTCAGACTTCTAAGTGTTCTTGATAATAAAAAATTCTTTTTAATTTATATTATGTTCGTCTGAAATAATAACAGAGGATATTAGCAGTATAATGAGAAAGCCTTTGGTTTGAGTTTTTTTCAGATTATGCTTAAAAAACAAGCTTATATTTTGACAAAACAAATAAATGAACTCATTAAAGCAGCTTTCCGAATAAAAAATATTGTATCAATTATTAACGATTGTGCTATTTGCCATTTTGAGGTATTTTTTAACCCGAAAAAAGTTATTAATATTATATTCGAATAAAACCTAACCGTAAATTGAAAAATCAACTAATAATTATTTGTTGGTTTTTAACTCCATTTTCGTTTAAAAGTGTACGAGTAGCAATTGCTTTAAAAAACAGACCTTAAAATTTTTTTGTGTTTAAGCTTGCATATTTTGAATGTGAGTATTATATTAGTATGTAATCAATGAGATTATAACTAATAAATGGGTGTTATCACGGTATGTTTATGGGTGAAACGCTCATTTTAACATTTGTAATTGCTTTTTAATATTGTAAAGCCTTAATTGTTCTAATGGTTATAGTTAGCAGGGGCAACAAATAAAGTATTGATAACAAGTTAAATACTTTTAAAACTCCCTTAAAACTATCTTTGTTTTTTATAGTAAAAAAATCAGCATGCTATGGGAAGAAATATAAATGTAAAATCAACAGCCAAACCAGCGTTAGAGGGTAAAGAAACCGATCAACGAGAAGATCAGGATAATTATACCGCACAGATCGTAAAATTGATACCGGCCGAGATCGTTGGCGTTTACCTGGGTTTGCAAAACCTGGTTAACAGTCTTGAAGAGCCCACCCGTTACATAACGCAGCTTGTCTTTTTTATCATCATTTTGAGTATTGCACCCCTCTACCTTGAAAGAGTTGGGGGCATTACAGATAAAAGACAACGAATGATCGCTATTATTTCTTATTGTATTTGGAGCATCTCGCTTGGAGGCCCTTTTGCCTACCTATTGGTAGAATATGAGTCTCCTATTTCCGCACAGATAATTGGCGGGGCATTAATCATGATTTACACACTGGTTGTACCCATGCTGTATAATAAACCGAACACTACTAAAAATTTATAACCCCTTATAAAATCTTTTATGAAAAATGCAAAACAAAAAATACTAAAAGCTGTTGCTGATATTCAATCAAGCCAACCCGAACTTGGCGAAGAATTGAAACAATCCCGCCGTAATGATGAGGATATTGATAAAGCAAAGAAACTGGCGCCAAAGATCAGTCATCTTGATACGGGCCTGGAGTCGGCAGGTGGAGAGAATTTTGCACTGGAAACGATCGTGCTTAGGAAGGGAAGACCGGTGCTTGCTATTTCTAACAATTCAGCTATTCTTGAATTCAGGGATGCTGAAAGTTTATTTTGGAAAGAGAAATTGCAGGCCGCCTCACCATTGTTGCTGCCACCTATCAAAGCGATAGGCCGCATAGAAGTCGAAAATCATCCTGACTACGAGTGGTTGGGTACTGGTTGGCTGGTTGATAGAACGACCATTGTAACCAACCGTCATGTTGCAAATTTATTTGCTAGGAAGAACGGTTCTAAGTTTGTTTTTCGCCAGGGAAATGGCGGCAAGATCAAAGCATCCATTGATTTCTTGGAAGAGTTTGGATTGCCTCAGGAAAATACATTTCAAATAACAGGCATTCTTCACATCGAAGATGAAAACGGGCCAGATATAGCGCTGCTAAGTGCGGCACCTGTGTCCGGTAATAATCTCCCACAGTTTATTCAATTGTCGGGCATTGTTCCGGTCAAAGACCAGGAAGTAGTTGTGATTGGTTACCCGGCACGAGATAGCCGTATCCCCGATCAACAACTGATGTTAGATATTTTTGGAGATGTATATGATAAAAAAAGGCTTGCGCCAGGACAGGTGAAAGGATTGACAGGAGGGAACCTACTTCATGATTGTTCAACACTGGGCGGTAATTCGGGTTCCGCTGTAATTGATCTCAAAACAGGTAGTGCTGTTGGGCTTCATTTCGCCGGCCGTTTTCTTGAAGCAAATTATGCCGTACCTGCAGCAATTATTAAAGAAAGATTAGACAACTTAAGTCGCCCGAACCCAAGACCACCAACCTCCCAAAGAAATGAAGAGCCGGGCGCTAATACCGAAGACGGAAATTCAATGCAAACTCCTTCACTCCAAGTAGCAAATAATTCGATCGATATTACGATCCCTATCCATGTTTCTATAAAGCTGGGAGAAATTGTAAGTATACAGGGAAAAAATACACCTGCTAAAACAACCACTCCAAGTAACAATGCGGTCGAGGCAAACGAATTTATTACGGAAGGCAATCCTGCCGATTACGATGACAGGATAGGATATGATGCTAATTTCCTTGGGGTAGAGGTTCCATTGCCAAAAGTAAATTCTGTTACCAAGAAAAAAGATATCCTCCACTTTGGGAATAATGAAACAGAATTGAAGTATTGCCATTTCTCAGTAATGATGAGCAAGAGTCGTCGTCAATGTTTCTTTAGTGCTGTTAATATTGATGGAGAAACCTCTGTGGCAATTAAACGAGTAGCTTGGAGACTTGATCCACGTATTGCGGATGATGCACAAATCATGAAGGAATGTTACGGCAATGCACCCAAATTTAGTCGTGGTCATATGACGAGAAGAGAAGATCCTAATTGGGGTACCCAGGAAGAGGTTAGTTTGGGAAATTCAGATTCAATGCATGTTACCAATACCGTTCCGCAAATGCAGAACATGAATGCAGGAATTTGGCTGGCATTGGAGAATTATGCATTGCAAAATGCGAGAAAAGATGATCAACGGATCTCTGTTTTTACAGGGCCGGTTTTTAAGCCCAGTGACCCTGAACGTTATGGTGTAACCATTCCTATCAGGTTCTGGAAAGTGATTGCATTCATTCATGATGAAACTGGTAAGCTGTGTGCTACAGGATATACAATCTCACAGGAAGAATTTTTACAGGAAGAGGAATTTGTGTTCGGTAAACATAAAACAACGCAGGTCTCTATACGTTCGATTGAAAAGGATACCGGCTTGTCCTTTGGCTCTCTTGCCGGACTTGATCCTTTTGAAACAGCAACAGAAGCACTTGAATTAACTGCTGCACCGTTACAAACATTAACAGAAATACGCTTTGTTTAATCTCATAAACATCATATGGATGATATTAGGGAAATAGAACTATCGACCGAGCAACGGGAGGAATTGGAGACAGCGTTTTTGAATGCGTTCAATCACGATGACCTATCCCGAATGCTTAGGTTAAAAATGGGGATAAAGATCGGTGAAGAGCTAAATTTTGCTAAAGGTTTAATATTTGTAGTGACCGACCTGGTTGAAATAGCTATCAGTAGCGGGTGGATAGTTAGATTATTATTGGCGGCCAGAGAATATAGGCCGGGTAACATAAAATTGAAAAAAATTGTAGATGACCTTCAGGTCTCAAAACCTGAAGCAATTGATAAAAAGAACATCGATGTAACAAAAGACCTCGAGGAGAATCATAACTTGCTTGAAAAGATTGTCAAGAAACGAGCTCCATTTATTTCGTTTGATAAATATATGAAAGGATTAGCAGCAATCGGCAGGCAGATAGCGAGGATTGAGATACCCGAAGGCACAGAAGCAGGCACTGGGTGGCTTGTAGCACCTAACCTAATACTAACAGCTTATCATGTTGTTGAAAAAATTCATAAAAAAGCAAATGGTCTAGATCATGACGATCTTTTCTTGCGCTTTGATTACACATCTACCAACGCCAATTTCCGCAGTTGTGTTGTAAAAGAAGACTGGCTAATCGATCATGCAACCTATTCGGTAAATGATCTGCAGCCTTCTTTACAGGAACCAGCAACACCTGAACTGGATTATGCATTGGTAGTATTAGCAGAAAACGTTGGACATGACGTGATGATCGACGGATCAAACCGGGGATGGATAGAAGTTCCAGAACATCCTATTGCAATGTCTGCCGACGATTTCGTAATGATCCCCCAACATCCAGACGGACGACCTCTTGAACTGGCTTTTGGTGCCTTGCTTCAATATAATAAAGCAGCCAATCGGGTAAAGTATGATACAAATACAGAACCCGGATCATCAGGTTCCCCCTGCCTAGATATTAGCTTGCAGCCCTTCGCATTACATCATGCATCAGGGCCTGCAAAAACCTTAGATTATAACCAGGGAGTTCCTTTACGGGAAATCATTAAATTGATGAAGCAACGGAATGTAAATGCGTTCTGGAAAAAAATTAATTAGCCACTATGACTATTCGTGAATTATTTGAAAAAGAACTTTCACGTTTTAACAAAGACCAGTTAGAAGCAATTGTTAAAGCTGCAATCCAGGAACTATTAGATCATATTACAATGGCCAACACGATTCCAAAGGTCGTGACTGAGCTATTGAATGAACTAGAAAAGGAACAATTGAAGATTATCAGGTTTCTCATATACCTGAAAGAGTTTGGACCATCAACTGAGATCCGCGGCACTGCTATTAATTATCTTGGTGAAATGCTGGGTCAGCCCGTTCAGGTTCAGGATCCTTACGGAGAGTTAATTATTTTTGGGGATCCCTTTGCTGATCGCCAAACATTCCGCGATAAACTAAGGACATTATTTAATGCTCCATATAACCGGGCTTTAGCAACAAATGGACCACGGTATTGTGGTCGCTCGCATTCGAGAATACTGGTGAGGCATGTGGGACAACAAATAGGAATCAATGTAGTTTATATAGATCTTCTGACAAGTACAGTTAGTGAAATGATAGATCAGTTGATCAATGAAATGCAACTTGGGCTAGAAAAAAGAGATCCGATGGCCCAGGACTCGACAAAAACCAAAGACTTTCTCGCAAAATTCAGGGGTATGTCACAAAACCAATTCCTACCTAATAATACTAGGTGGTGTGTCGTTTTCGATCATCATGATCTTCCCGAAACACTTCCTTCATCAAAGGAGTTTGCCGAGCTGATGATCAAGGATCAGTTGGAAAATTCGCTGAGAAATGTATGGGTTGTGATGCTTGGGCTCGGCACATGCTCACAGATATCACCAGTTCAAATTGCAAAAATGATACCTGTAGATCTTTTGCGCATAGAGCCTGCAGACATAGAAATATATATTAATGAATTGCATTTAAAGAAAAACCAACAGCCTCTGGACCTGGTAACGCTGCAAACTGAGAAACAAAGAGTTCTTGAGGGTCTTACATTACCATTGCAAACTATCGATAGCATGTTGACTATTTCTGATCGTTTACGTCAATATTTTTAACTGATACAATTTAGATATGCAATTGAAAATTTCAACTGAGGAAGTACAAAAATATATTGCTTCATTGCAAATGGATAATGCAGTGGAATCACCCATCGATGCAGATTATCAAAATGCAGCATCTGTGCTTTATTGGTTTGAACCGGAAAAATTGTATCCGTTTAGTATTGAACAAGGTGCCATAGTTCATCCTGAAAAAAAGGGGTGGTACAACTTCCTTCGGTTTTGCGACCCGGTACCAAACAGGCCAAACGGTAACTGGTGGCAGTTGCGTCCTTCGATGCGACGTTCGGCATTACAGCGCTTACAGACGAAAGGCAAGATGATACAGGCCTTAGATACAAATGATCACCGGGGAAATGACGAGGAGCAAAAATTATACGAATGCGTGTTACATAACCAGACTTTTCATGTTAATGCCATGTCGCGGCAAAACCTGGTGACACTATCATCTATTATTGATTGGGTATCCGGTGTCCTTATTGGTGTAAATGAAATAAGCAGGCTAGTAAATCGGGCTATTCCTATGGCAGACCTGCTTATGCCGATGCAACGGCTTGCCAACGAGACTTTTGTTGGGCGGAAAAATGAATTGCTCCAACTTTCCCAATACATTGGTATTACCCCAGCTTCATCTTCTGCCCTCGGATTAGCTACGCGGTTTATTACGCAATTGTTTGTTAGTATTGACAAAAATCCGCCATTCCTAATCTATGGCCCTGGCGGCGTAGGTAAATCAACACTGCTCTCAAAATTCATTCTGGATAATACAAAGAACAACGATAAAGAGCCACTTCCTTTTGCTTACTTGGATATTGATAAAGCAGTGATCGATCTTGAATGGCCTGAATCTTTTGTAATGGATGCTGCAAGACAATTATCTACCCAATGCCCGGAGCAAAGCAGGGCTTTGATCGAATTAAAAGAGGAACTGGAACGCCATCGTTGGAATTTCGATTCAAATGAAATATCCAAATCGTATAAATCTCCTGCCACCTACGCTATACCCAATTTCGGGCGTATTATTAGCACTGTTAAAACCCCTGTATTGATGGTGATCGATACGTTTGAAGAAGCGCAGTTCCTTGGCGAAGAAGTGGTGGATGTTGTATGGAGATTATTAGCTGATCTGCAAAAGGCTGCTTCGAATCTTCGTATAGTGATCGCAGGACGATCACAAGTAAAGAAACCGGTAATTGCACTGCATTTAACTGAATTGTCAAAAGACGAATCGAGAGAATTGATTCGAAATGGATTTGTAAACTTGAATATGAGTGTCAGTGAGCTGGATAGTATTACTGAAGAGATCATTGATATGGTAGGTTTAAATCCTATGAGTCTGCGTCTTGCATTGACTATTGTAAAAGACCAGGGGCTGGATAAGCTAAAAAAAGTTGAAACTAAAACCTTATTTTTTATAAAGCTTCGTGAAGAAGTTATACAAGCAAGATTGTACGGGCGTATTCTCGCTCACGTACATGATGAGGAGGTCAAGAAACTGGCATACCCCGGGTTGATCGTTAGACGAGTCAATCCTGAGATCATTTTATCAGTATTATCTGGCCCGTGCAAGCTTAACATCGGATCAATGCAAGAGGCCGAAGCACTTTTTGCTAAATTATCGGATGAAGCTTCTTTGATGACCCAAGAGGAATATGGTAATGCTTTAGTGCACCGTTCTGATGTACGCAAATTAATGCTGGAAGATCTGAAGTCAAAGGTGCCGGCGGAAACAATTCTCTCAATTCATAATCTTGCAATAGAGTTTTATTCGAAAAAGGAAGATATTGTATCCAAAACAGAAGAAATCTATCATCGTTTGTCACGTGGCGATGATGCTGAACTCATCGGCTCTCGTTGGCTGAATGGTATCGAGCCAGGTTTGCGCCCTGCGTTGGAAGAATTGCCGGTGGATGCAAGGATATGGCTGTCTGGTAAACTAGGCGTTACGCCTGACAGCAGCTTAATGAAAAAAGCGGGTCTTCAGAAATGGGAAGAGATCACCGCAAGAACAGCACAACGGTATCTTACTAGTGGTGATGCAGAAAAGGCACTTGAGGTGATGCGGGAACGAAAGGAGCGGTCAAGCCTGAGTCCTTTGTACAAGTTGGAACTTGAAACCCTTCGTATTCTGGGATTATATGAAGAAGCTTCATTTGTTGCTACAGAAGCATTGACATCTTTATTGGGATCCGCAAATACTGAATTTACTTCCTCGCTTCTTGTGCAAACTACCTTGGTAAAAGAGGGTCAGGGAAATATTGAGGAAGCACTTGGATATATCAAAGAAGCAGAAAAGCTATTAGCAGATCCTCCTGTAAATATTATGGAAGCATTGCGGATTTTGGTTTCCCATATAAGATTACTCAGGAAGCAAGGCGAGACTGAAGATAAGGAAAGAAGTTTGGTGATCAATCAAGTGTTACAGTTGATCGGCAGGAAGGAAGATAGCGGAATCCTTGAAGTTGGAGATTTGATACAAAATAAGAAAATATTGCAAATGGAGCCTTATGTTCTGTCTTCGTTACGGAGCAATCCAGTTCTGCTACAGGAATTGGTGGCGGAATTTGGGAAAATTGTTCCGGGCCTATTGGAAAATGCCATTGATTGGTTGGGTATCGATGTGCAGAATAAACAGCAAACTAATTTATTGGCAAATGCATTTATGAATTGGAATAATGACCTTCAGTCATTTTCCAAATCCACTTTTGGAGAATTAGCTGAGAGGGCGGGTATAAAAGGAGACAGTCTAACAGACTGGTACCAGTTTATCTCGCAAAATACAGGAAAGAAATTGACACGAAATATTCAGCATTGGAGAAATGAAATATCTGCAAAAATCAGCACAAAAGAAGCAATTAATTCCTTTGACAAAACATTGGTAGATATTTTCAGGAATAATGTTGACATGTCCATCAATAAAAGTGAGTTGTAAATATATTAATCTGAAGGGAGATTTATATAGGTATTTGCTGATCTAAAGTGACTGTAGGTAGGATACAAATTAATTTCTTGTAAATTATTGAATTTTCGATGCCGTAAGGGTTTGAACTATGTTCGGAAATTTAGTTAAATCAGGGATCTAGCCAGTATTATCAATTTAGGTGAAACAAAATAGATTAAAGAAGTATTCTCGTGATTTCACATAAAATTCCAAATAAGCAGAGATGTGTTTTACGTAACCATCGCAAAACAGCTACTCTTTTATAGATAACAGCTTTCTAATTTAATTGTGTGCAATATTAAAAATCCGTAAACCTGATAAAATCCAACACAATTTGGGTAGATAATTCTATGCTTCCCGATACTTATGTAAGTTTATGTAAGGTTGCGTAGAAATATGCAGCCTTATTCTTTATTATGGCTGCTTATGCAGCATTTTACAGCAGTAGCCTATATTTGATCGTTTATAAAATAATTGGCCAAACGAAATCTTAACTAAAATATAGCCCCTCCCAAAATATAGATAGCAATCAAATCGAACTTTTTCATGTCTATTGATGTGGGAAAATGTTATGTCATTATCATTCCGGGAAGATAATGCCTTTCAGCATGATGTGGATGTGGTTGTTGAAGTACCGGAAAAAGGGAGGGCTTTCCAAATGGGGCGGTTTAACCAGGGAGGGCAGATAGATATATTTTAAATTAAGAATCACTTTCCAATTGCGTAAATCACTTCCATTAGGTAGTATTTACGCAATTTTAGTTTATGGCATTGAGTATATTTGTTACCTGCAATGTTCAAAGCGGCTAAGGCTGTATACCATCATTCATGCAATGCTAAACAGTATATAACTATTTTAAAGAATAGATTATTAGTATTTTATCGGAAATAAAATTTAGTATATTTATGCAATAAGCATACTTATGATAGATTATGACAAAATATTTTCTAAGTTCCCTGTAATAGAAACTAAGAATTTGATTCTTGATCAGTTTACCGAAAACGATATTTTATCATATTATCAAATGTGCCAACACCCAGATTATATAATGGAGTTTATACCCGAAGGTCTAATACTTTCATTTCAAGATGCAATAGGAACAATTACCCAAAAATATCCTCAAAGTTTTAAGGCCAGACAAGATTTAACCTGGGTTATTGTACTTAAAGGTTCGAACCCTTGTATTATCGGACTTAGAGATTTGTTCATTGATTCACCATATGAACCTGCTGTAACTCAAGGATTTATCACTGTCGGTCACAGAAATAAAGGATATAATCAAGAAATTCTAAAAGCTGTAATAAGTTTTCTTAAGAATGCTAATGTTGAACAACTTGTTTTTAATTGCAATGCAAATAATGAAGCAGTTAAACATATAGCTAAAAAAATGAAATTTCAAGACATAACATCTATCCAGTCTCAACTTCTTGGCACAAGAAAAAAATTTATTTTAAATCTATGATAATGTCGTTAGAAATTTGTAGACTTCTAAGCTTAAGGTTATTTGATGAAAACATTTACTCTGATATCATTGGAGATTTAAAAATATTAGACACAATTCAGCCTGAAACAAATGGAAACGGTTGTACAGTACCAACAGCCATGTTAATACTTAGTTCATTAGATTTTATTGGCTTTTTATTACGGGATACGGGAAAGATTGATGATACTGAAGGAAACATTACTACCGCTTTAGAATACAAAAACTACTTTACTTTATATACACCCGAAGTTATAAAGACGTTATGCATTTTTTATAGGCATGGAATAATGCATACTTTTTATCCTAGGCAAACATCGATAAAAATTTATGGCCTTCACAAATCAAGGAGTGCCGAATTACTAGAGCTAAAATCAATTAATGGGTATAACATAACATCACTTAATGTTAACATCCTTTCAAATGAATTTAAATCCTTTGTGGACAGCCTATATGCTGAAATAAAATCAACAGAAGACATTCTTTTTCTGGAAAATATTAGTAAAGGGTTTAAAATAATTTATCCGGAGGAATTAACTGCTTCTTCAACAACAACTGCTCAGACAACCATTCCCTATGGAGTTAGTTCCAACAAATAATCTTGTGGATAGATTGGTTTACTGGATTAAATAAAATCTTGTAGTTCTGTTTTTTGGCAATAATAAATAACTTCAAACAATGCCCACGATAATTGATAACATAGAATTAGACGAGACAAATATTGAGTTTAACAACGCAGCAGATTTTGTTAAGCATACCGATAAACTTATCTATTTAACTGGTAAGGCAGGAACTGGTAAAACTACTTTTTTAAAATATCTCAAGCAAACAACAAATAAAAACACAGTTATCGTTGCTCCAACAGGTGTTGCAGCTATTAATGCTGGGGGGCAAACCATTCATTCCTTCTTCCAAATCAAACCAAGCGTTTATGTTCCTGATGACAAAAGATTAAGAACAAGGGCAGAGCCAAATGACACAGACAAAAGCACAATCTATGATCACTTCAAATATTTCAAGGAGCGACTTGAAATAATTAGAGGTATGCAACTTCTTATCATTGACGAGATTTCAATGGTTAGATGTGATTTACTTGATGTTGTTGATAGATTATTGAGAGTTTACAGAAAAAGAGAATTTGAGCCTTTTGGTGGCGTACAAGTAATTTTAATTGGTGATACATTCCAATTACCTCCTATTGCCGATTTTGATCAATGGGAAATCTTAAATAAATTTTATGAAAGTCCATTCTTTTTTAGTTCAAAGGCGATCAAAGAGAATAAACCGATTTATATAGAACTCAAGAAAATATATAGGCAAAATGAAAAAGAATTCATTGAATTATTAAACAGAATACGAATAAATCAAATTACTCAAAACGAATTAACAATTCTTAATAGTAAACTCAATACGACTTTTTCACCGACAGGAAATTCAAATTACATCACCCTCGCTACTCATAACAATATTGTAACTAGCACAAATCTTACAAAACTTGAAGAACTTCCAAGTGAATTAAAGTTATTTGAAGCAGTAACAACAGGCATTTTCCCTGATAATATTATGCCAACTGAAAGGATTTTGCAATTGAAAGAAGGAGCCCAAATCATGTTTATCAAAAATGATAAACAAAAAAGGTTTTACAACGGAAAAATTGCAAAAATAAAATCTATAAATGATAATAAAATAATTGTCGAGTTTTCAGAAGACAATGAAATTACCGTTGAAAAAGATACCTGGAATAACATCCGCTATACTTGGAACGAAAAACAAAAGAAAATTGATGAAGAAATTATTGGAACATTTACTCAATTTCCTGTAAAGCTGGCTTGGGCTATCACCGTACATAAAAGTCAAGGGCTAACATTTGAAAAAGTAATTGCAGATTTGGGAGCTGCGTTTTCTTCCGGTCAGGTATATGTGGCATTAAGCCGATGTACTTCATTTAACGGTTTGGTTCTCAAAACAAGAATAGATCGAAATGCAATAAAAACAGACCCGGAAGTTTTAAAATTTGCTGAAAACGAAACCCCAAGTACTCTGATTCTTAAAGAATTAAATTCAGGTAAAGCTGACTTTTACTACAAAAAAGCAAGAGAAGCAATTAAGGTAAATGATTTTACTTCAGCTATTGATAACTTCACTTCTGCAATAAAATATCGAAATGATATTGAAACTGATATTTTCAGGCGATATTTTATTGCGATTTTTTTAAGGGGTACAAATTCTAAAACTATTGCCAAAAAACTATCTCAAACAATTGAAGAATTAAAAATTGAAAACAAAAAGGTAACAAACGAAAATAAGACGTTACAGTCTACTGTTGAAAAAAATAAAAAGAAAATAGATGAACAAGACGCCTCTCTTAAACTTCTTTTAGAAAAGACGGAAGAGATTGAAACATCATTAAAAAAGAATCTAGCGACTGTTAAAGTAGAACTTAAAACAGCATCTAATCAAATAGAAAAAAAGCAACACTTAATACAACTCCAAGAGAACGAAATAAGGAAACTCAGAAAACAAACCGAAGCGGATACTAAAAAAATAAATGAATTAACTCTAACACTAGAAGAAAACAAAAAAGAAGTTGAACGGTTGAATAATTTAAAATGGCATCAAAAACTTTTCGGTTCAAAGTAGTTAGTAGATATGCAAACACAGAAAATTGAAATGGAAGATTTAATTAGAAAATACTGTAAAGCCTGGAACAATTTAAATGTTGGCGAAATTGCAGATGAATTTCATGATGATATTGAGCATCATTCACAAGTGATTCTTGAAGTTCTCAAAGGAAAGCCGAAAGTAGTAGATTATTTAAAAAAGAAATTTGAAGCTATAAAATCTGGCGACGAACCGGTAAAAATGTATCCGGTTAAGCATCAAAATGTACTCTGTGCTGCTTTGTTTCAATTAATCGTTGAACCCCAAGCCAATCCGTTTGCTATAGGCCTGGGAAATAAAAAGAAACCATATCGTTTTGGGGTCATTGCTTTTAAATTTCAAGATAATAAAATTTCTCAAACCTGCTTTTGTATAATACCAACCTTTGAGGAAGTAGAGTTTGTATAACTCTGGCCCGGACTATTGCAAGCGCTTTGGGCAATGTACGCCAAGTATACAATGTTAGCGGAAGGCATTAATATTCTATTGCTTTCTTAAGTTTTTCTAAATCAAAATGCCCATATATCTTTTCAAATTTCACCTCTGCTATCGGGATTAAAAATTTGTCCCTAGTAACATAGCTTTTTGTTAAGTCTATGCTTGTTGTACCCTTGTCATATAAATTTTCTGTGATTTTATAATTATCAAATTCCGAACTATGGGTTATTAAATGCGCTAGACAAAATTTATTGCCAGGTGCAGCATAACTATCAATCACTTTCAGAACTACTATATAATGATATTTAGGAAACTCATTAGTTGGCATATAACTATCCAACATTTGTATTGATTCTCCTTGATCATTAAGCGCATCAGTTTCTATTGGCCCGCTGACTTTGATTATAACTGTAGGATTTGTTGTAGTGTGCCTAATTTCTCCTGCCGTCAATTGTGAAGTTTGGGTACTCATTTATTTTATTTTAAGGGGTTGTGAGCAAAAAGAGGCCAATATGCTTTCCACTAATATGAAACAAAGCCGACAGCCAAATATACAAAAAATAAAAAAGTGCTTTCTGCCTTGATAATCAAGAATCTGTCGTTTCGTTCTTGACTTTTTTGTTACTTTTTGTGTCAAGACAAAAGTAAAAGAATTAAACCAATTGATAATCAACAAATCTAAAGATGAGCCACGAACCTTTAGGCAGAAGAAACAATGGAAACGTTATTATAAACCAACGGGCAATAATTAATCGCTATTTTTGTTCTGCAAAAACAACAGTTCTTTATCTCTTTTTTAGTCCTCTTTAGCAGGCTTTTTTTAGGACCTTTTTGAAATCGTTTTTTAAGGGGTCAATTTGAAATGGCGAAGGGGGGTCAGTTTAGCCGGAATTTGCAGCAGGATGTGTTGTAACTGTAAATTGGTAAGTAAAATATCTGTGCTGTTTTGAGTATTACCAGGCCTTTCAAAAGTACCTTTCGCCAACCGCTTTTCATACAGGGCAAAGCCATCGGTATCCCATTGCAATAATTTTATTTGGTTGTGCCGTTTGTTGATGAACACAAACACATCGCCTAATAAAATATTTTTATGTAACTCATTTTGCACAATGCCACACAGGCCATAGCATCCCTTGCGCATGTCTACCACCGCATTATAAAAATAATACCGCTCATTACAATTAAGGTGCAACATTTAGTTCACTAAGTTTTTTACATAATCAGCGGGTGGCATATTTTCAAAGCAAATACGATGGCCATTAGAAAAAATTATACTTACCGGTGAAGTTAACAACGGTGGTATAATGGGTATAAATTTACCAGGCTGTTTGGGCGCTAACTTTTTTTGCCAGTAGTAATAATTG
>Ga0209181_10007332_pt1 | contig 15145 bp, 13 predicted proteins | sample MAT05_FD_187208 | JGI IMG/M metagenome (GOLD analysis project Ga0209181, IMG submission 187208) | Freshwater microbial communities from Lake Fryxell liftoff mats and glacier meltwater in Antarctica - MAT-05 (SPAdes) (version 2) | ecosystem: Environmental > Aquatic > Freshwater > Ice > Liftoff... | reverse complement strand
ATCAACCTGGGGCGGCGTTCATCCGCATTCGCGGATTCTCTTGCCCCAGGCTGATATGCGCGAGCCTTTCAGGCTCAGTCGCAGCACGAACATCGTCGATCAACGCCAACACATTGAATACACAAATGTCACCGCGCACTTCATTTGTCGATGAACCGTTTTTGTAACGGCAAGCTGACGCATGCCGCTCGCCAATTGTCGCACTCATGCCCGCGCAGAGTATGCGCCAAAAAATCAGAATCCGACCGACTCATTCGTGACTTTTGGGTGTTGACATGTTCAAGATACGCAAATCCCATTCGTAATTGCGTAACTTACCTCGTCAGCCCACCGGAGTTGAAATGAAGTCTTTTCTCTTTGTTTTTGCCATGTGCATCATTGTCGGCAATAGCGGGAATGCTGTTGCCCAGAACTACACCAATCTGCTTCAGGATCGAGCACTTCACCATTGGACGCTGCCAGATGGCACGCCTGTTGAAAAGGGGTGGGTCTTTGATCCGGACGGAGCTTTGCATCTGGTTGGCAAAGGCAACAACATCCTGACTCAGTGCGATTATCAGAATTTTGATCTCTGGTTCGACTTTCGGATTTCAGAAAAAGGAAACAGCGGGATCAAGTATCGCGTGCAGAAATACGGATCGTCGTGGCTGGGACCGGAGTACCAGATTCAGGACGATGCGGCGTTTCCGAAACAGCCCGCGAAGCACAACACGGCATCACTCTACGATCTCGTCGATCGTTCCAGCCCTGCCTTTGAACGACGCTATCGGCCTTTGAATGAATGGAGCGTCGGACGCATCATCGTGCAGAACAATCGAATCCGCCACTGGATGAACGGAAATCTGATTATCGATGAACACACCGAGTCGCCGCACTTCAGCGACGCAGTAAATGCCAGCAAGTTCAAGGATACAGCGGGCTTTGGCCGGAACGGCTGCGGCAGAATCATGCTCACCGACCACGGCAGCGAGGTCTGGTATCGCAATGTCTATATTCGGAATCTCAATGGTTGTGCCATGGTTCCATGATCACTGTACCTCACGCAGCCGAAAGTCATATTATACTCTACGCGGTCAAGCGTGAGAGAACTGGCGAGCGGCATGCGTCAGCTTGCCTGTACAAGAACGAGATACCGGAGGGCTCACGCCGCTCCGCTCGCCGGTCTCATTTCTGACCGCGCGAAGCATAGAATGCAATTTGGCAAAAAAAAGGGCCGACCTTCCATCGAAAGATCCGCCCTGTGCCTTTGATTCTTTCGTCGCGGCCTCGGGCTGTTAGGCGAGCCTCAGGCTGTTAGGCGAGCGGCAGATTTCTGGTTACCGTCGAAAACCGGGGGCTAGCGCCCTGCGGCTGATAAAATCAGCCGCCACGCGCTAGCGTCCGGTTGTTCGGCCTGGTAGTTCCTAATCTTCCGCTCGCCTTGCTGTCAGCGGGCTGACAGAATTATTCAGCCTTCAGCGTAAACTGTTCCATCAGGACACCGTTTTCGTCACCGACCCAGTAGCCGCCCGTAGGAGCCATGTACTTTTCGATGACATCAAACGATGGCAGTTTACTGAAATCAATCTTTGCGAACAGGTCTTCCATGCCGGGAAAATTCTCGGCTGCTTCGCCGTCACGCAGCATGTCATAAAGACGCCGGTACTGTTCGGCGGGACGCGAAAACGTCACAGCCAGGGCGCCATCCGGAAAGTGTCCTGAGACTGCTTTGAAGTCGTCAGAATCAGCCAGCGGACGCACATCGTTGTCATTCCTCAGAGCCTGCTCCAGCTGATCTCCGCCGACCGCGACCAGCAACTGGCTGTTGGCCACGGTGAACGAAATCTTCTGGCCATTCCCGGGGTTAATTTCGTAAACCGTGATGCCGTTGACTTCACGTGTCTCGCCGGGAAACCCCGGTTGTGAGGTCAGCTTATTGAGCAGATCCGCAAATGTCTGGTTGTCCTTCACACCGATGGCAAACAGCATGTCATCGGAAGCCGCTTTCGACGTCCGATCGCCTGGCGACATCACCACCTGCATCTTCCCATCGAGTTGATCAATCACGTCCTTCTTGATGTGAACCTGAGGTCCCTGATTTGAAAGTGAATCAATGGTGCTTGCAAACGCGCCGGCACCCTGAAACATATCAAACAGTGTTTCAACTGCCGTATAAGCTTCTCCAGCTTTCCACTTCGTTGCCATCCATACACTGGTGTCTTCTTTGACCCATGATGGCGGTACAGCGTCAACTGTGTCTAGCTGAAACACCTGCATGGCTCCCTGGAGAGGCTGTTCGCAATACAGAAACGAGCGTGACACGCCTTCAAATTCATCACCTCCCATTTCGCCGGACGAACCCATGCCCTTAAGCTGGTTGATGCCCAGTGTCGGGAAAAACCCGATCGCCATTCCGGCAGCGGCACCGTTTGGACCGAGCGAACCGGTCTGAACCAGCGCCGTAAACATACCCACGGGATCAACGAAGGTCGTCATCTGTCCGGCACCGGGAGTGGATTCGCACTTCTCCATGATGTAGGCGTAGACGCTGTTACTCTTCAGAGTTTTTTCGGAACCGCCATCCCAGTTGTCGAGCGTCAGCTTCAACAGCGCGCTGCTGTTTGAAGCAACAAGGCGTTCGTCTTTCAGAAACCAGCCAAATTCTTTCGCCAGCGGAGTCTGCTTCGCGACGTCGCCAGTGACGGTGTACATCGTCAATTCGGTGCCATCGTGTTCAACGTTGGCAGCTTCCAGTTGATCGACGTCATTCAGAGCGGCGCTCGCTTTTTCGAGCAGGCCTTTGACTTCAGATTCATGCGAACCGTAGTCCATGAACAGGATGACGCCCATCTTGTTCGACGAGGCTTTCGAGACTGCAATTGTCACTTCGCCACTTGGAATTGCCATCAACTCGTCAACCGTCAGACCTAATGCGTCGTTAACCTTTGAAAGGCTTTCCTGCATTTCACTGCTCAACGCACTGGACACTTCAGCTTTGAATTCTTCGAGAGCTGGATCAGCAAACAAGCGACCGCTGGACGACTTCTCGAACGATTCTTTGAATTTTTCCACGCTCGGCATGGACAGATAGAAATACGTGTCCCTTGGAAGAATCTGACTACTCAGCACCTTGGTGTCAGTCGTTTGTGCAGCAGCAACACCACACAGGCCACCCAGCATCACGGCAGACGCGAGCAGCGGTTTTTTTAATCGGGCCAGAAACATCGAAAAGTCTTTCACTGTTAAGGGAAACCGTTGCATGTTGAAAAAGGTGTCTGGAACTTTGGAGGCATCAGTAACCACGCACGAAATCTAATGCCGGAGAGTTCCAGACACCTTTTTCAACTCCGAACCGAGGCAATTCGTCGCCTTTAAAAGATTCCTGGCGAGATTGTCTGTAAAATGCTGAGAAATGCAAGGGATTCGACCGACGTCGGATATTTCTCACTCGGAAAGGCTGTTTGACGCTGCCTTCAAACATCGATATCCTTCCCCGCTTCAAATTCCCGGGACCCGTGGGGGTCTCGCCGGATTCTGTCACCTCCGGATTTTTGGTGACGTGCTGCGTGTCGAATCGCGACTTCGCGTTTCGACATACACACAATTGTTCTGTGCGAGTCCCCATTCGGGTTGCTCGCTGCGGCATGCCGCCGCAGATCACAGGAGATCGGCAATGGCTGAGATTGTGGTAAAAGAGATTCTGGAAGCGGGCGTTCACTACGGACACCGATCCAGTCGCTGGAACCCGAAAATGCGACCGTATATTTACGGTCGTCGTAATCAGATTCACATCATCGACATCAAAGAAACCATCCGCGGTCTGATCCGAGCAAAAAAATATCTGCTCAAAGTCGCTGCTCAGGGTGGACTGATCCTATTCGTGGGAACCAAGCGTCAAGCTGGTGCTGCCATCGAAGAACTGGCTCAGGACTGCAAGATGCCGTACTGCACTGAGCGCTGGCTGGGCGGTACGCTGACAAATTTCCGCACCATTCGTACGCGGCTGAAACGATTGGAAGAACTTGAGACTCTCCGCGAAAACGGAGAAATCAAGAACTACTCCAAGAAGATGCAGTCGACACTGAATCGTGAGTACAACAAGATCTACCGCAACCTGAACGGCATGCGAGAAATGAATCGCCTGCCCGAATGCCTGGTAATCGTAGATCCGACCAAGGAAAAGAACGCCGTCCACGAAGCTCGCCTGCTGGGCGTGAAAATTGTGGCGTTGATTGATACCGATTCCGATCCGGACATGGTCGATCTGCCGATTCCGGGGAATGACGACAGTCTGCGTTCGATTCGGCTGGTCATCCAGCACCTTACTGACGCGATCAAACAAGGACGAAGTATGCGTCCGGACGATCCGAAGAAGAAAACAGACGATGCTCCTGCATCGAATGAGCCAAAGGCTGTACCCTCAATTCGGTAATGCCAATCGGCGAACTCGCACGGCCTGACACACGTCCCTTCTCCCCTGAGACCGGGGGAGAAGGTGGCCGAAGGCGGGATGAGGGGGCTTGAAGTCGTCCTGCGACTTTTTGTGTAAATAACCAATGATGCTCCGCGCCGGCCTGCGTGAGCTGTTTTATTTCAGCCGAAGTCGAGAGAGCTGAGGCGACCTCCGAATTCGCACGAATTTCGGCGACAAACCAGTGTCATTGTCGCTGAGCTGCGACTTGAAACCTGACACTCGATTCATGACTAAGGAGATTCTGATGGCGGAAATTACAGCCGCTGCCGTAAAGGCACTTCGTGAAAAAACTGACCTGCCAATGATGGAGTGCAAGAAAGCATTGACTGAAGCCGGTGGCGACGAAGCCAAAGCCATGCAGATCCTGCGTGAAATGTTCAAAAAGGTTCAGGAAAAACGGGCTGATAATGTCACAGCGGAAGGCCGCATTTTTATCGCTGCGAAGCCAGACGGTTCCGAAGCCGCGATGGTCGAAATCCAATGCGAATCGTCTCCGGTCGCCACCGGCGAAGTGCTGCAGAAGTTCGGTCAGGCAATGGCCGATCAGCTTCTCGCAGGCCCTGGAGCTGCCGATGCAGCCTCGTTGATGTCCCAGAAAGGCGCGGGTGCCAGTCAGACGTTTCAGGAACAGTACGAAGAGATCGTCAACAAGATTCGGGAAAAGATCGTCGTCAACCGAATCGTCCGGGTCAAGGGACCTGTCGGTGGCTATGTCCATCACGACTTCAAAACCGGCGTGCTGTTCGTGGCATCCGGGACCCCGAAATCTATGGACATCCTCAAAGACGTGGCCATGCACATCGCTGGAATGAGTCCTTCAGTGACCAAACCGGAAGATCTGGAACCGTCGATAGTGAACGCGGAACGTGACCGCTTGACGGCCGAAGCGCGAGCTTCAAAGAAGCCTGAAAACATTATTGAGAAGATGGTGGATGGCCGTATGAAAGTGTTCTACGCTGACCAAGGCGTGCTGCAGATGCAGCCGTTCGCGAAAGACGACAGCAAGACCGTCAGCCAGGCACTTGCCGAAAGCGGCACCGACGCCGTACAGTTCTACCGATGGAAAGTCGGTGCTGGCTGATCGTTCATCTGAATCCTCCAGGAGTTTGTTGATGTCTGTTTCCAGTCTGCGACCTGCCTACAAACGTGTGCTGCTCAAGATCAGCGGCGAGAGCTTTTGTCGCGAGGGCGAATCCGGCATCAGCATGGCAGAACTGACATCTGTTGCTGAGCAAATTCGTGATGTGGTCAGGAACGGTGTCCAACTGGCGATCGTGTGCGGTGGGGGCAACATTCTGCGTGGCAAACAGTTTGCTGACATCAGTCAGCAGATTGTCCCATCGACCGCACATTATATGGGAATGTTGGCCACAGTGATCAACGGGCTGGCGTTGCAGGATGCATTGGAAAGCGTCGGCGTTGCCACCCGTCTGCAAAGCGCGATACGCATGGAAGGCGTAGCGGAACCATTTATCCGACGACGTTGCCTGCGCCATCTGGAAAAAGGTCGCGTTGTGATTCTGGCCGCTGGCACAGGAAGCCCGTTTGTCACGACCGACACCGCTGCGGCATTGCGGGCTCGTGAGATTGATGCGGACGTGGTTCTCAAGGGTACGAAGGTCGATGGCGTCTATTCCGAAGATCCGATGAAAAATCCTCACGCGATCCGCTACACGGACATCTCATTCCGGGAAGTACTCGACCAGAATCTGCAGGTCATGGACGCTCAAGCCTTGCATCACTGCATGGAACACAACATCGATATCATTGTGTTTAACTACAAGAAGGTCGGCAACATCGCTCGAGCCGTCTCTGGCGAACGCATCGGCACACGAGTTTCCACAGAAGGCCGTGCGTCTTAAGTTTAAGTTACTGACAGAACAAAAAAACACCTCGGGAATTGCTTCCCGAGGTGTTCTTGTTTTGAATTCGAATCAGCAGCGAACTGCCATTTCGACTGGAATCACTGCGCAACTTCTGCTGGAGCAACTTCTGCTGGAGCAACGGCGGCGGCAGCAGGTTGACATCCGCCACAAGCTGGTGCTGCGGGGTGGTAAACCTGACAGGAAACAACCTTTTCGACCATCTTGCAGACCTGGACCTGAACGTCGCGCTGTTCTGGTTTGCACACTGTCACTGAGTAGGTGTACGGAACCTGCTCTGAAACCTGACGTGCAACCTGAATCGTACGAGTTCGGGTTTCTGGTTTGCAGGCCATCACAGCGTAAGTGTAAGGCAGCTGCTCAGAAACTTGACGAGCCACCTGAACCGTACGGGTCCGAGCTTCTGCCTTACAAAGGTTCACAGTGTAGGTGTAAGGCACCTGTTCTGAAACCTGGCGGCATACGTTGACTGTGCGTGTTTTGGTTTCCGGATGGCAGACCGTAACACTGTACGTGTAAGGCACTTGCTCTGAAACCTGGCGAGCAACCTGCACCGTACGGGTGCGAGCTTCTGCTTTGCACAAGTTTGCGGTGTAGGTGTAAGGCACCTGCTCTGTAACCTGACGGCACACGTTGACTGTGCGTGTTTTGGTTTCCGGATGGCAAACCGTAACGCTGTACGTGTATGGCACTTGCTCTGAAACCTGGCGAGCAACCTGAACCGTACGGGTGCGAGCTTCTGCCTTGCACAGGTTGACGGTGTAGGTGTAAGGCACCTGCTCGGTAACCTGACGGCACACGTTGACCGTGCGAGTTTTGGTTTCCGGGTGGCAAACAGTCACGTTGTACGTGTACGTTTCCTCAGATTGCTTCGATTCGTAAGCCGTGTACTCAACAGTGCGCTGAACCTGATTGCAAACCCAGACTCGGCGAGTCTGGGGGCAGCAGCCTGAAGCCGGAGCACATCCTCCGCAAGGACAACAGCCATTGCATCCACAACAGCCGTTGTTGCTTCCAGCACCGGCAACAGCCTGTTCTTCCCAGTGCCCCTGATCTTCACATACAGTTCGAGTCTTCGTGACTGGAACCTGATGGCACACAGTGCGGGTGCCAGTGCGTGCTTCTGTAGAAGGCACCATCACAGTGTATGTTTCCTCCTTAGGCTCGGAAACCAGCTTGCAGACAGTGCGAGTTCCTTCACGCTGTTCCGTGTAAGGAACCATCACTGTATATGTTTCCTCTTTCGGATCGAAAACCGTCTTGCAGACGGTGCGAATCGCTTCGCGCTGTTCTGTTGTTGGCACCATGACAGTGTATGTTTCCTCTTTTGGCTCGGAAACCAACTTGCAGACAGTGCGAGTTCCTTCACGCTGCTCCGTATAGGGAACCATGACAGTATAGGTTTCCTCTTTCGGATCGAAAACCGTCTTGCAGACAGTGCGGGTTGCTTCGCGCTGTTCTGTTGTTGGCACCATCACAGTGTATGTTTCCTCTTTGGGCTCGGAAACCAACCTGCAGACAGTGCGAGTTCCTTCGCGCTGTTCTGTGTAGGGAACCATCACATTGTATGTTTCCTCTTTCGGATCGTAAACCGTTTTGCAGACAGTGCGGGTTGCTTCGCGCTGTTCCGTGTAGGGAACCATCACGGTATAGGTTTCTTCTTTCGGATCGTAAACCGTCTTGTAGACGGTATGCGTACCCTCTCGCTGTTCCTGGGAAGGAACATTGACAGTCACGGTTCGGGTCTCGGTTACCATTTGAGGTACCATGATTGTGCGGGAAACAGTTTCCCACGTGCCACATGTGTCAGTGGTGCCGCCGGAATTACTCCCGCAGCCAGTATTGCAGCCGCCGACCGAATTGCAGCCGCTGCATGAGCCGACACCGCATGGGTTGCAGCTGGCCGCGCAGGGTGCCGAGCAGCAGCGGCTGACTCGGTGGCGGCAATGACCAGCGTCCGCCGACGCTGTTAAGGCGACGACTGCCGCCAAAGACAAAAATAAACGCATACTCTGTAACTCCTCCCAAAGATGATTCTTGATCAACCTATACCACCGAAATGCCCGACACCTCGTCAGACAGTGAATCCCGAGAATAAACTGCGCGTTCTTCCGACACATCACCAACAGAAACTACTCCGCAATTATACTGAACGCTACAAATTACCCATTATGTTGCCAGGAAACAGCAAAAATTGCCGAAAGCAGACAACGTTTCCGGCAAAGTCCACAAGATGCACAGATATCAAGAACCGCAAAAATCACACTATTTGCGCGATATCGTGTGCAAGAATCGTCGAAATTCCGGATCGGGAGGGCAGCGTACTTTGGGCCACCTGGGTATACAACGAATTTTCAGTAGTTTCTAAAAAAATTGGTCGACTTTGACATCAGTAGTTCAAAGCCCACCAGGAAGTGCGCATCCGTATTTTTTTCTCAAAAATGTCCCGTGGGGATTGTCGCGGATTTCGTTGTCAGCGGTGGACCTCCTAAACTGCAGACCAAAGAGTGGAAGTGCTCACGGTGACACCATTCCCCGGCGACTGTTTTTGGGCAGGATTTTTAGGCTTGCAGGCAAAGGTCCCATGAAGTTCTGTCTCGTCGATCGCATCACATCACTTGTACCTGGTCAAAGCATTTCCACGATCAAGCACGTTTCGATGGCGGAGGAATATCTGCAGGATCACTTTCCTGGGTTTTCGGTGCTGCCTGGTGTCATGATGGTGGAGTGTCTGGTCCAGTCGTGTGCCTGGCTGTCTCGTGTGACCGATGATTTCAAGTTCAGTGCGCTGTTGTTGAAGCAGGCCCGTGCTGTGAAGTTCAATAATTTTCTGAAGCCGGGGCAGACGCTGGAAGTTACGGCGACGATGAAATCGACGGATGATACTTCGGCAGAGTTTATGGCATCCGGCACAGTTGGTGGTTTATCTGCAGTGAGTGCGCGGTTAATTCTGTCGAAGGAGAATCTTGCCGGTCGCAACCCGCGATTGGCAGACAACGATGCCAGACTGATTGCGTCGATGAAGGAACTTTTTGAGCAGATCAAAGGCGTGCAATAATCGACCGCACGCATTCGCATTGATACGGCATTTCATTTACCTTGAGGATTCGGACACATGACAGTTCAGGGCAGAATTGCTCTCGTCACAGGCGGCAGTCGAGGCATTGGTCGCGCGATTGTGGAAACGTTGGCTCGCAACGGAGCCAAAGTTGCATTCGTCTATAGCTCCAACACCGCTGCGGCGGAAGACGTCGTCAAGGCGCTGACGAGCGAAGGTCATGAAGTGTGGGCCATTCAGGCAGACGTGCGTTCCAAACCGGCGGCGGACAAAGTCATCGCAGACGTCGTCGAAAAATGGGGCAAGGTCGAGATCCTGGTGAACAATGCAGGCATCATTCGCGACGGACTGCTGGCCACCATGGACGCTCAGCAGTGGCAGGATGTCATCGACACGAACCTGACGAGCGTATTTAATTTCTGTCAGGCCGCGACTCGCCAGATGATGTCACAGCGCTACGGTCGCATTATTAATATGTCGAGCGTCGCGGCTGACGTTTCAAATCCCGGACAAGCGAACTATGCGGCCAGCAAAGGCGGCGTGGAAGGATTCACGCGCTGCGTTGCTACTGAGCTTGCACGTCGCGGAATCACAGCCAACGCAGTGGCACCTGGTTTTATTGAGACCGACATGACGGTGGCCGTGGTCAATGCGGCCGGCGACGAAATCAAAAAGAAAATCCCCGTGAGGCGACTTGGGCGTCCAGACGATATTTCGAACGCGGTGCTCTTTTTTGCTGCGGACGAGTCGTCGTACGTGACCGGCCAGATCCTCAAAGTTGATGGCGGGCTGACGTTGGGTGGCCTGTAGAAGTGAGTGGAATGGCTAGTCACCAGTGTTTTCGTGTTGTTTTCAGACATTCAGAGTGATTTTCGTGGCCAGCAGACCTGGCAAATCGAGGATCTTTTTGGATGTGTCGGGATTTCGACACCATGACGTCTGGAACAGTTTGACATATGTCGCCACAATAGAGCGTGGCTGAATTCAGCGATGTCCGGAAACTGGGTCCGTGACATTGGTGTATGTTGTGCTTCGGGATCGGTCGCCAGCCGGAGCAAATGACTGGGTTTTCTGGCGATCGTCGTCTTTGCCAAATTGAAAGTCGGCACGGACCGGGAGTAACTGTTAATGGCATCTGCTGATGAAATTCTGGTTAAGGTACAGGAAACACTTGTCGATGCATTGGGAGTTGACGACGACGAAGTCACGCCGACCGCAACACTGATCGGTGATCTGGGTGCCGAGTCCATCGATTTTCTCGACATCGTGTTCCGTCTGGAAAAAAACTTTGACATCAAGATTCCTCGCGGTGAACTCTTCCCGGAAAATCTGGCAACTGCCGATTCTGGTTTTGTGGCAGATGGCAAGGTGACTGAAGAAGGCATCGCCCAACTTCGAACTAAGATGCCGCACGCAAACATCGACGCCTTTGCTGAAAATCCTCTGGTGTCTAGGCTTTCCGACTTGTTTACAGTGGACATGATTTGCAGGTTCGTCGCCACTCGATTGAAATAATGGGATGAACTATACTCCGCATTCAAGGAACTCAGGACCAGCGCAAGCGGGCACTGAAACGTCGCCACGGCGAGTGTTTGGGGACTGTTCGTATAATTAATGGTCGAGACCGTGAACTATGCGTTGGTACTGGATTGATCGATTCATCGAATTTGAATCGGGCAAACGCGCGAAGTCTGTGAAGAATGTGTCGCTGGCCGAAGAACACCTGCACGATCATTTTCCTGGCTTCCCGGTCATGCCCGGTTCCCTGATGATCGAGGGCATGGCGCAGACAGGTGGCATTCTGCTGGGCGAACATTACAAGTTCGAATACAACGTGATTCTGGCCAAAGTACCGAAGGTGACCTTTCATAGTTGGGCTTGTCCGGGAGATCAATTGATTTACTCAGCCGAGCTTCAGGACGCTCGAGTCGAAGGCGGCAGCGTGACCGTGACAGCGTCAGTCGGTGAGCGGCTTGTGGCGGAAGCGGAAATCGTGTTTGTACATCTGAATTCAGATGATCCGCAACTGAGCCGGATTGACCAAAAGAACTTTGTGTTCAGGTCGAACCTGCTCGATATTCTGACCGTCGGCAAGGCCGGGGCCGGCGGCTGACCGGAGCCCGGCGTTTGATGTCCGAGTCTGACCAAACTGTATTCTCTACGTTGCAGGACTGACTGAAATGATGAAACGTCGTGTCGTTGTGACCGGAATGGGCTGCGTGACTCCGCTCGGAAACGACGTGGAATCCATGTGGCAGGCGCAGAAGGAATGCCGCAACGGCGTTGGGCCGATTACGCACTTTGATGCGTCTCATTTCCCGACCCGTTTTGCTGCTGAAGTTCGAAACTATGACTTCGAATCACTTGTTGATGATCCGAAGCGATTCGCAGACGCCGGACGCAATATTCGTTTTGCGATCGGAGCTGCGAAACAAGCCGTCGAAGCGTCGGGCATCTACGATGACCGTGAGTTCGACCCCGCGCGATTCGGGGTTTATCTTGGAGCGGGCGAAGGTCAGCAGGACTTCATGCAGTTTATGAATCTTGTGGCCGATTCCAATAACAACGGTGAGCCGGACCTGCAGCGATTCACTCACGACTTCATCGAAAAAATGAATCCTCGGTTCGAACTGGAACTTGAACCAAACATGCCGGCAGCGCACCTGTCCAGTTTGTTTAACGCGCAAGGACCGAATCTCAATTGTCTGACCGCTTGCGCAGCGTCCAGTCAGGCGATTGGTGAAGCGACAGAAATCATCCGCCGCGGCGATGCTGAACTCATGCTGTCAGGGGGAGCCCACAGCATGATTCATCCGTTTGGAGTTACGGGCTTCAATCTGTTGACGGCTCTGTCCGAACGAAATGATTCGCCCACGACGGCATCACGTCCGTTCGACCTCACGCGCGATGGATTCGTCCTTGGTGAAGGTGCCGGGATGCTGATTCTGGAAGAACTGGAACATGCCAAAGCACGTGGAGCGAGAATCTACGGCGAAATTCGCGGCTATGGATCCACGGCTGATGCATATCGTATCACCGATATCCATCCCGAAGGCAGGGGTGCGATCAGTTGCATTAAGATGGCACTGCGGGATGCTGAAGTCAATGCGGAAGAGATTGGCTACGTCAACGCACATGGGACAAGTACCAAAGTCAATGATCAGGTCGAGACGATGGCGATCAAAGGCGGGCTTGGGGATCACGCACGAAACACGCCGATTTCCAGCATCAAGAGCATGATGGGGCATCTGATTGCGGCTGCTGGTGCGGTGGAAGCAATGACATGTCTGCTGGCGATTCGGGATGGCGTGTTGCCGCCGACGATCAATTACGAAACGCCCGACCCCGTATGTGATCTGGACTATATCCCGAATCAGCCCAGGGAAAAGAAAATTAAGGCAGCGCTTTCCAACAGTTTTGGTTTTGGAGGCCAGAACGTCGCATTGATTGTTTCGGAATTCAAAGCGTAGGTGATTTGAAAAATCGGAGTGACCTGGACGGCCCCGGCTCAAATCCTGAGTTGCCAGCATTCGGGAGTTCTCAAGTGATGTGGGTTTGGACCTCACTCTTCGTGATTTTTTCCACCATGGCGTGCAATCTGGCATTTCGCCGATATGTGACGCCACGCATTGTTGACATCTTCGAAAATGTGCCACCGTTCAATGTCGTTGCTGCAACACCCCACCCGTACGATAAACGCCTCCTGATCCCGACGGCCGATGGTGTGACGCTTCAGGGAAGTCTGCTCAACGGTGATCGGAAAGATGCCAGAGGGCTGATCCTTTTTCTGCCGGAACTTCGCGGAAATCACTGGATGGCAAGTCGCTACTGCGATGCACTGATCCGGCATGGTTATATCGTCATGGCGGTGGATTTTCGCAGTCAGGGAGAAAGCGGCGAGATGCCCGGCTATACTCCAATCCACTGGATCACAGAATACGAAATGACTGACGTCGAAGCGATGCTGGAATTCATCGAATCGCGGCCCGAGTTGAAAACATTACCATTGATTGCCTACGGCGTGAGTCGCGGCGGCGTCGCAGCGCTGGTGGCAGCCTGCCGATATCCTCATATTCGAGGTGTCATTGCAGACAGTGCATTTGGCACCATGTCCATGACGAAATATTTCGTCGATCGTTTTGTGCATTATGTGATTCCAGTATGGGTGTATCGATTGCAGCCGAAATGGCATGTGGATCAGATTCTGCGGAATGCGATGCAGCAGAGTGAGATTCGCCGTGGTTGCAAATACGTGCATCTGGAACGCGAACGCGAAACCCTCGACAGCGAAATGGTGCTGCTGATTTCCGGAGGCCGCGATTCTTATGTTACGCCTGAGATTGCCGCGCGGCTGCAGTCCATCGTCGGTAAACATTGTGAGCTCTGGATCGCACCGGGTGCCAAACACAATATGTCCCGCAGTGTTTGTACCGAAGAATACGATCGCCGTGTGCTGAACCACTGCGACGCCTGTTCTGATATGACACTCGATCCCGTGTCGATCAAATACGACCCCACGCTGGCCAGATCTGCCTGATTCATCACCGATATTAATCCACGTATCGAAAATCCACCGACGCGAACAAACTGTGAAACAACGCGCTCCAGGCACTTGCTGAATCCGGCTGTTCGCCGACAGTTTGAAGCGCCGCCGTTAATTCTGCACTGGAAGGATCGCGTCCCAGGCAAATACGCCACGCGGCGCGAACACTTCGAGATGCATCGCCCGGCTGGAAAGACGACGACTTTAAAAAACTCGCTGCTGCCTTTCGTGCCTGATCCATCACAAACGGACTGTTGAGCATGTACAGCGACTGCGCTGGCCGCAGACTGTTCGTACGTTTTCCGGTAACAACGTTCGGGTTCGCTACATCAAAAACCTCGAACAGGTCTAACATCGTATTTCGAAATGAGGGCACGTAAACGCTGCGGCAGGATATCGGATGTTCGTCGTGATGGAATTCGTTGTCGTACGTCGATAGCTTCGCAATCGTGCGACCGGATTGAATCGACAAATCCAGACTCCCGCTGATCTGGAGCAGTGAATCGCGAATGGACTCCGCATCCAGCCGCCGACGGAATCCTCGTGTCAAACTCTGATTTTCAGGATCCACAGTTCGTGACTCGATCGAATCCCGAGACGCCATTCGGAACGACGATGTCAAACACAGCCGACGCACCAGCTTCTTCGTAGACCACGCATCTGCCGTCACGAAGGAGTCGGCCAGATAATCGAGCAGCTCCGGATGTGTCGGGCGTTCGCCCGTTTCGCCGAAATTGTCCGGAGTGCGGACAATGCCTTCACCCATAACATGCATCCAGACGCGATTGACATAAACGCGGGCCGTCAACGGATTATCTGGTGACGCAAGCCATTCAGACAGCTCCCGCCGTCCGCTGGATGATTTCGCCGCAGGGACAGGCACCGTGGAAGAAATCGTGGTCGGCGTTGCGACCGTGAGAAAGCCTCGCGGCACAACATCTCCCAGATTACGAATCTCGCCGCGAATATGCACATGCCAGTCGTCAGGCTTTTCTTCGTCACGGACACACATCGCTGTCGGCACCATGGGTTTGTGTTTCTTATGCTCCGCCCGGCTAGCTTCGAGAGCTTTGCGTTGATCATTCAGACTGGTGACTGCCTCGTCGCTGTTTGGCGAATCTTTTGTCGCGATCCTGCCTGGGGTTCGCACGTCGGGCGATCCTGCGACAACGATCATCGACGATTCAACAAACTGAATGGCATCCGCA
>Ga0209181_10007326_pt1 | contig 15155 bp, 14 predicted proteins | sample MAT05_FD_187208 | JGI IMG/M metagenome (GOLD analysis project Ga0209181, IMG submission 187208) | Freshwater microbial communities from Lake Fryxell liftoff mats and glacier meltwater in Antarctica - MAT-05 (SPAdes) (version 2) | ecosystem: Environmental > Aquatic > Freshwater > Ice > Liftoff... | reverse complement strand
GGCGGGCGTGTGCGGTTCGGGGTCACGCGGAAGCTTGCCCGTCCTCGTTCCCTCGGGCGATTGGGGGGACTCCCGGGTGGTTCGCTGACGGGACTCCCCTGCAAACTGAGATTTGAACCCATCTCTGATGGAGTTATCTGAAGGCAGGCGGCGACCTTCGTCCTCCCGCAGAACTTCGAATGACGGCGCGGCCCGCGTGACGAAACGGGCTGCGGACGAGATACCTCTCGGCGTGGTATCGGTGGGAGGCGCGATGAGCCGCCAACCCAGCAAACCACCGCGGATCCCCGTGAGTGACGCTGGTGATGAGGACCGGACTCGGAGCGCACACGCGCACGCGGGACGATGGGAGGGGGAGCGGGGCCCGGCGGCCCCGGAGCGCCCTTCAGTTCAGCCGCAGGATGCGGCCCACGATCTTGTGCACGCCCTCGGCCCGCGAGATGATCTTGTCGGCGTACGTCTCCACTTCGCCCAGGGCGCGGACGACGAGGCCGGCGGCTTCGGTGACGATCGAGACCTCGTGGTGGCCGCGGATCGTGACCTTGTTGGCCTCGATGGTGTAGGCGTCGGCGGCGTCGATGCCAGGGGTCGGCTGGGTGCGCAGGGCGCCGAGGATGAGCCAGGCGCCGCTCTCGTCGCGCTCGGCGAGGACGCGCTCGCCGCGCTCGGCGGCGCCGCGGATGACGGTGGGGTGGACGCTCGGATCGACGGTGGCGGCGACGATCTGGCTGCCGATTGCGAGGCGGATGGTCGCGCCTTCGATGGCCTGGATGCGGCCCGTGCTGATGCCCGGCGTCGCGCTCACGGTCGCCTGCGGCGGGAACGGCGCGCGCGGCGGGGTGGGGAGCACGATCGGGGCGACGTGGAGCTTCGGGGCGTCGGCCCGCGGCGTCGTGGTCTGCTCTTCGTCGAGGGAATCGATTCGCCTTAGCTGTGCACCCATGATGGCTCTACCTCCGCTTTTCCGAGGGTAACACGGGGCTTTGCGCTGCGGGGGATCCTCTTTCCGCCGCGGGCCTTGCGCCTGGAGACGATCCCGTCAGGGCTCCCGTCGCCGTCCGGCAGAGCCGCGGCGCCCACCTGCGTTGCTCGGATTCGACGTGCATTCGCACGCCTTCATCCTCGCGCCTTGGCGAGCTTGCGTCTCTTTGGGCGGCTCGGTCCGCCCTAACGGGATCGTCTCTTGGCGGGGACGCGTTTTGCCTTGGCCGGCGTGGTCTCGCGCCGGTTCCACCATTTCGAGCCGTTCCCGGTGTCGTTGCCGACGACTTTGCGCGCCGCGGCGAGCTTGGTGGAGAGCGTGTCGCGGAGCTTGGCGTCGGCGCCGGCGCGCTCTTCGAAGCGGCGGCGTAGGCGGCGCCACTGGGCGGGGCTCATCCCCTTGGCGGCGAGGATCGCTGAGGGATCTTCGGCGCGATCGAGGGCGGCGAGGAGGGTGACGTAGGCTTCTTCGAGCGTCCGAAGCGGGCGTTCGCCGGTCGATTGCTGGTGATCGCGGGCGACGCTGAGGGCGTCGCGGAGCGCGCGCGCCAGGGTGGATTGCCCCTCGGCGGCCTCGCGCGCGAGCCCTTCGGCGAGGCGGCGCTCGTGATCGTGGAAGGCCGCCTCGTCGAGATCGCGGAGCTGGAGGACGTCGGCGACCGAGGCGCGGCTGCCCCAGATTTCGGCTTTGATCTCGGCGTAACGCTCCATCGAGAGGCCGCTCGGCGCGACCTCGACAGCGAGCTCTTGCGGGACCTTGGCGAGCTCCGGCGCGGTGTCGGCGATGATCGACTCGCCGACGGTGAGCGCCGGAGCTTTGGCGAGCAGCCAGCTCATCGAGGGCGCGACCGGAGGAGGAGGCGGCGGCGCGGAGGGGAGATCGCCGAGCGCCGGGAGCGCTGACGCCGAGCCGCGCGCGAGCGCCAGGAGGCCCGCGGACGGCGTGAACGGGAGCGCTGAGGCGGCGGCCGCGCGCGGTGAATCGGGGACGATCGTGCTCGCGCGTGAGAACGGGAGCGCGGGGCTGATCGGCGCCGTGAAGGGCAACGCCGTGGTGCCCGCCTCGACGCTCCGCACGAAGGGCAGCGCGGCGGCGCGCGGCATCTCGAGGGGATCAATCGCGGCCGAAGGCGTGAACGGGAGCGCCGACGGGATCGACGACTGCGCGAACGGCAGCGTCGGCGCGGCGCCTTGCGGGGCCTGGACGAACGGCAGCGTCGGCGAAGCTCCTTGCGGCGGCGTTAGCGGCGCCCGGACGAACGGCAGCGTCGGCGCGGCGCCCCGCGGCGGCGTCAGCGGTGACTTGAACGGCAGCGCTGCCGGCGCGTTCGGCGCGGTGACGCCGGGGATCGTGAAGGGAAGCGCCGGGGTCGCGCCCGCGGGCACTGCGCGGGGGATCGTGAACGGGAACGGCGGCGTCACGCTTGCGGGCGCTGCGGCGGGGATCGTGAACGGCAGCGGCGGTGTCACGCCCGCGGGCGTTGCGGTGGGGACCTTGAACGGCAGCGCCGGCGCAGCGCCCTGAGGGGTGATGGGCACCTCGATCGAGATCGAGATCGAGATCGAGGTGGAGTCCTCTTCGGGCCGAGAGAACTGGAGCACCATGGGGCGCTGCGGTCGGCTGGGAGGGCGCTTTTCTTCGAATGAAGCGAGCGAGCTTCGCAGGCCACCGAGGACCATCAGCGGGGCGGGCGCGCTCGCGACGGCGGGCGTCGCGTCGTCGCCTTCAGGGCGCGCGAGGGGGCGGCTGGTCGAGGGATCGTCGTCGATCTCGGAGAGGTTCGAGAGCGAGAAGCGAAGGTTGGTGCGCGTCGACTCGTCGTCGTCGGCGGCGGGGGCCGGGGGCGCAGGCTCGGCGACGTCGAGCGTCGTCGCTTGTCGTTGCATGCGGTCGGTGGTGGGACCGTCGTCGTCGTCGTCCTCGTGGTCGTGGTTGGACTCGATCTCCGGCGCCTCGCGCACGTCGTCCGGCTCGGTCGCCGCGGTCCACGTGGCGTTGTCGAGCTGGGTGAGGGCGCGGGCCCAGGTCTTTTTGCGATCGCCTTCGTCGAGCGCCAGCACGAGCGAAGGGGCGCCTTGCGCGTTCGGCGCGAGGGGGACGACGCCGCGCCAAGTGAGCACGCAGAGGGAGCGATCGGCGTCGATCCAGAGGGTGTCGCAGCGGAGGACGACCTCGTCCGGCAGCCGCATCACGCCGGAGTTGCTGTCGGCGAGGACGAAGACGCGCGGCCGGATCCCGGGGAGGCGCGCGGTGCGGCGCCCGCCGGGGGTGAGGCCGTCGAGCACGATCTGCGCGGTGAGCGAGAGCAGCTCGATCTGCTGCTCGAGCGGAGCGACGTTGAAGGCGGCGTAGTCGAAGCCGCGCGGGATCGGAGCGCAGGGGACGCCGTCGTCGCCGACGATCGCCGCGCCGTCGATCGTGCCCGCCCAGAGCGCGCGCGGGCCGACGCGCGTCGCTTCGCCGGTCGCCGATCGCAGGTAGTCGGAGAGCAGCGGGGTCGCGAAGGTGGGCTCTTCGGTGTTGGCGTAGAAGCGTCGTCGCAGCTTGTCGACGGCGAAGCCCGCGGGCAGCACGTGCATCGCCGCCTCGGCGCGCGCGTGCCCCGTGAGGAGGATGTCGACGCGCGCCTTGAGCGGGATGAAGTCGCAGGCGCGATCGAGATCGCCGTGCGATCCACCCGGCGCTGGGCGATCGACCGAGAGCGGCTCTTGCTCGGCGGCGAGCGTGGCCGTGCCCTCCACGCCGAGGGAGAAGGTCGCCTTCACGACAACGGTGAGCGTGGGCTCGGGCGCGCGCCAGGCGAGCACGCCGATCGGCAAAGCGCAGAGGCGAGCGACGCGGGCGAGCGGCGCGCCTCTCGGATCTTTTTCCTGAGCGCTCAAGACCGCGCAGGATAGATCAACGGCCGGCGCGCGATGGCCGTGATCCTCGGCCCGACTCCGGGCAAAGTGCGCGTCATGGAACGAACCGCTCTTCTGCTCGCCGGTGTGCTGGGCTTTCTCGGCGTCGCGCTCGGCGCGTTCGGCGCTCATGGGCTCAAGAAGCGGTTCGCGGCGGCGCCGGACGGGGAAGCGCGGCTCGCCTGGTGGAGCACGGGGGCGCAGTACCACCTGATCCACGCCGTCGCGCTCGGCCTCGCCGCGGTGCGGCCCGATCCGATGCACCACGGGAGCGCCGTCGCCCCCTGGCTCTTCGCCGCGGGCATCGCGCTCTTCTCCGGCAGCCTCTATGCGATGACGCTCACCGGCCGCCGCGCGCTCGGGGCGATCACCCCGCTGGGTGGGCTCCTGCTCCTCGCGGGCTGGGCGGCGATCGCTTACAACGCGCTGCTGATCACCGATTGACAACGCAGTTGCGTCAGCAACGCGGTCTCTCGAGGACGCGGCGATCGACCGGGCCGTCGAGCGGGGGCCGCTGCATGCGCCCGAGCGGGGCGCGACGAGCCGCTGGAGCGAGCGCGTTGATCGCGTCGAGGAGCGCGCCGCGCCCCGCTCCGCCCACGGTCGTGAGGAAGCGCGCCCAGGGCGCGAGCAGCGTCGCCCCGCTCGCCGCGCTCGCGGGGACGACGTGGACCACGCGCGCCGCCGGTGGCAGCGGCAGGGTGCGCGGGGCCGGATCCAGCCCCACGAGGTGCTGCGGGCCGGCGAAGCGCTCGCCCACCGCGTCGAGCGCCGCGCCGTAGAGGGCGATCGCCGAGCGCGTGGCGTCGTCCAGCGGCCCGCGGGGGACACGATCGCCGAGGTCGCGCAGGGCGGCGTCGAGCGCCGCGGCGAAGGCGGCAGCGCGATCTTCATGGCCCTCGACCAGGGCGAAGCGCGGGGAGAGGCAGCCGCGTTGATCGAAGGGGCTCACGTCGGCGGCGAGCGCCTGCGCTGCGGCGTCGAGGTCCGCGTCGTCGCTGATGATCGCGATCCCGAGGCCGGTACCGTGCCCGTGCACGATCACGCCCGGCGCCGCCGCGCCTCGGACAGCGGCGATCGTCGCGTCGGATCCGTAGACGTGGAGCGCGTCGCCGGGCGCGGCGGCGAGGACGTCGGTGAGGGTCAGCCCGAGCTCCCGCGCGAGGATCGGCGCGAGCCCCGGATCGCGTCGCGAGTGACGAATCGTGACCGACGAGGACGCCGCGAGCCCGAGCGCGATCGCCCGCAGCGCCGCAGTGCAGACGTTGGCGGCGAGGATGACATGGCAGCGCGGCGCGACCTCGACGGCGGCGAGGAGCGCCTCGAGATCAGCGTCGGTGATCGCGACCTCGAGGTGCTCGGTGAGGGCCAGCTCGACGCCTTCGGAGGAGAGGCCGCTGGTGATGCCGAGGTCGCGGCGGGCCTCGATTCCAAGCGGATCCGCGCTGTCGGCGATCCTCCGGCCGAGGGCGACCGCGCGGCGTACGCGCAGCGCTCTCGCCTCGGTCGCCCTCACGGCGGCCCCAGCATGTCGTCGACGGCGATCGAGCAGCCGCGCGGTGGAGCACCGGGCGCGCGGCCGAGCAGCTCGATGGAGTGATTCCCCGGCGAGCCAGGGAGAACACGCACGCGATCGGCGGTCTGGATCGCCACGGCGGAGTCGACGTTGGCGAGGTCGACGAGGCGCGCCAGCCCGACGTCGCCGTCGGCGAGCGGCGCCAGCGTGGTGGGATCCACCGCCGTGACGCGGACCCACGGTGGCGCGGCGTAGACCCCGTGACGCGCCTCGGCGGCAGGCCATTTTCCAAGCGCGGCGGCGAGCGTCGTCTCGTAGAGCTGGCTCGAGAGCTCGGTCATCCCGTACTCGCCGATCACCTGGGCTTCGGGTACGGCGAAGGCGTCGCTCACTGCGGCGCGGAGCTCGTCGGGCGCGACCTCGCGGGAGCGGCCCTTGAAGCCGCCGGTTTGCATCACCCGGCTGCCCGGCGGGAGGCGAAGATCGAGGCCGCGGCGCGCGTCGAGGAGGTGGACCAGCGCGAACGAGGTGGCGAGGACCAGCGCCGGCGAGCGAGCGTCGCGCGCGCTCGCGGCGGCCTCGGCCACGCCGAGCGCGTCGAGGGCGCCGTCGCGCAAATGGAAGCTGCCGCCGCCGAGCAGCGCGGCGAAGCGATCGAGCATGAACCCGAGCGACGAGTCGGGCTGCTCGGCGAGCGGCGCGGCGAGGACGATGACGCGGAGCCGCGCCGCATCAGGCCAGAGGAGGCGCGCTCCCCAGAGGCGCGCGCCGAGCTCGTACGTCGCGGTGGTGCGGAGCGCGTGCTCGCCCCGCGCCTCTCGCCCCTGCGATGTCCCGCTGGTGTGAAAGACCGCGACGTCCTCGTCCGGCGGGTGCGCCGCGACGCGCGTGAGGCGAAAGACGTCGCAGGGAACAGCAGGAATGTCGGCCGCATGCGTCGCGCTCGCGAGATCGATCCCACGAGCGCGCGCGAGGCGAGCGACCGCGGGGATCTGCGCTGCTTGAAACCGAGCGAGGTCGAGGGCGAGAGCGTCGAACGGCTCCGGAGTCCGCGCTGGATCGAGGATCGCCGCGGCGAGGAACGCCTGAACCCGGGCGTGGAGCGCGTCGCTGGGAGCAGAGGAGGACGAGGTCACGGCAGAGAGGCGGACGCCTGGATTCAGGCGACGGAGAGCGCTTCACGCAGCGCGGCGGCCGCGTCGTGGAGGCGATCCTCGCTGATGTTGAGGGCGGGGGTGAGCGTGAGGACCTCACCCTTCATCCCGCCCGTGAGGACGATGTAGCCGCGGGCGAGCATGTCGCGGCTCGCGCGCAGGCCCGCGGCGGGGCTCGCGAGCTCGATGCCGATCATCAGCCCGACGCCGCGGACCTCGACCACCTCGCGCAGGCCGGTGAGCTGGCTGCGGAAATGCTCGAGGATCGCTGGCCCGATCTCGCGGGCGCGGATGACGAGGCGGCGGAAACGGAGGGCGTCGAGGGTGGCGATCGCCGCGGCGCAGGCGAGCGGCGAGCCCGCGTGCGTCGAGGTGTGGACGACCTCTTCCGAGCGAGCCCACGCGGCCATGATCTCGTCCGGCGCGACGCAAGCGGAGAGCGCAAGGCCGCCGCCGAGGCCCTTGCCGAAGCAGAGGATGTCGGCGTGCGCGCCCACCGTCGTGCTCCGGACCATCGATCCGGTGCGGCCGAGCGCCGTCCAGATCTCGTCGGCGATCACCAGCGCGCCGTGCTTGGCCGCGAGCTCCGAGACGCCGAGAAGGAAGGCGTCAGGCGGCACGATGCAGCCGCCGCGGCCGAGCACGGGCTCGATCAGCACGGCGCCGATGTTGCCTTTTTGCAAGGCGGACTCGACGGCCGAGAGCGCGCGATCAACGTCGCCCTCGTTGCTCGCGTAGGGCGCGAAGGTGACGTGCTGGTTGAGCTGCTCGGCGAACGGCGCGCGGTAGCTCTCGCGCAGGCCACAGGCGGGGAGGGGAGCGTAGCCGAGGCCGTGGTACGCGCCTTCGAAGGCGACGAGGCCGGGCTTGCCCGTGAAGAGGGCGGCCGTCTTGATCGCAGCCGTCACCGCGTCGCTGCCGCTCTGCCCGAGCAATACGCGCGGGCGGACGCCGGGATGGAGCGAGGCGACGCGCTCGAGCAGCGCGAGCTTGGCGTCGGCCGAGTACACATCCCCGAGCGCCTGGATCAGCCGGGTCGATTGCCCTTCGATCGCGCGCAGGACTGACGACGGCGAGTGCCCGAGCAGGAGCGATCCGAACCCCGCGACGAGGTCGATGTAGCGGTTGCCGTCGATGTCGTAGAGGTTCGATCCGCGCCCTGAAGAGAGCACGATGGGGAGCATCTCCGCGCCGCTCGCGGCCGCTCGCGCGTCACGCCGATGCCCGAACGCAGGGCACTCCACTTGCTCGAGGCGCGCCACGGCGGCGCGGGACATCGGTCCCGGAGGGTCGATGCGGATCTCGGGGGGGTCGTCGCCGGTGGCGTCCGCCGCGGGGAGCGGGATCTCGCTGAGAGCCATTATCGATCCTTTGAAAACGGGCGCTCGTGGTCGGCGCCCGGGGCGTGGCTATGCGCAGACCCGGTTTCGGCCGGAGTTCTTCGCCACATAGAGCTTCTCGTCGGCGCGCTTGATGAGGTCGGTCGCGCCGCGATCGGGCTCCTGGAGCAGGGCGGCCCCGATGCTGATCGTCACCCGGATGGAGTCGGCCTGGAAGACGAAGAGATGCTCCGACACCTTCTGCCGTAGCGTTTCGGCGAGCGCGGCCGCTCCGTCAAGCGACGTCTCCGGCAGGATGATCGAGAACTCTTCGCCGCCGTAGCGGGCGAAGACCTCGTCGCGTCGGATCCGCGCCTGGACGACGCGCGCCAGCTCCTTCAGCACGAAGTCGCCCGCCAGGTGGCCGTGCACATCGTTGATGCGCTTGAAGTGGTCGATGTCGAACATCAAGACCGACAGGTCGCGCTCGTGGCGGCGGCTGCGGATGATCTCGCGATCCAGCGCCTCGTAGAGGTAGCGCTTGTTATGGATCTGCGTGAGACCATCCATGATGGTCATCCGGTAAATTTCTTCGTGGTACTGCGCCTCGACGTCGGCGCCGGAGAGGAACTTGAAGATCGTCGGCCCGATCTTCACGCGGTCCCCGTTCTTCAGCACCACCTCGCGCGAGATCTGCTCGTCGTTGCAGTACGTGCCGTTGGTGCTGCCGAGGTCGACGACCAGCCATGCCGCGGCGCGCTGCTCGAAGTGGGCGTGCCGGCGCGAGACCGAGTCCCCATCGAGGACGATGTGGTTGTCCGCGCCGCGCCCGACGCGGGTGGAGTTGTGCTCCAGCACGAAGCGCTTGCCGAGCAGCGTCGGCTCCTTCGTGTAGATGACGACGAGGCAATCGGTGGTGGCCTTGGGACCGCCCGAGCCCGGAAGTGGCTGAACCACCTGCGTCACACGTGTCTTTTCGTCGAAGTCGTTCACGCGTGGTAGCCCGGGCCGAAATAACTGAGGTGACCCTTGCTCGAGGCGTCGAGCCCACTGGGACCCGCCGTGATGGGCCCTGGTCCGCGGCCCATTCCCCTGGTGGGGCAAGGATCGAGGTCCAGCCGAATCAGCCGAGACCCAACCGTATCCGCCAGGTCTCTAGCCCGTCAAGGAGGTGGCAAGGTGCGACCATCCCCGCGTTTGTAGCGAGATGAGCGCAGAAAGCCGCTGACGGAGCGAGCGAGCCCATGAACTCACGCTGAAAATAAAAAGCGTCGCGACGGACCTGGGGGGGGAAGGTCTCCGTCGCAACGCTCACTCCACGATATAGCAGACAGTGTGCCAAGGAGGACTCCCCATGATTTCATGGAGTTAGCGCTCTCGTCGAGAAACGACAATTTCAACGGTGAAGAAGCCCCGTCGCTTTGGGGCGGTTGTCGTTGAATAGAGTCGAGGGACGAACGTCGCGGGCAGGCAACGGCATTGGGCGCGCCCCAAAGCCGGCTGCTCAGCCTCCTGGGCCTCTCGTCGCGTCGCAGCGCTCCGGGGGGGGGCAGCCGGCAGACAGGCGCGAAGACAAAATAAAAGCGCCGCAACGGACCTGGGGGGGGAAGGTCTCCGTCGCGGCGCGAGATTAGAGGATGCACTCACCGTGCCACGGCGTTTCAGCCAAAGTTCCAGATGTTGCGAGTCGTTTCGGTTGCACGCGTGAAACAGCTTCAGGAAAACGAATCATTCGGGCTTCCGGGCCGGCTGAATTGCTCGTCGGGGACTTCGCTTTGGGTCCGTCTTGGATGGAAGTGTGGCCCGTAAAGTCCCGTTCTCGAACACCCAGAGCTCGCCGGGCTTGCCCAGGGTCCACTCCTCGTTTGTCGTCAGCGGGCAGGTCGCGATCACGGCGACGCGATCTTTGGGGGTTGTCACCGTCGAGAAGTCGATCCGCACGTCGTCGTCGGCCAGCGCCGCGAGGCCGAACGGGGCCTTGCGGATGATGTAGCTGAGCTTGGTCGCGCAGCGCGCGTAGAGGTGGCGGCCGTCGCCGAGCAGGAAGTTGAAGGTCCCGTCCGCGCCGAGCTCGCCGCCGATCGCCGCGACCGCGTCCCAGAGCTCGCGGCGACGCGTCGGGTACGCCGGGAAGCGCTTGCGCAGGCCTTCGAGGAGCACGCAGAACGCGCGCTCGCTGTCAGTGGTACCGATGGGGTTGAAGCGGCCAAGCTGGTGACGACGGATGCGCGGGAGCGTGCCGTTGTGCGCGAAGACCCAGTGCCGCCCCCAGAGCTCGCGCACGAACGGGTGGGTGTTCGCGAGCGTCGTCGGCCCGCGCGTGCGCCTGCGGATGTGGCCGACCGCCAGCAGCGTCTTGATCGGGTGCTCGCCGAGGAAGCGGGCGAGCGGGCTCTGGCAGGCCGGGGTGGGATCGAGGAAGACGCGGGTAGCGCGGCCCTCGTAGAAGGCGAGCCCCCAGCCGTCGGCGTGAGGGCCGGTCTTGCCTCCGCGCTGACGGAGGCCGCTGAACGAAAAGACGATATCGGTGGGGACGTTGCACTCCATCCCAAGCAGCTCGCACATGCGGAGAGCCACGTTACCACCAGTGCGGCGGGATGGCCGACTCGATGGCGCACCGCGCCACGGATTCTGAGCCTACCCAGTAATGTGCGCGGCCGCGTCGTTGGCCTGGCGCACGCAGTCGGGGATGCCGACGCCGTCGAACGCGGCGCCCGCAAATTGAAGCCCCGGGTGCCCTTTCGCGAGGGCGCGGACGCGCGTGACCCGGCCGAGGTGGCCGATCGAAGGCTGGGCGTTGGCGCGCTCGTAACGGAAGACGCGCGCGAGCATCGGCTTGACGCGGACGCCGACGAGGCTGCCCAGCTCGTCGCGGGCGAGGGCCACCAGCGCCTCGTCGCTGAGCGTGAGCGCGCCCGGATCGCGGTAGCCGCCGACGAACACGCGCAGGAGCACGGCGTCCGAGGGCGCGCGCCCGACCCATTTGCTGGAGATGAACGTGGCGGCGAGCACGCGCCGACGCTCACTCTTCGGCACCACCAGGCCCGTCGCGTCGAGCGCGTGGGGCATGTCGGCGCGGCGGTAGGCGACGACCACCACCGCCGAGGAGATGTACGGCGTCTGGCGGAGCAGCGCCGAGAGCGTCCGATCGAAGGAGTCGAGAGCGTCCGCCGCGGCGTAGGCGGGGACGCAGAAGATCACGTCGTCGGCCTCGATCGTCTCGCCCGCGTCGCCGGCGATCCGCACGAGAAAACGAGGCGATTGCGCGCCTTCGGGCCCCCGGGTGATCGCCGCGACCGGGGCGCCGACGCGGATCGTCCCGCCGGCCTTCCCGATCTTGTTCGCCAGCGTGTCGATGAGCTCGCCCATGCCGCCGAGCAGCGAGAAGAAGGCGCTCGGCGGCGCCTTCCCGGCGGCGTGACCGCGCGCCGCCATCTGCGCTATCGCTCCGCGGATCAGGCTCCCGTACTTCTGCTCTTGCTCGAGCAGCTGCGGGAACGTGGCGCGCAGGCTGAGGGCGTCGACGTTGCCCACGTAGATGCCGCCGAGGATCGGCTCGGCGAGCTGCGTCACCGCTTCATCACCGAGGCGCCTTCGGACGAAGTGGCCGATCGACTCGTCGCCGTCGGTGCGGCCCTTCGGGAGCACCAGATCCAGCGCCATGCGGGCCTTGCCGGCCCAGGAAACAAGCGGCGTCCGGATCATCGGCCACACGCGCGTGGGGACGCCGAGCGAGAGGCCTTCGGGCATCCGCTCGAGCTCACCGCGCCGCACCACGAAGACGCGGCGGTTGCGTTCCGTCGTCGGGATGAGGCGATCGCCGAGGCCGAGATCATGGCAAAGCGCCTTGGCCTGCGGGCGAATCGCCACGAACGAGTCGGGCCCGCCGTCGATGACGAAGCCGTCGCGCCGCTCGGTGACGATGTTCCCACCGAGGCGCGGGCGCTCTTCCAGCACCGTGACGGCGAGCGTCGCGCCGCTCGCGTCGCGCCCTGCCGTGAGCAGCCGATACGCCGCCGTGAGCCCGGTGATGCCCCCTCCGACGATGACGACGCGGCGGACGCTCATGCTTACGCTCCGGCCTGCGGGAGCGGGATCGAGTGGATGAGATCGATCATCGCCTTGACGTTCTCCACCGGGATCTCGGGCACGATCCCGTGGCCGAGGTTGAAGATGTGCCCGGGCCGCCCGCCGGCCTGGGCAATCACCGCGCGCACGTGGCGCTCGGCCACCGCGGGCGGCGCGAGGAGCAGCAGCGGATCGAGGTTGCCCTGGATGGCGTGATCGTAGCCGATGCGCCTCCACGCCTCGTCGAGGCGGATGCGCCAGTCGACGCCGATCACCGTCCCGCCCGCGTCGCGCTGCTGCTCTAACAGCGTCGCGGTGTTGGTCCCGAAGTGGATCACCGGGACGCCCATGGTCTCGATGTCCTTCAAAATGTGGCGCACGTGCGGCGCGACGTGGGCGGCGTAGTCGTCGGGCGAGAGCGCGCCGATCCACGAATCGAAGAGCTGGATCGCCTGCGCGCCGGCCTCGACCTGCGCGCGCAGGTAGCGGCGCACCACCTCGGCCATCTTGCTCATCAGCAGCGACCAGGCCTCGGGCTCGCACCACATCATCTGCTTCGTCAGCCGGTAGTCGCTCGATTTGCCGCCCTCGATCAGGTAGCTCGCCATCGTGAACGGGGCGCCGGCGAAGCCGATCAGCGGCGTCTTCCCGTCGAGCTCGCGGCGGATCAAGCGGATGGCCTGGAGCACGTGCGGCAGGCCCTCTTCCGGCTCGAAAATACGGAGCTTCTCGATCCCCGCGCGGTCGCGCACCGGCTCGTGGATCACCGGGCCCTCGCCCTTGGCGAACTCAAACGGCGCGCCCATCGGCTCCAGCGGCAGGAGGATGTCAGCGAAGAGGATCGCCGCGTCCATCCCGAGCTTGAGCGGCTGCAGCGTCACCTCGAGCGCGAGCTCGGGCGTCTTGCAGATCTCGAGCAGCGTGTACTTCTTCCGGAGCTCCCGGTACTCGGGCATGTACCGGCCGGCCTGGCGCATGAACCAGACGGGGGTCACATCGGTCGGCTCGCGGCGGCAGGCGCGCAGGAATCGGTCGTGCATCGCGCGATTAAGTCTGCTCGGGGGCGCGCGCGCAATCCCAAAGGGCCGCGCAGCTTGGGCGAGTACCTCGTAACCGCTTGGCAGTCACTCGTCCGCGTTGCCGATGACCTCGTCCACGCTCGGCAGGTCCTCGTCCGCGTTGCCCAGGTCCTCGTCCGCGGTGACGAGTACTTCGTCTGCGTTGCCCAGTACCTCGTCTACGTTGCCCAGTATTTCGTCAACGTTCGGCAGTCGCTCGTCAGCGTTGCCCAGTACCTGGTCCACGCTCGGTATGTCGTGCGGTAGAAAGAGGCGCTCCTTCCGGGGTGGGCCCGTGGCCCACGCGGCACGTGTGAGCGGCGAGCACCGCTTCGCGGACGCGCGAAGCCATCGTGAGCTGGGTCAAGGCCTATCGCGCGTGCTTGCACCCTTGCCCGAGCGACACGCCCTGGAACATCACGTGCGCGTCCTCTTGTTGGGTGACGACCTGGAGCGCCATGGCGACGTCGAGCAAGTCTTTTGCCGTGTCGATCCCGACCCCATACCGGAGATCGAGCTCGGCTTCCTTGAACGGCGCCGCGCGCTTGTTCTTGACGACCTTGACCCGGGTCTTCCAACCCACCAGATCGCCCTCCTTGATGGACGAGACGCGGCGGACATCGAGCCGCACGCTCGCGTAGAACTCGAGCGCGTGGCCGCCCGTCGTCCTCTCGCGAGGGCCGAAGAGACTATTGATCTTCGACCGAAGCTGGTTGAGGAAGATCAGGGTTGTCTCTGTCCTGTGCGCCACCGCGGTGAGCCTGCCCAGCGCCCGGCCCATCAAGGTCGCTTGCGCGCCCCAGTACGCGTCGCTCATCTCGCCCCCGATCGCGACCTTGGGCGTGAGGGCCGTCACCGTGTCGATCGCGATGACAGCGACGTTGCCGGAGGTCGTCAGCAGCTCGACGAGATCGAGGGCCTGTTCGCCGTTGGTCGGGTGGAAGAGAAGCAGGTCGGCCACGGCCACGCCCATGGCCTTGGCATAGTTCACGTCGAAGGCGCACTCGGCGTCGATGAAGGCGGCGATCCCGCCGCAGCGCTGGGCCTCGCACAGCGCATGCATTGCCAGCGTCGTCTTTCCGCTGCACGCGGGCCCGTAGATCTCGACGATGCGCCCTCGGGGGTAACCGCCGATGCCGAGCGCCTGATCGAGCGCCAGTGAGCCTGTCGGGAGGGTGCGGAGGGTGGACTCGCTCTTCTCCAGGCGAACACCCTTTCCAAATCGCTTCTCCACCGCGCTGACGAGGCGATGCCTCGCGTCGCCCTTCTCCGGGTGCGTCATCATGAAGGCCTCTTCTCTTGGTGATGGTGAGAGAGAACCCGCCGCCGACGCTTCATGGGGACACTGCGGGCTCGGGTGGGAGCGCTACGCCACAGAGAGCGCCCTCTCGGCGCACGTCAGCAGCGCATCAAGGCTGTTCCCCGCCTCGCGGAACTTCCGCTTCGCCTCGGCCCGCGAAAGCACGCGCTTACTGAGGGGCCGTGTAGCATCGTCACCGGCCGCGAGGGTGTCGTTGGTCACTTCCCGCAGCGCCTTCAGCCACTGACGCGTCTGCTCGTCGTCGGCGAGGCGCAGGCTGGTCACGGGGAGTCGATCGCTCTTCGGCATATTCTCGCTCATGGTTCTCTCTTGTTTGCTGTGATGATTCAACGTTCAAGACCTTCGAACGACTCGTCCATTCCGTGGTTGGGCACCATGTCGGCGCACTCCGTCGCGCCGTGGACCGCGGGGTCCATGCACACGAGTGGAAGCAGATCCTGTCGCTCTTCCTCGCCCTGCTTCCCTGGAAAGCGGTGGGCGTGCTGCGCCAGGAGCGCGAGCGCGGCGCGCGCGTTTCCCCCTTGGAAAGCTTCGTGCGCAAGGTCCAGGAGCGCCAGCGATGCTGGGGTCGGGGTCACCTTCAAGGGCACTGCGACGGAGGCGCTTTTGGCGGCTTGATCGCTTTGCCCGATCAGCTCACCGGGGATCATTCTGGACCCGTTCGCGGGAAGGGTGCATATCCAGCCTCGGAGGGTCACGCTGCCAGAACGTCGGCCGAGTAGCGAGAGACAACTTCGCGCATGAGGAGGGGTAAGCGGTTGGATAGCAATGCGGCGCGGAAGTTGAGGATCGTTTGGCCGCCATGCGACGAGTAGCGAGCGCCTGAACGCTTCATCC
>Ga0209181_10007322_pt1 | contig 15161 bp, 14 predicted proteins | sample MAT05_FD_187208 | JGI IMG/M metagenome (GOLD analysis project Ga0209181, IMG submission 187208) | Freshwater microbial communities from Lake Fryxell liftoff mats and glacier meltwater in Antarctica - MAT-05 (SPAdes) (version 2) | ecosystem: Environmental > Aquatic > Freshwater > Ice > Liftoff... | reverse complement strand
CAGCGATTTGCAGCCCAGCCTGGCGCGCGTCAACGGGCTGGGCGCGGCCACGCCGGAAGGCGGTGATGCCTTGTGGATCGACTGGCCATGGCTGGCGCCAGGGGCTCCAGGGCTGCAAGCCCGGCGTCTGGATGTCGAGTGGCACCGTGCCAGCCCGCCGCCCGACGCCGCGCAGGAGGTGGTGCGCCGTGTCACCTGGCTGCGCGGGGCGGGCGGTACGCTGAACCTGGCAGTGGCAGGGCGCGCCGGTTGGTACGGCATCTGGCTGTCGGCGCGGCTGGAGAGTTCGGACGCCATGGGCAACCTTTACTGGCACACCTTGTCGCCAGCCAATCCGCATTGATCCGAGCGTTAAAAAGTCCGGTGTCGGCGGCAGGGCGTCGGCCGGGAGCCGATGACGCCTGCGTTACGATTCATAGATGTCTGCAACAGGCGAAGCCCGAAAGAAAGCCCCGAAGTCCCGCGCTCGGAATCCTTCGACGGCCGCTACAACGCCGCCCAAGCCAGCCGCGGCGCTCAGCGCAGTCGCATTGCCTATCGACATTCAGGTGCGCCAATGGCTGGCGGATGCCGATTTGCGAGTCACAACAGCGCGCACCAGCGTGCTCAAGTTGATGGCGAAAGCCAGTGACTGGCTCACGCACACCGATATCGAAGCTCAGATGCCTGCAGGTATCGACCGCGTCACGCTGTACCGCACGCTGGACGCGTTGGCTGAAGCTGCCTTGCTGGCCCGCAGCGTGGGTGCAGACCGTATCGGCCGCTATTCGCTGGCAGTGGGCGGCTACCACCGCCACCATGCGCACTTTCATTGCGACCAGTGCGGCGGCGTGTTCTGCTTGCCCATGGCCACACCGCAGGAAACCAGTGTGCCAGGCGGTTTCAGTGTGCAAGCCGTTGAACTGAGCGTGCGCGGCCAGTGCAACCGTTGCCTCACTGGCCCTGCTTGAAACGGCTTCAGGCCTGCATGAAAAAGTGCTCGCCAGCGTTCTCACAGCCCAGCATGACGTAGCTCACCGGCTTCAGATCGCAGTGCATACGTCCGCAGGCGTGGCTGATGTGAGCGGGTGGCTCCAGCGCGCTTGTGGTCGCGCCAGCAGTTCAGGCCTGCAGTTCAGACCAACAGCCAGCGCGAACGCAGTGCCTTGAGGGCAGCAGTCACGGGCTCGCAGCCTTTCACCGCGTGTGCTGCATCGAGCAGTTGCTGCAGCACGTCGTGCTCGCCACTCTCACCGTGGTACGCGGTCAACTATGCAACCGCGGCCAGCCAGCCGATGAACCGAATTGGCCGATACAGGCAGCATCGCCATCAATGGATGCGGCTCGTGCAAGAGACTCATGGCGTGGGTGTCGCCACTCTGCCCAGGTCGAAGCGCATCAGGCAGAAGTCCGACCGTGTGCGCTGGTGCACCACGGCGCCGAGCCGCGCATAGAAGCCGGGGCCGTCGGTGCCCAGAAAGACCTGCACCTCGCCCAGGCGCCGTGCATCCTCCAGCAGCGTGGCGACCAGCCGCGAACCCAGGCCTCGGCCGCGCCAGGCGCGTGCGATCACCATGCCCGCCAGCCAGGGGCGGCCGACACGCGGGTTCGGGTCGTCGTACTCGATCAGGTTCACCACGCCCACCGGCTCTTCGCCGTGCAGCGCCACCCTGCACAGCGGCAGGGCGTCGGGCGAGCCTGCCTGCGCCAGCCGCGCGGCCATGCCGTCGGCGCTGGCGCCTGGCACGTCGGCCCAGAACTCGGCGTGGATCAGCTCGGCCAGCGCCCTGCGCACCTGCGGTGCATCGAGCAGATGAACGATGCGGGGTGGGGCAGAGGAGTGCCTCCGCGGGCTCATCGAAAGGTGTGCGTGGTCATGGCGCAAACATTGTCGAGGCCATGCCCTGACCGGGGCAGGAGGGCCGGCCTATAGCTCCTATAGCTCCTATAGCCTGGCGCGGGTGGCGCGCGCGGTTGTGCGCGATACAGAACGCGTCGACGAGTGTTCGGAAGCACCGAGCTGGGTGCAGATGTCGGACAGGCCTGGACGGACACGGCCGACGCGCTGGGTCGTTGGCTCTGCGTCGAGTCTGACCATTGGTGTGACCAAGTGAAGCGCTTCTATGGGGTGGCTGATGGGGCTCGAACCCACGACCACTGGAATCACAATCCAGGGCTCTACCAACTGAGCTACAGCCACCGCAGAGCCGGCCAGTATAGCGGTGGGCTGCGCGCGCAGATGGAAGCTCGCAGCGTGTCGCGCAGCCTCAGCGCAGTGGCGCCGAAGCGGCCTCGGCGGCCACGGCGGTGACCACCTTCTCGCGCACCTCGGCCTTGAAGCGCTTCTTGAGCGCCTCGTACAAGGCCTGCGTCTCTGCCGCCGACAGCGTACGTGCCACCTGTTCGCGCAATCCCGATTCGGCCGGGCCGGCATCTTCCCGCGGCAGCACCTGTGTCACGCGCACGACCACGTAGCCCGCCGCCCCGAGGTCCACGCCCACCGCCTGCGGCAGCCTGGACGCATCGACACGCAGCGCGGCATCGACCACCGGGCGCGCTTGCCCCGCCGGCTGGCTGCGCGAGACCACCAGTGTCGGGCCGAGCGTCGTGTCGGCGGCGGCCTTGATTAGCGCCAGGCGGGCCTCGCCTTCGGTCTTTGCACGCGCCGCGGCCTGCTGCGTGACGATCGATTCCTTCACCGCCGCGCGCACCTCGTCAAGCTGCCGTACGCGCGCGGGCCTGTGTTCGATGATGCGCGCCGCAGCCAGTTGGCTGGCCCCCACCTCGATGGCCTGCGTATTGCGCTTGTTGCTCACGCTGTCGTTCGAGAAGACGGCTTCCAGCAACTTGGCCGAAGCCACCGCGCCTGCCGTCCCGAGGGCCGGCGCGCGCTGCACGGTGGCGGTCATTCTGGGCAGCTTGAGCTTGTCGATCGCCGGCTGCAGGCTGTCGCTCTGCTCGTAGACGATGTTGGTGAACTGCTCGGCTGCCTCGGCAAAGCGGCGCTGCGCCAGCGACTTGCGCACCTGCGCCTCGATCTCGGCGCGCACGGTGTCGAAGGGGCGACGTTCGCCGCCGCGCTGCCCGGTCAGCTGGATGATGTGGTAGCCGAACTCGGACTCGACCAGGTTCGAGATCTCGCCCTGCTTCATCGCGTAGGCCGCGTCCTCGAAAGGCTTGACCATCGCGCCACGGATGAAGAAATCCAGGTCGCCGCCCTGTGCGGCCGATCCGGTGTCGCTGCTGTTCTTGCGCGCCAGTTCGGCGAAGCGCGCCGGGGCCTTGCGCACTTCGGCCAGCAGTGCCTCGGCCTTCGATTTGGCGGCGGCTCGATCGGCCGCCGGCATGTCCTTGTCGGCCTTGATCAGGATGTGGCTGGCGCGTCGCTCTTCGGCCTCCGTGTAGCGCGCGACGTTCTCTTCGTAATATTGGCGCAGGTCTTCATCGGGCACGGTGATGCCCTTGGCCACGCCGTCAAGGTCGAGCACCACGTATTCGATCGAGGCCTGCTCTGGCGCTCGGTAGCGTGCCTCGTTGGCCTGGTAGTAGGTCTGCAGTTCGGCGTCGGTCGGGTCGATCCGGGCGCGGTAGGCTGCGGGCTCGAAGCGCTGCACCTGCACCTCACGCCGCTGCAGCAGCGGGTCCAGCGCCGACGCGGCGACCGCGGGTGTGACGAAGCCGGCGCCACCGACCGCGCCGAGCACCTGGCGCAGACCGAACTCGGTGCGCAGCTGCTGCGCGAACAGCTCGGAGCTCATGCCTTGCGCGGCCAGCATCTCGCGGTTGACGCTGCCGTCGGGGTTGCGCAGCGGCGCCATCTGGGGGTCGCTGACGAACAGCCGCTGCAGCCGCTCGTCGCCGGGGATCAGGTGGCTCTTCGCGGCGGTAGCCATCAGCACACGCTCGCGCACCAGAGCGTCCAGCGTCTCGCGCCGGGCGGCCGCGCTGTCGAGCATGCTTACATCAAGCCCGGGCACCTGACGCCGCATGCGCTCGACCTGCCGCTGGTGCGCCTGTTCCCACTCGCCGCGCGTGATGCCGCGGCCGTCGACCTTGGCCACGTCGACGCGGCTGCCGTCGTTGAACTTGCCATAGCCGTCGATGCCGAAGAAGACGAATGACGGGATGATCAGCAGCAGCATCAACCCGAGCATCAGCCGGGTGTGGGTGCGAATGAATTCGAACATCGTGAGACCTCCGGGCCGCAGGGCCTGAAACGGAAAAGGCGAACCGTGGTTCGCCTTCGCTCTTGGGCCCGCATTCTAGCGACCGGCTTTGCACCGCTTGGTCCAGCGCGGGCGTTGACTGGTGGGTGCTGAGGGGTTCGAACCCCCGACCTACGCCTTGTAAGGGCGCCGCTCTACCGGCTGAGCTAAGCACCCGGGTTCGGCCGACCTCAGTTGAGGTGTTCCTTCAGCGCCTTGCCGGGACGGAACTTGGGCACCTTGGCCGCCTTGATCTTGATGGCGGCGCCGGTGCGCGGATTGCGCCCGGTGCGCGAAGCGCGCTTGGTCACTGCGAAGGTGCCGAAGCCGACGATCGAGACGCTGCCGTTCTTCTTCAATGCCGTCTTCACGCCGCCGATCAGGGCGTCCAAGGCCCGGCCCGCGGCGGCCTTGGAGATGTCCGCCTGCTTGGCAATGTGTTCGATCAACTCGGTTTTGTTCACGTGGATACCCTCTTGTAGTCGGGTGTGTCAGTGCGGGGTGGTTGGAACAGGGGCCCCGGTGCGGTCGCCGGGCCCCTTGGGTGTCAGGCAGAGGCGCGATTCTATGCGTGCACTCTGCACTGCCGTTGCTCTTCGGGCGCCGAGAATGCACGATTGACAAGCCGTGCCGGGCGCTCTATCGGCGGGGCTGTCGCACCACCAGCCAGACCCCTGCAGCAGCCAGGGCCATGCCGGCCCACACCAACACCGTCAGCGTTTCGCCGAACAGCCACCAGGCGATCAGCGCGGTGCACGGCGGCACCAGGTACATCAGGCTGCTGACGCCGGTGGCCGATCCACGTTGCAGCAACAGCAGCAGCAAGGAACTGCCGCCCAGCGTGAGCACCAGCACCGACCAGCCCAGCGCGGCCAGCAACTCGGGGTGCCACTGCATGCTGCCGTGCTCCAGCAGCGACAGCGGAGCGCACACGGCCAGCGCGGCCATCAGTTGCACCAGGTTGCCGCTGCGCACATCGCCCGGGATCACCCAGCGCTTCTGGTACAGCGTGGCGGCGGTGATGCAGGCCAGCGCCATCACGGCCAGCGTCAGGTTGGCTGCGCGCACCTCGCCGATGCCGAGTTTTTCCCACACCACGAGCACCAGCCCCGCCAGCCCGAGCACCAGGCCCAGCCACTGCGCGCGGCCGATGCGGCGTTCACGACCGCGCGCGCTCAGCCACAGCGCGGTCAGCACCGGCTGCACGCCAACGATCAGCGCCGCGGTGCCTGCGCCCATGCCGTCCTTCACCGCGGCCCACAGGCCCCCCAGGTAGCCCGCGTGCATGAGCACGCCGGTGACGGCCAGATGGCCCCATTGCGTCGCCCCCTTGGGCCAGGCGGCCCGCGCCAGCAGCACCCACAGCCCGAAGGCCAGCACCGACAGGGCAAACCGCCAGCTCAGGAAGGTCAGCGGCGGCGCATGCGGCATGCCCAGCTTGGCGACGATGAAGCCGGTGCTCCAGATAAGCACGAAGACCACCGGCAGGGCGGCCTCCAGCAAGGCCGCGCGACGGGCGTCTGCCGCGGGCTCGGCGGTCGGCTCACCGAGCCCGGGCACGGATCTCCGGCAGCGCCTTGCGCAGGTAGTACACCATCGACCAGACGGTCAGCACGGCCGAGATCCAGATCAGCACGGTGCCCCAGATGCGCGTGTCGATCACGCCGAACAGCCCGCCGTCGAAGAGCAGGAAGGGGATCGCCACCATCTGCACCAGGGTCTTCACCTTGCCCAGCATGTGCACGGCCACGCTGCGCGAGGCGCCGATCTGGGCCATCCACTCGCGCAGCGCCGAGATGGCGATCTCGCGGCCGATGATGATCAGTGCCACGAAGACATCGGCACGCTGCAGGTGCACCAGCACCAGCAGCGAGGCGCAGACCAGGAACTTGTCGGCCACCGGGTCGAGGAAGGCGCCGAAGGACGAGGTCTGGTTCAGTTTTCGCGCCAGCCAGCCATCAAGCCAGTCGGTGAGCGCGAAGACGATGAACATCACGGTCGCGATCAGGTTGCGCAACCCGGCGTCCAGCGGCAGATAGAAGACGCCGACGATCAACGGGATCGCCACGATGCGTGCCCAGGTCAGCAGGGTCGGCAGGGTCAGAAACATCGATCGATCGTACCTGCGAGGTCAGGGTTCGAGGGTGCGCGGCTTGAATCGCCGTTGATCGTCGAACAGGAAGACCTCGGCAAAGCGCCAGGGCCGCGGCAGCCGCGTCATGTCGCCGAACGGCGCCGCGCGGTGCACCGCATCGACAGCCACCTGAACGGTGTCCGGCGCCTGTGTCGGCCGGCGCAGCACCCTGACCGCACGCACGCTGCCGTCGGCGTTCAGGTCCACCTCAAGCACCGGGATCGCCAGCAGCGGATCAGGCGGCACGCCCAGGTAGCTGCGCTCGGGATTGGCCGCCACCAGTCGCCTCGCGGCGTTGAGTTGGAACTCCTGCCAGGTGCGCGCCGCCACAGGCGGGCCGAGCACAGGCGCCGCGATGCGGGGCGCGGCCGGCGGGACAGGGGCGTTGCGCGACGGGCTTGCCGGTGCTGAAGTCGAAGGCGCGGCCGTTGCCCTCGACGGGGTCGGTGGGGTCGGTGGGATCGGTGCAGTCTGTGTACTCGGTAAGGGCGGCGCCATCGGGGCCGGCGACCCACGCTGCCCACACCCGCCAAGCACGACGACGCTCGCGGCCAGCCCCAGGCATGCCAGGCACGCCAACAGGCGCTCCGGCTGCGCCCGGCCGGTGGTCTCAATGCAGCGCACGGTAGATCTCCTCGGCCAGTTCACGCGAGATGCCGGCCACACTGGCCAGGTCGTCGACGCCCGCGTCCGTCACGCCGCGCAGGCCGCCGAAGCGCTGCAGCAACAGCGCGCGCTTGCGCGGGCCAACGCCGGCGATCTCCTCCAGCCGGCTGGCCCGGGTGCGCACCCCGGCGCGGCGCGCGCGCATGCCGGTGATGGCAAAACGGTGCGCCTCGTCGCGGATCTGCGCCACCAGCATCAAGGCCGCCGACTCGGCGCCCAGCGCCACCTTCGCTCGGCCGTCGGCGAAGACCAACTCCTCCAGCCCCACCTTGCGGCCCTCAGCCTTCTCGACACCGACGATCAGCCCGATGTCCAGCCCGAGTTCCTCGAAGACCTCGCGCGCCACGCCGACCTGGCCGCGCCCACCGTCCACCAGCACCAGGTCGGGCAGCCGCGTGCGGCCTGCCTTGGCGCCTTCGGCCAGCCGGGCGTAACGGCGCGACAGCACCTGCCGCATGGCGGCGTAGTCGTCGCCCGACGTGATGCCTTCGATGTTGAAGCGGCGGTACTGCGCGCTCTGCATGGCGTGCTGTTCGTAGACCACGCACGAGGCCTGCGTGGCTTCGCCGGCGGTGTGGCTGATGTCGAAGCACTCGATGCGCAGCGCATCCAGATCGGCAGCGGCCAGGTCGAGCGCATCCACCAGCGCACGCGTGCGTTCGCGCTGCGAGCCTTCTTCGGCCAGCAGCCGCGCCAGCGACAGCTCGGCGCCCTTGATGCACATCTCCAGCCAGATGCGGCGCTGTTCACGCGGCTGGTGGATGGCGCGCACACGGGTGTCGCCGGCGGCCGCCAGAGCCTCCAGCAGCGCGGGCTCGACCGGCAGGCTCGTCACCAGCAGGGGCGGCACCGGCTGGCCCAGGTAGTGCTGCGCGATGAAGGCGTGCAGCACGAGCGCCTCGGCGCTGGGGTCAGCCGTCTCGGCATCGGTCTCGTCATCGACCCGCGCAGCCAGCGCCGTGGCGTCATCCACATGCGCCGGGAAGCTGGCGCGGTCGCCCAGGTGGCGGCCACCACGCACCATCGCCAGGTTGACGCAGGCGCGGCCCCCAGCCACCTTGACGGCCAGGATGTCGACATCCCGCTCGGCGGCCGACAGGCTGCTCTCGTCCACGCTTTGCTGGTGCAGCACGCGCGACAGCGCGCTGATGCGGTTGCGCAGTTCGGCCGCGCGTTCGAAGGCCAGCGCGTCGGCGGCCTGCATCATCTGCGACTGCAGATCGGCGACCACCTCGTGCTGCTCGCCGCGCAGGAAGCGCTCGGCATCGGCCACGTCTCGTGCGTAGTCGTCGTGCCCGATCAGGCCCACGCAGGGGCCAGAGCAGCGCTGGATCTGGTACAGCAGGCAGGGCCGGGAGCGATTGGCAAAGACCGTGTCTTCACAGGTGCGCAGGTGAAACACCTTCTGCAGCAGCTGGATCGTTTCCTTCACGGCCCAGGCGTTGGGGTAGGGGCCGAAGTAGCGGTGGCGGCGGTCGACCGCGCCGCGGTAGTAGGCCATGCGCGCGAAACGCTGCGTCGCCGGCAGTTCGGCGCTCGCCCGACGCGCAGGCTGCGGGTTGCCCGTCAGCTTGAGATAGGGGTAGCTCTTGTCGTCGCGAAAAAGGATGTTGAAGCGCGGCAACTGCGTCTTGATCAGGTTGTTCTCGAGCAGCAGCGCTTCGGCTTCGCTGCGCACGACGGTGGTCTCCAGCCGCGCGATGCGCGAGACCATGTGGCCGATGCGTGTGCCGCCGTGCTCGCGCTGCAGGTAGCTCGAGACGCGTTTCTTCAGGTCACGCGCCTTGCCCACGTACAGCAGCGCGCCTTGCGCATCGAACCATCGGTACACACCGGGCAGCGCCGGCAGCGCGGCCACTTCGGCCAGCAGCGCCAGCCTGGCGGTGTCTGGCCCGGGCGTGTCGGTGCCGGTGGCTGCAGCCTCATCCATCGGCGCGGATTGTGATGCCTTCGATAATCGCGCCGATGCGCTGGGACCTCTTCGTGCGCGTGGTCGACAACTTCGGCGACGCCGGCGTCGGCTGGCGGCTCGCCGCCGACCTGGCCGCGCGTGGCCAGACGGTGCGGCTGTGGATCGACGACCCTGCACCGCTGGCCTGGATGGCACCGAACGGCGCCGCCGGTGTGCAGGTGCATCGCTGGCCAGCGGACGATGCGCCAGGCCCGCCCGCGCCGGGCGAGGTGGTGGTCGAACTCTTCGGTGCCGAGCCGCCCGCGGGCTTCGTGCGGATGATGGCCGCGCAAGCCCGGCCGCCGCTGTGGATCAACCTGGAATACCTCAGCGCCGAGGCCTATGTCGGGCGCTCGCACGGCCTGCCTTCTCCGCTGCAGGCCGGGCCGGGGCGCGGGCTGGTGCGCTGGTTCTACTTCCCCGGCTTCACGCCGCGCACCGGCGGCCTGTTGCGCGAAAGCACCCTGATGGCCGAGCGGGCCGCCTTCGACGCGCCACGCTGGCTGCGCGAACAGGGTTGGACGGCAGACGCCGTGGACGGCGAGGTCCGCCGCGCCAGCGTGTTCTGCTACGACGACGTGACCATGACGCTACCGGCCGGCTGGTCTGTGCTGCTGGCGCAGGGGCCGGCGCAGCGCCGGTTCGGCGCCAGCACCGGGGCGACGGCGCTGCCCTGGCTGGACCAGCCCGGCTACGACCGTCTGCTCTGGGCCTGCGAGCTGAACATCGTGCGCGGCGAGGATTCCTTCGTGCGTGCGCAGTGGGCCGGCGTGCCTTTCGTCTGGCACCTGTACCCGCAGAGCGACGGCGCGCAGGCGCGCAAGCTCGAGGCCTTTCTGGATCTCTTCCTGGACGAGTCCGAACCGGCCTTCGCGGCCGCACTGCGCCAACTGTGGCGGGCCTGGAACGGCCTGCTGCCGCGGCACAGCGCCGAGTGGCCGGCGCTCGAACCCTGGAAGGCCGCCTGCGAGCGCTGGCGCGAGGGCCTGCTGGCGCAGCCCGACCTGTGCTCTTCACTGATCCGATTCGTCACTGCCAGACAGTAGAATCGAGGGCTTTGCGCGGCTATGCGCTACCGGTAAAACCCGCAGTGTCGGGACCCAGGCTCCGTACTGCCTCAGCGGACGGGCAGAACAACCACCTGCCGAGGCGGGTGACAGGAATCCCCAGATGAAAACCGCTCAGGAAATCCGCGCCGGCAATGTGATCATGCAGGGCAAGGACCCGATGGTCGTGCTGCGCACCGAATACAGCCGCGGCGGTCGCGGTGCTGCCACCGTGCGCATGAAGATGAAGAACCTGCTCAACGGCGCAGGCGCCGAAGTCGTCTTCAAGGCCGATGACAAGATGGACCAGATCGTGCTCGACAAGCGGGAGTGCACCTACACCTACTTCGCCGACCCGATGTACGTCTTCATGGACACCGAGTACAACCAGTACGAGGTCGAGGCCGAGAACATGGGCGACGCGATCCAGTATCTGCAAGACTCGATGACCGTCGAAGTCACCTTCTACGACGGCAAGGCGATCTCGGTCGAGATGCCGACCTCGGTAGTGCGAGAGATCGTCACCGAGCCCGCCGTCAAGGGCGACACCTCGGGCAAGGTGATGAAGCCGGCGCAGCTGGTCGGCACCGGTTTCGAGATCAGCGTGCCGATGTTCGTCGAGAGCGGCGACCGCGTCGAGATCGACACCCGCACGCACGAGTACCGCAAGCGGGTCTGAGCGGCTGATTCGGCCTTCATCGCGCATCTGTCGGGGCATCTGTCAGGGCACCCTCGGGTGCCCTTATTGTTTCTGGGCATCATCACGGCACCATGGCCTTCGACTTCGACGCTGCCGTCGGCGCGCCCTTTCGCATGCAGCCCGGGCTGCGCCGGCTGGCGCCGGCCGCCCTGCAGCTGACGCCCGCCGCGCCCGGCCTGCCGCACATGCGCGAGAAGCTGGCCGTGCTCTCGGCCTTCGCCCCGCAGGCGCTGTGCAGCGTGCCGGGGTGCGACGCCCAGGAGGCCATCGCCGCCACACTGGCGCTGGCTGCGGCAGAACACCCGGGCACGATGCAGTGGGACGGCGAGGTGGCCTCGGCGCTGGGGGTCGAGGTGCGCGCCGCTGACGGTGCGCTGGCGCAGCGGGCCCGCGGCCGTTTCGGCACCGGCGACGAGATCGCACGGTGCCTGCGTGCGCTGCCCGCGCCCTGGCGCCTGACCGGTCTGCTCAACCTGAGCTTGGCCGAAGACTTTGCGCTGATCGACGTCGACAGCGGCACCATCCCCTGGCTGGCGGTGGCGCTGCCCTCGCGCTGGGCGCCCGAGAGCAAGGTCGGCCGCCACTTTGCCGAGGTGCATGCGCCGGTGGCCGACGGCGACACGCTGCGCCGGGCCTCGGCGGCATTGATGCAGATGGTGAGCGGCGACACGCGCTGGGAGCGCTTCGTCTGGACCATCACCGACTGGCCGCGCCTGCACGCGCACCCGCAGCGCGCGCCGCACAAGAGTTGGCTTTCGTTCGACCCGCTGCAGGCGTGGTGGCGCAGCGAGCGCCAGACCTTCATCCCGCTGCCCGAGCGGCGGCAGGCGATGTTCACGATCCTCGTCGAGGTGACTCCCCTGGCGCAGGCCTTGGCGGCGCCCGGCCATGCGGCGGGGGTGCACGCGGCGATCGCCTCGATGACGTCGGCGGTGTTGCACTACCGCGGGCTGCAAGCGGTGCGCGACCCTTTGCTCGAGTGGCTGGCGCGGACCGCTGCAGGTGACGCCCCGGCCACCTCGACCGCGGAATGAAGACCCGGCCGGTGCTGCCGGCGCGCATCGAGTTCAACGCCGGTGACAGCGGCGATCTGCCCTTCGCCCCCGACTATGGCGACCTGTACCACCCGCGCACAGACGCGCTGGCGCAGGCCCGGCATGTTTTCCTGCAGGGCACCGGCCTGCCGGCGCGCTGGGCTGGTAACGACGACTTCGTCGTGCTCGAGACCGGCTTCGGCCTGGGCCACAACTTCCTCGCCACCTGGGACGCCTGGCGCACCGATCCGCAGCGCGGCGCCCGGCTGCACTACGTGGCGCTGGACCAGCACCCGCCGTGCCTCGACGACCTGGCACGGGCGCACGCTCGCCTGCCGGATGCGGTGGCCGCCCTGGCCACGGCCTTGCGCGCGGCGTGGCCGCCGAGCACCGCCAATCTGCACCTTCGTGTGCTGGACGGCGGCCGGGTGCGCCTGCTGCTGGGCTGGGGCGATGCGCGCCGGCTGCTGCGCGAGCTGAGCTTGCAGGCCGATGCGATCTTCCTCGACGGCTTTGCGCCAGAGCGCAACCCTGCGATGTGGGAGCGCAGCACGTTGGCTGCTTTGGCGCGGCTCGCGCGGCGCGGCGCCCGGGTCGCCACCTGGAGCGTCGCGCGGCCCGTGCACGAGGCGCTGACGGCGGAAGGCTTCATCGTCGAGACCATGCCCGGCGTCGGCGGAAAGTGTGGGACGACGCGCGCGCGCCATGAGCCGGCATTCATGCCGCGGCGGTCGCCCGGGCGTGCGGCGGCTGAAGCCGCGGACAAGCATGCCGTGGTGGTCGGCGGTGGACTGGCCGGTGCCGGCGCCGCACGCGCACTGGCCGCGCTGGGATGGCGCTGCACGGTGCTCGACCGCCAGCATGCGCCGGCGGGCGGTGCCTCGGGCGTGCCGGCGGCGTTGTTCCACGGCACCGTGCATGCCGAGGACGGCGCGCATGCCCGCTTCAACCGTGCCGCCGCGCTGCATGCCCAGCAGGTGCTGGGGGCGGCCTTTTTGGCCGGCGTGCCCGGCTCGGCACAGGGCCTGCTGCGGCTGGCCCGGCCGGGCATCGACCAGGGCGCGCTGAAGGCCTTGCTGCAAGCGCAAGGGCTGCCGCCGGGCTATGTCACTGCGTTGGATGCGGCGGCCGCCAGCGCGCGCGCAGGTCTGCCGCTGGCCGCTGCCGCCTGGTGCTTCACTGGTGGTGGCTGGGCCGTGCCCGGGGCGGTGGTGCGCCACTGGCTCGACGCACCCGGCATCGAGTGGCGCGGCGGCGTGGCCGTGCAGTCGATGCACAGGGTCGCCCAGGGCTGGCAATTGCGCGACCAGCGAGGCCGCGTGCTGGCCGAGGCCGGCAACGTGGTGCTCGCCAACGCGGCCGATGCGCCCCGGCTGCTCGACAGCGCGTTCGCCGCAGACCCGCAGCGGCTGTCTGCCCCGCACTTGCCCCGGCTGCAGTGCCGCCGCGGGCAGCTCAGCGGCTGGCCGGCGGGCACGCCGGGCTTGCCGGGGCTGCGACTGCCGCTGGCAGGCGACGGCTACGCGCTGGTGCTGCCGGATGGCGGCCTGCTGTGCGGCGCCACTTCGCACGAGGACGATGACGAGGCCGGCGTTCGCATCGCCGATCATCAGTCGAACCTGCTTCGCCTGGCGCGGCTGACCGGTCTGCCGGCGCCGGCCTCAGCACCCTGGGGTTTTGTCGGCTCGCGGCTGGCCGCGGCCGACAGGCTGCCGGTGGTCGGCGCGGTGCCAGAGGTCGGCCCAGGGAATGGCCCAGGGAATGGCCCAGGGAATGGCCCAGGGAATGGCTCCGTGAACGATCACGCTCGGCGGGTGCCGCGCGAGGCGGGCCTGTGGGTGGCCACGGGTCTGGGCTCGCGTGGCCTGGGCTGGGCCGGGTTGGCCGGCGAGGTGCTGGCGGCGTGGATGGCCGGCACGCCGGTGCCGCTGGAATCCGACCTGCTCGACGCGGTGGACCCGGCCCGCGCTGTGGTGCGCGCCGCGCGGTCGGCCGGGCTCAAGACTGCGGTTTGACCTCGCCGCCGGACGCCGCGGCGTCGTTGGCTGCCGGCTCGCTGCCCGAATCGGTGGTCTTGCGTGAAGCCTTGTCGGCCGCCTTCTCTTCCTTCTTCTTCTTCTTGGCCAGCTCGCGCTGCCGTTTCTCGAACGAGTAGTTGGGTTTGGCCACGAACGGTCCTTGTCGGTTTGGGGTGGTTCAGAAAGCCAGCATGCGCACGCCCTGCGGCGTGCCCAGCAGGGCGATGGCAGCACGTCGGCGCGCGAACAGGCCGACAGTGACAACACCGGGCCACTGGTTGACCTCGGTCTCCATCGCCACCGGATCATCGATGGCCAGCCCGTGCACATCCAGCAGCGGGTGTCCGTTGTCGGTCAGCACGCCAGCGCGCAGCCCGGCGCGGCCGCCGAGTGCGGCGAAGCGCCGCGACACCTGTGCCGCGGCGATGGCGATCACCTCCACCGGCAGCGGGAAGCGGCCCAGGCGGTGCACCAGCTTGCTCTCGTCGGCGATGCAGACGAAGCGTTCGGCCAGATCGGCGACGATCTTCTCGCGCGTCAGCGCCGCGCCACCGCCCTTGATCATGCAGCCGCGGGCGTCGATCTCGTCGGCGCCGTCGATGTAGACCGGCAGCGAGCGCACTTCGGCGGCATCGAACACTGCGATGCCGCGTGCCCGCAGCCGCGCGCTGCTGCGCTCGGAGCTGGAGACCGCGCCGCGGATGCTGTCGCGCTGCGTGGCCAGGGCATCGATGAAGTGGTCCACCGTCGAGCCGGTGCCCACGCCGATCAGCGCGCCTGGCGTCAGCTGCGTGAGCGCGGCGCGGGCGGCGGCCACCTTCATCTCGTCCTGGGTCATGCGGCGCATTATCGACCCCGCCCGAGGCCGCCCTGAGAGAATCCGCGGCCCGCTGGAATCACGATGAGCCTGCTGCCCTTCGCCTTTGCCCGCCCCTTCCTCTTCGGACTCGATGCCGAGGCCGCGCATGACCTGGCGCTGGGCGCCATCGCCCGGCTGCAGAACACGCCTGCGCAGGCCGCCTGGGCGCAACCTCGTGTCGACGACGCAGTCACGTTGGCCGGGCTGCGTTTCCCCAACCGCATCGGGCTGGCCGCCGGGCTGGACAAGAACGGCCGCTGTATCGACGGCCTGGGCGCCATGGGCTTCGGCTTCATCGAGGTCGGCACGGTGACGCCCAAGGCGCAGCCGGGCAACCCGAAGCCGCGCATCTTCAGGCTGCCGCGGGCCGAGGCGCTGATCAACCGGCTGGGCTTCAACAACGACGGGCTCGAGGCCTTCATCGCCCATGTGCAGCGCGCGCGCAGCTTTCGCCGCGTCGGCGGCATCGTCGGGCTGAACATCGGCAAGAACGCGGCCACGCCGATCGAACGCGCCGCCGACGACTACCTGCTGTGTCTCGACGGCGTCTACCCGCATGCCGATTACGT
>Ga0209181_10007318_pt1 | contig 15164 bp, 21 predicted proteins | sample MAT05_FD_187208 | JGI IMG/M metagenome (GOLD analysis project Ga0209181, IMG submission 187208) | Freshwater microbial communities from Lake Fryxell liftoff mats and glacier meltwater in Antarctica - MAT-05 (SPAdes) (version 2) | ecosystem: Environmental > Aquatic > Freshwater > Ice > Liftoff... | reverse complement strand
GCACGCGAACATTGCACGGTCATTTGATGGCTGTGAGTGAGTGCCTGTCACGTCACCTGCACCGACCGCCAACCGAAAGAATGCTGTTGCTGCGCTGGGTCGGCGGCGACAGGGGCCGACCGCTCCGCAACGTTGGTTGAAAAAAGGGGGAGAAACGAAGGCGGGAAAGGTATTCCTTTCCAGATTGAACCTTCGGTGATGTAACGTGCGCAATTTATGACGGCTGCGATTCAATGAACGCCGCAAGGCTGTCGTAGCTGATTAGCCGAATGCCCTGTACAGCACCACGATTGCGCAGGCTGCGGGACTTTATCTTTCCATCACCCATGAGCATATAAAGCGTGCTTCGTTTAATGCCGCAGATGCGCACGGCTTCTGGAACTCTCAGCCACTCAGGTTTTGTAGCGGCTACGCTGGATTGAGGATGAATGATCATCCCAAAGATTTAGCAGGAGATTCCACTGGTTCAGCTCGCGAATCAGAGCGGAAACATCAATTTCAGTTAGGCTTGGACAGTTTTAGAAAATCCAAGAAAGCGGAGGAAGTGTTTGCACTTTTGTTTGCAAAACGCATTTTGAATACCATCGAAAATCCTGTAACCCTGATAGAATCAGGCTGAGAGGCGGGGGCGGGAATCGAACCCGCGAATGGGGCTTTTGCAGAGCCCGGCCTTACCACTTGGCTACCCCGCCATTCATTCAGGAGCGCTGTAATTAGGGTGAAAGCACAACGCCGTCAATGGCTTTCCCATGAGGAGTAGCCGCAGGTTTGAAGTCGGGAGTTTTAAGTAGATGCAATGTTTGTTTAAACCGCATTTCACACTGCTCTGTAAAAAAGCAGACAGGATGATTTCGTTGGCAAAGCCGACGCATGGGGAGCGCGTGCGACCCCGCATGCTGTTTCTGGCGACTCGCCTGAAACTTTGATCATACAATGCGCAGCATCACGACGTTGGAAAGATGGAGGGCTTCACTTTGCTAAAAGCGGCAGTAGGGATGAACCGCGAAGAGCGAAAAGATGGAGCGAGGTTTTTGCCGATCTTTCACGCGATGTGAAGACACTCACTTTTCAGTGAACTTTGTCTCATCACTTTGGTTTTTCAACACGGTGTTAAGTCTTTGGTGCTTCTTTCCCATTTCCGCTTTCCGGTCTCCGGTTTTGCTATCCTTCGCGCCTTTGCGTCCTTCGAGGTTCATTCAAAACGCCTTTTTTATGTTTTAGGAGTTTTTACTGCCCGCTCGCTCGTCTCGCAATTCCCTTCCTCCTCCTGAATCCAAGCCTGTCATGAATCACCCGTTGCGCGTGTGTTCCCATTCGTATCCGGAAATGACTTCCGGCAAATGCTCTCACAATCGCCACTCTCACAAGCACGTGGCCGCGCAAAAATCCTAATTCATAACTCTTAATTCTTAAATTGCTCCCCAGCCTTTCACGTTGACTCATCCATTAGTTGTGTTAAATGCAGCGCCGTTAGTATCCCTACCACAAGATGTATTGTTCCAAATGCGGCAACTCCGAGGATAAAGTCATCGATTCCCGCCTGTCTAAAGACGAGCGGAGCATCCGGCGACGCCGCGAATGCCTGAAGTGTGGACAGCGGTTTACCACCTACGAAGAGATCGAGCGGGCGGAGTTGCGCGTAGCCAAGCGGGACGGTCGCAGTGAGCCCTTCAGTAAACAAAAGCTGGTCGGCGGAATCATCAAAGCATGTGAGAAGCGGCCAGTGGGTGTCGAGTCGATCGAAACCGCCGCTGATGAACTGATTTCCAACCTAGAAATTGAGTTTCGGCGCGAGGTTCCCAGCCATGTCATCGGCGCAAAAGTCATGCAAATGCTGCACGATCTTGATGAAGTCGCCTACGTGCGCTACGCGAGCGTGTATCGTCATTTTCAGGACATCGGCGAATTTATTCACGAAATCCAGAAGCTTGAAAATCTCCCTCGCAAGAGCGGGGCACAGCCCGAACTCTTCAAGTGATCGCATTTCGGGACTTCCTGCCTTTGCTTCGACTGCCCGACGGACGCACTATCGCCTTTGAGCGTGCCTGGTTGATCCGTGTGCTGGGAGTCGCTGCGGATCGCGCTGGTGAACAGAAATGGTGGATGGCCGAGCATATCGCCGCCAGCGTGGAGGTGTGGCTCTCTACCTTCACCGACGCAAACACCATCGAGACTGATCGGTTTGTGAAGGCCGTGCGTGAGGCGCTCGACGCCGTGGGCTTTCCGCGCATCGGATTTTTCTTCGAACAAGCCGCTCCCTTTTACCGCATCTCGCTGCTGGAAGTCGCACAAAAAGCCGGGAATGGATTTGAACTCGGATTTTTCCGTCATCTGGATGAACACATCCTCGAAGTCATCCACACCGGCTCCACGTATTGCGAACTGCATCATCTCGATCCCTGTGTGACTTATCTCTGCAATCGCAAGCCGGCATCGCGTCAGTGCACCAGCCTGCGCCATGAGATTGTCGCCTACGCCCGCACGGCGACCACACTGCGGAACGAACGGGACAATCAGCTTTTCCTCTACGTCGCATGACCCTTTTTGAACGCATCGCCGCCCATGAAATCCCGGCAAACATCATTTATGAAAAAGATGACTTTCTGGCGTTTCACGACGTGAACCCGCAAGCCCCAGTTCATGTGCTTATCGTCCCTAAAAAATGTATCCCACGAGTCGCCCTCGCCTCTGCGGAACACGCAGATCTGCTCGGACGTATGATGCTCGCTACGCGCGAGATTGCCGAGTCGCTTGACGTGCTGGAAAGCGGGTATCGTGTAGTGATCAACAACGGACGCGACGCCGGGGAAAGCGTTCCCCATCTCCATATCCACCTCCTTGCCGGACGTCCGCTCACCTGGCCGCCAGGGTAGTGTTGGGATAGAAACTGATGAAGACAGGCAGCCAAGTGTTTGCCTATTATAAAATAACCCCCCCAAAAAAAATCAGGCTTGCAGATAAACACGCCCCGCATAGTGTTCATATGAACACTATGCTTCTTACAACACGCCAACAGGAACTTTTGAGCTACATTCGGGAGGCTCAGGCGCGTCATGGTTTCATGCCGAGCACACGGGAGATTCAGGCGCATTTTGGATTCTCCAGTCAGACAGCCGCAGTCAATCACCTGCGGGCGATCGAAGCGAAAGGAGAGATCAAACGGGCTCCACACAAAGCACGCGGCTTGATCCTCAAAAGCGATCCGGTGACGCCATCAATCCGCATTCCCGTTTACGGCAGTATCCCGGCGGGTTTCGCAACCGACCAGCAACAGGAATCCGACCGCTGTGTCACCGTGGACCTGGAAACCCTCCGGTTGCCGAAAAGCGCACGCGTCTTCGCGCTCCAAGTCCGAGGCGACTCCATGATTGGAGCCGGGATTTTATCCGGCGACATGGTGATGCTTGAGCAAAAGGAGGCGAAAAGCGGCGACATAGTCGCAGCGCTGATTGACGGAGAGACGACACTCAAGCGTTACGTCGTTCAGAACGGAAAGCCATTTTTGAAAGCTGAAAACCCGGATTATCCAAATCTCTCCCCCGCCCAAGAACTCATCATACAAGGTGTGCAAATCGCGCTCCTGCGTGTGCTCAAAAAACAGCCATGAACACCCTGCTCGCCTACTGTCAAAAGCTTCTCCGCCGTTGGAGACAAAACCCGCAAATGCTTGAACAAATGGAGCTACCGTTACGGACACGTCCCCGCAAGCCGGGGAGTTACCGCTGATTTCTAGAACGCCGGTGGCTCGAGTGTGTCTGCCGGAGTGTGATTGGAAGTGGTGAGAAAAGGAGGAGTCAAAGCCGTGAGAGCAACCTCATTACCAAGCTCCAGCTTGGTAATGACGATGAGGGGACAGCTCCTGCTTTTCGAGGTATGGGAACGACGTTTCATATCTGTGACTCACACGCAACCTCCCGCCGACACCTCCTCCATGCGGCGCTGTCGCTGTCGCTTCGGGCCCCTTACTGTCGGCTATGTCGCTCCGCTCCATTCACTCCCACTGTCATTACCAAGCTGGAGCTTGTTAACGAGGGCTCACGGATAGCTTTGTCGCCACTCAACCGCATCCGCTTTTTAATCACACCCTAGACATCCCTCTATCGCATATATTCATTGTGTAGCCTACCCCAAAGACTCGTCGGTATAGTTTCGGGTTCAAGTTTACTGGAGCGCTTTATCTCCACGTTGCGGCGAGCCGCTCACTATATCTGCGGTAAAAAACTCGCGTCGCCTTTCTGCGCTGACTTTCATCACACCCACCTCCACACCCGCCCGCATGGATTTAAGGGTTACCCCCTCGACTGGCGGAGCAAAACCATCCGTCTCGATCAGGACAAAACCGGCTTTTTGATTCACTGAGGTGATCGTACCCACCACCATCGGCGGGCCTGTTCTGGGCTTCGCAGGATCCGGCTTCGGAAATTTCACCACGATCGCACGCTCCGGCCTCTTCATTTTTGAACAGGAAAATCCCGACGCCATTACCAGCAGAAGCAAAACCAGTAGCAATACAGCGTGCAGTCCCCTTCGCTTCAGCTTCAACGCGGGTGGAGTTTTTTCATCCGGGGGATTTTGCATGATCGGAAAAATTAGTCGCTACGTTTTGCCAGCGACTCCCAAAGCGCACGTTGCTCATCGGTAAGTCCCACAGGCAACCGGACTTTGATCTCGGCATAAAAATCACCGCGCGTCCCGGGTCCGCTTGGAAGCCCGTGTTCTTTAATCCGAAACTTTCTCCCTGGTTGTGTGCCTGCTGGGATTTTGAGATTCCGAACTCCATCTGGCGTTCCCACGGGAACTTCACCGCCAAGCACCGCGTCGAAAACCGTGATGGAAACCTCACGGGTGAGGTCAGCCCCGGAAATTTTGTAGTCCGCGTGGGGCGCATAGCTCACCACGAGATAAAGATCCCCCCGCGTTCCGCCTCCCATCCCTGCACCACCCTGTCCCGACAGCCGTATTTTTTGCCCGGCACGCACCCCTTTCGGAATCCGCACCTCGATCGTCTCGCGAGAGCCGCTCAAACTGAACGCCTTTTTTTCACCATGTAGTGCGTCTTCGACCGTAACTGGAAATTCCACCTCCAAATCCTCACCCCCACGAACCCGCGCACGCGTGGAGCTGCCAAACGGAGCTCTCGGACGTCGTCCACCTCCAGCGCCAAAAAACTTCTCGAAAAAATCCGAGAACCCGCCTTCCGCGTCAAACTGCGCTCCGCCGCCTTGTGTCTCCCAACCTTGTGGCGGACCCTGCCGCCCCGGATTATTCCAGTCGGCACCGAGCTGATCATACTTACTCCGCTTCTCCGGATCGCTCAGCACCTCGTTCGCTTCATTGAGTTCCTTAAATTTCCCCTCCGCTGCCTTTTTATCCTTGGCGACATCGGGATGGTGCTGACGCGCCAGCTTGCGAAACGCCTTGCGGATTTCATCCTGCGACGCATTCCGGGCCACGCCCAAAACCGAGTAATAATCCTTAAACTGCATTCGCCCAGTGAACGCAGGACGCGGCTTTCCTGCAACACCTCTGTTTTTGATTGCACCCCTATTCTACGCTATTGCATCGAAGGCGGGATGCTCTTCAATCGGACGGATGAAATCCACGCTACCTCTAGTTGCCCTATCGCTCATTCTTTCTGTCTCATCATTTGCTGAGACACCTGTGGAGAAAAAACCCGCTTCCTCAGAAGCCAAGACGGCAGGCGAACCAAAGGACGTCACCCCGGATGAAGCGGAAAAGCTAATCAAGGAGAAGAAGGCGGTGGTGCTGGATATCCGGACGCCTGAGGAGTTTGCGAAAGGGCATATCGAAGGGGCGATCAATGTGGATTTTCTCGACGATAAATTTTCCGAGGAACTGGCGAAGCTGGATAAAAGCACGCCCGTGATCGTCCATTGCGGCAGCGGTAAACGCAGCACGAGTTCGCTACCACAACTCAAGGAACAAAAGTTTCAGAGTATCTTTCATTTGAACCAAGGCTTCAAAGCATGGCTGGACGCTGGGAAACCGGTCAAAAAGTAGCGTGGCTGTTCTTCGTAAAATCTGGCCCTGGCTTTGTGCGGCGCTTTCCGGGGCGCTGCTGACGCTTTCATTCCCTCCGCTGGATCTGGGCGGGCTCGCCTTCATCGCACTCATCCCGCTTCTTGCCGCCGTCTGGCTGTCGCGTGCACGAAAGCGGGCGTGGCTTTACCAACTCGGGCTTGGCTATTTTAGCGGGCTTGTTTTTTTCACCACTAACTTCTGGTGGTTGGGCGAGCTGGCAAACCTCTACGACTCGTTCTTTTTAAAATCACTCCCCTTCCTGATCTCACTCTACCTCGCGCTCTATCCGGCGCTTTGGACGTGTCTTGCTGGCTGGCTGGCGCGCGACCATTTCGTGCGACAAGACCCGGACTCCGCTCCTGTCAGACTGTTGTCTTCGATGCGCAACCTAGCTCTCGCGCTCATTCTCGCGGCGGCATGGACCGGACTCGAATGGGTTCGCGGATGGCTCTTCACGGGCTTTAGCTGGAACATGCTCGGGGTCGCACTGCACAAGGAAATCTCGCTCATCCAGATCGCCGACATCACCGGCATCGGCGGCATCTCCTTTCTGCTCATCGCGTGTAACGTCACCGGGCTGCTCACCATCCTGCGCTTAAAAGCCGAGATCGGCCGGATACGGATCCGCCCGCATTTCGACTTCTCTCTCACCGCACTACTCGTCGCGGCGTCGTTTGCTTATGGAATCCGGGCGATCATGACACCGGAAAAATCCACGCAGGTGAGCCTGAATGTGGCGACCCTCCAGCCCAATATCCCGCAGCTTGCCAAAATGGACATGGCGCAAGCAGGAGCTATTTTTCAGCACTTGAGCGAACTGAACCAACAGGCAGCCGCAAGCGATCCCGGGATTCAATTGATGTTATGGCCCGAGGCAACCATCCCCGGCGGCATGTATGGGGATGTGGAAATCGTCAAGTTTGTGAAAGAGGAAGCGGCTCGTGGTAATTTCGCGCTGTTGCTTGGCACGGACGACACCGGACCCGACGGCGTAGCACACAACAGCGCGGCGTTGATCTCCGGTGAAGGTAAAGTGCAGATGTATCATAAAATTCATCTCGTTCCCTTCGGCGAGTTTCTACCTTTTCGAAGCATTCTAGACGGCCCGTTTGGCAGCCTCGTTCCGGGCGATTTTCATTCAGGAGACAAACCCGGGATTTTCACCCTCGACCAGCCTCCGCTCCTTCTCGCGCCACTCGTCTGCTTTGAAGACACCGACGGCGAGTTGACGCGCGTCCCGGTTCTCAACGGAGCACAGCTTCTGGTGAATATCACTAATGACGGCTGGTTTGGAAAATCCTGTGAGCCTAATCAGCATCTGAACAACGCCATTTTTCGCAGCATCGAAACCCGGCGTCCCATGGTGCGCAGCACCAACACAGGGCTCACCGCTTCGATTGATACGTTCGGACGCGCCAGCATCTGGAAACCCGCCCATATCGCCACGTTTGTTAATCGCACTATCAGCGTCCCCTACGATCCTCCGATCACTTTTTACACCCGTCACGGCGAGCTCTTCTCAAAAGTCTGCACCGCTACAACGATTGCGCTGATCACTTTGATCGCCATCTCGCGCAGACGGCGGACGACGGCAGAGAGCGAGACTCGGGTGTAATTGAAAGTGGGTAAGCTTGGAGAGTGCAAGGAGGCGGTATTCACGGGATCGGATGACCCTGTTGGGATTATGCCCATCAGTGCTCCCTTACCACAGGACATGTGGTTTTCCGCATCTGGCGGTTGAATAATACCAATTCTCCATTGAGAATGGAACGTCGCTCTAAGCCCCAACGGGGCTCCGTCATCCAGCCCAGCGAGGTGGCGGAAGGGAATAGGGAGGTCGGTGGGCGGGCGAGAACGTTGTTCCGCAGAGGAACTACCCTGGGTAAAAGTAATACAGCGCATGAAACCTCGTTGGGGCTTATTGTTACAGTATAAGATTGCATAAAGTGCCAATATGGTGTCAGTATTTTGAGTAAATTGCACCTATGGAGAACACCGAAAAAATTAAAGCGAAATAGGCGAAAAAGAAGGAAGCACAGCGTTGGCCGTACTTCAAACGCCGACCCTATCCCAGCGGCTTGGTTTCCTGGATCGTAGATGCCCGGACTAAAAGCGGGGGCGAACGGAAGACCTTTGTCACGTTAGCGGAGGCGGAGACCTACGCGGACGGGTGGGGCCAGCTACGCGTAATACCTACCGACGCGATTTGCGAACTCTGTTTAGTTTTTGCGTGAAGCGAGGATACATGTTGAAGAATCCAGTCCATCAACAATGTTCAGGCACTGGTTGTATCCCGACAGCTTTTGAAATTCTGTTTCGCGCTGCAGGCAAATCCGGGATAAACTTCACGACGTTTCAGGATGACTTTGATTTAGATAAGAATGGCGGCGATCCCCCAACGATTTCGGCTCGATTGCTCACGAAATGAAGGCGAAGTGCCCTGAAGTGTCTTTTCTGAAAGAGTCCTTCGCTAAAGGTGACGAAGACAAAAGGCTCGCCCGCATAGAGGAATTTATTTCCGAGCAAAGGCCAGTTGTAGTTTCACTGACAAACAAGCCCTATGGAGGTGAGGGATGGCATATTATGGCAGTTGTTAATGCAACCGCTGCCGGTTTGACGCTGCTCGACTACATCGACAAGGCTGGGAACGAAATCATTAAAACGGTTTCCAAGGCAGACTTCGTGAAATACCACAATCAATATCCTGGAGGCGACGATATCGCTTATCTCGAATTGTAGAATTACTCTGTGCCCCAATAAGCTCATCCCACAGGTGCTTCATGAATGGCGCAAGCCACGGCATGAAGCCTTTGAATCGCGAAACATCTGGAGTTTGCTGAATGCCTTTACCGAGGTTCTCAAAGGAAATCTAATCGAACTACCCAGGCGCACTGAAGCGCTGACTGGGTTGCTCGACAGCCACGTCGGCCTTGATACCCCATCCATGAACTGAGCCGCTCCGGCGGTATGGTTCGGATGGCGTGTCAGGCTGACGGAAAAGGAATCGCTCCGGCGGTTCCTTTTTTTTACCTATCAGAGGTATGGGTAATCTAGTAACGCCTCTCAATTTAAAATCAGGTAGGACCGTATTTGTCCTAGGAGCGTTGCTACTATTCCGGGATGACTACAAACAAGCACTCACGTCGTGCCTGGATTAAAGGACTGGGAATCCTCGGCCTTGCAGACGCGGCAAAGGCAGCATCGCTTCGGTCAGCTGAGTCAGCGGGAGAGTTAGGGTTTACCCGCTGCTACGTGGCAGCATTTGATTCCTTTGTCGGGCCGGAGCTCCTTCCCTACATGAAAGTCGGTGAGGTGTTGACGCTCGCAAGTGAAACTCAGAGCGGAAGCGATCCTCATGCGGTTCAGGTGAAATGGGGAGAATACCTCATTGGCTATATTCCGAAGTCGGACAACGAGCGCGTCTCCGTGCATTTGAAAGAAGGCGCAACCTTGTGCGCGCGTATTCTTCAACTCGATGATGATGGATCTGGTTTTCAGGCCATTCAACTGGAGGTGAGTTTTTCGAGGGATGGCTCATCACTATCCAATCCATGTGACTCCCCGGCCCTGCCCGGAACGCCGTTTAGCAGCGGTAGCTTTGAGGCATTCGCGTGGCGTCACCCACGTTTTTCACAAAGGTGGTGCTGGGCCGCGAAGCAGCAATTTAACCCCAACCAATTCCCACTGTGTGCCAGCGAAACTCTGCACCGGATTGTTGCCGCGAAATGTGGGGATATGAGTCATGTAGATCTCACTTTTTCTGCGCTCCCGCTGGAGTCGTCCGATAGAATATTTTCAATCGCGGGCTTTGGGGAGAAGCTTAATGTCCGGGGTTGTGATTATTGGGACAAAGCTGATCGGTTTAATCTTCCCATGGGAATCCTCGTAAGGCTGGGCTCGCACCTTCCCCCCAAAACCATTTATCTCCGGATCGATAGGGTAACCAACCGCAATCAGTTTGTTGACGCATTATTGCGGCGCCTCAGCAGGAACCAGATTGCCAGCGCACCGGAAATTTCGTGAATCACTTATAAAAGGAACAGGTCTCCGCCTTTGTGGATTCGTGCGCGTCACCTGGTTACGCGGCTTTTCTATCGGACAGCGGTTGTCCTACCCGCTATGGTAATGTCCTCTATGTCCAAATCAGCTATTCCAACTGAAGCTACACCGATCGTCACGTCTCTCCGTATTGAATATGCGGACGGTAATCACGATGAAATCCAATCCATGGGATTCACCGAACCTTTAGCCGAGCAGCCAGGCGTCCCTTTATTTGAATGGAAACGCCGAATAGCTGGGGAACGTCACAAACATAGCCTTTATACAGGAGGAGCGATTGCTGTGCTCTTATTCCGCACTGCCGGCACCGGGAAACGCTCCACCTATTCCGCCAATGATCCCGAGTGCATTCGCCTGTATCTGGGCGCGACTGGTAAGGAGGTATAAGCGCCATGTTTTTAGTCATCATCCCTAGTTTTCTCGGATGGTTGATGATTTTTTTCCTGCTTTATTTCGCCGTAGTCCCTTCCCATATTCAGGATAAGTTGCCCGAAACTGCAGGACTATTGTTTCCTCTGATTTTTGCCTTATCCGGGGCGGTGTATTTTATGGTTCTTACGGAAAGGCTGTCATTCAGTTTGGTCGTAAACTTTGCTACCGCTGCTGTAGGAATCTGGACCATCAGGTTTTTTAGCAAAGAGAAACTCCTAACTTGGAAGCGCAGAGAATCCACAGATTCTTATCCCTGTTATACTTGTATTTTGCGTAGGCAGAATCACCCGTTGCATCCAAAGACCTTCGGTGCACGCAGACCTGATCGCCATGATCACCATGACGGGGACAGTTCATCGAACTACCTCTGACCGACCTCTGACCGCTTCTAGCTCATCGAACCACCACCCCACCTCATATGCCGTCCACACCTACTCCAAAAGATTCCAGTCAGTCCATCCTCGATGGCTGCATCACCGCGGTGGATGCAATTTTCCAAACCAATGCACCGATTAAAGTGAAGCGAGCACTCTTTGATACTGCCTGCTGGCTGGTCTCCGAGCGCGACGGGAAATATACACCTCGCTACGGCACTGACGCTTCGCTGATTGCCCCAAAAAAGCTCCACCGTCATGAACTTGTCGTGTCGCGTGCCGACCTTTGGTTTGTCGTCCGCCACGGCCTGACGGTTACTGAAACTTTCGCGCTTTGCGAAGCCTGCATGGCCACCAAGGACGAACACCTCCGCCTTCACGCTGTGATAGAATCGGGCGTTTACAGTTGGGAACGCTATGTGAAAGCCGGCGTTGAAGTCCTGGACATGGAAATGTGGAACCGCCTGTGGGCACACAAGCTTCGGCGAGCGATTGTTTTTCCACGGGAGCATTCGTGCGATCGAGGACGATGCGAATAGTGGAACCATCCTTGGTCGTGAACGGTGCCTGAGTTTCGAGGTTGATGACAGTCATGCCGCCAGTTCACGCAATGCACGGTGAGGACGAAAGAAAATTTGTGCGGATGAACCAGCGAAAGCGCCAAGAAATTGAGGGCGGTGCGACAGCGGAAGCACGCAAGCTCACCGGAGCGACACCTATAACAATTCTCCATTGAGAATTGGTATCACCCACTTCCAATCACACCCGTAATACTCCATCAAGGCTCCCGGCTTGCATCATGCACTGGCTTCCGCGCATGCTCTAACGATGAAATCCTTGCAAGGTTGCACTGTCCTCATCACGGGCGCGTCGTCGGGTATCGGCGCGGAACTGGCGCGTCAATTGTCACCACACGCAAAAACTATGGTGCTCGCGGCGCGTCGGACCGATCGACTGAACGCACTCGCCAAAGAGCTGACACGTGAGGGGCTGGATATCTATTGTGAGTCCATAGATGTGCGGGATGGAGCGCAAATCGGATCGCTGGTTGATGGATTGAAAAAGCGAAGCATTCATGTGGATTTTCTGATTAATAACGCAGGGCTTGGGGATCACGGTTTTTTTGAAAACAGTGAATGGGATAAAACGGCGGCACAACTCGAGGTAAACATCATGGCGCTTACACAAATCACCCACGCACTGCTGCCGGACATCATCAAGGCACAAGGCGCGATCCTGAATATCAGCTCGGTTGCGGGTTACCTGCCTCTTCCTGGAATGGCGGTGTATGCGGCAACAAAAGCTTACGTCACCAGCTTCTCGGAGGCGTTGCGGGGAGAGCTTTATAACGCAGGTGTAACTGTCACGACGATTTGTCCGGGTCCTGTGATTACGGAGTTTGGAGGACTGGCGAGACGTTCGGATGAGCCGGACGCACACATTGCACCGAACATTCTCAAGGTAACCGTGGAGGAAGTCGCACAAACAGCGCTGCAAGCCGTGGAGAAAAATCGCGCTAAAGTAGTGCCAGGCAGTTTGATTTCCTTTTTAATGTTCCTGACATCGTTCGTGCCGTTTGGAATCATCCGCCGGTTCTTCTACAAAAAGCGCTGATCTCTTTTCTCATGCCCACTTTAACTCAAGTTTTCCGCGTTCTGCTCGCTGCGATGTGCGTTGCAGTCATCTTTGGTTGCAAGGAGAAGAAGGCGCAGCCTCAGGTGCAGACACCGCCAGTTCCAGTCGTGCCAGCGGAACCCAAGGAGCCAGAGCCGATGCCTCCTCCTCCGATGCCGTATGTGCCTTACAAGACATTGCAGACGGGAACGATTTTCAACGGCATCCAGTTTAAGGCGAATCTGGAAACGGAATTTGGCGAGACCGCAAAGAACGATCGCGCGGATGCAGCCAGCTACAGTGTGGAGATGAATGTGAAGGTGAAAGTTCCGAAGGCGCATCAAAGCCTTGAGGAATTGGGCAAGCTCAACGACAAGCTCGCAGTGGTGCTGCCCGGCCTGACTGCTGCCCTTGGGAAATCGAAAATTTCGCCCAAGTTTGAAGAGCTTTATGGGAGAAAAGTGAATTTGATCCGCACTAATCTAAACCGGCTAGAGCAACTGCCCAGCCGCCATAATTTTTACGACTGCGAAACCATTCTGGAGCTACAACATCCAGTCACCATGCGCCGCGCGCTTTTAGTGCAGGCCGATATGGACGTGGACACCGACGGCTCGGACGGAGACCGTTCTGCAAGCATTGAGGTGGATTCGAAGACGTTTCAGCCTTTTACAAGCTACCACTGGGCGAAAGCGACGGCGACACCGAACCCGTTTCTCGTCGTGTGGGAAAAGAAAGTGCGCGATGCCGAGGCAAAGCTCAGTGACCCCAAGGCAGACGCACCGAAGATTAAGACGGATCTAAAAAAGCTTCGTTCTGAAGTGAGCGACTTGAAAACGTGGAGCTATCTTCTTGGCTCGCTCGATCCGTTTATCGTGCTGCCGACCTCTATGTTTGGTGGAAAGAATCCTTACACACCGAAGATTGGCGATTACTGCGTGGTGATCGTGGATGACGTGCTTTATCCAGCCATCATCGGAGACGCGGGCCCCATGTGGAAAGTTGGAGAAGCATCGGTGAAACTGTGCAAACAGATCAATCCCGCCGCCAATGGAGGCAACCGTTCGATGAATGACCTTAAGGCGACGTATCTGGTTTTTCCCGGCACTGGTGAAAAACCCTGGGGCGCCCCTGATCTCACGAAATGGCGGACGAAGTGTGAGCAGCTATTGAAAGAGTTTGGTGGCTATACCGGCACCTTGTTTGACTGGCAGCCTCCTGCACTTCCGGCTGTCGCAACACCTGGTGCTCCCGGTGAACCCGCCGTTGATGCGGCTGTGAATACGCCCGCATCGGCCCCGCCTGCGCCCCGGTAACTTTTAAGCAGGGCTTTTCATTTGAAGCGTGGAAAGCATAGCAAGCAAATGGGTGGAGAGATTTTTATGAACAAGTGAGTGATAAAAACCGAGGATAAGGCGTGATCAAACGCCCTACTCGAGGACCTTGCAACAAGCCCCTAAATCGAACTCCTGAGCCTTTAAGCAAGGCAGAGCTTGGAGGGAAGGGCCTGGTGGTGGAGGTGGCACAGAGCAAAAGCGAGATCGCGTGGTGTAAGAAGCAGCTAGGTGCTGAGCATTCCTTGGGGGAGGGAAAAGCGGTTGGACGGCGGATTTGGCAGATCGTGCGCCGGGCGGAGGATGGGGAGCCGGTGGCGGTGTTGTTGTGGGCGGCGAGTGCGTTGCACTTAAAGGATCGGGATGAGTGGATTGGTTGGGATGGGATGACGCGTTCGCGGCGGCTGAGCTTGATCGTCAATAATTCGCGCCTGCTCATCCTAGAGGCGCAGCGTGCGCCTAATCTGGCTTCGCAAGTGCTGGGCGCGGCGTTGCGTGCGCTGCCCGGGCAGTGGTCGGCCCGGTATGGATATGCGCCAGTGTTGGCGGAAGCATTTACCGATTTGGAAACGCACCACGGGACGAGCTATAAGGCTTCGAACTGGCTGCCGCTGGGCCAGAGCAAAGGGTTTGAGCGGCATCGGGCGGATTTTTACGTCCCCAACCATCGCCCGAAGAAGCTGTGGGTTTTTGCGTTTCGGGAGGATGCGCGGGCGGCGCTTTGTGCTCGGGTGCTTTCCCCGGAGCTGGTGGTGGCGGAGATCCCAGCGGTGGTACGTTGCCCGCTGCGGTTCAAGCAGATGCTTTCGCTGCGAGACGTGTTCGTGGAGCTGGATGACCCGCGGAGGAAGAGCAGTCGCCGTTACCGGCTCTCTACGATGCTCACGCTGGTCTGCCTGGGCTTGTTGTGCGGAGCACGCAACCTCAGCGACATCTTGCGCTGCTGCCAGTTGCTGGGACAGCGCGAGCGGCGTCACCTGGAACTGCGCCGGATGAAAGGCTCGGAGACCTACCGGGTGCGGGTGTGACCGCAACGTGATGTAATAATTTAAAAGACAACTTGTACTAATAATATTATCTAATTAAGAGCGTGGTGACATGATCGAAATCACCGAGCAAAGCTCCACGCAAACGGCAGAAGGAACCACGCGGATCACCGTCACCTTTGAGGTTCCGGCGAGGGAAAACCTTGGGGCCGCGCTCGACTTGGAGCGCGGGCTACAACGGGCCCTCAATGGCGTTGGTCAGACCATCATGGCCGAGGCACTTAGCCGCTTCGATACGGAAGGCGAACCCATTCGCTTTGGCT
>Ga0209181_10007317_pt1 | contig 15164 bp, 13 predicted proteins | sample MAT05_FD_187208 | JGI IMG/M metagenome (GOLD analysis project Ga0209181, IMG submission 187208) | Freshwater microbial communities from Lake Fryxell liftoff mats and glacier meltwater in Antarctica - MAT-05 (SPAdes) (version 2) | ecosystem: Environmental > Aquatic > Freshwater > Ice > Liftoff... | reverse complement strand
AGTCGTAACTGCCTGATAATCAGAGTAGCGGGGAGCAGGATCGAACTGCCGACCTTAGGGTTATGAATCCTACGCTCTAACCATCTGAGCTACCCCGCCGTTTTGTAGGGCAAAAGTACGAAAAAAAAGTTGGCACACAACTGCTGGTTTTGTCATTCGCATCAAAAAAATTTTACCTTTGCCCATATCGCAATGTTACCTAATTGATATGGAGAAGTTTAAGTTTGTTACCGAATATGAGCTTCGGGCATCGCCTAAAATGCTGTTTCCCTACATTAGCTCCGCTTCTGGCTTGTCGCAATGGTTTGCTGCCAAAGTAAACACCATGCCCGAACACCGTTTTGATTTTCAATGGGACAACGAAAGCCATTTTGCCCGGCAGGTATCGCTCCGCCAAAACAAAAGTGTGCGTTTTGAATTTCTGGATACCGGCGAAAATGGTCACGATAATAACTACGTCGATTTTCGGGTTGAACAGAGCGAGTTAACCCAATCGACGTACCTCCGCATTACCGATTATTCTACCAATACCGACTCCGAAGACCTGCAGGATCTATGGAATGGCATGATGGACAAACTCCGCGAAATCGTCGGTAGTTAGTTAAAAATGTATAATGTGGAATGAATACTCGGTCCGCCGAAGCGGAACAATTTGCAACAGTCAGCGCGTTTTACCGACACAGTAACTGTACATTATCCATTTTTCATTAACCATTACTCATCGTCCATTGAAAAAGATTGACAAACTCATCCTCTCGTCGTTTTGGGGGCCGTTTGTAATGACCTTGTGCGTGGTCATCTTCATCTTCCTGATGCGTCTGCTGATGTTCTACATCGACGATTTCGTGTCGAAAGATGTTGATCTTGTTACGTTCGGGCGGCTGCTTTTCTTCTTTTCTCTACTTACCATTCCTACTGCCCTTCCGCTGGCAACCCTACTGTCGTCGCTTATGACCTATGGGAATCTGGGCGAGTTTTTTGAGCTGACCGCCATGAAAAGTGCGGGCATCTCGCTTACCCGGGCTATGCGTCCGTTGCTCATTGTGGCTGTTTTTATCAGTGCATTCTCGTTCTGGTTCAATAACATTGTTTCGCCCTGGGCCAACCTCAAAGGGTATAGTTTACTGTACGATATAAAGACCGCCAAAGCCACGTTGAGCCTTAAAGAGGGCATCTTTTACAACGATCTGCCGGGTTATAGCATCAAAGTCGACCGCAAAATCACGACGGACCCCAACAGCACTACAGGTGACTTATTGAAAGGTTTGGTCATTTACAAACACGCAACAACGGGGGTAGAATCGGGCAACCGCGAGGTGATCCTGGCTGATTCGGGGCGAATGTACACCGATAAAGACCGCTCGTACCTGGTGTTTGAGTTGTACAACGGCAACGATTACCAGGAGCAGTCGGACCCCAACAACGTTAGCTATGCCAGCAACGGTACCCCTAATCAGCAGGCTCAGTTTATCCGCAACAGCTTTAAACACTATAAGCTCGTTATCAGCCTCGAATCGTTCGGGATTCACCGTACCGACGAGCAGCAGTTTGAATACCACGAGTACATGAAAAACCTGGGTGAACTAGCCTACCTGACGGATTCGCTCAAAAAGGATTTCAAAAGTACGAGTCTCAACGTAGCCAATTCGTCGCGGCAGTATTATAGTTATCAATTCAAAAGCGAAGGCCCGGCTGGTGTGGAAGCTGCTATGGCCGCCAAAAAACTCACTGCTGGCCACTGGGTGGATTCGGTGTTGGCCAGCAAAAAATTCCAGAAGCAGGAGCTGGTTCTATCGGCTTTGTCGCAGGCGCAGAGTGTACTCAGCTATGCCAGTTCCAATGTGGTTTATTTGCAGGAAAAGCAGCGGCAGGTGTATAAGTACGAACTGGAAACGCACCACAAATTCACCCAGGCCATTTCGGTATTTATCATGTTTCTGATTGGTGCTCCACTGGGTGCCATCATCAAAAAAGGAGGGTTTGGTCTGCCAGTGCTAGTGTCGATCATCTTTTTCATTCTGCTCTACGTACTCACCCTCAACGGTGATAAGTTCGCCAAAGATGGTGTGTTGTGGGTACCTGTGGGTGCCTGGATGGCCAATGGATTACTCTTCCCGGTCGGACTCTACTTCATGTACCAGGCCCGGCACGACTCCCGTCTGTTCGACAAAGACGTGTACATCATTGCGTGGGACAAGCTGAAATCAATGATCAATAAACAGCGAGCAAACAACAGGGATCAACGAGCAGCGAGCAACCAACAGTGAGCAACCCATTCTGGCTAATTACTGATCCGGTTCTTCACTGTTCATTGTTAACTGATAAAACTGCCCGTTGTTCACTGTTTTTCCGTACTTTTGCGTGTTAATTCAATTTTTCATTAAAAAAGCTGTCTGAAGATGTCATTACCGACCGAGAAAAAGCAAGAAATCTTTGCAACCCAGGGCTTCAAAAAATCTGCTGAAGACACGGGTTCGGCCGAATCCCAGATCGCACTCTTTACGTACCGAATTTCGCAACTGACCGAACACCTGAAAGTGCATAAGCACGACCACGGTACTCGTCAGGGCCTGTTGAAACTGGTAGGTAAGCGTCGCCATCTGCTCGATTACCTGATCCGCAAAGATATTACACGCTACCGGACCGTCATTGCCGCGTTGGGCATCCGTAAGTAACCGGACCAACGTTCATAGGGAATCTGCCTCATGTGGTAGATTCCCTACTTTTTATTCTTTCCAGTGAAGCGGTCAAAGCTGTTGTAGCGCGTTAAAAAAACACTATGTTTCAAATCACCACCCAATCAGTTGCCCTGCCCGACGGCCGGGAAATTACTATCGAAACGGGCCGCTTGGCTCGTCAGGCCGACGGAGCCGTTCTGGTTCGCTTAGGCAACACGATGTTACTGGCTACGGTTGTTTCGTCTAAAGATGCCAAAGAAGGTGTCGATTTTTTGCCCCTCTCTGTCGATTATCAGGAAAAATTCGCATCGGCTGGTCGTATTCCCGGCAGTTTTCAGCGTCGCGAAGGCCGGTTGTCAGATCCGGAGATTCTGACCAGCCGTTTGGTCGACCGTGTATTGCGCCCCATCTTCCCCGAAGATTACCATGCCGATACACAAATGATGATTACTATGATCTCAGCCGATGCCGAAGTTCTGCCCGATCAGTTGGCAGCTTTGGCGGCTTCGTCTGCCCTGCTGGTGTCAGATATTCCGTTCAACGGTCCGATTTCGGAAGTACGCGTTGCCAAAATCGACGGAAAATATATTGTTAACCCCAAAACCTCTGATCTGACACGGGCAACGCTCGACCTGATCGTTGGCGCTACTGAGCAGGACATCTGCATGGTGGAGGGTGAAATGAATGAGTGTTCGGAGGCCGAAGTGGTAGAAGGTCTTCGGGTGGCCCACGAGGTTATCAAAATTCAGTGCCAGGCTCAGAAAGAACTCGAAGCCAAAGTTGGCAAGACAGTAAAGCGGGTTTATAACCACGAAACGCACGACGAAGAACTTCGGGCGGCTGTTCGGACCGCTTGTTACGATAAGGTTTACGCCGTTGCCGCCCTCCAGCAACCCAGCAAAAAAGCCCGTAGTGAAGGATTCAAAGCCGTTCGCGATGAGTTTATGGCTTCTCTGCCCGAAGGTTCGGCAATGAATGGCAGCTTAGTAAAAACATATTTTGGTGATATCGTGTGGGAAGCCTCACGCCGGTTGGTACTCGACGAGCGAGCACGCTTAGATGGTCGTAAGTTAGACGAGATTCGCCAGATCGAATGCACGGCCGATTTCCTGCCAATGGCGCACGGTTCGGCCTTGTTCACACGCGGAGAAACCCAATCGTTAACTACAGCCACGCTCGGCACCAAAATGGACGAGCAAATTATCGACATGGCGATGTATCAGGGCTACAACAAGTTCCTGTTGCATTACAACTTCCCCGGTTTCTCAACGGGCGAGGTAAAGCCAAACCGGGGTGCCGGTCGGCGCGAAATTGGCCACGGAAACTTAGCCCATCGTGCCCTCAAAAAAGTGATGCCTGCCGATGCCGATAATCCCTACACGATTCGTATTGTGTCGGACATTCTGGAGTCGAATGGGTCATCGTCAATGGCAACCGTTTGTGCTGGCACTATGGCCCTGATGGATGCTGGTGTGAAAATTAAAGCCCCCGTTGCCGGTATTGCCATGGGTTTGATTTCTGATACAGAGCCGGGTTCAACCAAATACGCTGTATTATCGGACATTTTGGGCGACGAAGATCACCTCGGCGACATGGACTTCAAAGTGACCGGAACCGAGAAAGGGATTACAGCTTGCCAGATGGACATGAAAGTGAATGGTCTGTCGTATGAAATTTTGACAGAAGCGTTGATGCAGGCCCGTGCGGGTCGGTTGCACATTCTGGGTGAGATGAAGAAAGCTATCTCGGCCGTTCGCGACGATCTGAAACCCCACGCTCCCCGCGCTCACGTTATCAAAATTGAGCAAAGTCAGATTGGTGCCGTTATCGGACCCGGTGGCAAAGTGGTGCAGGAAATCCAGAAAGAGTCGGGTGCAACGGTAGTGATCGAAGAGCGCGATGGTGCGGGCTACGTGAGCATTTTTGCCACCAGCAAAGAAGGTATGGACAAGGCTATTACCCGTGTGAAGGGCATTGTGGCCGTACCGGATATTGGCGAAGAATATACGGGTAAAGTGAAAACGATCATGCCGTTTGGTGCGTTTGTGGAGTTCCTGCCCGGCAAAGACGGACTTTTGCACATTTCCGAGATTAAGTGGGAGCGTGTCGAAACAATGGACGGCATCTTAGAAGTAGGAGAAGAGGTAAAGGTGAAGTTGGTTGATATTGATAAAAAGACTGGTAAGTATCGGTTATCCCGCAAGGTTTTGCTACCGAAGCCAGAGAACAAAAACTAACAGCACTTTGTTACTTTTTTGTGTAATCGACCGTCCAATACTGTCGTTATACAACCACACAATCCAAGGGGTACACGTACCATGAGACAGCTAAAAATATCAAAACAAATTACCAACCGCGAAAGCCAGTCGCTGGATAAGTACCTCCAGGAAATTGGTAAAGTGGATCTGTTGACGCCAGATGAGGAAGTAATTCTGGCGCAGAAGATTCGCGAAGGCGATCAGCTTTCGTTGGAACGCTTGACGAAGGCTAACCTTCGTTTCGTGGTGTCGGTAGCCAAACAATATCAAAACCAGGGTTTGTCCCTAGGCGACTTGATCAATGAGGGTAACCTTGGTCTGATCAAAGCCGCACAACGGTTCGACGAAACCCGTGGTTTCAAATTTATTTCCTACGCCGTTTGGTGGATTCGCCAATCTATTTTGCAGGCTTTGGCCGAGCAATCACGGATTGTGCGTTTGCCGCTGAATCGGGTAGGTTCGCTGAACAAAATTTCGAAAACGTTCTCTGATCTGGAGCAGAAGTTTGAGCGCGAACCGTCGCCGGAAGAGTTGGCGGCCGTACTCGACATTACGCCTGCCGAGGTTGTCGATACGCTCAAAATTTCGGGTCGGCACGTGTCGATGGACGCGCCGTTTGTACAGGGTGAAGAAAACAGCCTGCTCGACGTTCTCGAAAACGATGGCGAAGACAAACCCGATTCTGGCCTGATTAACGACTCGCTCCGTAAGGAAGTGCAACGCGCCCTCTCCACGCTGACTCAGCGTGAGGCCGACGTGATTACCCTCTACTTCGGTTTGAACGGCGAACACGCCATGACCCTCGAAGAGATTGGCGAGAAATTTAACCTGACCCGCGAGCGGGTTCGGCAGATCAAGGAGAAGGCCATTCGTCGGCTCCGTCATACCTCACGGTCGAAAGCGCTGAAAACGTATTTGGGATAACGAATTTTAGGTAACAAAAAGCCACTCCGAGTTATCGGAGTGGCTTTAACTCTATTGTATCGTGACGACCTAAAAGATGAAATTTGTAGACAGAAACGCTGATTCCTGCTCTCGTACAATCTGATTCACAATAGCCTTATTAGCTGGGGTGTCTTTGGTGGCCACCACCGTTCGGATAGAGAACGACCGGAGGGCAGCGCGCACGGAGAGGGTGCCTTCGGCAGAATCTTTGCGGCCCGTGAAGGGGAATGTGTCGGGGCCGCGCTGACATTGGGCGTTCAAATTCACGCGGCTCACCTGATTCACCAGCGGATCAATGAGGTGAGCAAGTTGGTAGGGATCTGTGCCAAACAAACTCACTTGCTGGCCATGATCCGACGAAATGATGTATTCGATGGGTTGCTCCAGATCGGTGAATGATACTACCGGAACAACGGGGCCAAACTGTTCCTCACGATATAACTTCATGCCCTCAGTTACAGGGTATACCACCGCCGGAAAAAATAACGACCCCGCCACGGTGCCCCCCCTTTCGTTTATAACCTGTGCCCCCTGTGCCTGCGCATCGGTGATGCACTCGGTCAGATAATCAGGCTTTTGGGGTTCGGGAAGTGGGGTAATATTGGCGAATGTCTCCCAGGGCATACCCGGTTTTAATACATTGACGGCCGCGCTGAATTTCTCCAGGAATGCATCAGCAATAGACCGGTGAACCCAAATTATTTTTATGGCTGTACAACGTTGTCCGTTAAATGAGAGGGAGCCAAGAACGCACTCCCGCACAGCCAGATCGAGGTCCGCATCGGGCAGAATAATAGCCGCGTTCTTGGCATCTAAACCCAATACGGCCCTTAGCCGGTTGCTTTTAGGGTGCATTTTCTTCAGGCTATCGGCCACCCGACTTGAGCCAATTAGGGTCAGTACGTTGATTTTCCCTGACTGCATCAGGGCCGGAACCACCGAGGCACCGCGCCCATAAATGGTGTTGACTACTCCTTTGGGGAAACACGACCGGAACGCTTCGAGCAGGGGATAATGAAGCAGCGTTCCGTGCTTGGGCGGCTTAAACAAGATGGTATTACCCATCAGAATCGCCGGAATGAGCGTGGTATAAGTCTCGTTGAGGGGATAATTGAACGGACCCATGCACAACACAACACCAAGGGGCGACCGCCGGGTCTGGCCAATAATGCCCTCCGCAATCTCGAACCGCGACCCCGTCCGGTCAATATCCTTAAGCGCATCAATAGTGTCGTAGATATACTGGACAGTCCGGTCAAATTCTTTATTGGAGTCGGTGAGGGTTTTACCAATTTCCCACATCAGCAGATTAACTACCTGCTTTTTTTGCTCGATCATTCGACCGACAAAATTCTGCACACACCAGATTCGGTCGGCAACACTCATGGCAGGCCACTCGCCCCGGCCATTATCATAGGCTGCCACTGCCGCATCGAGCGCTTCTAAGGCTTCGGTATCCGTTGTGACGGGGTAACTTCCAATTACGGGCCGTTGCAACGAGCCATCGGGTTGGCGCATCATTACGGGCGACGGCACATCGACCGTTGGGCCGCTCCACGAGCGCATTTGGCCATTGATCAGGTACTCGCGCTGATGGAGTGGTTGAAACTGAAAGTCTGCTGGAATCTGGTCAGCAACCGGAAAACAGGCCGCTAATTGAGGCTCAGAAATTGTCATGTGATTTTGTTCGGCTTTGCTTTATAAAGGTTTTTGCAGACCATAAGTTCATTGTAGATTAGGCAAAAAAACTACCTTTACGCTGCCCAACTATCCTTTACTTGCCCATATGGTCCCACTTCCAAACACGTCTCCCCTATCGGCAGACCTTATCGACAAACTCCATCAGCTCTCGGAAAAATACGCGGCTATGGGTCAGGATATGAGTTCGTACTTAGAGGGTTTGCTCCAGGCCGATTACCTGACCTACTGGGATTATGTGCATCTGGAAACGTTGCTTTCGCTACAGAACCCCCGCACGGCCTACCCCGACGAACTGATTTTCATCACCTACCACCAGATTACGGAGTTGTATTTCAAGTTGGTGAAACACGAGATCGATCAGATTGCCCATCATCCTGCTTTGGAAGCATCCTTTTTTATGGAGCGAATGCAACGAATAAACCGATACTTCGGCATTCTGGAACAGTCGTTTGCGGTGATGATTGAGGGAATGGACAAAGATCAGTTTCTGAGTTTCCGTATGGCATTGCTCCCGTCGAGCGGGTTTCAGTCGGTGCAATTCCGCCAAATTGAGATTATGTCAACTGATTTTCATAATCTGCTGACCCCAAACTCACCCCTCACTGACAAGGCCACAATGGAGATGCTTTATGATTCTATTTATTGGAAACAGGGCGCTACAGAGTTAGCTACGCAACAGAAAACGCTGACTCTGAAACAGTTTGAGAAGAAATACGGTGATACGCTTGTCCGCCTGGCTACCGAATACCAATCATGCAACGTATACGCTTGCTGGCTCCGTCTGCAGCAGCACGGAGAAAGCACCGACGCACTTATTAACGAACTCCGCGACTTTGATCAGCGGGTTAATGTGCGTTGGAAGATGGCTCACCTGCGCTCGGCGGTGCGGTATCTGCACAAAAGCCCCGCTTCTATTGAAGCGACCGGCGGCACCAATTGGCAACGGTATTTGCCACCCGTTGAGCAACAGCGACGGTTTTTCCCAGCGTTATGGAGCGGAGAAGAAAAAGAGAAATGGGGAAGAACTCAATGATGACTGATGAATTTGCAGCAGCAAATTTTTTGCCGCTGCGTCAGCAAATGCATTAGTCAAATCTACCTACCGCCGGGCCGAGTTGTAATACTTCATGGCATCGGGTAGCTGGCTCTGAATATCCCGAATACGGCGACTGTCGGAAGGGTGCGTTGACAGGAATTCAGGCGGTTTCTTCCCACCCCCGGCTTTCGCCATCCGCGTCCAGAACGGCACCGCTTCGCTCGGGTTATAACCCGCCATCGCCATAAAAATCAGCCCCAATTTATCGGCTTCTGACTCCTGAGTCCGGCTATGGGGCAACGCCCGGCCAACCTGATAAGCAGCGGGCAATACCAGCCCGGCAGCCTGTAGTAGCAAAGCACTCGTTTGTTGTGGTCGAGATTGGGCAACAACCCCCAGAGCTGCCTGTCCACCCTGAATTAATCCATTCGCGAGCAGTCCCTCGCTCATACGCTCATTACCGTGTCCGGCCAGCGCGTGCGAAATTTCGTGACCCATAACGGTGGCTACACCGGCTTCGTTTTGCGTATAGGGCAGAATTCCGGTGTAAAACGCCACTTTGCCACCCGGCATACACCAGGCATTCACTTGTGGACTTTGGATAAGGTGGAACTCCCACTGAAACCCTTCGACCCGACTACCATAGTTGTTCGCTTTCAGATAGCTCTCCATCGCATCTTTAAGTCGGTTACCCACCCGCTGAATCATCTGGGCATCGTTGCCCGAGCCTACCACGCGGCTGGTATCCAGAACTCCTTTGTATTCACTAAAACTCAGAGGTAAGAGTTCAGCATTTGATATAAGCAGCAATTGCTTACGGCCAGTTAAAGGAACGCGCTGGCAGCCAATGGCAGCGGCAACAACCAGCAAAATTATTAGTGCGTTTTTCATTGTTTGTGTATGGTTGGTTAATTGGACGCTGGATTTTAGAGTCTGGATCTATTTACTAAAGTCCCGTTTCAATATCTATTGTTCACTATTCGGTACTTATAATCCAACGTCCACTAACGTTTGTTCAGCTTTTTTAGCGTTGGGTTCGGTCAGCCCGCCTATAGTCCTTAGATTTGCGACGTATCTAAGCGTTTAAAAGGCAAGCCTATACTTTTACTATACTATTCAGCATGAAGATTATTTGCGTTGGACGTAACTACGTCGATCACATTCGGGAGTTAAGCAATGAGCAACCCGATGATCCGGTCATTTTCCTGAAACCGGAAACAGCCGTTCCCCTTAAAAACGAGCCTTTTTTCTACCCCGACTTCTCTACTGACGTTCATTACGAAGTGGAAATTCTAGTCAAGATCAACCGGGTTGGCAAAAACATCGACGAGAAGTTTGCGCACAAATACTACGACGAAATCGGCGTAGGGATTGATTTTACGGCCCGCGACGTTCAGAGCAAACTAAAAGCGAAAGGACTCCCGTGGGAACTAGCCAAAGCGTTCAATGGCTCAGCCCCGATTTCACCCTTCGTCCCCAAAACAGATTTTCCCGATCTGAATAACATCAACTTCCGGCTCGACCTGAACGGCGAAACCCGCCAGTTGGGCAATACCAGCCTGATGCTCTTCAAAATCGATTACCTGATTTCGTTTGTGTCGCGGTATTTTCTGCTTCAAAAAGGCGATATTTTGTTCACGGGTACCCCCAAAGGTGTTGGCCCCGTAAAAATTGGGGATTCGCTGACCGCTTACATTGAGGATCGAAAATTGCTTGAAATTGGCGTAAAGTAATCGGTTTGAATTTTGAAGAATATTCTTTCGCGTTCTCTGCTTTTTATTGCTAGCCTCGGTTTGCTTATACCGGCCTTGGGGCAGGCTCCCAAACCCACACGCCCGCTTGATCCGGTGCCGATGAAGCCCGTTGTGGTGCCTGGCTATTTTATGTTTCCGATTCTGCCGGGCCAACAAAATTCGCTGTCGGGCGGAATGGGGGATCTTCGGTCCAATCACTTTCATGCAGGTCTGGATATTCGCACCGGCGGACGTGAAGGACTCGACGTTCACGCAGCCGCCGACGGATACGTCGCCCGGATCGCAGTGTTTACGGGTGGCTATGGCAACGTTATCTTCCTGAAACATCCCAACGGAACCACCACGGTTTACGGCCATTTACGAACACTGAACGATACACTGAGGACTTATCTTCGGCAGGAGCAGTACCGCAAACAAACCTTTGAAATCGACTTGCGCCCCGCGCCAGGGCAGTTTCCAGTTCGCAAAGGCGACGTAATTGCCTATTCGGGAAATACGGGCGGCTCGGGCGGCCCGCACCTTCATTTCGAGGTTCGCGACGACCGGGATAATCTTATCAACCCCTTGTTATATAATTTTTCGGAACTTCGCGATGAGGTCCCGCCTTATTTTGAGCGCGTTGCCCTACGCACCCTGACGCCCAGTTCGCGGCTCAACGGCGAGTATACCCGGCAAACGTATGCGCCTGTCCGCCGAGCCGATGGGAGTTACGGTTTGAGTCAAACTATTACAGCATCGGGGTTGATCGGGCTGGAAATTCTGGCATACGATAAAACAACAGGGTCGCCCTATCGTAACGGAATCAACTGTGTAGAAGTAAAACTGGATGGGCACGAGATGTTTATGTACAGCATGAACTCGTTTCCGCACGAAGGAACCCGGTTTATAAACGTCCACATGGATTACGAGACAGAACGGCTTTTTGGACAACGCTATCACCGCTGCTACATAGCCGATGGCAATCAACTCTCGCTCTACCACACCGATCAGTCGCAGGTTGCCACCCGGCGGGGCCGTTTGCCCATGATGGATGGACAAGCCCACGAGGTGGCCGTAACGTTGTTCGACTTGTACCAGAACTCGGCGGTGTTGCGCTTTACGGTGCAACCCGATTCCAGCGAGGCAATGGTACCCATCAGTTTGAAGTCGGGCAATCAGGCGGAGGCCGTCACCATCACGGTAGATCAAAACGTACTGAAACTGGCCGTTCGAAACCTGTCTGACAGCATAGCCCCCCCGGCAATACTGATTGAAGGCAAGAAAACCACGGAACAATCGGTAAGTTACATTCGTAACAATGCAGCGGTTTATTTAATCGACCTCAATCAGAACCTGCCAGAATCAATACAGGTGGGTGCTGGCCGGATGGCTACAAACCTGAAAAAACGAATCATTCCGGGTCAGGACGATCGGTATGATGATGCTACCCTGAGTTTGCAATTCAACTCAAAAACGCTTTTCGATACGCTGTACTTAGCCGTGCGTCAAGTATCGGCCTGGACGATGGAGATCAACCAGAAAACGATTCCATTGAATGATTTTCTGACCGCAACCTGGACCACACCCGGCGTTACCGATACCATGCGAACCAAAGCGTATCTGGTAGATGGCAGCGGGCGGGAACGATATCTTGGAGGAACCTGGCAAAAAAACAAGCTAACTTTCCGCACCCGCGAGTTAGGACGGTTTCAGTTGATGACCGACGTAACTCCTCCGCAAGTCCGGTTTGTTTCGGTTACGCCCAACGGCATTTCGGCTCGTATCTCCGACGACTTATCGGGCATTCGCTCGTTTCGCGCAATGGTCGACGGTGAGTGGGTATTGATGCAGTACGATTACAAACGGGCGTTACTATGGTCAGACAAACTTGACCCCGATGAGGCCTTTCCTGATGGAGCCGAAGTACTTTTAGAAGTTACCGACAACGTTGGCAATGTTGGGATGGTGAAAGCCCTAATTTCAACCCCAAAGCCGAAAGCCAAACCTGCTGCAAAGCGGAAACGGCGACGGTAATAAGAATCGGTTTCAGGTTTCAAGCTACGCGGTTTCATGTTTCAGTAAATACCGCAAAATGACGAAACGTAAAACCGCATAGTATTGAAACCTGAAACTTGAAGAAAACATGTCAAAACTGAGTATTGGCGATTCTGCCCCCGATTTTGAAACGAAAGATCAGAACGGACAGCCCTTAAAATTGTCGGACTATAGGGGTAAAAAAGTTGTTTTGTACTTTTATCCCAAAGATGATACCTCGGGGTGTACCGCTCAGGCTTGTGACCTGCGCGACAACTACGCCGATCTACGTGCTGCGGGTTACGAAGTGTTGGGCGTAAGCGTGGATGGGGAGAAGTCGCACCAGAAGTTTATCGGTAAATACGACTTGCCATTTTCGTTGATTGCCGATACCGACAAGCAGGTTGTTGAAGCCTATGACGTTTGGAAAGAGAAGTCGATGTATGGCCGGAAGTACATGGGCACCGCCCGCACTACATTCCTGATCGATGAGAACGGCATCATCACGGACATCATTGATAAGGTTGACACAAAAAAACACACGGAGCAAATTTTGAAGTGATGGAACTACAACAACTCGAACAGACTGCCACCGCCGTTCGGCGCGACATTGTACGGATGGTAAATGCGGTTAATTCCGGCCACCCTGGTGGCTCATTAGGCTGCACCGACTTTTTGGTAGCCCTCTATTTTGAGGTTATGCATCTTAAAACAGATGCTGCTGGCCATGTCGTATTCGATATGGACGGCCGTGACGAAGATCTATTCTTCCTGTCGAATGGCCATATTTCGCCGGTTTTCTACTCGGTACTGGCTCGCCGTGGGTATTTCCCGGTATCAGAACTGGCTACGTTCCGTAAGCTCGACAGCCGCTTGCAAGGCCACCCCACTACCGCCGAACACCTGCCGGGTATTCGTATTGCTTCAGGTTCGCTGGGGCAAGGTTTGTCGGTAGCCAACGGAGCGGCCTTTGCCAAGAAACTCAACGGCGACGACAAACACGTGTATGTGCTCATGGGCGACGGTGAGCAGCAGGAAGGGCAGGTTTGGGAAGGTGCCATGTTTGCTCCTCATCACAAACTCGGCAATCTAACCGCTGTTATCGACCTCAACGGTCAGCAAATCGACGGCCCAACCAGGCTGGTGATGAACAACCGTGATCTCGGTGCCAAATACGAAGCCTTCGGCTGGAACGTAGAGCACATGGAAGGTAACGACATGGCTCAGGTTGTAGCCAAGTTGAAAGAGGCCCGCCGTGACCCGGAGGTTCCCACCATGATTCTGATGCATACCGAAATGGGCTTTGGCATCGACTACATGATGGGTAGCCACAAATGGCACGGGGTAGCCCCCAACGCCGAGCAATTGGTTACGGCATTGAATCAATTGCCTTTGTCGGTAGGCATGTCTGATTATTAATCCATGCAGATCAAACGCCTTGTCATCGAAAATTTCAAGTCCATTGAACGGATCGAGCTTATTGAGCCGAATCCGTTCACGGTCTTTGTTGGCCCCAACGGGTCGGGAAAGTCAAATATTTTCGAGGCATTGGAGTTTGTGAATATTTCTAGGCAATATGATTCTGCGACAAGCTTATTCGGAGGTTTACAAAACATTGCCAGAGTGCAAAGTCCTGAAAGTGAATTCAGTTTTGAGGCTAAAATTGACAATCGTGTTTATAGCAAGTCTAACTTCCATCGTAAAGCTATTTTTAAAGGCACAGTACTGGATGAGAGCTATGAAACTATTAGTCAAGCCACTCGATTCACTCGGCTTTTTGTAGGCAATGAAGCTTTAACAAAGCTTAAAATCTCGGATGACCAATATTTAGCATTAGATGCCTCCAACCTCGAAAAGGTTCTCAAACGTGTTCTCTCCAATGAGACGCTGAAAAACGAAATCTTCGAGTGGCTCGAGTTATTTGTACCTGAATTTAAGGCAATTGATGTAGTGGCAAATCAATTCGATGGCAAGGAGACACTGTTATGGTATGAGCAACACGCGGAAAAGCCTTTCACCAAAGACCTAATCTCCGATGGCACCTATAACATTCTGGCCTTGCTAACCGCTGTGTACCAAAGCGATGATAAGCCCCAGTTTCTGTGCATCGAGGAACCTGAAAATGGCCTTCATCCGCAATTAGCTGGGGAATTAGTTGATTTCTTTCGCATTATGTGTGAAGAGCGTGGGCATTACATCTGGTTGAATACTCATTCGCAGTCGATGCTGTCCCGCCTGAAACCAGAGGAGACGATTGTTGTGGAGAAACAGCAGGGAGCAACACAGATAACCCAGCTCAAAGGTCGCGATTTACATGGCCTACGGGTTGATGAAGCTTTGTTAACCAACGTTCTTGGGGTAGGGCTGGCATGGTAAAAATCGGGTTTATTGGCGAGGGTAAAACAGAGCAGCTTATTCTGCAATCGGCTGGTTTTCAGAACTGGTTGCAACAAAACGGCATTAATTGTGTAGGCAAGGTTATTGATGCAAAGGGGTCTGGCAACCTGTTACCAAACCGCATAGAAGCCTTTCTGGATGAACTTTATGGCTTTGAGGCTGACAAAATTGTTATTCTGACTGATCTGGATAATGACAGAACAATTGAGGTAACGCAGCAGCGCATTGGTCGCTCTGACATACAAATCGTGCTGGCAGCCGTCAAAACAATTGAGGCCTGGTTCCTATCTGATTCAGCCCTGATGAGCAAGTTGCTTAACTCGCCCGTTTATATTGATTATCCTGAACAGTTCGATAATGCATTTCAGGAGATTCGGCGCAT
>Ga0209181_10007316_pt1 | contig 15165 bp, 16 predicted proteins | sample MAT05_FD_187208 | JGI IMG/M metagenome (GOLD analysis project Ga0209181, IMG submission 187208) | Freshwater microbial communities from Lake Fryxell liftoff mats and glacier meltwater in Antarctica - MAT-05 (SPAdes) (version 2) | ecosystem: Environmental > Aquatic > Freshwater > Ice > Liftoff... | reverse complement strand
CCCCGCGCCTATTCGGTGCTGGCCTACGGACAGAGCGCCGACTCCACGTCGCCCCACTACAGCGACCAGGCCGCGATGTTCGCCCGTGGTCAGCTCAAGCCCGTGTATTTCCTCGACGCGGATATCACCGCTCACACCATTCGCTCTTATCGGCCCGAGCCCTGAGGCTCGCCATACGCCCGCCAGCGGCACTGTGAGCCTCCGCGCTCTCCGCGCTCTCCGTTCCTCTGTGTGATCAGTTCTGCCTGATCAGTTCCGCCCGCGGCCCGCTGAAATCCATGTACCTTCCACCAGTGGACATCGCCGCCCACACCATTTGCTCCTACCAGCCCGAACCCTGATGCTCTCAACACGATTCGTGCGGTTCGCGGCCGTCGCCGCCACGCTCGCCCTTCCGGCGCAAGCCACGGCGCAAGCGAAGGCCAAGCCAACAGCGAATGCGCCCGTGCCGGCCGCCATGGCCGCCATCAAGCGCGCCGATCTCGAACGGGATCTCTACGCATTGGCCGGCGACGGCATGCGCGGTCGCGAAGCCGGCACGCCCGATGAAATGCGCGCGTCCGTCTGGGTCGCCGACCAGCTGCGCATGATCGGCGCCAAGCCGATGGGACAGGACGACAGCTACTTCCAGTGGTTCAACATGGTTCGTACGCGCGTGTCGACCGTGTCCACCACCGGTGCCGTGGGCGACAAGGCGCTCGTGGTCTGGAAGGACTTCGTACCGCTCGGTTCCGCCAACACCGATGTGAACGCGCCCATCGTGTGGGTCGGCAACGGCACGGATTCCACCATCGACGTGAGTGGCAAGATCGCCGCGATCCAGATCACCACGCCGGCGGCGTCGGCCATCCGCACCACGACCAACTCGGTCGAGGTACGCTACGCCAACGCCGCCATCGCCGCCGCGACGCAGCGCGTGCAGCGGCGCGGTGCGGTCGCGATCATCCTCGTGGCCGACTCCATCACTGACGTCGCGTTCGACGGGCTCGGTGTGCTGCGCGAGCGTGGCAGTTACGATGTCGATGGTGGCGCGCCGCGTTTCGCCGGTCAGGCCACCCAGGCTGCACGTCCGCAGCCCGCCCGCGCCGCCGCTACGCCCGCCTTCCTCGTGCGTGGCGCCATGGCCGCCGCGCTCAAGGCCGGCGGCTCGGCCGAGATGCACGTGCGCGTCGAACACTTCACCACGCCGTCCAGCAACATCATCGGCGTGGTGCGCGGCACCGATCCCAAGCTGCGCGATGAGTACGTGCTGTACAGCTCACACCAGGACCATGATGGCGTGCGGTATGTCATCGATGGCGACTCCGTGTGGGCCGGCGCCGACGATAATGGCACCGTGAGCGTAGCCCTGCTGGCCATCGCTCGCGCCTTCGTCAAGCAGCCGGGCAAGCGCTCGGTCCTGTTCGTGTACCATGGTGCCGAAGAGCGCGGACTGCTCGGCTCCCGCTATCATGCGGCACACCCAGTGGTACCACTCCAGAACATCGTGGCCGTGCTGAACGGTGACATGATCGGCCGCAACAACCCCGATTCGGCCAGCTTACTCGGTATCCAGCCGCCTCACCGCAATTCGACGGAGTTGGTCGACATGGCCCTGCGCGCCAACACGCTCACCGGTGCCTTCAAGCTCGACTCGATCTGGGATCGACCCACGCATCCGGAAGGGTGGTACTTCCGCAGCGATCACGTGCCCTACGCGCGTCTCAACGTGCCGGCTGTGATGTACAGCACGAACCTGCATCCCGATTACCACACGCCGCGCGACAAGCCGTCGGCCATCGACTATCCGAAGCTCACGCGTATGACGCAGTGGATGTACCTCACCGGCTGGTACGTGGCCACCACGCCCAAACGACCCGCTGTCGATCCTGGATTCAAGCTCGAGCGCTGATCGAGCGCTGATCGAGCGGGAATGTTTGCGTTCTCTCCCCTCGTGCTCCATTTTCACCACTACGTCACGGTAGATCACCGGCGACGTCACCTAATTCGGAGGATGTGCGATGCAGGAATTCGTGCGCCGCATGCTGCGCCCGGCGTTGGCGCTCACCGTGCTCTCGTTGACCGCCACGGCCGCCAGCGCGATTACAGGACAGGCGAAGCCGCAGCTCACCGTTGAGGCCGAGCGCTCGCCGCAGGGTGCCCGCATCGGTCTCAAGGGCAAGGGATGGCCGGCCGCCGCCCGCGTCAAGCTCACTGCCACGCGTCCGCCCGGCTCCAACAAGGCGCAGGATTTCGGCATGGTGGACGCCGACAGCACCGGCGCCTTCACCATGCGCAAGGTCACACTGTGCAGCACCAACAATCAGGACGATGGCCAGACCGAGTCGGTGACCTTCACCGCTGCCGATTCGGCAACCGGTGTGAAGGCCACGGCCACGGCCAAGGGCGGCGCCTGGGTCTGTCAATAAGTCGGATCGCTCTTCATGCAGTAGTCGCGGTGTTGCCCAACGGGCAGCACCGCGATCGTGTATCCGACCTGATCCTTCCTCTTTAAAGACTGCGCCATGTTCGTGATCTTTGTCTGTCCAATTTTCTCGCCGCCGGCCACGCAGATGATCGAGGCCGCGCTCAATGTGTCGCACGTGCGTCTGGGTGTCATCGCGCAACAGCCGCTGTCCGCCCTGGCGCCGAACCTCGCGGCGAGAATCGCCGCGCACTGGCAGTTGGACGACGTCACCAATACGGCGTCGCTCGACCAGGCCGTGAGCGCGCTTGGTGCCGCCCACGGGGCTATTGCGCGCTGCTTCGGCGCCTACGAGCAACTTCAACAACCGCTGGCAATCGTGCGCGAACGGCTCGGTATCCCCGGTCTCACCAATGCCGCCGCGCACAACTTCCGCGACAAGGCCCGCATGAAGGACGCGTTACGGGCGGCGGGCGTCCCGGTGGCACGGCATCGGCTCATTGCCTCGCGCGACGACGCGTTGGCGTTCATCGCCGACGTCGGATACCCCATCGTACTCAAGCCGCCCGCCGGTGCCGGCGCCATCGCCACCCAGCGCATTCGCGATGTGTCGTCGCTCGACGCGATGCTCGCGAACTATCGCGCGACGCCGCAGAATCCGATGCTCGCCGAAGAGTTTCTGCGCGGTACGGAATACTCGCTGGAGACAGTGTCGATAGACGGCGAGGCCATCTGGCATTCACTCACGCGTTACGGCCCCACGCCGCTCGATGTGGTCGAGAACTCCTGGATTCAGTGGACGGTGCTGCTGCCGCGCGAGATCGACGCGCCCGAGTTCGACGATATCCGCGCGGTCGGCGCCCAGGCGTTGCGCGCGCTCGGCATGGGCACGGGCGTCTCGCACTGCGAGTGGTTTCGCCGCGACGATGGCACCGTCGCGATCAGTGAAATCGCGGCCCGTCCACCGGGCGCCAACATCACCACCATGATCTCCCGCGCGCACGACATCGATTTCGTGGCGGCGTGGGTGCGTCTCATGATCGATGGCACATTCGACCCACCCGCACGGCACTACGCCGTGGGCACCGCGTATCTGCGAGGGCAGGGTACCGGTCAGGTGCGCAGCGTACACGGGCTCGAAGCCGTGCAGGAACAGTTCGGCGCCCTCATCTGCGATTCCCGATTACCATACCCCGGACAGCACCCCACGGGCAGCTACGAGGGCGAAGGGTACATCATCGTTCGGCACCCGGACACCGCCGTGGTGCAGAACGCCTTGCAGCATATCGTTTCCAGCGTGCGCGTTCGACTGGGCTGAGCCCCTCCACCTTTTGCCGAATCGACCTGTGTCCAAGACCGTGTTGATGCTGACCCCGGGTTTCCCGGGTGAAATGCCGCTCTTCGTGCGCGGCCTCTCCGAGCAGGGCGCCACCGTGTTGGGTGTCTCGAATACGCCTGCGCACGACTTGCCCGACATCGCACGGCGCCATCTCAGCGACTACCTCCAGGCCACCGACCTCTTTACGAACCCTGGCGTCGCCATCGAGCAGATCCGCCGCTGGCTGGGCTCTCGCACGGTCGATCGCGTCTGCTGCCTCTGGGAGCCTGGGGTCGAGATCGCGGCGCTAATCCGTGAAGCCCTCGAAGTGCCGGGCCAGTCGTACCAACAGGCGCTGCGCTTCCGCAATAAGGACCTCATGAAGCAGGCGCTCGCCGAAGGTGGCGTGCGGGTGCCGCACCATGCGATCGCCAGTACGCCCGCCGAAGTGTGGGCCGCGGCGGAGCAGGTGGGCTATCCGCTCATCATCAAGCCGATCGCCGGAGCCGGTTCGATGGACACGTATCGCTGCGACGACGCCACGGATGTTACCAACGCGATCGCCCAGCTCGGTCACATTGCCGTGGTCGATGTCGAGGAGTTCATCGACGGCGACGAGTACACCTACGACACCGTCTGCGCCGGCGGCGAGATCAAGTACTTCCACATTGGCTTCTATCGACCGCGGCCGCTCATCGCCCGCACCAACGAGTGGATCTCACCGCAGACGCTCACCTACAAGAACGTCGACGATCCGAAGCTCGCCGGCGGACGCGCCATGGGCGAAAGGGTGCTCGAGGTCCTCGGCTTCGACACCGGCTTCACCCACATGGAGTGGTACCACAAGTCGGACGGCGAAGCGGTGTTCGGCGAGGTCGCCGCCCGTCCGCCCGGCGCACGCACGGTCGATCTGATGAACTACTCCGGTGACATCGATCTCTTCAACGGCTGGGCCGAGGCCGAACTGCACGGCACCTTCTCCCAGCCGATCGAGCGAAAGTACAACACCGCCTGCATCACCAAGCGGGCGCACGGCCAAGGCCGCATCCAGCGCATCGAAGGGCTCGAGCAGCTCCGGCAGCGCTTTGGTGAAGCGATTTGCGTCGTCGACCTGCTCCCGATCGGCGTCCCGCGACGCGATTGGAAGAGCACCCTGCTGTCGGACGGCCATGTCACGCTCCGGCATCCCGACTGGGAAACCACCATGGCGATGGCCGATGCGGTGGGCACCGACCTCAACCTGTATGCCGGGTAAGGAGTAAGCAGAATGCCGATGGGTCCGCTGTAGCGTGCTCGCCTCACCTATGGTGGGAGGCACGCAACGTGTAGCGGACCCATCTGTGACGCTCCAGAGGGGAAGTGAGAGGGAAACAGGACCGAATGGTGCTCGAAACGGTTCGGCACGTCACTTGCCCCCTGTCGTCGTGTGCGAAGTCGCTGAACGGCGGCCGTCGCGTCGACCCGAGCCGGAAGAACCATGTCCCGTATTCTCGAAGAGCCGCCGATTGATCCGATCCGTGGCTACTTCTCGCAGCTGTGCGTCATGCTTACGGGAATCGCTTCGGGCGTGGTCGAGCCGCCGGCCGGCGAAGTGCTGCAGTCGCCAAGCTATCACATGGGACGCCGTGACGGCTGCCACGTGGTCGTCGCCCATCTGGCGTCCAGTCGCAACCTCCGCGATGCCGCCGACAAGTGCGTTGCCTTCGGCATGGGTGTCGACGAGCGCGCCGACTCGCACCCGTATGGCCCCGACTGGTCGCACGGATTCGCGCTCGCCACCATGGAAGCCGCGGCCGACATCGCGATGTACGCCGCGACCTCGATCGTGCCGCCCGTCGACAAGTCACGCTTGCGCGCCGCCCGGACCGCGGCTCGACACTTGTCGCCGCTCTCGGGGCTATGGCCGAAGCGACCGGCCGCCGGTACACAGCCTCCGCGCAGTCAGCGCGAGTGGTAAGCGAACAGGGCGACGGAGTCTCGGACTTCGTCGCCCTGTTCGTCTGTTCGGGTCGATCATCACGGCTGAGCTGCGCTATATTGCGGCCATGTCTCGAAAGCCTTCCGTCGTCCTCGATGCCCGCGCGCTCGATCGCACGCTGCGTCGCATGGCCGACCAGATCGTCGAATTGAACGCTGGCACCGACAATCTCGTGCTTGTCGGAATCCAGCGCCGCGGTGTGCAGCTCGCGGAACGTATCGTGCGCATCATCAAGGCGCAGGAAGGCGTGGACATCGTGAGCGGAGCGCTCGACATCACGCTCTATCGCGACGATCTGCAAACCGTCGGGCCGCGTCCCGTGGTCGGCACGACCCGGTTGCCGTGGACGCTCGACGACCAGCATGTCGTCATAGTCGATGACGTGCTCTACACCGGACGCACGGTGCGCGCCGCACTCGACGAACTGGCCGATTTCGGTCGCCCGGCACGCATTGCGCTCGCCGTGCTGATCGATCGCGGTGGTCGGGAACTGCCCATTCACGCCGATGTGATCGGGCGTAAAGTCGAAGTGAATCCCGGGCAGCGCGTCGACGTGTTCATCGAAGAACTCGATGGCCGCGATGAAGTGCTGATCGCCGATCGCGACCACCAGGCCTGACGCGATGGCCGGCCCCCTCGGGAAAGATCTCCTCGGACTGGCGCCGCTTTCGGCCGATCAGATCCGCCTCGTACTCGACACCGCCGTGCCGTTCCGTGAAATCTCCGAACGGGCGATCAAGAAGGTGCCGACACTACGCGGCGCCACGATCGTCAACCTGTTCTTCGAGGCGTCCACGCGCACGCGCATTTCTTTCGAGTTCGCCGAGAAGCGGCTCAGCGCCGACACGGTCAATGTCGCGTCCGCAAACTCGAGCGTGTCGAAGGGCGAAACACTCGTCGACACCGCGCGCAATCTCGAAGCGATGAAGATCGACATGGTGGTCATTCGCCATGGCGCATCGGGAGCGGCGCAGTTTCTCGCGGAACGCATCGAGTCGAACGTGATCAATGCCGGCGACGGCACGAACGAGCATCCCACGCAGGGTCTGCTCGATATCCTGACGCTGCGCAATCACCTCGGTGATCTCACCGGACGTCGCATCTGCATTGTCGGTGACGTGCTCCACTCGCGCGTCGCCCGCTCCAACATCTGGGGCCTCACCAAACTCGGCGCGGAAGTCGCCGTGTGCGGCCCGCGCTCCCTGCTGCCCAACGCTATCGGCGAGATGGGCGTGACCGTGTTCGATCGCATCGAAGAAGCGGTCGAGTGGGCCGATGCCTTCAACGTCCTGCGATTGCAGCTCGAGCGCATGCAGGCTGGTTACATCCCGTCGTTGCGCGAGTACAACCGCGTGTACGGCGTTACCCGCGCGCGGCTCGACAAGGCGCCGCGCGATATCCTCATCCTGCACCCTGGCCCGATGAATCGCGGCGTGGAAATCGACAGTGACGTAGCCGACGGGCCACACTCGGTGATCCTCGATCAGGTCACCAATGGCGTGGCGGTCCGCATGGCCGTTCTGTATCTGCTGGCCGGCGGCAAGCCGGAACTCGCCGAAGCGGCGAAGAAGGGAGTCGTATGAGCCGAGACCTGCTGCTACGAGGAGGACGCATTGTCGATCCGTCGCAGGGAATGGACACCGTCGGTGACGTACTGCTGCGCGACGGACGCGTGGAAGCGTGCGGCAGCGGCATCGGCACGCCCGACGGCGCCGACGTCGTCGATGTGACCGGCTTGGTCGTCACACCCGGCATGATCGATGTGCACATCCATCTGCGCGAACCGGGGCGGGAAGACGTCGAGACCATCGCCACCGGCGCGCACAGTGCCGCCGCCGGCGGATTCACCGGCGTCTGCGCCATGCCGAACACGAAGCCTGTCACCGACAATCAGGCCGTCGTCGGATTCGTCAAGCGCCAGGGTGAAGCGGCCGGCTTTGCGCGCGTGTACCCGTACGGCGCCATTTCGGTGGGGCAGAAGGGGGAGACGCTCGCCGAAATCGCCGAGATGGTCGGCGCCGGCGCTGTCGCGTTCAGCGACGACGGCCGGCCCGTGGAAAGCGCGCAGCTGATGCGCAGTGCGCTCGAGTATGCTCGCGCGTTCAACGTGCCGATCGCCGAACACTGCGAGGACATGACGCTCGCTCGTGGCGGGAGCATGAACGAAGGCATCGTGAGCGCGAAGCTCGGTCTCAAGGGCATCCCGCCCGAAGCCGAAGAGATCTACGTCATTCGCGACATTCTCCTCGCCAAGCGTACCGGTGGGCACATCCACCTCTGCCACCTCAGCACGAAGGGCTCCGTGGAGCTCGTGCGCTGGGGCAAGGAACGCGGCATCAACGTCACGTCGGAAGTGTGCTCGCACCACATCTCCCTCACCGAAGATGCGGTCGAAGGCTACAACACCAACGCCAAGATGAATCCGCCGCTGCGCACCGCGGCCGATGTCGAAGCCCTGCAGCAGGGACTCGCCGACGGCACCATCGATCTCCTCGTCACCGATCATGCGCCTCATCACTACGACGAAAAGGAACGCGAGTTCGCCGATGCACCCAATGGCATCGTCGGCCTCGAGACCGCCCTCGCCATCAACTGCACCTACTTGTTGCATCGCGGCGTCATGACCATGTCGCAGATGGTCGATGCGATGAGCTGCAAGCCCGCCAAGGTCTTCCACTTGCCGGGCGGTACGCTCGCGCGCGGGAGCCTCGGCGACGTGACCGTCTTCGATCCGAATCGCACCTGGACCGTCGATCCGAAGGCGTTCAAGTCGAAGGGACGGAACACCCCCTATGGCGGGCACCAGCTTACCGGCATGGCCCGACTCACCGTCGTCGGCGGTCGCGTCGTCTATCGCGCCGACTGAGTATCGGTGCCGCACGCCACGCTCGACGCGCGTATCATGCTGGCCGCCGCCTGCCGGCGACTCCATGCGCGCGGGCTCCTGGCCGGGGCCGAGGGGAACCTCTCGTGCCGGCTTCCCGACGGCGATCTGCTGGTGACTGCCAGCGGCGTCGACAAAGGCACCATCGACCACACCGACGTACTCCGGGTACACGCCGACGGCACACTGTGTCACGAGGAACGACGCGACGCAGTGCCGCGTGACGCTCCCGCGCGTGACACGGCGCGCCGCCCCTCGTCGGAATTGGGGATGCATCTCGCCTGCTATGCGGCTCGCGCCGACGTGCAGGCAATCGTGCACGCCCATCCCCCGGCAGCCACCGGATTCGCCGCGGCGGGACTTCCCATTCCTGCCGACGTCTTGCCGGAATTGCCGGTTGTCCTGGGTCCGATCGCGCTCGTGCCCTATGGGCGTCCGGGCACGCCGGCCCTGGCCGACGCCATGCGTCCGTTCCTCGCGGCGCACGACGTGTTCCTGCTGGCGAATCACGGTGTCACCGCGGTCGGTCGATCGATCGAGGAGGCCTTGCTACGAATGGAAAGCGTGGAGCAATCCGCGCGGATTCTGGCGGTCGCGCGCCTCTTGGGTGGTGCACAATCGCTTCCCCCGTCGGAAGCGGCTGTGCTTGCTTCACTGCATCCCCGGTACGAGGATGCAGCACGGGCGAAACAGGCCTGACGGGAGATTGCGACCTACGTCACACCGGGTCGTGATTCACCGCAGCCATATTCGTCTGGTTCGTACCTGGCATCGATTTGCTCATTCAGCGCTCTCACAAGACGGAGTTTCGCGCAGTGTCCATCGACGAAGTCCGGTCGCTCGTGGCCGAGCGGCAACGCTATGATGACTGGTTGACCGCGCTCGACGCGCGTCGCGCGGAAACGCCGAGTCGCGTGTTCGACCGCGTGCACGCCGACTACGTCGCGCGTCGCGATGCCGTGATGACGCAACTCCGAGAGCACGTCGGCGCGTTGTCGTCGCACGGCGATGAGCTCGACCGCCGCTTGACCACTCTCGAGGCCGAACTGGCCACGCTCGAAGACGAACGCATCGAAGCGATGCTGCGTACTGCCGTCGGAGAATACGACGACGATCGGTGGGAAGTCGTGCGTCAGGATGTCGAAGCGAAGATCGCCTCGCTTGGCGAACAACGCGGCGGTCTGCTGGCCGAAGTCGACGAGATCCGCACGCTCCTCGCCAGCGCGAGCAGCGAGCCGACCGTAAACGTGACCGACGTCGCCGCCGACGTGTCCGTCGAGCTGATGGGGGAAACGCCGGAGGCGCCGCCGGTCGATTTGCCAGTCGATTTGCCGGACGAGCTGCTGGTCGACGAGGACATCGCCGTCGTCGTGCGGCCCCAGGTCATGTCGGACGTACGCCTGGTGACCGAGATGCCGGAGCTGGTGCCTGAGGAGGTGCCGCTGCGGGCCGCGTCGGAGTTCGACGATGCGCTGGCGATGTTTGCGGACACCACGGGCACCCCGGATCCGACCTTCACGCGGTCGCTGGAAGGCATCGAGGTCGAACTCGACGTGCACGGTGCCTCATCGATCTCCGCGCCGTTGGCCTCGCGGACGCATACCGCGTCGGCGGCGTCGTTTCCGGCGGCAGTACCGGTCGATGCCGGAGACGCGTTCGATGATCTCGCGTTTCTGCGATCGGTGATCGATCCCACGCCTGCCGGTTCGGCACGGGGCGTGTCGTCGGTCCCGACGGCCGCGCCCACCAACGAACCACTCAAGACCCTGCGCTGCACCGAGTGCAGCACGATGAATTTGCCCACCGAGTGGTACTGCGAACGGTGTGGCGGAGAGCTGGCCGCGTTCTGACACACGATTGACGCACGGAAGGACTGGTGAACGACGAAGGGCCGGACTCAGCGAGTCCGGCCCTTCGTCGTGCAGCGTACGTCGCGAACCTTACGCGGCCTTGTTGGCGGCCTTCGCCATCTTGCTCTTCTGACGAGCCGCGGCGTTCGGATGGATGAGTCCCTTGCGCGCCGCACGATCAAGCAGCGAAACGGCAGACAGGCGATCATCGGCACCAGCGGCGGCGAGCTTCGCCCGCTTGACGGCGGTACGCAGCGCCGAACGCTGCGCACGATTGCGCACCGCAGCCGCACGCGACTTCCGCAGATCTTTCTTCGCGGACTTGATATTCGGCACGGAAAACTCCCCAGCAGGTATAATCGGTAAGTACGAAAACGACAGTCGGGTGGGGCGACGCCCCAGGCCACTGCGGACAGACCGGAAAACATATCCGCAAACAGCCCGCCGGTCAAGAACCTCCATAATCTTCGAGTGATCGCGTCGCTTTGACACCCGAGTGCTGCTCGGCTACCTTCCGGTTCGCACTTGCTTGCATTCGCGTCCTGACGACCCTACCCAATCGCCGCTGCGGTGGATTCTACACAGCAACTTGTTCTCATCGCACCCGTGCTCCTCTTCTCGATGGTCGCCCACGAGTATGCGCACGGCTATGCGGCGTTCAAGCAAGGGGACATGACGGCGTACCAGCTCGGGCGCCTCACATGGAACCCCCTCAAGCACATCGATCCGTTCATGACCATCATCCTCCCGGTCATGCTCGCGCTCATCGGTGCGCCCATCTTTGGCGGCGCCAAGCCAGTCCCCGTCAATCCGAGCAACTATCGGCAGTATCGGCGGGGCGACATCATCGTGTCGCTGGCCGGGGTCGCCACCAATGTGCTCATCGCACTCCTGATTGTGCCGGTCATCGTCGGCGTGGGACTGCTCGGGCAATATCTTCCGGGAGCCGTTCGGCCACTCAGCGTGCTGCAACAGATGCTCGCTGCCGGTATCTTCGTCAATCTGATTCTCGCGGCATTCAATCTGATCCCGATTCCGCCGCTCGATGGATCGCATGTGTTCAAGTATCTGCTGCCTCCGAAATGGTCGCTGCAGTATCAGCGCCTCGGCGGCATCGGTCTGCTCTTGCTGTTCGCCGTGCTCTCGTTTGCCCGGCCGCTCGTGAATATCTGGCTGTCTCCCGCGTATTTTTTGCGGGCGTTGGCCGAGCAGGTCTACTTCCCGTACATGCTGCCCAACCCCTTCGCGTGAAGGCCGCGTGATCGCTCCCAATTTCCGTAGCGCCGTACATCAGGCGCCCTCCTTTGTCGTTGAGCTGAGCCACTTCACTGGCCCACTCGATCTGCTGCTGTCGCTTATCCGCGACGAGCAGCTCGACATTTACGACATCCCGGTCGCCCGCATTGCGGAGCAGTTCCTGGCGCGCATCAGCACGCTCGGACTCGACGAAGCGGCCGATTATCTCGAGATGGCGGCGCGTCTGCTGCGCATCAAGGCGCAGATGCTGCTGCCGCGGGCCGAAGGTGAGGAAGCGTGGGAAGATCCCCGCGCCGAACTCGTGCGCCGATTGCTCGAGTATCAGCAGATGCGCGAAGTCGTCGATCTGCTGGAACATCGCGGCGAAGGGCGTCGGCACCAGTTCCCGCGTCGTTGGGTGCCGCAAGCGGCCGATATCACACCGCTCAACGCCCCGTTGTCGCTCTCCCTCGGGGAGTTGCTGGCGGCCGTCGATCGCGTACTGCGCATCACCAAGGAGCCCGTGCTGCACGAGATCATTCCGCGTGCCCTCGACGTGGGTGGTGCCATGCTGACGGTCCGCGCGGTGCTCGCCATGCGTCGCTCCGCCCGCTGGTCCGATCTGGTTGGTCGCGACGCCGAGCCCTGGCAGATCCTGTCGGTGCTGCTCGCGTTGCTTGAAATGGCGAAGCTCGGTGAACTGCGGATCGCGCAGCATCACGCCTTCGCCTCTGTGGAGATTTGTCGTGACGCCGTTAGCGAAGCTGCTTGAAGCCGCCCTGTTCGCCGCCCCGCGCCCCATTCCCATGGAAGCGCTGGCGGCGTTGGACATCGAGTCGAGTCCTGCCGCCGTCGCGGCGGCGCTCGATGAACTGCGCGAGCACTACGACGTCGATGGACATGGCGTCGAACTGGTCGAGCAGGGAGGCGGCTGGCAGATTCTCACGCGCGCCGAATTCGCCGAAGCCATCGAGCGCGCGCAGGTCGCGGTGCGCCCGCAGCGACTCTCAGCGGCCGCCCTCGAAACGCTGGCCATCATTGCGTATCGCCAGCCCATCGGCCGGGCCGAAATCGAAGAAATCCGCGGCGTCGCCGTGGGCTCCGTGCTGAAGTCGCTCCACGAGCGCGGGCTCATCGACATCGTCGGGCGCAGCGAAGGCATCGGCCGTCCGCTGCTGTACGGAACCACCTCTCAGTTCCTCGAGCAGTTTGCGTTGCGACACCTGGAAGAACTCCCGCGCGCCGACGAACTGGCGATCGCCCTGCGTGGTGCCGGTAACACAGCCGTCGTGCCAGAGTGACCAAGCCCCCGAAGAAGACCGCCGCAGAAAAAAAGGGCGAGTATCGGCGCGGCACGCAGAAGAAGAAGACGCCGAAGGGCCCCTCTGCTCGCGGAGCCGCTGCGCGCGCCGCCAACGAGCAGCGCGGTGTGCCGTCGGTCGCGAAACCCAAGCCGCCCCGCGAGCGCAGCGCACGCGACAACGTCGCACGCGACAACGTCGCACGTGATGCCGTCGCACGCGAAAAGCCCGTGGCCACGCCGCCGGACGCCCGCGCCGATCGCCTTAAGCGCGATCGAACCGAGACGGGCTCCTCCAAGCGCCGCCCCAAAGCGCAGCGGTCCGCCGACGCACCGCCCTCCAAGGCTGGTGGTACCGTCAAGGCCGAGCGCGAAGGCCCCATGCGCGTGCAGCGGGCCCTCGCCCGTGCCGGTGTCGTGTCGCGTCGAGAAGCCGATCAGGCCGTCGCCGACGGTCGCGTGCAGGTCAACGGGGCGATTGCCACAGTCGGGCAGGTGGTCGATCCGTTCCGCGATCTGATCATGCTCGACGGCACGCAAGTGATCACGCGCGTCACGTCGCACACGTGGATCGTGCTCCACAAGCCGGCCGCGGTCATGACCACCCGCAAGGATCCCGAGGGACGCACCACCGTCTTCGATCTCGTCGACGATGTCCCGGGACTCGTGTACGTTGGGCGCCTCGACTTCATGACCGAAGGCGTGCTGCTGCTCACCACCGATGGTCGTGCCGCCCATGCGCTGACCCACCCCAGCAACGAGGTGGAGCGCACGTACGTCGCCACCGTGCGTGGGGACGCCGTCACCGCCGCCAAGGTCGCCCGTCGCGGCGTCCAACTCGACGACGGCCTTGTCGTCCCCCGGGAAGTCGTCGCCAGTCCGCTTGGCGGACGTCGCTGGGCCCTGGAAATCACCATCGCCGAAGGAAAGACCCACGAAGTGCGTCGACTCTGTGATGCCCTCGACCTCGAAGTCGAGCGCCTCGTGCGGACGCAGTTTGGTCCGGTACGCCTTGGCGATCTGCCACCGGGCGGGGCACGGGCCCTCAACAGCACCGAGCGCGAAGTACTCGATGCCCTGATGGTCAGCGGCCGCTAGGACTGGCCCGTGAGGGTGCCCATGAGGGAGCAGACCGGACGCTGTCGGGTATGCTCGATGGAACGAGCCACCAATAAGAGGAGCAGTCGATCGTGACCACGAGCGTTGCCGCGTCGCAGGATGCGGCTCTGGTACAGGGTGTCCTGCACGAAGTCGCCAAGCGAATCGTCGGACAGGAGTACATGGTGGAGCGCTTGCTCATCGCGCTCCTCACGGGCGGGCACGTGCTCCTCGAGGGCGTACCGGGGCTCGCGAAAACGCTCACGGTACGCACCCTCGCGGAAACGGTGCGCACCAGTTTCCAGCGTATCCAGTTCACGCCCGACCTGCTCCCCGCCGACGTCGTCGGCACGCAGATCTTCGACCAGCCCACCGGCGAATTCCGCGTCAAGCACGGGCCGATTTTCGCCAACATCATCCTCGCCGACGAAATCAATCGGGCGCCGGCCAAGGTGCAGGCCGCCCTGCTCGAAGCCATGCAGGAAAAGCAGGTCACGATCGGTGGGACCACCTATAAACTGGCCGAGCCGTTCCTCGTGCTCGCCACGCAGAATCCGATCGAACAGGAAGGCACCTACCCGCTGCCCGAAGCGCAGGTCGACCGCTTCATGATGAAGTTGCGCGTGGGCTATCCCACACGCGCCGAGGAAAAGGAGATCCTCCGTCGCATGGCGGGCGGTGAAAGTATCATCGTCAATGCGGTGGCGGCGCCCGAAGAACTGCTCGATGCCCGTCGTCGCATTGCCGAGTTGTATATGGACGAACGGATCGTGGACTACATCGTCGATCTGGTGCACGCTACGCGCTCGCCGGCCGATGTCGGCGCGGCTGATCTGCGTCCGCTCATCGAGTTCGGTGCATCCCCTCGCGCCACGATCTCGCTCGCCCAAGCGGCCCGTGCACATGCCTTCCTCCGCGGCCGTGCCTTTGTCACGCCCGACGACGTCAAGAGCATTGCCCCGGACGTGCTTCGTCACCGCGTCTTGACGTCGTTCGAAGCCGATGCCGAAGGCGTGACCAGCGACACCATCGTTTCGCGTCTGCTCGCCGTCGTCGAAGCGCCCTGATCGCCGTGGCGAAGTCCGACGTGTCGCCGC
>Ga0209181_10007315_pt1 | contig 15166 bp, 11 predicted proteins | sample MAT05_FD_187208 | JGI IMG/M metagenome (GOLD analysis project Ga0209181, IMG submission 187208) | Freshwater microbial communities from Lake Fryxell liftoff mats and glacier meltwater in Antarctica - MAT-05 (SPAdes) (version 2) | ecosystem: Environmental > Aquatic > Freshwater > Ice > Liftoff... | reverse complement strand
GATAAGTAAATGGTTATTCGAATATTGGTGACTGGTTACATTATCGGTCGGTGTCTTCACCGACCGAAACCGTGGGATGTAATTTATTAAGTTTATTGGCCGGTGGGGATACAGACCGATGAGACTCTAATCGTAATTCATTCACTGTTTTGGTTAACTCCTTTAACTCATAAGCAGATTACTTTAGGGCAATGTATTCTGATACAGGTATAGTGACAGTTGGTTTGATAAAGCAAAGAAATACTCTTTAATCCTTACTTTAACCTATCCTATTTACTAAATATTAACCGAAACATACAGTTTGACCCTTTTATTCAACACTTGAATATTATTGCGTGCTGAGTAGTTACAAATATTTTGGTTGATCTGGTGTTTTTTGGCCATGCATCACCAATTCCTTCGATGGTAAAAGCATTTGGAGGAACTGATATTTATAATGAAAAAGACCTCGCAATCATCGATATTTTAATTTTAACCCATGACCATTATGATCATTTAGACTATAAAACATTGTTGAAATTTAATTCTCGAATTAAATTAATTTATTGTTCATTAGGTGGTGCCTCCCATTTACATTATTGGGGGTTTTCAAAAGATATAATCCAAGAATTAGATTGGTGGGAAAATGCTAAAATTACAGATCATATTCGTTTAATCGCCACATCCGTCAGACATTTTTCTGGCAGAACCCTTAAATATTCGCAAACATTATGGTCATCTTTTGTTTTGGAAAGCAAAAGCCATCGACTTTTTTTGGTAGGCGATTCGGGCTACGGAAATCATTTTAAAGAAATTGGTGAAAGGTTTGTGTCATTTGACCTTGCCATTCATGAATGTGGTCAATATAATTCAAAGTGGCCATTAATTTACACAACTCCATAAAAAACCGTTCAAGCGAAAATTGATCTAAATTCAAACCTTTTGCTGCCGGTTCATTGGAGCAAATTTGACTTAGCTTACCATCCTTGGAATGAACCAATTACACGATTAACTTCAAAAGCTAAGCTTCTAGGTGTAAATTATACTATACCCAAAATCGGTGAAATAGTAATTTTAAGAACCAAACTCCCAAATGAGGATTTGTGGAATTATAAATGTCTATTTAAAATTTTTATTGGTATTGTTCTATAGTCCTTAAAAAGTCACACGCACATTAAATCTTTCTTTTCAGCTTAACTTGTTTATAAATATTAAATCACTCGGTTAAACAAGTCCCTATTTTTGAATTGAAATTTGCATTAGAACATTAAGCCTACTTGGGATTAATGGTAAACTATTTTATTCAAATCTATGACCATCGTATATGAAAACAGTCTTACAAAAACTCTTTTTAGGAAAAAACAAAAAGCGAAACGGAGCAACATCAGGAACAATTGATAAGCGAATCAGTAATATTAAGGCAATCTGGAATAATGAACGCATCGATGATGTTGGAATTGAAAAACTGTTTCGGTTAATTTTGGCTGCATCTCAGTTCCTCTTTCCAGGAATTTATTTAAAACACTTTTTTGGTAAAAAAGGCGATGATATCAAGGATGTCGTCATGGATTTTTACATATTAGCTAAAGTTGGATTCCCTTTGAGTTTGTTGGCATATCATTGGCTAACTTACCCATATTCCTTGGTATTGGTAGTTTGGCTTTTGATTGAAACTTTACTTTACGTTCCTTCTTTGATTTTTGCTTCGGACCATTTGCCACGCCCTAGTTCATATAGACGTTCCATGCTACTTCTGTTTTTTAATTACTTAGAAATAGTTATGGCTTTTGCTTTTATTTACTCAACCGGAAATTATTTAAATGCAGAATTTAAGGAATGGTACGACCCTATTTATTTCAGTTTTGCAACACTTTCAACAATTGGCTATGGAGATTTTTATCCTATAACAGGCCACGGTAAGTTTTTGGTTTGCACTCAATCACTAATTTTTTTAGCTTTTGTGGTTCTTTTTATCAATTTCTTTTCAAATAAAGTTGAAAGTGCGGGTTACTTTGATAAAGAAAACCATGAAGAAAATGAATAAGATATATTGAGGTCCTGAATTAAATCGACAATATTGAGTTTTTAAATCAATTTAAATAAAACTTGCTTCAACCTATTGATTAACTTATTTCAACGATTTAATTAATTCCAAAGGATTATTTAAGACATCACTAAGTGCCGTAATAAAACTACCTGGCGTAGCTAGTTTATAAGCATATTCAAGCGGCTCTTGATTGTCGGGAACTCTTTGCCAAGGTACTGAAGGCTTATGGGACTCTATACCTTTTACCAATAATGCAACGAGCTCTTCGGCCTTTTTACCCCTTAAAAACTTTACTTGATGAATAAATATTTGATTGAACATTTCAGCCGAAAGTCTTCCAAGTTCAATAATATCCTCTTCTTTTCGATCGCCGGTGGCTACAATTATACCTACTTTGTTGGATGATTCAATACCTGATAAAAAGTCGCGAATACCTGCAAAGCCATCCGGATTATGAGCAAAATCAACCATAATCTTACACTTTTCTAAATCAAAAATGTTCATTCTACCGGGAGTTTGCTCTGTAGAAGGTAGAAATGTTTTTAAGCCCTTTGAAATTTCTGAAGGCTTAATTCCAAATATAGCGGTTGCCAAGGTAGCTGCTAGCGCATTTTGAACCATAAAACCAACTTTCCCGCCAAAAGTAATTGGAATTTCTTTGAGCGGCAAAACCTGAATATTTTGATTATTTATTTTGAGGACCAAAAAATTATCTTGAACGAAAGCAGCAAAGCCATCTTTAACCAAATCGTTTATAATCATTGGATTGTCAGATTGCATGCTAAACCAATTAACAGTGCACGGTGCATTGTTGGCTAAACTCACTGAATATGGATTATCAGCATTCAAAATGGTATGCCCAAAAGGATTGGTAGCCTTTACAATAACCCCTTTCACTTGAGTTAAATCTTCCATGGTTTCTATATCCGAAATTCCTAAATGATCATCTTGAACATTGGTTACCACCGAAATATCACACCAATCAAATCCTAAACCGGCTCGAACAATACCACCTCGAGCAGTTTCTAGAACTGCTACATTAACTAAAGGATTTCGAAGCACAATTTTAGCACTCATTGGACCTGTTGTATCTCCTTTATTAATCATTTTGCCATCAATGTAAATTCCATCGCTGGTAGTAAAACCAACCTTGTAGCCGTTTACCTTTAGTATATGAGCAATGAGACGGCTGGTTGTTGTTTTACCATTACTTCCGGTTATAGCAAAAATCGGTATTCTACCATTTTGTCCGTTTGGGAATATTGTTTGAATAGAATCTGGCAACGCATCTTCTGAAAGTAAAACCGCCATTTTGCCGTAGCCAAATTGAAATTTATTTTCATCATCACCCAATAAATATGGAATATCGGCCTTTACAGCCTCTGAAATCAATTGTTTTAATTTCGTATTCGGCTTTTCTAAATTGAAAGATTGAAGAAGTAATTCAACTTCTTTATCAAAAACATCTTCCTGATTTTTAGAAAGTTGATTAAAAACAACTACTGCAGCTTTAGCAGCTTGCTTACCGGTAATTTCTGTTTCGTATTCGAACACAAGATTAAAACAGTCTTTGGATTTGGTTTGCTTGAAATCAAAATATTTAACTTGAGCTCCAACTTTCTTTTGAAGTGCCAATGTCAAAAAAGCAATTTGCTGAAGTTTTTGATTTGACGCGGCAGCTAAATCGAAATCAGATTGCCATTCTAAAAACAGATTATGTTGTTTACAAAATGACTCCCAAACTTTAGTATCAAATGTGAAGTGCTCGCTTAAATCAAGTCGTACTTGAATTAATTTAGGTACTCGAAAACTCCAAAAATTCGGACCTCTTAAAGCTTGAATGGCAAGTATTTTCACAGTGGCAAATTACTCAGAAAAGCCCGTACCGCAAATGAACAGAATCTTAAATTTTTCATCTAACTTTAATTTCCAAATACTAATTTTTAGCTTTGCCTTTCAAATTTAAATAGAACCTAAAATTGTGCTTATTTCTATTGGGTTTTGAAGAATTTTGTGAACAGGACAACTATTAGCAATACGCAAAAGTTTTGAACGCTGCTCTTCATCAAGATTTCCAACAAATTCAACTTTTCTTTGGATGCTTGTTTTGCCCGCTTCCTTATCCCAAAATAATTCAGTTTCAACTTTTACCTCTTGCAAATCATAACCTTTATGATTGGCATACATTCTAAGTGTGGCCGCTGTGCAGGCAGCTAGTGCCGAAGCCAATAATTCTTTTGGTGCAAAACCTAGATTTTTCCCACCATTCTCAAAGGGTTCATCTGCAACGAGTGTATTTCCAGTTTGTGAAGTTATATTAATTTTATAAAGTTCTTCACCAATTTCTGCTTTTACGTTTCTCATTCTATCTTTAATTTATTGTACAAAGGAAGTTGAAGAAATTGAAATTATAGAAAATATAATTTTGTTGGAGTTCAATACATATTCGCTTGATTTCAGCCTAAATTCGCGAACCTTTAAATTTTATTATTTGGTTCACTATTTTCAGAGTTTAAACTAAAAAACGATTCATCGAAACGCAGCATTGAATTCTCAAATATGGCCTTTCCTAACGTTATAGATTCATAGTGTATAAATTGATTTTTAATTAAAAATTAGGATAACAATAATTAATTTTACAATTCAAAAGTTATGCTTGAAACCTTGATTACCGATATTTCTAAAACTATTCCGCTCACCGAGGCGAATAAAGAATGCTTATTTGAAAATTTTAAGGTAAAAAAAATACGCAAAAAACAATACTTCCTTCAAGAGGGAGATGTGGCGTTTCATACCGCCTATATTGAAAAAGGTTGTCTAAAAACATTTACCGTTGACTCTGAAGGTTCTGAGCATATTTATCAAATTGCGATTGAAGGATGGTGGACATCAGATATGTATAGTTTTTTAACCGGCGAACCTGCAATTTATAATATCGAAGCGGTAGAGGACTCTGTGCTACTTATTATAGATAAAGTTGGTCGCGAAATAATTTTCGAAAAAATTCCAAAGTTTGAACGGTTCATGCGTATTCTTATTGAAAAAAATCTGGTTGCTAACCAAAATCGTCTTAATTCCATGATGATGCAATCCGCAGAAGAACGATACTTATCCTTCATTAAAAAGTATCCTCAACTTGTAAAAAGGGTTCCTCAGCACATGGTTGCCTCTTACCTTGGCATTAAGCCCGAAACATTGAGCAGAATTAGAAAACAATTAACCACAAGCTAAGAAGCCGTTTGAATTAGTCAATCTTATAAATGGTTTTCTTTCCATTTATTTCTGCTTCCGCAATTCGGTCACACCTCCCGTCATTAAAAGGATCGTAATCAACAAGGATTATCTTTTCTGAACCTAAATTCTTGATTGACAAACTTCCTGTTACAAAAGTTTTAGAGCATCCTAGCTCCATTTTTTTTATCAAAGGCGTTTCAATAGTTACTTCATACATTTCATTTTCACGGTTTGTACCCGAAGCAATGCCTTCCATAGAATAAATATCACCCCAAACCCCTTGACCCGCATCTTTCACGAGCGTGAGTTTTCGTTTGCACGACCAATTTGTTTTGAATCCCTGCGAATCCTTAAACAATAAATTTTCAGTTGATAGTAGTATACTCATTCCATCTGGGTTGTTAATTATAATCAAACCAGTCATGGAATTCATTTCATCACCCGATCCTGAGCAAAAACTATCTTGTGCTTCACAAAATAATTCAAGTTTAGCTCCTGGAATTTCGAAATGTTGATTTAACTTAAACCTAATTCTACCAGATCTATATTTCCCATCACTACACAACATTCCAAATGGTTTTGAATTTCCTGGCGCGCCAAAATCGAGCATCCCTTCTACCCCATCCAAATCCATAAATGTTGAATCGTTATATATAATTTGGACATATCCGGGTAAAATTCGTTCAGACTTCTTGTTGAAACGATTTGTTAAAACCCAGTCTGTAATCGCTTCTATGGTGCAATTAAATTCGTTTTCAGTTTTTGTATTATCCTGAGCCGAAAAAATATTCTCCTTAACTTCCATTAATGGTTCTCGGCAACCAAGCAAAAAGAATAAGAAAATAAATGTTAAAAATATTCTGTACACTGTGTTTAAATTATAGCTATTTTCGGATGCAAGATTACGCATTTTTGCAACCTTATTAACATACATACCCGTCAATTTATTGTTATAATCCTATTTTGAACGCTGACAGGCAAACACTTTTCGCACAAATTATCTTACCCTTGGCTTTGCCGGGAAGTCTTACCTATCGTATTCCTTTTGAAATGAACGAATTGATTACAGAAGGCAAACGCGTTGTGGTGCCTGTAGGCAAACGAAAACTTTACACGGGCATTGTGATTTCGGTTTCAGAACAAATACCAAAAGGCTATGAAGTAAAATACATTCTTTCGGTCTTAGATGATATTCCAATTGTATCTGGCAGGCAGCTTGAATTTTGGAATTGGATTGCTGCCTATTATATGTGCACTCAAGGTGAAGTTATGAAAGCTGCTTTACCGGCTGCCCTTAAGTTAGAAAGTGAAGCTATCCTTTTCTTAAATAATGATTATAATTCTCATGGTATTCTTGATTCGGATGAAGAAATAATTATTAATTACCTGCAAAAGGCCGGAGAAATAAGTATTAGTGCTGCGGCAGTTATTATAAAGAAGCACAATATTTACAAACTAGTCAAATCCTTATATCAAAAGGGGATTATACTTTTAAAAGAAGATATTTCAGACCATTATAAGCCACGTAAAATTGCTTGCTTGAGAATTAATCAAGAAATTGAAGAGAATGAACTTAAACAAGTTTTTAACGATTTAGAAAAGAAAGGCAGAAAACAGCTCGAAGTACTGATGTCACTTTACAGTTTCAAAACAAAAAATGGTTTTATTGAAAAGTCAACTTTTATAAAAGAAACAAATTGCTCTTCATCTTCACTAAAAACCTTGATTGAAAAAGGAATTATTGAACAATTTGAAACAGATAAACAATCGCTTGAAAAAATAAGCACTCATAACCTGCCTGATTTATCTCCCGCGCAGCTAAAAGCCTATGAATCAATAAAAAACAACTGGAATGCGCTTGATGTCGCACTTCTTCATGGAATTACCTCTTCGGGCAAAACACATATCTACTTTCATTTTATAGAAGAACAATTAAAACTTGGTAAACAAGTATTATATATAGTACCTGAACTTGCCCTTACGGCACAATTGGTTAATCGTTTCCGGAATTATTTCGGGTATTTAGTGGAGGTAACCCACTCAGGCTTTAGTCAAAATGAACGTCTAGAAACGTGGAATAACGTACTATCGGGCAAAACAAAAATTATTTTGGGTGTTAGATCTTCCCTCTTTATGCCGTTTAACAATTTAGGCCTAGTGATTGTAGACGAAGAACATGAAAGCACACTAAAACAACAAGATCCCGCACCCCGCTACCATGCACGCGAAACTGCCATTGTTTTGGCAAAACAATTTAACGCCAAGGTACTCTTAGGCAGCGCAACACCTTCGGTAGAAAGTTGGCAAAATGCACATACCGGAAAATATGCGTTCATATCTCTTACAGAGCGTTTTGGAGGATCTGCAATTCCTAAAATAGAACTCGTAAACATTGGTGAAGCTCAAAAAGTTGGCAGAATGAAAGGACCTTTTTCGGACGACATGCTCGAACAGTTGGAACTTGTTTTAAAAAATAAAAAACAAGCAATCATTTTTCAAAACAGACGAGGTTATGTGCCGGTAACAGAATGCGGAATTTGTGGGTGGACTCCAAAATGTGTTAATTGTGATGTGTCGCTTACCTATTATAATTCAACGCAAAACTACCGATGTAATTTTTGTGGATTCAAAAACGAAATAATCAGCAAGTGTGCAGCATGTGGCAGTTCTAGATTAAAACTTATTGGTTATGGGACTGAACGACTCGAAGAAGAATTAAAAATTCATTTGCCTGAAGCAAGAATCGCCCGTTTTGATTCTGAATCCACGCGTAATCGCAAACAAATGGAAAAGCTAATCACAGACTTTGAGCTCGGCGAACTTGATATTTTAGTTGGAACACAGATGTTGAGCAAAGGCCTAGACTTCGCCAACCTCGAATTTGTTGGTGTTATTAACGCCGATCATCTCATCAATTTTCCAGATTTCAGATCAGTTGAAAGAAGTTTCCAAATGCTGGTTCAGGTTTCTGGAAGAGCAGGAAGACGTGAAAATGCAGGCACGGTTATGGTTCAAACCTATCAACCCTGGCATAAGGTTTTAGAAGCACTAAAGACATCTGATATTGCAACATTATACGATTGGGAATTGCAGGAAAGATTAAAATTTCATTACCCACCGTTCTCTCGGGTTATAAAGCTTACCATAAAACACCCAAAAGCCATTACCGCTTATAATGCAGCACATCATTTAGCAAATTTATTACGAACATCACTCGGAGATCAAGTTTTGGGGCCTGAAAGTCCCTATGTATCCCGAATAAGAAATTTCTATATTCAACAAATTATTATTAAATATTATCCAACAAAAGTATCATCTCAAAAACTTAAAGAACTAATTTCTAGTTTAATAACCGAGATTAGGGTTTCAAAAGAATTCAGACAGGTTTATATAACCCCTGATGTGGACACCTATTTTTAATTGAAGAAACGCTTCAAATAGTTTTATCACTGCGCAAACACATCACTAAACAATTTAACTTGCCAACTCCCCAACCTATTGCGGCACCGATAAAGCCACCTACAATAACATCTGAAGGGTAATGGAAACCAATATAAACTTGTGCAAAAGCAATTAGAAAAGCCCAAAGTAGAAAAGGTAAAATCACTTTAAATTGATTTTTATACCCAATAAGAACCATAATAAAATATATTGCTAAGGCAAAATGATTGGCAGCATGTGATGAAACAAAACTCCATCCGTTTCCCTTGCCCATAGGTAAATTGAGCCAATTTTCTAAATTGGAATTGTTACAAGGTCTAATTCTTTCAAAAAACGGTTTTATTAAACCCGAACTCACTTGATCTGCAACCACCACACTCAATAATGCAAAGCCAATCACCCAAATACTTTTCATTTGGTACTTTTTAACAATAAGGTAGATAATGAATGAATAAAGAGGCAACCATGTCCATTTATTTCGCAAAACCGGCATTACCACATCAAACACCGAATTACTAAACGTATTATTGATTAGATAAAGTAATCGAAGGTCAATACCTTGCAAATAGTTAATCATTCAGAATTTTTTACTATTAATATTAAGCGCTCAGAAGATTCTGGAATAAATGGCGCAAGGTCATAAGTCCCAAAAGTGTTTATAATAGTTAAACCAACAGAATGCAACATTTGTTTGAATTGATTGATATTATAATTTCTAACTTTTTCTTCGAAATTATAAATTTTAGTCCCATTTGTAACTTTAATAGATTTTTTGATTATGCCGTTTTCGAGATGTTTAAAGATGTCGAACTCAATATTTTCAATGCTTTTTGTAAAATGAGTATCAAACCCCGTATTTGGCTTTAATGAATTAAAATAGTCTAAAACAAATATTCCGCCAGGCTTCAAAATTTGTTTCACATTCTTCATAACAGCTTCATCCTCGGCTTCAGTTTCAAAATAGCCTAAAGAGGTAAATAAATTAAATACATAATTAAAGGAGAATTGATCTAGAGCATTTCTCATATCGTGTTCAATAAACCGAAGTGTTTCAGAAGCAAATTTATTGGCACACTTAATACTATTGTGACTAAGATCTAGGCCGGTAACATCAAAGCTTTTCGCATTTAAATAGATACTATGGCGTCCTTTGCCACAAGCTAAATCCAAAAAGCTTGAGCCTTGAGGTGGATTTAAATAGTTTATTAACGAATCAATAAAATGAGCAGCCTCTGAATGATCACGCTTTTTATACAAGATGTGGTAATATGGAGTATCAAACCAATTTTCGAACCATTCCTTTTTTTCATCATTCATCGAATTGCAAACTTAGAATTAATGTGCTTCCAAAGCAAGATGATTGCAATTAGAAACAAAATGAAACAATACGGCTAGAATGAAAATTTCTTTAATTTAAATAATTTCAGCTAATTGATACCTGCCAACGTTAGGATATTGATTTTTTATTGGATAGTGCTTTTAGGGCTTGATGAAAAAGTTGTGTGTGCTTGCCAAATCCGAAAATTAGCATTTTTAAAAGCCGCTAAAAAAAACGTAATTCCTGATTTTACAGATAAACATTCACTAATTTTTATATGGATTGTTAAGTTAATTAAGCAAATGCTTTGGCCAATTTGGAAATTGGTTGGACTGCATGTATACGTTATGTTTACGATTGCACAATGGCAAAATTCTTGACTATTTCTATTCCTCAACCTACTATGGTAACTAAAATTTATTCCTCATCCGAATGAAAATAAGATTAAGTAAACTTTCTGAGAGCCACACAATTTAACAAATAAAAAATACACTACCTGAATATCAACTACTTACCACCCACTTACTATAAAATGACAATCAATAATAGGTTTAATGACAAAACTTACTACAATCTTGTTATGAAATTAACCTTTTAAAAAGCTAAAATCACTTTATAAATCTAAAAAAGGAGGTTAGTAATGAAAATAAATCCAAACAGAATTCTTCCACTTTAAGCTAAAGGTAATAATCCTGAACACACAATCATAACTAAACATTTTTTTGCTGTTGAATATCCTTTCATGAATAGAGTTTTCAATTTAAAAATAATTATAAACCAATATTAACTCGTGAAAAACAAAAATTTTACCTCAAAACCCATTACCCAATTATTGAGAGGCACTCAATTTTCCTCAATCCTTGAACCCTTTTCATTATTGTTACACAAAAATGATTTGAAAAGTTATTTACAAAGTGTACGTTTGTTATACAAGTACCACTAAGAATCCTATTTCTATTATTTCTGCTTATGGAAATTAGCAATACTGCCTTTTCACAAAACACTCCTGCTGTTAGAGTTAAAGCAAATGAGTTTAACCATGATTTATCCATCGTGACTAAGGATTGGATTTTTTCAGTTTTTGAAGATGATGAAGGCTCTTTTATTTCTGGAGGATATACCCATAGAATATTAGGTGGTGGGACGTCAAATATTGGACCTTCCTTAATTAAAGTAGATAAAGACTTAGAACCAGTTTGGCAACAGAATTTTACATTCGCTTATGTATTGCCAGGTGTAAGCCGTTCATTAGAGTGGGATTCTTCAAATTATAGATCTTTTATGGGTTCGTTGCAGGATGCCATTCAATATACTGACCCAGCGAATAATGAAATTTACTATGTTTCTGTTGGAAGAGTAAAATTAACTGGCAGAACAGGGCCTCTTAATAACCAGCAACCAGATAGGTTATTCATTGTAAAAACTGATCGGTCAGGTAATCTGGTTTCGGGTTTTCCTAGAGTGTACATGAATACACCGAACACGCCTCCAGGTATTCCTCCTGACACCGCAATGAATACTGGCTGGAGGCGTGGAAGATCAATAGTATTTGACAAGTCCCCAGATTCTGGTGGATTTTTTTATATTGCTGGATCAGATGCAGAGCCATGTATTTTTAGACTTAATTCATCATTAGATTTTAATTCGCTTACAATTGTATCTACTTTACCACCATCGGGAATGAATGTACCTACTGGTGGGGAAATGGTTTCTATTTGTCTGGCATATCAAGATGGTTCTATGCCTAATGGTGATCCAAACACCACAAATCAGGCGTCATCTCATGTTTGGGCTACAGGTTGGGGAGTAAATTTGATTGGAATTGACAGCTGTGTTTTAATTACCAAAGTAGCCATTACAGGTAGTACTCCTTTTACATCAGATGAAACCGTCTATGAGAATTCACCTACACCTCCAACAAACAAGTGGGAAACAGGTGGTGGAAATTGGGAAAATCATTCAACATCTTCAGGATGGTATGAACATAGAAAAGACATTGGGAAAACAACCTGTTCTCTTTCCTTTAGGAATAGAACAGGTGGAGATGTTGGTACTGGAATTAGACAATTATCTAGTGGAAATATTATAGTTACTGGGCTCGCTAACAACATTTTTAGTGGATATCTTACTCGCTGCAAGCCATCACCCCCTCTATATTGGCATGACGCAGATGCATTTGCTAGATTAATTGATCAGAATAGATTTCCAAATTCTGGCTTATTCAATTCAGTCAACCCAACATCAGGAGGCTACGAAATTGATTGCCAGCATATAGGACACTATAGTGGTATGGAATATATACCAAAAGTACGGCAGAATCTTGATGGCGATTTATATTTCATTGGTTCAAATGGCGATCCTAACAAAGTAAAAACTCATACTTTAACAGGAGGCGATTTACTGACAAATTTTTATGTAATTAAAACCGACAAAGATTTAAACCCCTTGTGGGATGAAACTTATAGATCCGAATCTGCTAATGATGCATCCTGTGGTTTTGGGATTGATATTTGTCGTGATGGTGACTTGGTGGTGGCTGGTGACAATAAAAACCAGGATGATAATTACGATTTTATTAGAATAGCAGATTGTGAATTAAACTACTCTAATTATAGTACAGATATGATTTCTGCTCACTCAGATGGGGTTACAATATCAGTACTTAGCCAGCTTTTAGGTAGCACAGGAACACTCAATTTAACTACTGATAAACAGATTAAAGGAAGATTGGTAATTGAAAATGGCTGTACAGTCAATGTAAGCAACGGGGCGAAGCTGCAGTTTGCAGATATGGACAAAATGGTGGTAGATGCTGTAAGTAACGGCTTTGAATATGGTGTGGTAATTCAACCGGGAGGAAAATTACAACTAGAAAATGGAGCTATACTTACTTCGCTTGAGGGTTGTAAACATAAGTGGCGAGGTGTTGAAATTCAGGCTAGCGGTTCACCAGACCAAGCCGTTGCATCAACCATTGGTATTCTTGAGATGACAAATAGTTTGATAACAAATGCTATATGCGGCGTTTCAGTGCAAGGTGGTGGATTGATTACCTGTACAAATACCGATGCTTCTGGGGACAACAATACAGATGATTTGGATATGGTAAATTTTGATAATAATAGAAAAGCGGTGGCCTTTTACTCATTTTCGCCCGATAACAAGAGCAGATTCAATTTTACCAATTTTAAATTTACTACTCCTACAAATGTTATTGACTTTGGCAATATAGGATTAAATGCTTTTGTAACGATGTGGGATGTAAACAAAATTATCTTTAACGGATGTACCTTTAAAAACACATATACCGGCCCATATAGAGTTGGATTAGGGATTGGCGCATTAGATGCTTCTTTTCAGGTACTAAGAGGAAATGAAAGCAGCTCTGGCAACCCAAATGATGGCCCAACGGGCAGGATACCAGTGTTTGAAAATGTAATTATTGGTATTAATAACGACAGAACACCTTCCAATACCCAAGCAGGATTGATAGGAGTTGGTGAAGCAGATTTTAATAATTGTGGAATTGGTTGGGAGTGTGATAAGGACAATGCCCCTTTAGCCTATAACAACAATTTTTATTGGGATAATAACATGTCTAATTTCCCCATGCAACTTGCAACTACCAGTTATGGATTTCGATCCATTAACACCGATGATGTAAAACTCCATGAGAACCATTTTACCACAAGCGGTACCAATTCAATTGTTACGGCAATAGGAATCGAAAATAGTACAGCTTTTGCACATAAATCTCTTTTAAGAAAAAACTTTTTTACCAATAACAGCAGTTCAAATGGCATCAAGTCGGGGGTTCGCACCTCTGGTGATAATGGCCTTTTTGAATTGCGGTGCAATCAATTTAAGTCTATTAGTGACATTGATTGGTTTAATGATGGCCCTATGGCTCATCAAGGAACATCAAGTACAAACAGCGACAATATTTTTTGGACTACTCCATCAACCTATAATATTGAATCAACCACCGGAAATCCTTTTGATTACTATAGGTCTTCCATACAATCAATTTCTTCTTTAGGGGTTGGCACAGTTTTTATTAGTGATCCACCCGACGTTTGTACTGAGCTCACCAGAGCGCAAGTTTACAGTTCAAATGGTACCTTTAACGGATTAACTGGATTTGTATTTAATAATCTTATGATGTTGCCAAGACCTGAAGAAGAAATATGGAATAGCATTAAAGTCAAAAATTATACTGAAGCATCTATCCTTACAAAGAATCTTGAAAACAGTGATTATAAAAAATTTCTAAAGATTGCAATTCCTATATTAGAAACACACAGAGAATCCAAACCTACCATACAAGAAGTTGAAGCCTTAAATCAGATTGCTAGTAATAATTCGGAGGCTGGTATAGATGCTCGACATTTCCTAAGTTTTTTCCTTGAAATACTTATATTACCTACTGAAAACATTTACCAAAGCAAAACAAAGACTAATTCTAAAGCTGATGCATTGACAAATAATAACTCTATTAAGAGATCATTATTAAAAGTATTTCCAAATCCAACTCCTAATATTGTCAATTTCGAATGGGATTTAAATACCAACCACCCTGTATCTCTTGTTATTACAGACCTCAATGGTAAAACCATCGCAGAATATAAGAACCTTGAAGGAAAAGCTAAACAGTTGGTTGATTTTACAAATCAAACCAGTGGAATTTATATATACAAAGTCTTTACTGCCCAATCCTTTATTAAAACCGGGAAAATTGTTGTATCTAAATAGCATAAAACAAACTGTTAAATTCCGGTGGTTTATGGCCACCGGAATTTTATTCATTGGTATGACATGTTGTGCTCAGCGAAACAATGTTTGGTTATTGCACTCTAATCCTAAAGTTAATCAATATCGCGATTCCAGTTATTGTCTGGATTTTAATTATTGTCCACCTAAGGCACATTATATTTACCTTGAAGATGAGAAACAACTAGGATATATTCACACCAGATACCCTGGACTTTATTACCCAATTTTTCGAAATAGTTTTTGTGACACACTTGGTCAGTTTGCCTTTACAGAATTGATAGGCCAGCACTATTATAATAAATCAGGCCAATTGTACGATAGTTCATATATTGATAACAAATACGATAAATTTGGGAATCAAGAATTAGGGGCTA
>Ga0209181_10007312_pt1 | contig 15168 bp, 13 predicted proteins | sample MAT05_FD_187208 | JGI IMG/M metagenome (GOLD analysis project Ga0209181, IMG submission 187208) | Freshwater microbial communities from Lake Fryxell liftoff mats and glacier meltwater in Antarctica - MAT-05 (SPAdes) (version 2) | ecosystem: Environmental > Aquatic > Freshwater > Ice > Liftoff... | reverse complement strand
AGCCAAAACGACCAGTAAAACGAGACTGAACACTGATTTTTTCACGGTTAAATACTCCCTGTCAAACTGTGCAAATAAAAAACTGTCGTCGGCACGGTGGGCGACGCCAGATCACACACAAAAGAATGGTGTTACCCGCCTCGGTCGAACGGCTTCGTGAGCGCCGTCGGCTTTTCGGTTTGTTTCGAGGCGAAGACCAGCGCGATGATGGTAATCACATAGGGTGCCATGACTGCAAATTCTGCCGGGATGTCGATGCCGACGGCGCTGACCTGAAGTTGCAAGGCGTTGACGAAACTAAACAACAGTGCCCCGACCATCACGCCAAAGGGACGCCAGCGCCCAAAGTAAACGAGGGCGACGGCGATAAAGCCGCGCCCAGAGGTGAGGTTTTGTTGGAAGACGTTGATCAAGGCGATGGACAATGCCGCCCCCGCTACCGCTGCCAAGATGCCCCCCGCGATCACCGTTAAATAGCGCACGCGGTTGACATTGATGCCCATGGCGTCGGCGGCTTCGGGGTTTTGCCCCACGGCGCGGATCATGAGACCGAGCGGGGTACGGCTGAGGATAAAGGCGGAAATCGGCACCAACAGGAAGGCGATATACACCAACAGGTTGTGATTGAAGAAAATTTCGCCGATGCTCAAAAATTGAATATCCGACAAGAACGGGATGGCGATGCGCGGGAAGCCTGCGACGGTGCGCGGGGTGCCCACCAGTGTTTGAAACAGCAGATCGCTCATGCCCAAGCCGAATAGATAAATGCCGATGCCGCTGATCCCTTGCTGCGCCTTGAGCGTGACGCTGATAAAAGCGGTGGCAAGTCCCATCACCACCCCTAGCGCGACGGTCGCTGCTAGGGCGATAGCGAGGTTGCCGGTCATCAAAGCGACATAGTAGCCGACGAATGCGCCCATCAACATGACGCCTTCGACCCCTAAATTGAGGACGCCGCTCCGTTGACCGAACATCTCGCCAATGCCCGCAAACATATAGGGAGTCGCCAAGCGGATGGCGGAGACAAAGACACTGGGGGCAAGCAATAGTTCGATCATGAGGTGGTCTCCGCGATGCGTGATTCAGAGATGGGGGGGGATGCAGCGACAACGGCACTCTTGGCACGGCGGCGGCGGCGGGTTTCGATGAAAATTTGACTGCTGACCACAAACACGACGATGATGCCGTTGATGGTCGTCACCAACGCTGCCGGGATGCCGACGGCGCGCTGCATATTTTGGGCACCGACCAGCAACCCGCCGAAGAAAATCGACGCGGGGATGGCACCAAAGGGCGTCAACCCGCCGAAGAGCGCTGCCACGATCCCATTAAAGCCCGCGCCCCCCGTAAAACCGCTCGCCGAACCATCGGTTTGCAGCCGATATTGTAAGCCCAAGACTTGCACCACCCCCGCCAAGCCCGCACACCCGCCCGCAAGGAACATCGAGAGCATAATTTGCCGTTTGACATTGATGCCGGCATAGAGCGCTGCCCGTTCGTTGAAGCCGACGGCACGAATGCGATAGCCGATGGTGGTGCGCCACAACAGGATGTAGACCAGCACCGCCAACGCCAGCGCGATCACCCAGCCGAAATGCAGACGGGTGCGGTCGAAGAAGCCCGCCGCCTCGATCAGTCCGGCGTCACGCAGGGGGGTGGCGATGAGTTCAGGAAAATTAAAGACCAAACGCGGCAGTTCTGCGGCTTCGGCGATGCGCGCCGTTTTGGGGATGTTGTTAGTGCCCGCCACCGAGGGATCGAGCAGGATGCCGTTGAGCAAAAAGTTCATTATTTGCACGGCGACTTGATTGAGCATGATGGTGCTGAGGATTTCGTTGACGTTGAAATAGGCTTTTAGATAACCCGCCAAGCCGCCGTACAAGCCGCCCGCAATGAAACTGGCGATCAGCGCCAACGGGATGGAGGCAACACCGAGCGATTCCCCCAGCGCCAGCGTGATCGTTGTGCCCGCCAGCGCGCCGATGATCATTTGTCCCTCGCCGCCGATGTTGACGACGTTGCCGCGAAAAGCGATACAGATGCCGAGCGCGATGAACAAGATCGGGGTGGCTTTGACGAGCGTTTCGGCAGTGGCATTTTCGGTACCGAAGGCACCGCGAAAGAGGGCAGTGTAAGCGTCCACGATATTGGCATTGAGGGCTACCAGCAATAACGACGCGACCGCCAACGCTGCCAGCAGGGCGATGATCAGCGGTAGGGTGTTCATAAAACGATCAATGAGCCAACCGAGGGAGCGTGAACGCATCGTTAAGCCACAATTCCTCAAAGAACGCTTATCATACTTCATTTGATTAGAACTGAATTCGTGATTTTGCACAACATCGTAAAATGCTGTTTGGTGACTTCTTACAGATGATAGCAATCGTGCTGAAACGATGGGGAAAAACGGATGATTTTAGAGAGGTGATTCCCGTTATAATATCTTTTATTGATAACGGCAGGTTTTCTATGACAACTTTACTATTTGATGAAATTGTCGCTCAAGCATTGCAATTGTCACCTGCTGAGCAAACAGTACTGGTGGCACGAGTAAGCGAAGTGTTATATGCGCAATTTGTCGATTCAGATGAGGCGAATCTTATCAGTCTCTAACGCCCAGAAGAGATCATTGCCTTGATGCACATTGAGCCATTGAGTCCTCAAGAAATCATAGCGCGTGGTTTGGTGGGCACTTGGACAGATATGGAAAACGTCAATGGAGCAGAGTGGGTGAACATACAAAAGGAAAAACGTAAGGCACGCAACCCATGGTAATACTGAACTTATTTTCTTCAATAAACAACTGAGAGCGCACATCCTCTAAAATTTTGCGTACAATAGACTCATCGTATCCCGTCTATAGTTTCATCAGGCGGACTCTCATCTTCCTGATGTTGTTGTTAAAGTGGCATAGGATAAAAAATCATGGACGTATATCAACCAGAACGACGCTCGACGAAGGGGCGCGCGCGCGAACGCGCTACCGCGCGTCAACAGCGGCAAATGGCGGTGCGGCGCACGCCTGAAGCCGGGTACGTCGGTGACGAGCATTCATCAGAACCGACCCTGCCGCCCGAACGCCCGATCATGAGCCGCGCCCCGCGCGAAGCCGGTTCGTTTGACCTCGAAGTCTTGAAAGGGCGCGCCCTCGTCGCTGCCCGTGACGGCGCATGGTATCTGCGTAAGAATCGCATGGTGTCAGTGGCAGTCGTTTTGACGCCGATTGTGTTGTTCGCGCTGTATTTGGCGGTGCATATCCTCGGCGGGCGGGTGTTCCCCAACGTGTGGGCACTCGGTCAAAATATCGGCGGCATGACCACGACCGAGGCGGCGACACTGTTGCAGCGCGAATGGTCCAGCAGCACCCGCATCACCCTGCGCGACTTGGAGCGTACTTGGTCGGTGACCCCTGCCGAGATCGGGCTGGTGCTGGATGCGAACACCACTGTTGAAACCGCCCGTAGTGTCGGCTTGAGTGGCGTCCCCTTGGGTTATGGCGTTACCCCGTCGGTGTCGCTGGAATTTTTGACGGCGCAAAATTATTTACTGGATTTGACCGAAGACACCAAAGTACAGCCTTATAACGCCAGTTTTCGATGGGTCAACGACGTACTGGTCGGTGTGGAAGGATCGGACGGGCGCTACATCGATATCGCTGCCACGATGGCGGGGCTAGAAGCCAATGCCCCCTTGACCGCGCAAACTGGCGTGTTTGATTTGACGATGACCACTATCCCGCCGGAGGTGCGTGATCCAGAGTCATTTATCCCTGCTGCTCAGCGCTTCGCGTCACAGCAGTTTTTGATCAAAGGCTATGATCCATTCAATGATGAGAGTTTGGTCTGGTCGACCGACCGCGATACGCTGACCTCGTGGCTGGAAGTAGATGAGACGGGGTTGGGCTTGCGCTCGGATGTGTTCGCTAATTTTGTGGCGGCACAAACCCGCTCGTTGCAAGCGACCGATATCCATCGCTATATCGAACCGAACGACACCATCGAAAAAATGGAAGTGGCAATCGACAACAACAGCGCCGATGTCACCCTGCGGGTGCGGTATAGCTCGTGGCAGTATGCGGTTCAGTCGGGGGATACAGGCTATGGTATCGCCCGCCGCACGGGAATGCCCTTCTACCAATTAGAACTTGGCAACCCCGGACGCGACTGGGAGGTGCCGCTCGTGGTGGACGAGTTCATCAATATCCCTTCGCCTGATCTGCTGCTGCCGACCGACCCCCTGCCCACCAAGCGGATCGTGGTCAATCTGCGCACGCAATACTTGGTCGCTTTCGAAAACGGCGAAAAAATATTTGAATGGTCGATTGCGTCGGGCATGGATCGCGCGCCAACCTCGCCCGGCATTTTCCAAATTCTCAACCACTACGAGACGGCAGAGGGCGGTAGCTACGAATTATGCAGCGCGCTGGGGTGTGCCCAGTGGGAAATGACATGGTTTATGGGTATTTATGAGGTCTTCCCCGGCTTGGTCAACGGCTTTCATGGCAACGTGATTTTGGCGAATGGGCGCTTGTTGGGGGATGGCAATGTCGGTTTTCCGGCGACCTATGGTTGTGTGATGTCGGAACAAGAAGAAGCCGAGGCACTCTATGATTGGGCGGAAGTCGGCACCGTTGTCGAGATCATCTCTGGCGATTACGAACCGCGCAGCCAACTGGCGGAACAAGTCTGGAACAATGGTGCGCGCACATGGGAACCGATGCCACAAGTGGCGGCGCTCGGCTAGAAAGTCGTGACGGCATGAGCCGGCTCCACGCCGGTGCTTGAAAGGGGTGGGGCATGATGTTGTTTCATGCCCCATTTCGATTCTCAGTTGTGCCTATAGGGATTCCAAATTCTCTTCTGTTAAATCAGTTCACTTGACCGATCAGCTTTTGACTCCATAGGTCCGTAAAGAGCGACAGCTTTTCGGATAGGTTCACTTTTTTGAGCATGGTAGGGTCCTTTTTTGATGATGGCTCAGCACAATCACAACAAAAGCACAGCGCGAGAATGTTAGACCAAAAGTAGACCAATGGAAAGAAAAGATGAAATACTCTAGGGCGTTCATCATTTACTTATCTGGTGCTGATATAGCTGTTGTGATTGTGCAACTTGAACGAATTTAACGCCTTTCTTTTCACCTTAAAATTGGTATAACAATTGCTGTTAAGTCGGTTTCTGGTTTCGTTTGTTGTTGTTCCGTAAAGGATCGTAAGCGAATCTGGGTGTGATATCGTTTTTTTAAGTGCTTGGTGCATAAAGATGGCTCGTTTGTGCAAAAATGAACTAGCGATAATGCAAAAAACGGTTGTCCTTTTTTTGCGATTTCCCCCGTAAGTGGATTTGACTCGCGTCTCAAATCCGCCTATACTTTGAGTATAAATTAAATGAGTGATGTGTGTGGCGAACTAAAACCCTTTTTGAAGAATTTTAATGAGTGCCACACACTCAAACGAGCGCCTCTCCCCCAAGAGGCGCTCTTTAATTTGGGATAAAACCGCCAGTTCTCAATGATATAAATTCCTCAATACCTAACTATGGGCATAAACTGCTGTGTTCTTACCCCCAAGACCATGTGATCTGGTACAGTTGACGCATTCACAAAAATCTCATAAACCAACTTTTGCCAGCAAAACGCACAATCCATCAAAAGGACACAGATTTGATGTCAAAAATAACCCAACTGTATGGCACTTGGGGCAGCCCCGTCAGCAGTGAAATGGTGGCGCATCAGGCGCGGCTTGGCGATGTGGCATGGGATAGCGACGGCACGATGTTGGTCTGGACGGAATCGCGGGCGGGTAGCACGTATCTGATGGCGTCTTCGGCGGGAGAAGATGCCCCGCGTTATTTGACCGATGGCGATATCCCGATTCGGGGTGGGGTGGGGTATGGGGGCGGCGATTTTACAGTCGCACGCGGGAGTGTTTTTCTGATCGGCAAGGAAAAACGACTCTATCGACTGGCATTAGAAGGGGGCTTGCCGCAACCTTTGACGCCGGCGTTTGGCGCTGCCGCTGCACCGCGTGTCTCCCCCGATGGGCGCTTTGTCGTGTTTGTGCATGAAGTCGATGGGGATGATTGTTTGGCGGTGGTGGATGTGCAGGGCAAACAGTTCCCGCGCAAACTGGTGTCGGGCGATGAATTTTATATGCAGCCCGCGTGGCATCCACATGGCGAATGGTTTGCCTATATCGCTTGGAATCATCCCCAAATGCCGTTTGATGGCACGGTATTGCGCTTGGCGCGCTTGGGCGAAGCGGCGGGCTTACCGATGATTGCACAGCAGCAAACGATTGCGGGCGGCACGAATACCGCTATTTTTCAGCCAGAATTTTCGCCCGATGGCACAACCCTTGCCTATGTGAGCGATGAAACAGGGTGGTGGCACCTGTATCTGTATGATCTGGCGACCGGCACCCATACCCAGATCACCGATGGGGAAGCGGAACACGGCGTGCCCGCGTGGGTGCAAGGGTTGCGCACCTATGCGTGGTCGCATGATGGCAGCGCCCTCTATTTTTTGCGCAATGTCATGGGCAAGTTTAGCGTGTGGGTGCTGGATCGGGCGACGAAGGTGCTGCGCGTGATTGAGGCGCTGGCGCACTACACCTATTTTCGTCAGTTGAGCGCTTCGCCGACGTCGCCGACGCTGGCGGTATTCGCAGCCTCCGCCACCTTGCCAGAACGCCTGATCACCCTCGAAGTGGATCGTTTGCGCGCCCCAGATATTGCCCCTGCCGAACCCGATACAGGTGCCGGGTCGCTCGTCGTGATCAGTGGGGAGCAAGAGCGTATCCGCACGCGGTCACGGGCAGAAATGCTGAGTCCGTTTTTGGCGGACGGCGAACAGGTGACTTGGACGGGGCATGATGGCGAAGTGGTGCATGGTTGGTACTATGCGCCCACCAGCGAACGCTATACAGCCCAGGGCGCGCCGCCGCTGATTGTTCATGTCCACGGGGGACCGACCAGCCAAGCCCGACTCGCCTTTGACGCCGAAATTCAGTATTACGTCACGCGCGGGTACGCATGGCTGGATGTCAATCATCGCGGCAGCACGGGCTTTGGCAAAGCTTATAAAGATAAATTGCAGGGCGGGTGGGGATTTTATGATGTCGAAGATGCCGCCAGTGGTGCCTTGTCGATGGCGGAAGCTGGGCGCGCAGATCGCTCCCGATTGATCATTATGGGGGGCAGTGCCGGGGGCTATACCGTCTTGCAATCGCTGACGAACAAACCGGGCATTTATGCGGCGGGGGTGTGTTTGTATGGCATCGGCAATTTGTTTACCTTGGGCATGAACACCGATTGGAAATTTGAAATGCGCTATAACGATACCCTCATCGGCGTATTGCCCGATGCGATGGACGTGATGCGCGCGCGCTCACCGCTGTTTCATGCTGACAAAATTCGCGATCCGCTGATCATTTTTCATGGTGAGAAGGACGAGGCGGTTCTCATCGATCAGGCAGAGGGCATTGTGAAGGTGTTACGGCGTATGGGCACGATCCACGAGTATCATACCTATAAAGGGGAAGGGCACGGCTGGCGCAAGTCCGAGACGGTCGCGCATTATCTTGCGGCGACGATCAAGTTCCTACAACAGCATGTGATTTTTCGGTGAGCCTGTGAATCTGCCGTAATCCACGCTAACATGACGGTGATTCGTGTTCCGTAGGGGGGGCGCGCAATGGTGCCGCCCCTATCCTTGTTGATCGGAATCAGCAGGAATAATTGAGGCAAAATATGGCGCGACCACACACTGAAACTATAGCTCCAACCCTAAGCACGATGCTCACTGGGCTGCTGCGCACGATGCGCCCGCACCAATGGACGAAAAATGTCTTGGTGTTTGCGGGCATTGTGTTCGATGGGCAATTGTTTCTCGTCGATTCGCTGGTGCGGGTGCTGATCGCCTTTGGGCTGTTGTGCCTCACGTCCAGCACGATCTACATCATCAACGATGTGGTCGATGTCGAAAGCGACCGCAAACATCCGCGCAAGCGGTTGCGCGCGATTCCGGCGGGGCAACTGCCGATTCCAGCGGCGATTTTGTCCGCTATGCTGCTGGGCGGGTTCACGTTGATCGCTGCCACCTTGCTGGATTGGCGTTTCGCGGTCATCTTGGTGGCGTATCTGTGCATCCATCTGCTCTACAGTTTCCGGCTGAAACATGTCGTCATCTTGGATATTTTGTCAGTCGCATCGGGGTTTGTGCTGCGTGTGGCGGCGGGGGTGGTGGTCATCCAGGTGCAAGCGTTTTCACCTTGGCTCTATGCGGCGGCGGGGTTGCTGGCGTTGTTCCTTGTGATCGGCAAGCGCCGCCAAGAATTGCTCGAACTGGCGGAGCGCGCGGGGGATATCCGCGTGACGCTGGATGAATATAATCTGCCGCTATTGGATGAAATGCTGCGGATGGTGATGACCGGGACGTTCTTGGTCTACCTGTTTTACATCATCGAAGCGCCGTCGATCTTGCTGGCAGGCACCAAACTGGGATTGGTGACAGTGCCGTTTGTCCTATATGCCTTGTTTCGCTATATGTACCTGATCCATGTCAAAGGCGAGGGCAGCGCGCCGGACGAAGTGCTGCTGCGGGATCGCCCGTTGCAAATTGCGATTCTGTTGTGGGGGGTTATTTTTGTGGCGATTTTGTATCTTCCGGGGGTCATCAACACACCATGATCGGGACATGGATCACCCAACTAGGCAGTGAGTCGTTGCTAGAACGCCTGACGGCGGAAGATCGGCTGAGCGCGGCAGGCACGGATGCCGAAAGCGCGCTCATCGCGGCATTGGGCGATGCTGATATGGAGCGGCGTTGGCGCGTGGCGGGCGTGTGTGGGGATATCGGCTCGCACGCCGCAGTGGTGCCGCTCATCGAGTTGCTAAACGATGACACATGGGATGTGCGCGCGGGGGCGGCGTATGCCTTAGGCGTGATTGGCGATGAGCGCGCCTTTGAGTTGTTCAGCCGCACGGCGCTTAGCCCGCACCCCGACGAACAGACGCCTTATGTGGCGGCGTTGGGGCTGCTCCGTATGAATCGGGCGCGGGCGCTCGAAACCCTGAACGCAGCGGTGACGCATGACGACGAAAAAATCCGCCGCACGGCGCTGAGTGCGCTGGCGGCGGATCGCTGGCGGGTGGCATAGGGGCATAACACGTTAGACATTGCGCCCCGACAAGCGAGGATCACGCGCGGGCGATCACATCCACACCGAGATACGGACGTAAGACTTCGGGGATGATCACGGTGCCATCGGCTTGTTGGAACGTCTCCAAGATGGCGATGATGACGCGCGGAGTCGCCAAGCCGCTGCCGTTGAGGGTGTGCAAGAAACGCGGTTTCTTGTCGCCCTCAGCCCGATATTTTAGGTTGGCGCGCCGTGCCTGAAAGTCTTCGGTGTTGCTGCATGAACTGACTTCTAGCCATTCGTTGCAGCCGGGTGAAAAGACTTCGAGGTCATATTTTTTGGTGGCGCTGAAGCCCAAGTCGCCAGTGACGATCTCCAAGCGGCGGAACGGCAGTTTTAGCGCCCGCAACACATCGGCGGCGGCTTCGGTCAGTGATTCCAGTTCGGCATAGCTCGTCTCTGGCGTCACAAACTTATACATTTCCACTTTTTCAAATTGATGCACCCGCTTGATGCCGCGCACATCGCGTCCAGCGCTGGTTTTTTCGCGCCGGAAACAGGGCGTGCTGGCGACATAGTAGAGCGGCAATTGGTCGGCGTCGAGGATTTCATCACGGTGCAGGTTGGTGATGGCGACTTCGGCAGTCGGCAACATATACAGGTCTGCCTCTTGGTCTTGATAGACGTTTTCGCGGAATTTCGGAAACTGTCCCGCGCCAAACATATTTTCTTCGCGTACCATAAACGGCACATAGACCTCGGTGAAGCCATGCGTGCGGGCGTTGTCGAGGAACAGCGTGATCAGCGCCCGTTGCAAGCGGGCACCCAAGCCCTTGAGGACATAAGCGCGGGAGCCACCGATCTTGATGCCACGTTCAAAATCGATAATGTCCAGCGCCGGACCCAAGTCCCAATGTGCCTTCAGCTCAAAATCATAGCTGTAGAACGCGCCTTCGGTGGGATGGGCGATATTGGCTTCTTCGCTAAGCGCGACGGGGACGCTTTCGTGCGGGATATTGGGAATCCACAGCATATTGTCGTGGAGTGCCGCTTCCAGTGTGCGCAACTCGTCGTTGATGCTTTCGACTCGTGCGCCCATCGTGCCTAGCGCTGCCATCATCGTGTTGATCGCGCTATCGGCGTCCAGTGTCGCCACAAGGGGGGCAGGGCTTTCGCCCAGCATGACGGACAGCGCACCATCAAAATCATCCGCTTCGATGCGGGTTGCGATGTCTTGGGCACGCGCCGCTTTGGTCGCGTCATCTAGGGTTTTATCCCCGCGCAAGCGCCCGACATTTTTGTTGAGTTTATTGCGCGCGGCTTGTACGGTTTCGGAGTCGCTCAGCAGGGCGCGGCGGCGCACATCCAGATCAAGGATGGCGTCAATCCGCGCGCGGGCGGGGGCATCGTTGAGTTTTTCGATTTGGGCTTTAACCCATTCGGGCTTTTCGCGGATCAGAGCGATATCGAGCATGGTCAGTTCCTTTAAGGGCAAGTAAGGGCAGGGATTAGGATTTAGGGATCAGGGTTTAGGCGGATGCGCGGTTATTCTGGCGCGGTGCCATCCGCCGACGGCGGGGCGGCGGGGCGGCGGCGAGACGATAACGGGCGTGTGAAATCCGCGTATAAGCGCACGGCGGAGAACGCCACGCCGAGGATGATCACCACGACCACAGCGGTATCGAAAAATTCGGGTGTCAAGGAACGAAACATAATTTTGCGTGCCTCCGGGCACTTTAACGCACGAACAAGAGCATCTGGCAAATAAAACGCCTTCCCTGAACCGTCAGGAAAGGCGTCAACAAGCAACCTCAGCGCGGAGCAGGAATAGGCGGTGTTAACCTGGCGAGGAACCACGCGATGATTCGTGCCATAGCGGAATTTTGATGCTAAAAGTGGTGCCCACGCTTTCTTCGCTTTCGAACCACAACCGCCCGTTCATCACTTCGACCTCATGTTTGCACAGATACAGGCTTAGCCCATAGCCAAACTCACCCATGATCTGGGGCTGGCGGGACCGGGTAAAGGGGGCAAAAACGCGCTCACTATCTTCGATCCGTACCCCATAACCCTCATCTATGATATCGATTTGGGCGGTATCATCACGATTGGCATAGGCGATGATTTTTATGGGTGTGGCACGCATACTATACATAATAGCATTGCGCAATATGTCATGCAAGATGGTCGTCAGATGGCTGGCAGAGGCACCGACCATCAGTTTGGGCGGAATAGTCGCTTGAATGCGACGGCGGAAATCACCCGATTCGTTTTCGGGATCGACGAGTTGGGTTTCATCGAGCGCCTCTAACAAATCTTCGAGATATTCATCCAAAACGATGCGCCGCCGCCCCGCCGCCATTTGCTCGCGCAGCGTCCCGGTGCGGATGCGTTCTAAGCGCTCGACCATCCCCGTGAGCGCTTGTAACCGGAACATATGGATATCGATCAGGCGGGCGAAACCAGTCACACGCGGCGCGATCTGATCGGCGGTCGTGCCGGGGCGTGCCCGCGAGATCGACTGGATGATCAAGTCCGTATGCCCTTGGGTCGAGTGCATCACCTCGCGCACTTCTTCTAAATATTTGTCAAGGATATCGCTCAGTGCTGTCCAATCCGGTTTATCAATGCTGATCAAGGTGAATTCGTGTTCGCCTTCGCGATGAGACGAGACCCAACACGGCAAGCGCTCGCCGGCGCGATAAATATAAAAACGGACAGGTTCCTGTTTTGAGATCGCTTGCGCCCGGATGTCGGCGAGTTTGCGTTCTGCGTTGACGAGTCGCACATTGAAAAGCATCAAGGCGGCGCTCCAACCTTCGGACTGAAGCAGTTTGATATCCGTGCCAAATAAAGCGCGTGCCGCCGAATTCGCCATCACCAAATGATCGGCGTTGTCAAATACGAGGACACTCTGAGCCATGCTGTCGATAAGTTGCTGCGTACCAAGCTGTGTTTTCGTCACTTGGAGCGTCCCATCAATAAAACCTACAAAAATGAAGTTGATATCCCTCATTGTAACGAAGATCAGACAATTGAGGTTGTGTGAGTTTATATATATCACAATGAGCCGCAGGGTTGGGACATAAAACCCAAAAAAATGAGGGGATGCCGACTGCGCGATCCGGTTGGGTCGGCGTTATAATAGGGTGGATAGAGTGTGTTTTTCGTTGAACCGCGCTTATAAGGAGCGATGCACATGGATCAGATCAGCAAACCGTTTGACTCCTATATCATTTCGTATGTGACCGGCTATCCCTATGATTGCGTCGTGACATGCTTCAACGGGAACGAAATCGCGGGGCGCATCATTTTTTACAAACAAAATTTGGAACTGCCCGCCAATGAACTGACCAGCGGCACACAGCCCTCGTTGCACTATCACACGTCTCATTTTGAAAACATCATCAATATTTTTCGGTATGAAAAACCACTCATGCTGTTTTATATCCCTGCTTCCAAGACAGGTGGCATCATCACCAGCGAACGTGAACCGGTGGGCGAACAAGAAGGTGCGGGCGGCATCCCATCCACACCCGCCCGCCCCGCCGCCCAATAAACCCCGCCCACAACAGGCGGTCATCAGCACCGATGATCGCCCGTTGGTACCCTGATCCTGCGCGCCATCGCCAACCAAGCCACGCGCTCCGATGGGCATATCCGCGAATATTTTGAGCAAATGAGCGAAACGTTGGCGACGATCCGAGGACTGGCTCCTTAAATCTTTATGCCGCGTGGTCACTAAATGTGGATATACTTTAACTTTGATGGACTCAGACGGCTGTGTTGGTGGTGACTCCACGACACAGCCGTGTTTTAACCCCACACGAGGAGCTTGCCCGATATGCGTTTGCAAGATTTGAACTGGATGGATGTCGAACGCTATCTCGATGAGGATGACCGGATCATGCTCATCATGGGATCGACGGAACAGCACGCCTACCTTAGCCTCATGACCGATACGCTTATGGTATCGCATATTGCCACCGCTGCCGCCAAACGGGAATCGGTCCTCATCGCGCCCCCACTCAATTTTGGGGTCAGCGAAATGTTCATCGGGTTCCCCGGCACGATCACGATCAGCCGCGCCACGTTTGAGATGGTGTTGGTCGAAATTGTGGAAAGCCTAATGCATCAAGGCTTCACCCATTTCTTCATCCTCAACGGGCATGGGGGCAACCAAGAGCCGCCGCGCTTGCATGATCTGCACATGGATGGCGTGATTGAGGTGCAGTGGTATGAATGGTGGAACACGGAGGCGGTGCGCGCTTTTGAAGATGAACAGGGGCTAGAGATCGATCACGCCAATTGGGGCGAAAACTTCCCCTTTAACCGCGTCGCCGAATCGCCCAGTCGCGAGAAAGAGACGATCAATCTCTCGCTGATCGATTCGTCTAACTCCGCCCGTGATGTCCTCGGCGATGGCAACTTCGGCGGTCACTATCAACTGGATGATGCCGTGATGATGGCATTGTTTGATACCATCGTGGACGATGTGGTCGCCCAATTGCGCGCCCAGCGTCCAGATCGCCAACCGGATGAAGCAGTGGATGACCCCGAAGACGAGTAATGCTTAATTTTTGGTGGGTTCTGGGTGTTCAAAAAAGACGCGCAGAACCATCCGCCCCAACCGCAGTTCATCGCCATTGCGTAAGGTGCGCACCTCTTGGGGATAGAGCTTTTGCCCGTTGACGAAGCTACCGTTGGCGCTTTTCATATCCGAGATACTCAAAATATTGTTGCGCGTGTTGTGCTGCAAGGCAGCGTGCAAGCGCGAAATCCCTAGTTCCGAGGCGTTATGGGGTGTTAAATCAATGTCGGGCGTCATGGTGCCGCCATCACTGCGTCCGATGACAACTTCATGGCGAAAGTCTTGGGGACGGATGCGAAAGCGGGGGGCGTCTTTTGCGCCGGTGACGATCAAAATGAGGGTAGACTCGACGCCGAAATAATCGGTGGCAGGGGCACTGGCATCATCCCCAAAGCGCGCGGTTTCCATCATGTTGTTATCGCGCCGCAAGAATTCCCCACAGGCGTAACAAAAAACATCGGTCGGCTTGTTGGGTTTCCGACAATTAGGACAGCGCACCTGATCGTCAGTGACTGGAGTCTTTGAATACGCGCCCGACATGTTGATCAAGCGTTCGGTGATCGGGTCGGACGGCAACGGCGACGCTTGGGGGCGTTTGGGGGGGGCAATGGGGACAGCGGGCTTTTTGCGTTCTGTTTCCCACGCCCGCACTTGGCGCACCAATTCGGATTGTTCAGGGGTTTCCAATAGTTGAATCCGAAGGCGTAGTAACTCCAAGACTGCTTTTGGATCGCTTCCGCCAATGCGATGTTTTACGTACTCATCAAAAACTTCTTGTGTGAACGCCATGAGACCCTATGCCGCTGTATACCCGCCGAGTGTCAGCTCGATTATACACTGAAGGTGCCCCAATACAGGATCAATTTGGGACTCCCGTACTATAAATATTTACAGAAGTAGGGCTTTAGCCCGCGAAAGCTACGCCGCTTCAGCGGCTGTAGATGAAGCGCCTTACGGCTTTAGCCGCCGTCTGAGCGTCTCAGCGGGGTGCATTTCAAGTGAGTGTAAATTCTCTCGGAATTTCCGAGTTGAGTTCAAAACTCGAACATGATTGCACCAAAGTGAAATGCACCCGTCTTATGATGAACATCGACAAAAAACTTAAAAGACCGTATACTCGAAAATATGAGCTACCGAACTGTTGAATTCCGTTGGCTGCCCGATAGCAAACCGCACTGGGAGGTATTGACCCATTCACGGTTAGAAGCGGCGCGCCTATCAGGGCAATTGCATCTAAAGTATTTATTCACCTACCCATAAAAGGTAGGTTGGCGAGCGAGGACTAAAGAGAGGACATCAAGGATGGTGCGCCGCTGTCGTCGGGCAGTTTCGAGAATCGAGATCATATCGGCGTAGAGATCGGCACCCCAGTGGGTACGAAAACCACCCGTCACTTTGCGGTAGATGACGGAGTTGCGTAAGGCTTGCTCGGAGGCGT
>Ga0209181_10007308_pt1 | contig 15171 bp, 15 predicted proteins | sample MAT05_FD_187208 | JGI IMG/M metagenome (GOLD analysis project Ga0209181, IMG submission 187208) | Freshwater microbial communities from Lake Fryxell liftoff mats and glacier meltwater in Antarctica - MAT-05 (SPAdes) (version 2) | ecosystem: Environmental > Aquatic > Freshwater > Ice > Liftoff... | reverse complement strand
CCTTCTACCTTCTACCTTCTACCTTCTACCTTCTACCTTCAACCTTATACCATCTACCTTCTACCTTCTACCTTCTACCTTCTACCTTCTACCTTCTACCTTCAACCTTATACCATCTACCTTCTACCTTCTACCTTCTACCTTCTACCTCCTACCTTCTACCTTCTACCTTCTACATTAAGGCACCCAATCGGCTATAAAAATATTGGTGTCCCTTGTGCCGCCATTATTTCGATTGCTGCAAAAAACAATTTTTTTCCCATCCGGGCTAAACATCGGGAATGCATCAAACCCTTTATCTCGGCTGATCTTTTCAAGTCCTTTTCCATCTAAATCCGCCAGGTACATATTGAACGGGAATCCCCGTTTGTATTCATGATTACTGCAGAAAATAATATGCCTGCCGTCTGGCGTAAAATTAGGAGCCCAGTTGGCCTGTTCCAAATTAGTAAGCTGGTGCTGATCTGTTCCATCCGCATTTGCAATCCATACTTCCATGTGGGTTGGTGCCACCAGGTTTTCATCTAACAACTCCTTGTATTCTTTTACTTCAGCATCAGTAGTTGGCCTGCTGGCCCTCCACAATATTTTATTACCATCCGGGCTAAACCAGGCACCCCCGTCGTATCCTAAGGTATTGGTGATCCTTTTTACGTGCTTTCCGTTCAAATCCATCGTGTACAAGTCAAGATCGCCATCCCGCATGGAGGTAAATAAAATCTTATCTCCCTTTGGAGAAATAGTGGCTTCTGCATCATAGCCGGTTGTACTGGTTAGCCGCTTTACAATTTTACCGTTGTTGTCTGCTTTAAAAATGTCAAAGCTTTCATAAACTGCCCAGATGTATTTATTGCCATATTTGCTCCGGTCGGGCACAGGCGGACAATCTTTGTTGCCTAAATGCGTAGATCCGTATAAAATATGTTTGCCATCCGGATAAAAGAATGCACAGGTTGTGCGTCCCATGCCATTGCTTACCAGCTTTGGTTCAAATTTTTCACCGGGGCTTACAGGTACCTTTCCCATCCATATCTGGTCGCAGGAGATGCCTTCCTTTAGGTTTGTTTTTTGGTAAATAAGCCACTTTCCGTCAAAACTAAAATAAGCTTCCGCATTGTCGCCGCCAAAAGTGAGTTGCTGTACATTGGCAAAATGCGTTTCACCGGGGAAGAGTATGGTATCATTGGTAACGTTTTTAGAAACCCCGCTTACCATTCTTGCTGAAACTTGTGCTGTGCCTATTGCGCCTCTATTTTCATAAGCCCAGCCACTGGTAAAAAAAAGTAAAATAATAGCACCCGGAAATACATACCTTTTCATCTGTAAAAAATTTTAAGCAGCTAAGGTAAGGCCTCGTAATAATTAATTTGTCAGCGTTTTGTAATCAGAATAAGTTTCAAGCCCCTAATTTTGCGACTTATTGATAAAAATATGAAGCGGCTGATATTTTATTGCTCGGGTATAATTTTTTTAATGCTCTTTTCCTGCAACAATGATGAAGTAAGTAATGAAAATACACCACCCAACAAGGAAAAAGAATTAAGAAACCTGGTGAAGCAATATCCTGATTCGTTGCTACTAACGGAAAACCTGGTTCAATATTTCCGGAACAATGGCAGTTATGATCAGGCCATCATTGAAACATCCAACGCTCTAAAAAAAGATTCGCTGAATGACCGCCTGCATGATATAAAAGCTACCCTCTATTTTGAAAATGGAGATACCATTAACGCCATTCAATCGTTTGAAACGGCAATCGATATCAATCCCCGGCCCGGGTACATTATTTCTTTGGGCTCCCTGTATGCACAAACAAAAAACCCGATGGCGCTGGAAATGGCAGATGCTTTATTACATGCACCCGCAGCAAAGGCACAGCAACAGGCTATATTTATAAAAGGCATCTATTACAGTTATACCGGGGAAAAAATAAAGGCCATCGCCTTTTTTGATAAATGCCTTACAATAGATTACAGGGATGTGTTGGCATACCGGGAAAAGGCAATTTGCCTGTACGATCTTAATAAATACGCAACCGCATTGGATGTTTTAAAACAAGCTGTAACCGTACAAAAAACTTTTGATGAAGGCTATTACTGGATGGGCAGGTGTTATGAAAAATTAGGCAATAAAAAAGAAGCCATCGAAAACTACCAGTGGGCATTGCAATTAGACCCGGAGTATGTGGAGGCAAAGGAGGCGCTGGGGAAGATGCAATAATTAGCTAATTAGCTAATTGGATAATTTGCTAATGGGAAAATTTGAAAATGGTGGAGTGTTTTATGTCGGCAGTAATTCAAAATAATGAATCATGTTTTTAATTAAAAACGTAATTAAAGATCCACACTGGTATGCGGTAAAAGTGAGTGACACAACGATGTTGAATCGAAGATCAACTGCTGGTTACCAAAAAATTATATTCGAAAATAATTACCTGTACAGCATTTGAAAATGATGATTGGTTTTTAATTAGAGACATGGCTTCAAAAAACAGTAAACTATAAACAAAAAACAATAAAAACATGCCAATCATCGCTCCATCATTGCTTGCTTCCAATTTTTTACAATTACAGGATGAATGCAACATGCTGAATGAAAGCCAGGCCGACTGGTATCATTTAGATGTAATGGACGGTCGCTTTGTGCCCAATATCAGCTATGGGCCGATGCTGATAGAATTTTTTAGAAAAGCCACTACCAAGATTTGTGATGTACACCTGATGATTGAGGAACCCGGCAAGTATGCGGAACTTTTTAAAAAGGCCGGCGCCGATATTTTATCGGTACATCTTGAAGCATGCCCTCACCTGCACCGCAATATTCAGCAAATAAAAAACCTGGAAATGATGGCAGGCGTGGCACTTAATCCGCACACGCCGGTATCATTACTACACGATATTTTAGGCGATATTGATGTGGTGCTTTTAATGAGTGTGAACCCGGGTTTTGGCGGACAATCCTTTATTCCAAATACGTTGAATAAAATAAAGGAATTAAGAGAGATGATTGACAAACGTTCCCTGCATGTGAAAATTGAAATTGATGGCGGTGTTACCGAAGAAAATGCAAAACAAATAATTGATGCCGGTGCTGATGTACTGGTTGCGGGTAGTTCGGTTTTTAAATCAGCCGATCCCATCGCCACCATTGCAAGGCTTAAAGCAATCTAAGTGTATCATACATCTGCTTTACTACTCCGGCAGACTGTTTTACCCAATTGGTTTCTTCCTTGTCCCACTTATATTTTTTTGAGATGATTTTATCCAGCATAGCGTAGCCTTTTAAAGCCTGCTCTTTGTTGTAATAGCAATTCAGCCACTTATCTTCCAGTTTATCCTGCGCCACAATGGATACACCTCCGCGATACCATTTAAAGCAGGTTGGCAGCCCCACAAATGAAATGATATTACCTCCTCTCGCTGCATTATCTTCTAAAAACTTTGCATAAAAGAGCACGCACTGTTCTGTTCGCAATTTGATGGCGCTGTCAGATTCTTTAACAGCGGGTTTTACACGCCATTGATTATTGGAACCATAAAAAGGATCATCAGCGGATTTTTTTTGCATTTTAGCATCCGCCCTGTATTCCATTTTCTTTTTATCCGCTGTATTCATTAAAATCATTTGTTTGGCGCCAATGGCTGCAATCTTATACTGAATCTTACCGCCTTTATTGAATTCAATGATGATCGTTTTATCCGCTTCGTTGATCGTCCATTTCCCAAAGCGCATTTTATCACGCGGGTTTTCAACTGCTGTTCCATCTTCAAAAAACGACAAACCCCGGTAAGGAATTTCAAGCCCTTCACCACCGCCCGATAATGCCGCATCTTCTGCATCCTCCTTATTTTCCCAGTTTTGACATAACAACTGTTTAATATCTGTGGTGTTGGCAAGGTCGGTTAACGTTGCAACCGCACTGTCTTTCTTTGTCGTTTCGGATGGTTTTCCATCTTTAGTATTATTATCGCAGCCCGTTAATACAAAAACAAATAAAACGGGAATGATCAGGAATGTTTTCATGGTTAAATTTTGTCAAATGTAAAGAGATGAACCCGGATTTTTGCGGCTACAAAAATTAAAAGAATAAAATATTTTACCTTCATAAAATGAGAGTACTCACAGCCCTTGTATTATCGCTGCTTTTTATACATAGTTCCGCCCAAAAAAAATCCGCTTTCATTAGCGGGAAGATAGTAGATGAAAATGAAAATCCGTTGTCAAAAGTATCCGTTGTAATACTGGGCAGAACCAGTGGCATCACCACCAATGACAGCGGCTATTTCAGAATGACAGTACCCGCTGATAAATCCTTCGCTTTAATTTTTTCTCATACCGGCTATGCGGAAACGCAAAAGAATTTTTTACTGAATGAAAATGAAGAAGAAAAAATAACCCTCCGGTTGGAACAGGTGGGCAAAACGCTGGAGACCGTTGTGGTAACAGATGAGCGGGAAAGAAAAGAGGCCGGGCTTACTAAAATAAATCCTAAAAATGCCTTGGTATTACCATCCACGGTAGGTGGCATTGAGGGGCTGATAAAAATTCTTGTAGGAAGCAATAACGAACTCACCTCCCAATACAGTGTAAGGGGAGGCAATTATGATGAGAACCTCATCTACCTAAACGACTTTGAAATTTTCAGGCCATACCTCGTTAGGAGCGGGCAGCAGGAGGGGTTGAGCTTTATCAATCCCGAAATGGCAAAAAATATCAACTTTTACAATGGTGGTTTCCAGGCCAGGTATGGTGATAAAATGAGCAGTGTATTGGATATTCAATATAAAAAACCGAAGACCTTTGGCGGCTCGGCTTACGTGAGCCTGCTGGAACAGGGGCTTCACGTGGAGGGATCGGCAAAGAAGGAAAAGATCACCTATTTAATTGGTGTGCGCAACCGGAGTAACCGCAACCTGCTAAGCAGCCAGGAAACCAAGGGGGCATATATCCCCTCCTCTACCGATTTACAGGGGTATGTTACTTACCAGGTAAGCGAAAAGCTACAGTTGGAATTATTTACCAATTTCTCGGGTACTAAATTTTCACTCATCCCTGAATCTGCTCAAAAGACATCTTCTGTTTTTTCACCACTGTTTACGGCCAACCTTGGCCTGGATATATTTTTTGAAGGACAGGAAAAGAATGCCTATAAAACAAGTATGGTGGGCCTAAGTGCCATACACCAACCAAATAAAAGACTGCGGTTGAAATGGATGCTAAGCCGTTTTGAAAACAAGGAAAATGAGAACTTTGATATAGCAGGGGCCTACCTGTTTGGCGATCGTGACTTTGATAACAGCAGCAGTACGTTTGGCCAGATTATTAACCCGCTGGGTGCAGGATATTATCAAAACTATGGACGCAACCAGCTTACAATAAAAGTATGGAACGCAACCCTGAAAGGCAGCATAGATAAGGGGAAACATTTTATACAGTTTGGCAACAGCATTGAACAAACAAATATCAATGATAAATTGTACGAATGGGAATACCAGGATAGTGCCGGCTACTCTTTACCAGTGAATACCGGTCGCCTGAATAATTTCCTGCAATCCACCGCCGACCTTTCCATTCAAAAATACAGCGGGTACATCCAGGACAATATTAACTTTCACAATGATAAAAGAGATATCAGTTTGCAGGGTGGAATCCGTTATAACTACAATTCGCTGAACGGCGAGTTTTTCGTGAGCCCCAGGATGCAGGTAAGTATAAAGCCAAACTGGAAAAAAGACGTTGTTTTAAAAATGGCGGCAGGTACCTATAACCAGCCCCCATTTTACAGGGAACTCAGAAGGTATGATGGGACTATCAATAAAGAGGTGAAATCGCAGAAGAGTTACCAGGTAGTAGCAGGGATGGATTACAATTTTAAAAGAGGCTCACGCCCATTCCGTATTACCACCGAGGCCTATTACAAAACCATGCGGGACGTAATTCCTTATGATATTGACAATGTAAGGATCCGGTATTTTGGCATTAACAATGCCAAAGCTTACTCGTATGGTATAGAAACAAGGCTGTATGGTGAACTGGTAAAAGATGCGGAAAGCTGGCTCAGTATCGGGCTGATGCGTTCAAAGGAAAATATCGATGGAGATTTTTTTTACCAATATAAAAATGCAGCGGGAGAAATTATCAGTTCCAAATCTGACGACCGGGTACCGGCAGATAGTATCCGGAATGATGTAGGCTGGCTGCGCAGACCAACTGACCGCTTACTTACTGTAGGATTGTTTCTGCAGGATTACCTGACCACCAATAAAAACTTTAAAGTGCATCTCAATATGTTGTATGGCAGCAATATGCCTTTCAATATTCCAAAGAGTGTGAAGTACCGCAATGCGCTTGTTATAGATCCGTACATCCGGGTAGATATAGGTTTTAGCGCCTTGCTATTGAGCGAAAAAAATAAACGCAGAAGCCATAGTCCGTTTAAAGATTTTGACAATATCTGGGCAAGTTTTGAAGTGTTTAACCTCATTGACCGGCCAAATACCATCTCTTATCAACTGGTAAAAGATTTCTCCAATACCACGTATAGTATTCCCAACAGGTTAACACCGAGGTTGGTGAATTTTAAAATTGTGGGGAGATTTTAAGAGCGCAATGGTGAATGGGCAATGGTCAATGCCCCAATAGTTGTAAAAGATAAGGTATCCTGAAAAAGGAAAGAACTTACATTAACCATTACACATCATACTCCCAGGTTTCACCATCTGATAGCTATCGGATTACTATTCACGATTCACCATTCACCATTCACGATTTAAAAATAACTCAAATTAGTCTTCGGCGTCAACGCCAGCAGTGTTTCATACATTAGTTTGATGGTGTTTTCTATATCACTTTTATGCAACATCTCAACCGTGGTATGCATATACCGCAGCGGCATTGAAATCAGTACAGAAGGACAACCATCATTGGCATAGGCAAAAGAATCGGTATCGGTACCAGTGCTCCTGCTAACGGTATGTAACTGCACCGGGATTTTATTTTTTTCGGCTACATCCTGCACCACATCCAATAATTTATTGTGAACCGCCGGACCAAATGTAAGTGATGGCCCCTTGCCACAGGCGGTTTCACCCTGTAGCATTTTGTTGATCATCGGGGTGGAAGTATCATGGGTAACATCCGTAATGATGGCGATATTGGGTTTAATTCTGCGGGCAATCATTTCAGCGCCACGTAACCCAATTTCTTCCTGCACTGCATTTACGATATAAAGGGAATAAGGTAGTTTCTTTTTATTTTGTTGCAATAATCTGGCTACTTCCGCAATCATGAAACCACCAATCCGGTTGTCAAATGCACGGCCAATTAAATAATCATAGGCCAGTTCTTCGTAGCCGGCTTCATAAGTTGCCACGGCTCCGATATGAATACCCAATGCTTCCACTTCCTTTTTGGTTCTTGCACCGCAGTCCAAAAAAAGGTTCTCTACTTTTGGCTGGGTTTCCTTGTCACCATTTCCCATTCTTGTATGAATAGCGGGCCAGCCAAATACGGCTTTTACAACACCTTTCTTTCCATGTATCAACACCCGCATTGAAGGCGCAATCTGGTGATCTACTCCGCCGTTGCGCTTAAGATAAATTAATCCTTCGGCAGTAATATAATTAACAAACCAGCTTATTTCATCAGCATGTGCTTCAATCACTACTTTAAACGGCGCAGTGGGGTTAATAACACCAACAGCGGTTCCATAAGGGTCAGTAAAAAAAGAATCCGTATAAGGCTTCACGTATTCCAGCCACATTTTTTGACCGCTGCTCTCAAAACCAACAGGCGACGGATTATTAATATAGTTCTTTAAAAACGAATAGGACTCGTCTGTAAGTACACTCTTTGGTGTTTTTGTTTTTGCCATGAAATTTATTTTTTGCAAAACTAACCAATGTTGGGGTAAAAAATGGTTGAAGGTAGAAGGATTAGGGTTTAAGGTTTGATGATGGTTGATGGTTGAAGGTTTGGGGTTGTAGGTTTTAGGATTTAAGGTTGATGATTGAAAGTTTTTGGTTGAAAGAAGGTTGGTAGAAGTAGAAAGTTGACTGGTGAAAGTTGGCTAGTGATAAAGCTTTGAAATTAAAACAATGGATTACTACAATCGCATTTGGAGGGGTTAATTTTTAGATTATCGAAACACCCAGAGTTACTTTTTTGCCGTTAAGGCGTTCAGAGGTTTTTTATTGATAACTCAATTTCTTAGCTCAGCAACAGCAACTCTCTCATTTTAGTGATTATTAAAAGATACCCAATTCGAAATGCATTCAACTAGCAATGATTCCCCAAAAAGGAATAACAGGATAAGACACAAATAACTTTCAACCCTAATCCTCAAACTATCAACCCCAACCATCAACCTTCAACCTTGAACCATCAACCTTCAACCTTCAACCTTAAACCTTCTACCTTCTTCTAAACCCTAAAAAGACCAGCCAACCCCGTAAGCAAAGCAGACAAAAACATCATCCCATCTACCAGGAAATAATAAAAAAGGTATCCTTTCTTTTTTAATGAACTGATATATACAAAAAGGGTTACCAACCCGGTTAGTATCAGCGCAGCCACTTCCGGCATGCTAACACCGTAGGATTGCATTGAATAAGAAACCAATATATAAGCTGTAAAAATAAAGCCCATTAAATAATGGAGTAGCCGGGGATTGATATTGGTAGCCAGGCTTTGCAAGCCACGCATTTTATCTATTGCTGCATCCCTTTTATCGAAAATGATACATAGTAGCAACATCAGTAGAAACCGGTTGATAAAGAGCAACAAAGCATCTGCTCCCATTTTAAAAAAAGGAATCTGCAAGGGAATGAGTATGGTAACTACCGTCCAGGAAATGGCTAATAACACCGTTTTTAAATACCCGGCCTTACGTGTAAAGTGTAGCAGTTTAAAAGGTAACACCGGCATAGCATACACGCAAAAAAAAACAAACGTAAGCATGGTATTGTACATCACCAGGTGAAGTTTGCCCATGCAATACAGCAAACCAACCATCGCAATAAACATCACTAAAATGGAGCTTACGCATTTTTTCAAAAAACTATTGAAGGGTATATGCCTGTTATAAGAATACCTGCTTACAACCCAGTAGGCATTGTAGGCAAAAAGAGTAGCAAAAAAAATAAAAGCCAGCAGGAAACTGTTAACAGGAAGTGATAACAGTTGAAGTGTTTGCAGGCTGAGTGCCGCAGCACATAGTGAAATGAAAATAGAATGAGACAGTATAAAATGAAAAACCCGGTTCATTATGGAGTTACATAAAACAAAGGCTTATCAGTATCAATTATATTGCTTTTATTTTTTGCAAAGTCTTTAATATAGATCCGGTAAGTTAAGGTATCTACCTTTGGTCGCCTGGTACGGGTACTATCTCCACGTAAAATATCAAATGTATTAATGCGGATATCTGCCCGGAAATTGTTGGTTTTAATAGAATTGATATCGGGCATTTTAAACGAATCCAGTTTATAATGCAATTTATTATTAATGATCCGTTGAATGTACACATAGGCCGTATCACCAAAATCACCTTCCCTGTCTGTTACATTAATGGTGATGTAGGGTATATTTGGGTTATCAATGCGAATATTACTCTGCACTGTATTAGGGCTTACAGACTTAAAGGATATCTGCGGCTCAGACGTAAATTTATCCTTTCCACAACTAACTGCAATTAAACTAATGATGAAGATTATAATTGTGTTACGCATCTTTGTATTTTATTTTTCAAATTTACTGATAGAAATTGAATACATCTGTTAAAAATATTGGATTGCCGGATAAAATATTCACGGCAGGCAGGGAAAATTTCAGTGAGCTTTCACTGGAAATTTTTCGTTTTCAATACCAACATAACAAGTTGTACAGGCAATACTGCGAAACTTTAAAAATTGCCCCCGGTAAAATCGCTGACATTGAACAAATCCCGTTTTTACCCATCCAGTTTTTTAAAACCCGCCAGGTTATTACTACTGACTTTGAAGCGGAAGTAATTTTCGAAAGCAGTGGCACCACCCAATCTGTCAACAGCAGGCATTATGTAAAAGAAACAATCATCTACCAAAAAAGTTTTAACGAGGCATTCCGTTTGTTTTATGGCAATCCGGCGGACTGGTGTATTATCGCCTTGCTTCCTTCTTACCTGGAAAGGAATAATTCTTCACTGGTAATGATGGCTGACAAACTGATACAACAAACCAGTCACCCGCACAGTGGCTTTTATTTAAATGAATTTGAAAAATTATATTCCACTTTGAATGAGCTGGAAAGGCTGGAACAGAAAACACTGCTCATTGGCGTTACTTTTGCCCTGCTTGATTTTGCTGATCAATTCCCGATGCATTTACAGCACATCACTATTATGGAAACAGGTGGTATGAAAGGGCGCAGGGAAGAATTAACCCGTCAGCAGGTGCATGAAATTTTATCCCATACTTTTCAGCTACCAGCGATACACTCCGAATATGGAATGACGGAATTGCTAAGCCAGGCTTATTCAGCCGGATCAGGAATATTCCATTGTCCACCCTGGATGAAAATTTTACTTAGGGAAGAAGATGATCCTTTTGCTGTTCATGCAACTGGTGGTGGCCAAACGATCAATGGCGCTGTAAACATTATGGACCTTGCAAATATTTACTCCTGTTCTTTTATTGCAACGGATGATGCAGGCAGGCTCCACCCGGATGGCAGCTTTGAAATTTTAGGCCGACTGGATAATACCGATATCAGGGGATGTAGTTTACTCGCTTTATAAATGAATGCCTGATCCTACAGCTATCGGATTGATGGCTGATGGCTGATGTTTTTGCAAGGGGATCTGTTGTAATTATGCCCGGTGTTACTTACATTTATTTCAAGTTACTTTCTATGTTTTTCTTTGATGTTGTTGGGATTTTCAACGGACGTTTTGCAAAACAAACGGCCCCAGTATCATTGGGGATGATTACTTTCAAAAATCATTCACAAGCAAAAAACAATCTACATTTAAATGTTGTTGATACCAGCCAATATTTCCATGTCATCATTGTTGTGTCACAATCCTTTCATCCGCATACCAATAAGCATCTTTAATCACAATTATAATTTTAAAATAGCGCACAAAAGCAACACAAAAAGCAAAACAAACTGACAACAAAAAAAATTGCGGTCCCGGGAAACCGAAACCGCAAAACCACCTAACATGAACCTATAGAAACTATTTGGCAACAATACGTGATCTATCACATGAATTACGCCGTTGCTTTAATTTACATCTTTAATTGTTACACAAGTCATACCACCTTTTTCATCTGTAACCGCTACATTTTTACCCTTCATGCTGAAGGTTAAATTACCAACTGCCGCTGTTTTTGTTTTCAAGGTTGCTTTGCCATTGCCTTCCTTAGTTACATTCGCAATGTCCATTGCACTCAACCTGCTATTATGTGATACGTTAAAATGGTGGTTAAGGTTGCCTTGTTTTCAGTTTTTAATAAATTATCCACAGTACCGGCAGGCAATAATGCAAATGCCTCATTGGTGCGAATACGGTAAATGGTCCGACGCTTTGTAAAGTGGATACCAGGCCTGCAGCCTTTACTGCAGCTACTAAAGTGAGTTGGTCTTTACTGTTACCGCATTTGAAACGATGTCTTTGAAAGCATACATTGGAGCACCGCATAGTTCCACCGTTTTTTCTTTCGACATAGTGTCTATTTGAGCAAATGAAGCGTTGATAAATAAAGCAGCCGCAGCCAAGATCATCATTAGTGATAAATTTTTATTTCCTGGTCGTTATAGTTTTTGATTTGTTCCATCACCTACGACAGATGATAAATTACGGATTGATTGAAACGAAAAATAACAAGCAAAAGTTAAGATTATTTCATAAACGAAGGGAGTGAAGAGGCGGTGATTATTTGACCACATACATTCATTATGTATGATGGGGAAATAAAAAAAAGAGCAGAACACAAACAAAGTTTGAACTGGTTCAACAATACTATCAGGCTGGTTTATTATTTGCATAATGCAAATTCAGTTTCAGAAAAATGTCAATTTTATCCTGATAAGAGAATAATTTTTTATGAAGATACGGGTAACAAAAAAGCCAGATATCTATCCGGCTTTATTTTATTAAAAGTATTTTATTTTTACATTTTTCCCATCACATACATGGGGCCCATTGGAGTGGGATTGCCTTTTTCCGTTTCAAGCGTTACCGCAAAAGCCTCTACCTTACCAAAGTTTTTCATCTTTTGAATACGGTATTTATCACCCTTTTTTGATGTTAGTATCATGCCGCCATCTACCGGCTTTCCATCTACAATTCCCCAAAGCTGGTATTGCTTTCCTTCCGGTGCATCTGGCAAGTTACTTGGATCAATAAACACATCACCCGTATTCTCCATCCAGAAAACTTTAGCCGCCGCCTCCGGTGAAGCTTCCAGCCCTTTTAACGCAACTGGTACACTATACTTATTCTGCACCACGTTCATCCCGGTTTGCATTTCTTTATTTTTTTCTTCCAGCTCGCCCAGCGTTTGCCTGGCTGCCAGCAAACTACTGCCGGCTTCATTATACCTGTTATAAGTAACAATATTCAATGCGATGCTTCCAATTAATAATGCAACAGAAGCTGCGGCAGCCATTTTCCAAAAACGCTCCTTACCAATAACAACCGCACCCCTATTTGTATCTGGCACAACAAGATTTGTATTGCCGTTGCTGTTGGTATTGATCCTTGAAAATATTTTTTCTTTTACAATGGCCGATGGCATCATTGCATGTGCGCCCACGTAAACTTCCATGCATTTTGTGATCTCTTTCAATTCAGCCGCTACCTCTGGGTATTGCGCAACCCACTGCTCCACATCCTGTGCTTCCTTTTCAGATGCGATTCCGGCAGCATATAGCTCCAGTAAACCTGATGATATGATATCTTGTATTTCCAATTTATGTATATTGCAGCATTTTCCTTAATTCCAAAATCGCCGTTCGCATCCTTGTTTTAACAGTACCTAGAGGGATACCGATTTCTTTTGCTATTTCATCCTGGGTAAATCCGTTAAAGTAAGCTAAGTCAATAATGATACGCTGGTCCGGTTTTAAATTATTCAATTGCTTCCTGATCCCCATTGCGTCAAACTTGTCAATTCCTGAACTTCCATCATGCAAATTATCTACGGAGTTTTCATCTCCCGAGATTTTACTTTGTTTTTTATATCCTTTACTTCTTAAGGTATCAATGGCCAGGTTTCTTGTAAGGTTCATCATCCAGGTAAACAAACGGCCCTTTGATTTATCGTAGCTGGTGAAATTGTTCCATATCTTAACAAAAGCTTCCTGCAAAATATCTTCAGACAGTATTTTATCCTCCACCATACGGAATATTACCCCGTTCAATGCCGGGGCATAATTGTCGTAGAGGTATGAAAATGCCTGTTGATCCTGCCGCTGGAGGAGCAACACCAATTCATCTTCACTGTATTTTTGTACTACTTCCAAATTATAAGCTTGAATTAAGTCCCGAAAATAAAGATTTTTAAAATATCTATTGCAATAACAGCATATTTATTAAATTGTTGAAAAAACAATCACTGTTTCACTAATATCAAAAACAAGTTAAGAAATTTGCGACATACAGCATTTTAAATTTGTAAATCAGAAATAAGGTGGACTTTAATTTAATGACTGATAAAAGGTTAAAGGGTTGCCAACCGTTGAACATGTCCCATAAACAAAAAAAAGTCTATAAAAAGGTTGGCAACTCATGCGAACCGAATGCTTATTTACAAAATGATGAACCCGCGAAAAGAAGTAGGAATGGATAATATTAAAATCAGGTTGATTGAATCAGCCGACAATGCTGTACTCGCCAACATTATCAGGAACGCCCTTGCTGAATTTAAAGCCAACAAACCCGGCACGGTTTATTTTGATGACAGTACCGATCATTTGTATGAATTATTTGCAACAGGGAAAGGCATTTACCATGTGGCGCTGTTGAACGAAACCCTCGTTGGCGGGGCCGGCATCTTCCATACAGAAGGGCTGGATGATGATACCTGTGAGCTGGTTAAAATGTACCTGGCCCCCGCAGCACGTGGCAAGGGTGCAGGCAAAATATTGATGCAGTCATGTTTGCAGGCAGCGAAAAATGCAGGCTATAAAAAAGTTTACCTGGAAACCATGCCCGAGTTGACAATAGCCGTACCGATGTACGAGCAGTTTGGTTTTACTTACCTGCCCGGGCCGTTGGGAAATAGCGGGCATGGCGGGTGTGATATTTGGATGGTGAAGGCGTTGTGAGGATAAATTCAATGATTGCAGGACTTTTATACTTCTTTTGCGGCGCTGGCTTACCTAGCATTTCAATATAGATTGTACAAAAATTGTCAGTTCCATTTGTATTATGGGATAAGCATTACAACCCACTAAACCTATCGCATTTGCTTGCGCCAAATGGGGGTAAGTGAAAGGTAGTAACGAGAAAGACACTGAACGGACAATAGCGCCTTGTTGAAGTAGCAATTGACTGGCACAGGAACAAACGCTCTTTGCCCTCGCCTCATTCCTGCGCTTATGGGGAGAAAACACTAAAACAGCAACTGCCCGGACACACAAGAACGGCAAACAGGGGACTTCGGACTAGCCCCAACAACGGCTAAAAACTGCCTGGCACAGGAAATCTTCGCCCACAGGCGCAGGACTCCGTCCTGTGTCTTCCCTGTTATTAATCTTCGGTCTTAAAAACCATCCAAACCACAGGCGCAGGACTCCGTCCTGTGTCTTCCCTGTTACTAATCTTCGGTCTTAAAAACCATCCAAAATAATAAGATCCAGCAGCCCTTTTTTTTCTGTGAAATAATCAGTTGCACTGCTATATATCCAATGCCAAGGCTCTGCTACAAAGCCTGCTGTTACAGGGTTCCAATGAAGATAATTTAAACGCTGGTTATACTTTTCTGTACTGTCCAATAACACCGGGTGATTTTCATGTTCCCAAAACTTGTGTTTAAAATTACTGCTGCTTTTTTTACCTCCCACAGGCGCAGGACTCCGTCCTGTGTCTTCCCTGTTACTAATCTTCGGTCCTAAAAACCATCCAAAATAATAAGATCCAGCAGCCCTTTTTTTTCTGAGAAATAATCAGTTGCACTGCTATATATC
>Ga0209181_10007307_pt1 | contig 15179 bp, 9 predicted proteins | sample MAT05_FD_187208 | JGI IMG/M metagenome (GOLD analysis project Ga0209181, IMG submission 187208) | Freshwater microbial communities from Lake Fryxell liftoff mats and glacier meltwater in Antarctica - MAT-05 (SPAdes) (version 2) | ecosystem: Environmental > Aquatic > Freshwater > Ice > Liftoff... | reverse complement strand
TTTGGACAGCCTACTCTCCGAGGTCGGAAATCATAAGTATTTAGGGGCGGCTGGATAGTTACATTTTCATGCCTGCCAATTACCGCTCAAAAAATTACCGGCAGGAAAATTACCCGCAGGAAAATTACTTCTCAAAAAATTACCCCCAGGAAAATTACCCGCAGGAAAATTACTTCTCAAAAAATTACCCGCAGGAAAATTACCCGCAGGAAAATTACCGCTCAAAAAATTACCCGCAGGAAAATTACCCGCAGGAAAATTACCGCTCAAAAAATTACCCGCAGGAAAATTACCCGCAGGAAAATTACTTCTCAAAAAATTACCCGCAGGAAAATTACCCGCAGGAAAATTACTGCCTGCAAACCACCGCTCCGCGCCTACAACGTTCCCCGCAGCGCCTGCTCGCGTTCAATGGCTTCGAACAGGGCTTTGAAATTGCCTTTGCCAAACGACTTGGCGCCCCGGCGCTGAATGATTTCAAAGAAAACGGTTGGGCGGTCCTGGATAGGTTTGGTAAAAATTTGCAGCAGGTAGCCGTCTTCATCGCGATCCACCAAGATGTTGAGCGCTTTCAGGTCTTCCAGTTTTTCTTCAATTTTGCCCACACGCTCCATCACATCTTCGTAGTAGTTGTCAGGCACCCGCAGGAAATCAACGCCGTTGCTGCGCATCTGGCTGACCGTGGCAAGAATGTCATCCGTCGCCACTGCAATGTGTTGCACCCCTGCACCCTGATAGAAGTCCAGGTATTCCTCGATCTGGCTCTTCTTCAAGCCTTTGGCGGGTTCGTTGATTGGAAACTTGACGTAGCCGTTGCCATTGCTCACCACTTTCGACATGAGGGCAGTGTATTCGGTACTGATATCATTGTCATCAAAAGTGATGAGCAGTTTGAAGCCCATTACGTCCTGGTAGAATTTGACCCATTTGTTCATCCCGCCCAATTCAACGTTGCCCACACAGTGGTCTACGTATTTCAGGCCGACCGATTGGGATGGGTAGGCGTTTTGGCGTGGCTCGTAGCCGGGCAGGAAGGCGCCCTTGTAATTGCTGCGTTCCACGAACGTGTGGATGGTATCGCCGTACGTGTGGATGGCAGACAATACGACTTCGCCATGCTCGTCGCGCAGGGTTTTGGGTGCAAAAGCGGACACGGCGCCGCGTTCGAGCGCCGTGTAGTAAGCCCGTTCGGCATCGTCCACCCAGAGTGCCAATACTTTCACTCCGTCGCCGTGAACCTGTACATGCTGGGCCACTTCGTGATCGGGTGACAGGGCAGCGGTCAGCACGATGCGGATTTTATCCTGTTGGAGCACATAACTCACGCGGTCGCGGACGCCGGTTTCGGGGCCACAGTAAGCCACCAGTTCAAACCCAAGGGCGGCCTGGTAGTACATCGCGCTTTGTTTGGCATTGCCGACATAGAATTCAAGGTGATCCGTACCGTTGAGCGGAAAATCATCGGCAGCAAAAGCGGTGGTGGTGGAAGGAGCGGACTTGGTCAAGGTACTCATAGGTGGCGAATGGTTACCGGCTGTTTGGTGAATCGGCTGCAAAATTAAAAAAGGTTAAGGGTTTTAGGGCTAAGGTGTTTGAGGGTTTTAGTTCTACTTTGTCAGATTAGAAATAAATGAGGTAACTGGTTATCCCCAACACCCAAACATTTTAGGAACGCGGCACCAATAACTTAGTCATTTGATGCCACCCTTTGTTCCATCATACGGCCGCTATTTTTCTTTAAATAGCCCCACTATTCGCAGAAAAATAGTCTTGTCTGATGAAAAAATGGTTGACCTAAAAGGACTAAGTTATTGGTGCCGCGTTCTTTAGGAACGGGCAAATAATAACTTGTAAGTTTCAGATAGATTGGTTTTTGCTCAGATGGGCTATCTTTTTGAGCGAATAGTGGGGCTATTTAATCAAAAAGATGGGTCATCTGGGTGAAAAGAAAGCATATCAAATTTACAAGTTATTATTTGCCCGTTCCTTAGTATCTCGCCTTCAAATTCAAACTCACCCGCGTAGAAGTTTCCTGCTGCGTCGTATTGCGCAACCACAAGACAAGATCGAGGCTGAATCGTGTTTGTTGCATAAACCGTTTGGAACTAGCCAGGGAGGGGATCAGGCCCAGTGAATTGCCAACGTTGAGCGGAACCGGCTGCCGATAGGCGATTTCTACATAATCGGTCGGGTCGCTTTCGTCGAACACCCGGAGTGAGACCTGGTCAATGATGCCGAAATCCGCATCGCCAAACAACCCGTCGAGACTGGCTGTCGCTGTGATCACGTCTATGATGTCTGCATCGGATTTGCCTTGCTGAGTCAACAACTGCTGATAGCGGGTGGGAATATCTTTGATGTAAAAATGATGTACGGCAAAACCTCCGATGCCTGCCGGAATAGAGATATCATGCTGATAAGTCATGTCGAAAGCAGGACCGATATCGTCCTCCTTTTTGCAAGACAAAAACAAAAAAATGCTGAAAATCAACAGGTAAGCCCATGAAAAAGTTGCGTGTCGCATATTGAGTGGAGTGGCTGAAAGCCGCTGTTTCAGAAATGTAGAGCGTAATCCATCCGTGATGCAAAATGATGCCCCGAGGTTGTAACACCCCGGGTGTTAACGGTTTTGTCACTTGCTCAGAAAGCCACCGCCATCCGCTGCCGGAATCGGACCACATCAAAAAACGCGTCCCATCCCTGCTGCCAGGCAGCAGGCAACTGAAAACGTTCGTCCGGTGCGACATATTCCAACCTAGAACGGGCTGCTTCCGCGTCAGCAGGGCTACAACGCAAAGCCGCATTGTCGAGCACCGCCCGCAACTGCGCGTTGGGATAAGAGAACGGTTGACGTGCGCCGTCGGTCCAAACGACCAGCACAGCATTCATCAAACTGGCTGGCCATAGGTGCTCATCGTCGGCCAGCATTCGGTAAAGCACGGAATCGTGGTTGGAAAGCGTTCTGAATTGCTCAATAACAAGCGGCGCCAGTCCACTTTGCCTCGCTTCCCGATCAAGTTCAGACAGCAATTTCAGTAGATGCGCGGACCGCCAGAGAGCATGTTGCGGATATTTTTGCAAAAATTTCAGCCAACTCGTCGTCCAATCCGGGTCATGGTGTCGAGCGGTGGCTTCCAGCAAAGCCGGCAATGCAAAATCGCGTTCGGGATCGTCTTGGAGATCGGTCAGTAAGTTAAAAGGAAAACCAACTTCCCAAACGGCGGGCGGCAACAATCGAAGGAGTGTTTGAAGGATGCTTTGCCGCGCCGAGCGCAGGCCTTTCCCGTCGGTAAGTGCAAACAGGGCTGCCGCTGGTTGGGCTTCGATATCAGGCAAGGTTTTGTCCAAAAAAGTCGGCAAATCGCCTGTTTTTGCAAATTTGCTCCATCGTTGCGCCAGCGCGGTCCATCCGATACAATGCTGACATTCAGGCAGGGTGGCGAGCAAAGTAGCAGCTGCAAACCGCACGTCCCGGCTTTTGGCATGCATCGCCCGGTTCAGCAAACTCTCATCGAAGAGTGATAACCCGGTACGCAGGGTTTCTAAAAATTTGATTTTGTGGTCGTTCGATTCCTGATCCCAGGTCTTTTCCAGCCAGGCGGCCGTTATCAGGGGGCGGTTGCGACGTGCTTCGGCCAAAAGTTTCAGCCGGGTATCGAAGTCGGCAGTGAACCAATCACCCGCATCCGCAGCATACAAGTGTTGCCACGCAGGGTTTTGGTTCGCCAGCCACTCACCGCGTACACCGACCGCCGGGCGCAGTTTTTCCCAAAAATCAGGATCCCGCACTGAGCGGTCTAACAGTTCGGGTAAATACTCCGGCGGAAGTTCCAACCGGTGTTGCGTCAGCAAAGCCAGCCACTCGTCGAGCAAGGGAGCGTAGCGGCCGTTCAAAATCAAGGGGAGAAAGTTTGAAGTTGGAAGTTCGAAGTTCGAAGTTGGAGGCTCAAGAGTTGGTTGAGCTTCAAACTTCAAATTTCGAACTTCGAACTTCAAACCTGCTTTTCGCAAGAGGGAGACGTGGGTCAAAGATTCGAGGACGGCTTGCGACGGCTCTTCGGCAACAGGAATGCCGAGCGTGTCGGACACAGAGGCGGGGAGCGGCGTTCGCTCGGTGCCGGTGATGGCTGTGCGGAGGATTTGTCCCCAAATCGCTTGTTTCATGTTTCATGTTTGGGTTCATAATGGGGTTTTGCTTGTCCCAAAATGCTTCTAATCATTGAAGTTGAGGTTGCGCTTCCACCCAATCCGCCTCCGTATCCACATCCATCAACTCAGGCAGCAGGGCGCATGTCAACCCGACTAGTCGTATTTTTTCCAGCGTTCGCGCCCGCACGCTATCCGTACTCCATTCAATATCATGAAATACGGAAGGCTCCAGCTGCTTCATTCCCAAGAGATAATAGCCGCCGTCCGGTACAGGCCCCAACACAAAGTGGGAATCGTCCAAGGCATCAAAAGCCTGCTGCAATATGCCTCCTGTCAAGTCCGGGCAGTCGCTGCCGATGATCACTACCTTGTTTGCGCCTGTGTCAAATGCATCTCCGAATGCCGCTTCCATCCGCTCACCAAGGTCGCCAGAATGCTGGATTTTTTTATAAAAATCAGCGTTTGACCAGTCGTCCAGCAAGTCGGCGAAATCGCTGTACCAGAGCCATCGCTCGGCGGAAACATCCAGTGCGGCAGCCCGGGTTTTTTCCAGCAAAATATGATAAATGCGCAATGCCTCAGCATCGCCCATGGTGCGAGCCAGGCGGGTCTTGACTTTACCAAGTACAGGGTTACGAATAAAAATGAGCAGGATATTCATGCGATCAGAATGAATATTCTTTCCCGAAGCGCAGCATCTGCTTGACAAAATCGGTCTCTACTTCCACTTTCACGTCGGTAATCTTGCCGTTCGTATCGCGCGTGGCCACCAGGCGCGGCTGCACGAAGCCGGAATAAGCTTTGGTCGGCAACGAAGCGTACCGGCTTTTCACCTGTTTCACCGTTTCAAGATCCGTTTTTACGCCATAACCTTCTACCAGTGCGCGCGCGGCATTAAAGTCACCTTCAGATTTAATGCGCTGCATTTCAGACAATAACTGGCCGAACAGGACGCGCAGTTTATCATAGTCCCGGATGTCGTAATAGATTTTTCCATTGCGGACATTCTTGACGATCACCCCGTCTTTTGCACCTTTTTCGAATGCCCAGGCTGCCACGAGTTGGCGGTTGCGCATGTGATCTTCCTCGATGTTGGTGCCGGGCTGAATGCGGCGGAGTTGCATCAACAGGCCGTTGCGAATGTACTGGTCGTACTCGGCCTTATGGGCCTCTTTATTGGGAAGCAGGCCCCACTCCACAAGTTTTGGATCGGGCATATAGTAGAGCGCTACCAAGTCGGCGCGCCCTTCCTCCAGAGTACTGGCGTACTGCTTCAAGGTGACGTTCGGCTCTGGCATCCCGGGTTTGAGTTGACCGCTGGCGTGGCCGATGACTTCGTGGAGGGCAGTGTGCATTTTGCCACAGGCTTCAGCATATTTTTTTGCCAGTTCTACTTCTTTGGAGTCGTTGGCAAACTCCAGGGTAGCAAGGGCGCCACCTGCTTTGGCGTAGGCATTTTCGATATTGTTGAGGCTGATGGACTTGGAGCCCAGCTCGCGCAACCAGTTGGAGTTGGGCAAGTTGACGCCGATGGGGGTGCTTGGAGCGCAGTCGCCGCCTTCCATCGCTACATTGATGACGCGGTACGATACACTTTTTACCGTTTCCTTTTTATAAGCCGCTGGAATGGTTGAGTTGTCCTCAAAATACTGAGCGTTTTTGCTAACAATCGCCATTTTTTGAGTAGCATCCGGGTCATTATACTGTACAATCGCCTCAAAATCACCCTTATATCCTTTTGGGTCATGGTACACTTCGATGAACCCATTTATGAAGTCCACCGTACTGGTCGTATCTTTCACCCAGGCCATATTGTACTCGTCGAAAGTGCGCAGGTTACCCGTACGGTAGTAGTCGATCAGCAAGCCCATAGCCTTTTTTTGCTGCTCATTTTCGGCAAAGGGAAGCGCCTTTTGTAGATTTTCGATGATTTTATCAATGGCTTTGCCATACATGCCGCCAGAACGCCAGACCTGCTCTTCGAGGCCTTTTGCAGTCTTGACCAGCTTGCTGTTGAGGCCGAATTGGGGCGGGGTGGTACCGGCCGTTTTGAATTTGTCCTCGTAAAATTTATCCACTTCAGCAGCCGTCACCCCTTCGTAGAAGTTGACAGCGGATTGTTTGATCACGTCTATGCCTTCGTCTTTATTGGTCCGCTTGGCAAGCACGGCGGGGTCGAAAATGACAGGCGTCAATTCTTCCATCAGCATTTTGACATCGCCCTTCATTGGTAAAGCAGAAGGGTCACAACCACTGACCAGCGTGGAGAAGTAAGCGGCTGTAAAGCCTGGCAGTATCTTCGTCTCGTTGTAATGATGATGAATACCATTGCTGAACCATACCCGCTTGGAGTAGACTTCAAATGCCTTCCAATCCGCCGTATTTTTGTCGCCTTTGTACGTGCTATGGATGGCTTCCAGGGTTTTGCGCACGGTGAGGTTGTGCTTGCAGTGCTGGTCATAGATGATGTCGCGTCCGGCGAGCGCCGCTTCGGAAAGGTAGTAGATCAAGGATTTTTTCCGCAGGTCCAGTTGCTCGAATCCCGGCAATTCATAGCGCAGGATTTGAATATCTGCGAAGGTGTCGAGCAGGACTTTATCAAGCGGAGAGGCTGTGGCAGTGGAGGCGGGGATATGTTTTTTGGCGCAGGAGATGACTACAAAAATGGCTGCACTCAAAAGGAGGACAGTGGTGGTGGTGGGTGTGCGTTGCATCGAAAATGGATTGGTTTGCAAGTAAATGGAAAGGAAAACTTAAGACATACTATTTTTTCACCAGCCCTTCCAACCGATCATAAAGCGCCTGAATGTCCGCATTCACCGGATGTTTCGGGTCGCCCCAACTGATCCGCTGCACGGCGTCGCCACTCAATACTTCAATAAACTGGTAGATGTTGCTTGGATGTTTAAAATCAAGGGTGGCGAGGCCGATTGATTCGGTGGTCTTAAGCACTGACTTTGCAGTGCGTTTTTTCGTGCTGCTCTGTTCGACCAGTCGGCCCATTTGAAGTTCAAAAATCTGCCCGTTTTCGAGCAGGGTGTAAGTCGTCTCTTTGCCTGCAAAACCACCGCCGTGGCCCCACCTGATCTGATGGTCCGGGAAGTTGCCGGGGGTATAGCGGTTATGTTTACAAAACCAGAACAAAATTGCGGCGGCAAATGCGGCAAGTGCGATGAGGAGGACTTTCATGGATGTTGGACTGAGGATGTTGGACTGAGGACGTTGGATGTAGGACTTTGGACTGAGGACGTTGGACTGAGCACGTTGTACTCAGGACGTTGGACTGAGGACTAAGGACTAAGGACATTGGACCAGCTGTGCAATCCAACATCCTTTAGTCCCTAGTCCAACGTCCCTAGTCCAATGTCCTTAGTGCTCAACCCTTAACAGAGCAAAAGTATAGCCTCTGCTATTGTGCGACGAAAAATGGAGCCTGCTATTTTTTTACAAGATAGGGGTTTTGCCTGTGGATTTTGTCAATTGGAAGTATTTTGCTGCGGCAATATGTTTTAAAAATCTGAAATAATATCAGTTATGCGTTCAATTTTGACCCTTTCGGCAGTTATGTGGCTTTTTTTCGGCCTGAATGCCCAAACAAATCCCGCATCCAGCGGGGCTAAATTCTGGACTCCCGTTACAACCAGCGAGATGAAATTGCCGGAAAATACCCGGCAAATCTTAAAACCGGAGCACAGCAAATTGTTTCATCTCGACCTGACAGCCATGCGCAGCCGCCTGGCTACAGCGCCGATGGAATTCACGGCCGCTGAGTCGCCTCTCTTGCTCAGCCTGCCTGATGCAGACGGCCGGATGCGGGTGTTCCAGGTTTGGGAATCGCCTGTCATGGCGCCCCAACTGATGGCCAAATACCCAGGCATCCGCACTTATACCGCTCAAGCAACCGATGAATCGGGCGATATCATGCGTTTGGGTGTGGGTTACAAAGGTTTTTATGCGTTTACTTTTAGCAGCGAAACGGGCGTTCAAACGCTGCGGCCTTTTGCAGAAGGCCAGGATGCTTACTACATGGCCTATCGGGAAGCAGACTTGCCTGCTGATGGATTGCCGGGTAGCGCGGTCGCTTGCGGCACGCCCGATGGCCATGCTGCCGAAGCCCCGATTGACTTCGACGAAGAAATAAACCAATATTTTACCGCCGATCGCGGAGGCGTGGAGCCTGTCAAACTGAAAAAATACCGACTGGCAGTTTCCGCAAAAGCCGAATACACCGTGTTTCACGGCGGCACCAAGGCGCTGGTAATGAGTGCTATTGTCGAAGCGGTCAATTTTATCGCAGCCCTGCAGGAACGCGACTTTTCAGTGCGGATGGAGTTAGTGGCCAACAATGACACCCTTATATTTTTTGATCCCAATACCGACCCGTATGCCGGTTCAGAGGTGGGCGACTGGATGGATGCCAACCAGGTGACGGTATCCAACAGGATCGGCCTAGCGAATTATGATGTCGGGCACGTATTTGGACTGTATGTGTCAGGTTCTGCAGGCGGGATTGCCGGCGGTCGCGTCTGCAATGCTTCGAATAAAGCCCGCGCCAGCTCGAGCGCCAGCTCGCCTAACGGAGAATCCTTTTATTTGACGATCGCGCATGAGTTATGCCACCAGATGAGTGGTTCGCACACCTGGAGTATCTGCAATGACCTTTATGCTGACCAATTATCATCCGGCAATGCTTATGAGCCTGGCAGCGGCTCCACCATCATGAGTTATTCGGGTGCTTGCGGTACCAACAACGTGCAGGGTTTTTCAGATTCTTATTTTCATGTTCGTTCCATGGACCAGGTCAGGCAGTTCTATACCACCGGTACAGGCACCTGCGGCACTTTTGAGGATACGGACAACAACTACCCGACCGCAACCATCCTCAGCCCCAACAATGTGAGTATTCCGATCAGAACACCCTTTGAGTTGAAGGGAGAAGGCAGCGACCCCGACGGCGATGTACTGACTTATTGCTGGGAACAATATGACCTGGGGCCGAGTTCGCCGCTCGGGCAACCCATCGGCAACGCACCTTTGTTCCGTTCTTTCAAACCCAGCGCTGTCAGCAGCCGGCTTTTCCCCCGTTTGACGAACATCATCCTGAATTCCACTTCCAAAACCGAAGTGCTGCCCGATACAACCCGTCCCCTGAACTTCCGTTTTTCAGTACGCGACAACCACGCCAAGGCTGGCGGTCAGGCATGGACAGCCATCAGGTTAAATGCGGTCGAAAGTGCCGGTCCTTTCCTCGTAACCTATCCGAATACCAATACCGTGATCTGGTACGGGGGCGAATTCCAAACCGTCACCTGGGATATGGCCAACACCGACAAGTCGCCGGTTAATTGTCAGAAAGTAAACATTTGGTTGAGTACAGATAACGGCGCTACCTATGAATTCAAACTGGCTGACGGTGTACCGAACAATGGTGTTTGCTGTGTAAAAGTCCCGAATATCGTAGACAATCTTTGCCGCATTCGCATCGAAGCCGTTGGCAACGTGTTCTTCGACCTCTCCAATGCTGCATTCAAAATCAGGGCAGCGGAGAAACCCGGCTTCTCTCTCTGTCTCCCGCTTTCGCAGGAGCAGGTGTGCCTGCCCAACTACTCTACGACTCTGGGTGTAGGCAGCGGCCTCAATTTCACCACTCCGGTTACCCTGGAAGTCAGCGGCTTGCCAGTGGGTGCTGTCGCTATCTTTAGCCCCAACCCGACCGTCCCGGGTACTGACTCAAAACTTACCGTAGAGTTTCCCAACGGGCAAGTTGAAGGGGCATTTCCCATCACCATTACAGGCAAAGCCGATACGTTTACCGTCACGACCAACAGTGTCCTCACCCTGGTGGCCAACAACTTTTCCGCTTTATTGCTCCAAACGCCGGTCGATGGTGCTGCCAGCATTCCTCAATCGCCTACATTGACCTGGACGATCGTGCCAGACGCGAATCTCTACGAAGTGCAGGTAGCAACCAATCCTTCGTTCGAAGCCAGCACCATCAAATCGGCTGCTACGAATGTGAAAAATGGCTTTTTCAACGTGTCGACTTTGCTGGACAAAGGACAGGTGTATTACTGGCGGGTGCGCCCCTTGAATGAGTGCGGGCCCGGCCCATGGACCGAGCCTTTTGTGTTCGGCACAGCGGTGGAAGCCTGCAATACCTTCCAGGCCAACGACCTTCCGAAAAATATTTTGTCCAACTCCATCAATACGGTGGAATCCGTTATTACGCTGAATGCAGGAGGGGCCATCAGTGATGTCAATGTAAAATCCATTGGAGGTAACCATCAATTTTTTAAGGATATTGAAGCTACGCTGGTCGGCCCCGACGGTACGAGCGTTGCGCTTTTCAAAGATAAATGTGGTTCCTACAGCGGTCAGTTCAAAGTTGGAATGGACGATGCCTCCCCTACTACGACCTTCCCTTGCCCGCCTTCACAAACCGGAGTGGTTCTTAAGCCTGCTGCTGCACTGTCGGTATTCAACGGCAAAAATGCCATGGGCGAATGGAAACTGCGTGTAAAAGACAATGTCATCAGCTCCGGTGGCCAGTTGACAGAATTCCAACTGGAGATTTGTTCCAGTACAGCACTGAGTGCACCGTTTATCGTCAACAACAACTCGTTGCAACTGCCATCAGGCACCAATGCCTCCATCCCGACCAACCTGCTGAAGGCGGAAGATGCAAACAATCCGGCAGCTCAACTGACTTATACGCTCGTGACCGTACCCACCCAGGGCGAGTTGCAGAATAATTTCGGCGGCAAATTAGCCGCAGGCGCGCAATTCACCCAAGCTGATCTTGACAATGGTGCGATCCGTTATTATGACTATGCCTCTAACCTCCCGAGCGATCAGTTCCGCTTCGTGGTGACGGATGGCGAAGGTGGCTTCGTAAGTGGCACGTTCGAGATTCAGGCTTCGGTCGGAATAAGTGAGCCGGCAGGCGATCTGGCTTTTGACCTGGTCCCTAACCCTGCCGACGATGTTGTTCGCCTTTCCTTCGGCGAGTCCATCCGGAGTGATGTTCGTATTGCTGTGCTGAACATGGCCGGCCAGCAACTGATCTCCTTGAACCTGCCCGTTGGTACCCTCACTTACCTGCTGAATGTGTCTGAACTTCCTGAAGGGATGTATCTCGTGACGGTGCAGGGTGAGCAGGCAAGGGGCGCCCGCAAGGTAGTCGTCAGATAAAAGGTAAGAAGGTGAAATAATTGAGCGGCGTGAGTGGATGAGAGCGGTGATAGAAAAAAGTTTTTCTGTCGTATCTTGCTCATCCGCTCACGCCGCTCAATTTCTCACCCGCTCATTTTTCTCACATCTCCATCACCGTTCCGCACTTCTTGCAGGTACGGGCTTCCAGATTTTCTTTGTATTCTCCGATCGCTTGCTTGATCTGTGTCCCGATGTCTTTGAGTGGGAACCCTGCTTCGTAGAGTGGATCGCCACATTTTTCACAGAACCAGAGCAACTTGTCTACCTCGCCCGTATGGCGGCGGCGCTCCAGCACAAGACCGACCGTGCCGGCAGGCCGTTGTGGGGAATGGGGAATACGCGGCGGCAGCAAGAACATTTCGCCCTCGCGGATATCAATCGTCTCAGGTTGACCCTCTTCGTTGATGATCTTGACCTGAATATCTCCTTCCAACTGGTAAAAAAGTTCTTCCCCTTCCTCCCAGTGGTAGTCCTTGCGCCCATTCGGACCGCCGACCACCATGACGATGAAGTCGTCGTTTTCAACGTAAATCTGCTTGTTGCCGACTGGCGGTTTCAACAAGTGGCGGTTTTCTTCAATCCATTTTTGGAGGTGAAAAGGTGGAGCGATTGGCATAGGCTACGTTTTTATTTTTGAAATCTTCCCGAATGGGGTGAAATACGTCCAGCATGCGGCAGCGCGTGAGCGCTTTGCCCGAATGCGGGACATTGGAGGGGATCACTACTCCACATAGGCCAAAGTCATGGTATCGCCATGTATGAGCCGACTGTGGTAGCCGGGCACCATATCGAAAATTTCGATGTCTCTAACGGTGTATAGCATAGGGGTTAAAGAAGTAGTGATGCGATGTGGGTGCTGCTGGATAGATGTGTGTGACAAAGGAACTTCGTTATTTTTATTCAAGCCACATTTGGCCGACAATTTTTATAGCGTTACCTTCGCGCCCGCTTTCAAAAAAAGCAGGGACAACGGCCTCGTCCCTAAGTGTGGCCGGAAAGTTTCACTAAAAGTTTAATTCCCTGAAAGCCAACCATTTTCATTATGTTATTCAACGACGAAAAAGAAAATCCTGAGGAGCAGGAAGCGCTTGAAAACGCAGCAGAAGAAACCACTAACGAGGCTGCAACGGCCCCGGAGGCAATGATCAACGAAGCAGATATTGCCCCGGAACCCGAACCGGAAGCAGAAACGCCTGCCGAAGAAGCAGCACCTGCTGTTGAAGAAGTGGCCGAAGAAGTGGAAGCAGAAACCGAAACGCCTGCCGAAGAAGCAGCACCTGCTGTTGAAGCAGCAGCGGAAGAAGTGGAAGCAGAAACCGAAACGCCTGCCGAAGAAGCAGCACCTGCTGTTGAAGCAGCAGCGGAAGAAGTGGAAGCAGAAACCGAAACGCATGCCGAAGCAGCAGAAGAAGAAGTCGCTCCTGAAGTAGCAGCACCTGCTGCTGAAGAAGTGGTCGAAGAAGTCGCTCCTGAAGTAGTAGTCGAAACGGAAACTCCTGCCGAAGCAGCAGCAGAAGAAGTCGCTCCTGAAGTAGCAGCACCTGCTGCTGAAGAAGTGACAGCACCTGCAGACGAACCTGTTCCATCCGTAGCAGCGGAGAAAAGACCCAGGTCTACCGCTCCCCGTGCTCCCCGGCAAGAAGATGAAGATGAAGAAGAAGTGGAACTGCCCGTGTTCGACCCGATCATGGCAGGGGCAGGTGCTTCACACGACGACTTCAACTGGAACATGGACAAGCGCGGCGCTATTGCATATTCTGATGCAGATCGCAGCGAATTGTTGAAGAAGTACGATGCAACCCTGTACAATATCGTCGAAAACGAAATTATCAGGGGCCACGTAAGCGCCATCAGTGGTGGCGACGTTGTGCTTGATATCAATTACAAGAGCGACGGTCTGGTATCCATGAATGAATTCCGCGACACCCCCGACCTCGCGCCGGGCGACACCGTGGAAGTGTATGTGGAAAGTCAGGAAGACAGCCAGGGCCAACTGGGTCTTTCGCGTCGCAAAGCAAAAATTCTCCGTGCCTGGGAAAGCATTGTGGATTCCTTCAAAAACGGCACCATCATTCGGGGCTCTGTCATCAGCAAAACCAAAGGCGGTCTCATCGTGGACTGCAACGGCCTGGAAACCTTCCTGCCGGGTTCGCAGATTGACATCAAGCCGGTGATAGACTACGATCAGTATGTCGGCAAAATGATGGAATTCAAAGTGGTGAAGGTCAATGAGCAAATCAAAAACGCCGTGGTCAGCCACAAAGCGTTGATTGAAAGCGATCTGGCCGAACAGCGCGAACACATCCTCGGCAGCCTCGATAAAGGTCAGGTACTGGAAGGCATCGTTAAAAACATCACCGACTTCGGGGCGTTCCTCGATCTCGGCGGCGTAGACGGCCTGCTTTACATCACCGACATCAGCTGGGGCCGTATTGGTCACCCGAGCGAAGTCCTCAGCCTCAACCAACGCATCAACGTCGTGGTACTTGACTTCGACGAGAACAAGAAACGGATCAGCCTCGGCCTCAAACAACTCACCCCGCATCCGTGGGAAGTATTGTCTGCCGAAGTAACCGAAGGCTCGGTGGTGACCGGTAAAATTGTCAACATCGAAGATTACGGCGCATTTGTTGAAATCCAGCCGGGCGTAGAAGGCCTGATCCACATCAGCGAAATCAGCTGGGGCAATCAGAGCATCAACGCCAAGGAATTCTTCAAAATGGGTCAGGATGTCTCCGCCCGCGTTGTCACTATCGACCGGGCTGACCGCAAGATGTCCCTCTCTGTGAAGCAACTTTCTGCTGACCCATGGAGCGAAATCACCGAGCGTTTCCCGATCGGTAGCCAGCACACCGGTACCGTGAAAAACATCACCAACTACGGCATCTTCGTGGAATTGAATGAAGGCGTAGGTGGCATGGTGCACATCAGCGACCTTTCCTGGACCAAGCGTTATGCACACCCGAGCGAGTTTGCCAAAGTAGGCAGCCCGTTGGAAGTGTTGGTGCTCGACATTGATCGCGACAAACGTCAGATCAGCCTCGGCCACAAGCAGACGCAGGAAAACCCATGGGACGGTTTCGAAGAAATGTTCCCGGTCGGTTCTTACCACGAGGCTACCTGCCTGAAACGCGACGACAAAGGCGCAACCTTCCAATTGCCGCATGGTCTGGAGGCTTTCGCACCGTCCAAGCACATCCGCAAAGAAGACAACCAGCCGGTCAACATTGGTGAAACGGTCACGGTAAAAGTGATCGAGTTCAACAAAGAAGATCGCCGCATCCTGGTGTCGCATACCCGCTACGTGGAAGACCTGAAGTACAAGGCCGATGCAGTCGTCCGTGCTGAACGCGCCAAAGAAGACGGTGAGAGCCAATCTGCCATCACCGATGTACAGAAGAAAGTAGAGAAAGAAACCCTGGGTGACCTGTCGGCGCTGGCGCAGTTGCGCGAGCAGTTCGTAGAGAACAACAACAAGGGTGAGTAATTTTGATGGGGAGACCTTGTGTCATTGCTAGTTCCTGAATTTGACCTGCCTCTCTAATTTTTAAATTCCCTCGTCGCACCCAGCGGCGGGGGAGTTTTTTTTGTGAACTGGTAGTTTTGAAAAAGTAGTTTTTAAAAAGTAATTTTTAAAAAGTAATTTTCAGGCAGTAATTTCTTTCAGGTAATTTCTTTCAGGTAATTTCTTGTAACTATCCAGCCGCCCTGCTCCATCGGAGCAACATCTTTGTAGCATTAGAGGAATGGGCGGTCCTGCGTGCCGTAGGTACGCTATTTCGCACAGTAGATAGCGTACCTACGGCACGCAGGACTCC